>Ga0209188_1002174_pt1 | contig 14770 bp, 11 predicted proteins | sample C_130625_EF_Meta_FD_187307 | JGI IMG/M metagenome (GOLD analysis project Ga0209188, IMG submission 187307) | Freshwater microbial communities from Lake Croche, Canada to study carbon cycling - C_130625_EF_MetaG (SPAdes) (version 2) | ecosystem: Environmental > Aquatic > Freshwater > Lake...
CTTTCTCAGAGGTGGAAAAAGGCCTAAGATTTGGCTCCACCTTTCTCAAAGGTGGAAAAAAAGGCCTAAGATTTGGCTCCACCTTTCTCAGAGGTGGAAAAAAGGCTTAAGATTTGGCTCCACCTTTCTCAAAGGTGGATTTAAATTGCTTATTACATCTCTTACATTGTCTAAAAGAACCATCTTGTGTTAAAGAAACTGAATCCCTGCAAGTACAAAAAATACAAACAGGAGAGAACGTGGGAAGTTTCATATTTTTTATAAATTCACTATGTGTATTAAATTGATACCCTAAATTAACTGGTGTTTGAGTCAAATTATTATTGAAAATATTTGAAAAACTCATTAATATATAAAATATACAAAATATATTAATTATTATTTTGTATACACATATAAATAATAATTAATACATGTTATTATACATTGATAATAACGAAAAAAAATGCTATATTATGGCACCGAAGTGTGGTTCACACACTATATCAAAGATGTTAAACACAGACCTTCACACTGATTATTCAGATTGGCATTTAGACAATGATGATTACACAAAAATAATAATAATAAGAAAAGATGTAATAGATAGATTTTTATCTGGGTTTTACGAAGATTTATTTAATAATACTTGTTATGATAATATGAATATAAGTTTCAATGATTATTTATTATTTTTATTCAAATGTTATAATGAAAAAATACCAGATATAAATAACTTACAAGTGTTTACAGGAAGTGATAATCCTGTCTGGTTTGGAAATTGTAGCGGCGTTTATAAAAATATAACAGATAAAAAAGGACATTTTTGCTCTCATATTATGAGTCAGAAATATGCTATATACAATTTTGTATCTAAAATAGTAGGTAAAAATGTAAAAATAGTAGAATTAAAAAATTTACAAAAGATATTACCAAATGCAATAAAATATCATGCGAGAGAAAAACAAATTTTTACAGATATTGATATAACGAATACTCCATTATGCCATATTAAGAAACAAAAATTAATTATGTCAAAAGATAATTTGAATGAAAGACAAAAAAATATAATTTTAAAAATGTATGAAGAAGATATTAATTTTTTTAAAAAGTTACGAGATAAATTTATCCCGTAGATGTAACCTGTATAAAAACTACAATTATATGTAAATAAATATATATACTCTATTTATATATAGCAATAATAGGTGTGTTGTAAATGAAGTTATTACGCGCATATATACTTTTAGCAATTTTAGTTAAAGTCATATTCCTGGTGTTACTTGTTCAATCATTTTATTTTAAAAATTTAATCAAAAAAGAACCCGATAACAAAAACTACAAAGATTTATTAGCAACAATTGATAGATTAAAAAACCAGAGTGGGTTTATTTTTACCATTTTAATGGCAATTTTAATGGTTATTTTATTCAACCCAAGTGATAGAGTCAAAATTATAATTGATTCTCAAACCAAAACGATGTTAGGTTTCTTCGGAATTTTATTAATTATCACAGCTGATTGGTTGAACTTTTTCCACCTTTAATTTCCACCTTTACCACCTTTAAGAAAGGTGGAGCCAAATATTTGATACGAACTTTACCAAATGTTGTTTTGCACCACTTTTTTGAAAAGTGGTTAGAGCCGCTTTCTTTGAAATAAATAACCGGCCGATGTCCTGCCTACCATACCATAAGCAGTATGTGGCTTATATATGAATGTTCCCTTACTTTGTGTATAACATAATGTATTTTTACAATTATTATACTGGATATTATAAGGTAAAGCTGTTGTATCACCCATCGTTATAAAATTATTGCTTTTGTGCAATGAACCAGATGGATAAGCTTTAACATTACTAAAATAAGCATTGTTACTATTGTTGAAAATTAATGATGTAGCCATTGATATAATAATATCAATATTTTAACTATATTATAATTGATATAAATTGGCAATTTTATTGAATCAATTTATATCAACTTATATCAATTGTGCATTTATTTACCGCATGAACCACAACCTGGTCTTACATTATGAACACGAGCAACCATTGAACCATTTAAAGCGGATGGTGCCTTTGCTTGTTGGACTTGTTGAGCTTTTACTAAATTTGCAATCATTGCTTGTCTATGAATGTTTGAGTTTGAAGCTGAATTTACATTCATTCTAATAGATACAGATGGTCTATATGGCATTGTATTATAAATAATACAAATATTTTAATTGAGAAGATTTGGTAGATTATCTAAATCCAGTCCATTTTTCTGTGAATCTTTAAATCCATTTTAATAGCAATATATAAAATACCAACTGTAGTGTGGTAGAGTACACGTAGAATCCAAGCCACAACGCATTCACTAAAACATTAATCACATATTAAATAATTGTCTTAATTTTCCAATTCCTCAACTCTTTTTTCCAAAATTTTAATTTCGTTTATTAAAATTGGAATCAATCCAATGTAATTGACTCTTTGAATCTCTGGTCCATCTTTCTCTCCTATGACTAATTCAGGATAGTGTTCTTGCAATTCATGTGCAAGTAAACCAAGCTCTTGTTGATTTGTTACAATATTTTTATAACTGATTGGATTCAAATTTTTTACACTAAAAGTATTGTCCAATTGTTTTATATCATCTTTTATACGGTAATCTGAAGCAATTCCATATAGGGTACTCCCTTTTCCAGCTGGATAGCCCGGTCCATTAAAGTGTAATAAGCATGCATATAATTGCGTCATCAAGGAATTTCCAAAATAAGCACCTCCTGGTGCAGCACCACCTTCTTGAACAATTTGTAGTTGTTGTTTTGTTGCTCTTGATAACACTTTTATACATATATTAGTTAATGTTTGTGACTGTTGCCCATATGCTTTATTAAAAAAAAAGCTAACAAATACAAGGGGTAATAAATATCCTGAAAATTGCATATTTATATAAATATAATATTATTATATAAATAGTGTAAATAAATAAAACCGCACATGGTTAAATATTCTTGATAACACTGTAGTGTGGCAGAATACATGTAGAATCTAACCCGTTTGCTAAAACGTCCAAAGATGCATCAATTGCAATACCATCACAATTGCAAGGATAATATTGTACAATTTCAGCAACTGTTACTGTTTTGATTGTTCCATCATCAAATTTTATTACAAATACATCATTTCCTAAATCTTGGATGATTTCAGCTCTTACACTTGTATGAGCTGCATCTTTATATGCATACACAAACATTCCGACACCATATTTAAATACAGCATCATTAATATCTTGGAAAAATGGATTATTATACAATATGGCATCACTATTGACAACAATTTGGTCATCTGGACAATTGCAATCAGCAACAATAGCAGTCTTAAATTGTTTTCCACCATAAATAGGGAATGCTGGGTCAAATGGTATGAAAGGTAATCCAAATGTTTGCGGAATAACGCCTCTTCGTAAAACCTTTCTGCCTTTTAATTTATTCAAATATCTATCGTAAGAATTATGTTTAATGTCACACCCAACACCGCCTGGAGTTTGAGTTCCTGGGCGACTTGAAGTGTAAGAATGATGACGCCCATTCAATGAATTATAAAAACCGGTTTTAATCAACGCTTTTTGAACACTTGGATATGCTCTATCACTTTGTTGATTCCAGCCCACGCGATATACATCTAGTGGTTTTCTTACATACGAACTCAATGAGCCTAAATTCATTGTATACAAGGATGAATAAACACGAACTGTGTTTTGTATAAGTTTTTGTTTTTGATATTGGTCTGCTGGTGTATTACCAGTTAATGCATGGGTATTGCAACCTCTACATCTATATCCATATGGTTCTACACCAAATTGTTTGTAACCAATTCCATTAAATACTAGTCCTGTTCTACCTAATAACATTATTTATATATATAATGCTATTAAATAATATAATAATTATTAAAAAAATTGAAAATATTATATAAGAAATTCAGTACAACCAAAATACAAAACTAAATGCAAAAAATAAAAGAAAATGAAATAAAACATGTTAAATCGGTAAAAGTGACACCTATGTGTGAAAAAAACAAAATAAAACACTCTGTGTTATGCTGTATTTATTGCGGAAAAAGCTACAAAACCAGATTAAATTTGGATAAACATATAATTTTATGTGAAATAACACATAAATCAATAAGAACTTGTAGTTCAAAATCTTCAAATAATCATGATAATGATTATGATAATGATGGTTTGATGATTGATGATGATAATTATAACAATTCAGTTTCTTCAAAGAAATTATATCAAATAGTAATGCAATTAGCATTAAAATGTAATAGATTGGAAAATAAAGTGGCTGATTTAAGTAAACATGTTACCAAAAAAATACAAAAGATTGACATTATTGAACATTTAAATAACAAGAGCAAATCTACAAATCTTCCAATATTACTTTTTGAAAATATTACAGAAATTATAACCGTGGAGCAAAGCGATATTGAATTCTTATTTCATAACAGTTTTATAGAAACCGTAAACCTAGTACTGTCTAGAAGTATTTATAATATCAATGAGCAAAATAACCAGCTTCCTATTGCAGCTTTCAGAGAAAAGAAAAATACAATTTATGTTTATAGTAAAAATAATAGCCAGGAACAAAACAACAATCAATCACAAAATCCATCTTGGTCAATTGTAACGAGAGAAAATTTCATACGGTTTTTGAATATTATACAATTCAAAATATCCAAAGCATTCAGTGAGTGGCGTAAAAATAACGCGCAGTTATTGAATGATAATGACAGTCATTGTATTCTTTATGATAAAACATTTTCAAAATTGATGGAACCTGATTTCAAAATAGAAAAAACGTTTGTTAAATTTTACAATAATATTTATAAGGGGACCTTTACACCTTTAGAAAAGGTGTAGCCAAAACAACCCTTACCAAAGGTTGAGCCAAATCTTTTGTCTTAATTAATTAATTAATTGTTTTTGGCTACACCTTTTCTAAAGGTGGAATTCGGCTAGTGACACCACATTCACACCTAATTTTTTTGCTTCTAATACTTTACCTGTTTCATCATCTTTATCTTTTGCTACAACCAAATATGTGTTTTTACTTATACTTGTTCCTACCTTAGCACCAATACTCTTGAGTTGTTCTTCTAATTCTTTGTTACGAAACCCAGTCATGACAATTGTTTTTCCATATAATGGGTGCTGGTTCTCCATATTTGCATTCACCGCGTCCGCACCCTTGTTCTTATGCGCATTCTGAAATTCAAATAATTTATTATACATATCTGTTTCCATAAGGAAATCTTCAAAATCATCAATTTTCGCTACAAAAGCTTCCGCGGTCTTCGTGGCCATACCTTTTATTTCCGAAATTTTCTTTATTTTTTCAGCGTCACTAATATTAGAGGCAAGCGCATCCGGATAAGCGTTCATAATAAGTTCTATTCTTTTTTCGCTGAATCCTCTTCCAAAAATATTGGTTGCTGACATCAGTGTAATCAAGGAAGCGCCAGCTATTTTTTCTTTGATACCATTATGTATTTTGGTAGCTGATTTTAATTGAAAACCTTCTACACTCTTTAATTCGTCCATAGTCATATTAAGAATTTTTGGTACAGAATCATACCCGGCTTTAATAATTCTTGCAATGTTTCCACTACTCAAACCTTCCACACCAATTCCTCTGAAAAACCCTGTAATATTTTTCTCCTTAACTGTTTCATCAGATAAGGCATCTTCTAGCATAATATCTACGTGTGTATCATTCCATTTATAAGGAACAGAAGGCATCTTTGCTTCATCTGCTCCAACAACGACTTTTCTAATATATGGAATAACATCACCACTGCGAATAATTTCAACTACAGCTCCAATACCAATTTTATTGTCATTAATAAAAGCACCGTTAAAACCAGTTGCATATTCAATAGTAACACCTCCCAATTTAATCGGCTCAATTTGAATGCGCGGTTTCAAATAACCGTCTTTACTTGGAGACCAAATAACGTCAACTACTTTAGATTCTGCTACTTGGTCAGATAATACCATTTTAAAAGCAAACGCATGTTCAGGGTTTCCAGACTTTCTAGGATATACTTTATCATCGGTGACAATGACTCCATCAATTTCATATACATAGTTTTTTCGCCAATCAACTAACATGTTTGACAACAATTCGTTTGTCAATTCAGCACCACTATTGACTTTTTCAAACAAAACGATTTCAATATCCAAAGTTTTCAAAAATTCAAATTGTTCTGACGGTTTCATAGTAGGAACAATAACTTCATAAGCAACAAAATGAATGTCTTTTATTTTTTCATCTATTGTTTTTTGATTTACAATGCCAGAAACTAGATTTCTCGGATTTGCAAAATCTTTTTTATATTTTTCTTCAAATATCATTTTAGGAATAATAAACTCACCGCGAATTACAAACCCTTTATCGTGTGTTCCATGTTTCACATGAGGTAACTGTAAATATGGAATAAAATGACTGATATCTTGGCCTACTTTGCCGTCGCCGCGTGTATACAACTTAGGCTCTTTGCCCTCTGTTGTGTACAAACCACTGACACCGTCTAATTTACAAGATAACACATAAGGTCCGCCAAATTTGACCTTCCAATTATCAAGCGCATTTGTGTCTGGTTTTATTTTATCCATAGACCACATTTCATATGGTAATGTAGCTTTATTTTTACCAACAGGAATTGGCGCGCCGATTAATTTGATTACTTTATTATCAGGAAATTTGTTTCTAATATAATCTTCCAAAATGTCAAATTGATTATCGGTTAAAATAGGATTCTGGTTTCTATATAATTCATTTGTTAAAACTATCATTTCTGATAGCGTTTTTTCTGATAAATTACTCAAAACAGATATGCCATTTTTCTTAAAATCATTCACTAATTCCAGTGTGATTTGATTATTTTCATTTTGCGGTTCCGGTTCCGGTTCCGTTTCAACAACAATGTTCAAGTTAGCGGGTTTTTTTGCTTTAACAGAAGTTTTCTTTACAATTATATCCTTTTTTTTGATAGTTTTTGTTACCTTGGCAGGTTTCTCAGGTTTCTCAAGTTTCTCAGGTTTCTCAGTATTTACAACATTTACAATGTCTGCAACCTCCCCATGTCCGATTTTTAAAACAGCACGACCATCAATCCTTTCAACTGGAGTTTTGTAGACTAAACCTAAATAATCAAATATATCTTTTTCATTTTTAAATACAGCATCTACTTTTTCACCTTTTTTCTTGCCTTCTATTTTGTACAAACCGTGTTCATTCATTGTTAATCCTTTTTGTAGCGCCTCGTGACGCATAACAGTATTGAATATTTTTGACCCGGTAAAATACAAAATTGAAAATGGAAATTCTTCAGGACTGGTATACAAGAAATCTACACGACGAGCATTGTCTGACGAGTGAAGTCGTGCAATGACCAAACATTTAGTTGGCCCTCTAGAAAGGACTTCCAGAATAATATTTTCCTTTATCAATTCATCAATAAAATCAATAAATACTTTTGGCGATTTTGAAGTGATAATGACATCAATATCACCGGAACTTTCAGCTCCGCGGCGATAACTACCGACAATCTCCATATGCGACGCATCATCTAGTCTCACTTTTTCAAAATCTTTTTCAAATATGTTTTTATATTCTTCCACTTCTGAGCGAGGAATACGCTCTAAAATATCTTCGTAATATTTTAATCCGACTTTTTGAATATCATTTAACACTTCGGCTTGACGCTCACGAAGTTGTTCAATGTTCACGATTCCCTTCTCAACAAGCTCCTTGGCCTTTTTTGGTCCAACACCATAAATCTCGCCTAAAATATTTACAGGATTGTTTTTTTCTCTTTCTAATATTTTTAAAGTTCCAGTATTCACGTACTCATTCAATTTTTCTAATATGGTTGAACCGATACCAGGTTTGCCCTTTAATTGCTCAACATCAGTAATATCGCTAGGGTAAGCCATAAGAGTTTCTTGTGCCTTTTGATAAGCTCGCGCTCTAAATGGCTCTCCTTTCTTCAACATGATATTAGCTAATTTTTCCATTAGGTCAATGAATTGCTCATTGTAGCGAGTGACGCTACCACCTAGACCAGCTTCTACAACAACATTAGTATGATTATGACTCATTTTCGCGGTTTTGTTAATATGTTTTGATTTCCGAGAACCATGAAAAAAGTTTTCAATTTTATTTCCACCTTTTCCACCTTTAGAAAAGGTGGAGCCAAATCCCTTTACCTTTAGTGTCCTCCTTTTGGTTCCACCTTTTCCACCTTTAGAAAAGGTGGAGCCAAATCCCTTTACCTTTAGTGTCCTCCTTTTGGTTCCACCTTTTTTAAAAGTGGATTGTTTTAAATGAGATTTCTTTAATGTGTATTTTTTGGCTCTACCTTTTCCAAAGGTAGATTTTTTGGCTCTACCTTTTCCAAAGGTAGATTTTTTGGCTCTACCTTTTCCAAATGTAGATTTTTTGGTGGATTTTCTCATATAAAATGATTACATTAAAAAAGTTGAAAACAACTTTTTATTTTATTTAATTTACAAGATATAAAATACATTTTTGGCTCCACCTTTCCCAAAGGTGGATTTGCTAGGTGGATATGAAATCACCGCGTAACTCATAAAGGTCATGAATTAGCTTGTAGTTAAGCATCTCTAAATGTCTTACGTACTCCATATTAATTTCCTTTTTTTTGTTATTTGAAATACTAGGAATCTCTTCCTTTTTTTGATAAAGAATTAAATCACATACATTGTCGTTGTCGTTGTCGTTGTGGTCGTGATGTTGACAATCAAATTCTTCAAGTAATTCGCGCTCAAATTTATCTTCAAGTTCTTGAGGTAACGCCACTTCATTTTTTTCTTCTTCAAACCCAAAAACACTGGACAAATTGTTGGTTTCTTTCAATTCTTTCAAATCTTTTAAATTAATTCTCTCTTTACGCTCACCTGGAATATGTTTTTTAGCTGTATTTTCAAAGCAAGCCCAAAACCATGGGTCTTTATAAACAATTCTTGCCTCTTTGTCTGGATTCTTTACACGTTCTTGAAAATGTAGTGATGCAATATTATCACACCAATATTCAAAATGTACAAATGCTGAATTGTATGTTTTACCATTATTACCCATTTTTTCTACAAAATCAATTTTACTCACTTTGCCGAAACCCTGGAACTCAATTGTTTTTATCATATATTCTTTGGTAACATTGCCAAAGACGTGAGGAATGTAAAGACTCATGACAGTTGATTGACTCATTTTGGATTTCGCAAAGCTTAGTTAGTGTTAACTTGGTTTATTTAATTTTCATAATTATATTCAAAAGCATTTCATTTTTTTTTGTAAAATATGTGTTTTTTTAAATAACATATTTTACAAAAAAAAATAAATGTCAATTGAAATTGTTAGCGTAAAATAAAAAATTGAAATACTTTTTTATTTTATAAAATAACAGTATCAAATAACAATTAACTAACTAACTGACTTACTTACTGACTTACTGACTCACTAAATACAATTTACCAAACAACCAACCAACCAATCAAAATGTCAACAACCAATATGTGCGAAACTGAATGCCCAATTTGCATGGAAATCATTGATTTGTGTAAAAATTGCGCTACCACTGAATGCGGACACCAATTTCATTCAAATTGCTTGATGAAAAGTATCGCATTCAATGGCTTTGGTTGCCCATATTGTCGTTTTGAAATGGTTGAAGAAATTATTGATAGTGAAGATGAGGAAGAGTATGAAGACGGAGAAGAGAGAGAAGCCGGCGAGCATGATAATGACGCAGATGAAGATGGAGATGGAGATGATGATAGTGCTACCGACGATGATAATGATGATGATGACGATGATGATGAAGTGGCAATAAATCCAAACGAACCATTACCTTCATTTGAATTAATCCAAAAAAAATTTATTGAAAAAGGAATTACTTATGAGAGTTTGGTAAAGACAATCATGTTTAATTCAATGATTTATCATAAAAAAGAAAATTTTGAAGACTACCAAAAATGTAATACATTTATGGAAGAACTATTCTTTGATATAGTTACAAGATACGAGCCTGAGCAAGAAGAAGAGGTTGTTAAACTAATAAACGACAATAATAACGATAACGAATTCAACTTCTATTTCTTGCAAGACGAGTATAGTCAAAGGGAATATAGTAGAAAAATGGAAACTGCACTAGAAAAATTTCTTGCGCTAGACGGTAACGACAATGACAACGACTACGAATATGACAATTACGAGAATGACGACAATGAAAATGACATTGATTCTAATATTTTGGATATGAATAGCTTTATTAATGATAGCTTTTTGAACAATAGATTTATGGAAGTTGTCTAAGCAAAGCAACTTTTAGAAAAAGTTGCGCAAAAAACCAAACAAACAAAAATAAAAATAGGCCTTGTTAGGTCTTTTTTATTTTTTGCAAGTCCACCTTTTCCATTTTCTCAAAGGTTGTTTTTGGCTCCACCTTTTTAAAGGTGGATTTTTGGCTCCACCTTTTTTAAAGGTGGATTTTCAAAAGTTGTATTTCTTCTTTCAAAGTTGTAATCTCTTTTTTCATATTTTTTATTTCATTGATTAGAATTGGAATCAACCCAATATAATTAACTGTTTGTGTTTCAGGCCCGTCTTTCACTCCGCTTACTAATTCTGGATAATGCTCTTGTAATTCATGAGCGATTAAACCAATATCTTGTTTTTTGGTTTGTTTATTCATAAACATTACTGGCTTCAAGTAATCAACTTGAAATTTATTATCTAATGCTTTTATATCTTCTTTAATACGGTAATCCGATGTTAATGCGATATTGTTTGCATAAACCGCTTTTAGTGCGTAAACATTGTTGCAGTATACATTATTATTTGTCTTATTTACATTACCAGTACCACCAGTTTGACCTGTTGCACCAGTTAAATACAAATTGTAAGCATTTACTGTTGTTGAATAAGTCAATTCACTTGAATTAGGATTATAAGTCAATATGTAGTTCGCTCCTGAATTACCTCCAGTAACCCCACCTGTTCCGGAGCGAATAGGATTGACAAAAAATCCAGTAGTTCCCGTATTTACATTTTGACTAGAAGATGCATTTAAAACAATACCATAAGATGTTGAAGTGAAGCTTGAAGCATACACTCCACCTATAGTATATACGTTATTACAGTAAACATTATTATTTGTATTATTTACATTACCAGGACCACCTATTCCTCCGGTAGAATTAGTTGAACCAGTTAAATATAAATTGCATGTACTCCATATATTATTTTGTGAATTAATGAAACCTCCTTGTATTGAATTATTACTAGTATAAATACTACCTGCATTAGAAATGACAGTTTGGGGTACACCGTTTGAACCGATAGCAACACCTGTCCAATAATCGCTAGGTAGCGCACCATTATTATTACTTAAAATCCAAGGTCCGTAACCATAATTACTATTAATATAAATATCACCTTGATACGCAACAGCAGTTTGGTATTGACCGGTTGAGGACATAGCAACAGAATACCAGTTATTATTAGTTGGTGGTGGTATTAATGATGATGCATTAGATACAAGCGTCCAATTTGTACCGCTATTGGTAGAGACATAAATACCACCTCCGCTAGCAACAGCAGTTTGGTATTGACCGGTTGAGGACATAGCAACAGAATACCAGTTATTATTAATTGGTGCAATAGAATTAGATACAAGCGTCCAATTTGTACCGCTATTGGTAGAGACATAAATACCACCTCCGCTAGCAACAGCAGTTTGGTATTGACCGGTTGAGGACATAGCAACAGAATACCAGTTATTATTAGTTGGTGCAATAGAATTAGATACAAGCGTCCAATTTGTACCGCTATTGGTAGAGACATAAATACCACCTCCGATAGCAACAGCAGTTTGGTATAAACCGGTTGACGACATAGCAATAGAATACCAGTTATTATTAATTGGTGCAATAGAATTAGATACAAGCGCCCAATTTGTACCGCTATTGGTAGAGACATAAATACCACCTCCGCTAGCAACAGCAGTTTGGTATAAACCGGTTGACGACATAGCAATAGAATACCAGTTATTATTAATTGGTGCAATAGAATTAGCTACAAGCACCCAATTTGTACCGCTATTGGTAGAGACATAAATACCACCTCCGCTAGCAACAGCAGTTTGGTATTGACCGGTTGAGGACATAGCTATTCCATTCCAATTTCTACTATTTACATTTGTAAGACTCAAAGTAGGGGTTGTAAATTGCAAACCACTATACGAATAAGCAATTTCACTAGTTACCAGATTGTAATTTAATGCATATTGCGAATTCACAGGTCGAATAGGATTGACAAAGAAACCAGTGGTACCTGCATTCACATTTTTACTAGATGAAGCATTCAAAACAATACTGTATGGAGCTTGACCACTATTACCAGCATAGTAACCAATTGCAACTGCATAATTTCCTTGAGTATTTTGACCTGCATTTTTACCAATTGCAACTGCATAATTAGATTGACCTGCATAACCGGCACCTTGACCAATTGCAATTCCAGCAACTCCTTGACCCGTATAACCAGCACTACTACCAATTGCAACTGCATTAGATAGTTGACCATAATAACCTGCTTGTGTACCAATAGCAACTGCATTACTTCCTTGAGTAGTTTTACCTGCTTGTAGACCAATTGCAACTGCATTAGATAGTTGACCATAATAACCTGCTTCTGCGCCAATTGCAAGTGCATAATATCCTTGAGTAGTTTGACCTGCTTGTGGTCCAATTGCAATTGCACTAATTCCTTGATTACTATTACCTGCTTGATTACCAATAGCAATTGCAGTAGATAATTGACGATTGTTACCTGCTTTCAGACCAATCGCAACTGCGCCTGTTCCTTGAGTAGTTTGACCTGCTTGTGGACCAATTGCAACTGCATTAGATAATTGGTTACTATTACCTGCTTGTGGACCAACTGCAACTGCATTAGTTCCTTGACTATAATATCCTGCAAGATAACCCATTGCAACTGCATTATATAATTGACGAATATTACCTGCTTGTGGACCAATTGCAACTGCATAATTTCCTTGAGTAGTTTGACCTGCTTGTGGACCAATGGCAATTGCATAATTTCCTTGAGTAGTTTTACCTGCTTGTGGTCCAATTGCAACTGCATTAGATAGTTGTCCATAATTACCTGCTTGTGGGCCAATTGCAACTGCACCAGTTCCTTGAGTAGTTTGACCCGCTTGTGGTCCAATTGCAATGGCACTTGTTCCTTGATTAGATTGACCTGCAATTATACCAATTGCAACGGCATTAGTTCCTTGACCATTATATCCTGCATAATGACCCATTGCAACTGCATTAGATAATTGATTAGTAAAAGCAGCATTATAACCAATTGCAACGGCATTAGTTCCTTGACCATTATATCCTGCATAATGACCCATTGCAACTGCATTAGATAATTGATTAGTAAAAGCAGCATTATAACCAATTGCAACTGCATAATTTCCTTGAGTAGTTTGACCTGCTTGTGGACCAATAGCAACTGCATTAGTTCCTTGACCATTATATCCTGCATAATGACCCATTGCAACTGCATTAGATAATTGATTAGTAAAAGCAGCATTATAACCAATTGCAACTGCATAATTTCCTTGAGTAGTTTGACCTGCATTTTTACCAATTGCAACTGCACTAGTTCCTTGAGTAGTTTGACCTGCTTGTGGACCAATAGCAACTGCATTAGATAGTTGACCGCCATTACCTGATAGATAGCCCATTGCAATTGCATTATTAGCTTGACTACTACCTGCAGCAAAACCAATAGCAATTCCATAATTACCTTGATTACTCACCCCTGCAAAATTACCAATTGCAACTGAATTACTTCCTTGAGTAGTTTGACCTGCTTGTGGACCAATTGCAACTGCACTAGTTCCTTGAGTAGTTTGACCTGCTTGTGGACCAATAGCAACTGCATTAGATAGTTGACCGCCATTACCTGATAGATAGCCCATTGCAATTGCATAATTTCCTTGAGTAGTTTGACCTGCTTGTGGTCCAATTGCAACTGCATTAGATAGTTGTCCATAATTACCTGCTTGTGGGCCAATTGCAACTGAATTACTTCCTTGAGTAGTTTGACCTGCTTGTGGTCCAATTGCAACTGCATTAGATAGTTGTCCATAATTACCTGCTTGTGGGCCAATTGCAACTGAATTACTTCCTTGAGTAGTTTTACCTGCTTGTAGACCAATTGCAACTGAATTACCACCTTGATTACTATTACCTGCTAGTAGACCCATTGCAACTGCACCAATTCCTTGAAAACTTTGACCTGCTTGTGGACCAATAGCAACTGCATTAGATAGTTGACCGCCATTACCTGATAGATAGCCCATTGCAATTGCATAATTTCCTTGAGTAGTTTGACCTGCTTGTGGACCAATTGCAACTGCATTAGATAGTTGTCCATAATTACCTGCTTGTGGGCCAATTGCAACTGAATTACTTCCTTGAGTAGTTTTACCTGCTTGTAGACCAATTGCAATTGCATTATTAGCTTGACTACTACCTGCAGCAAAACCAATAGCAATTCCATAATTACCTTGATTACTCACCCCTGCAAAATTACCAATTGCAACTGCACTAGTTCCTTGAGTAGTTTTACCTGCTTGTAGACCAATTGCAACTGCACTAGTTCCTTGAGTAGTTTGACCTGCTTGTGGACCAATAGC
>Ga0209188_1002175_pt1 | contig 14767 bp, 10 predicted proteins | sample C_130625_EF_Meta_FD_187307 | JGI IMG/M metagenome (GOLD analysis project Ga0209188, IMG submission 187307) | Freshwater microbial communities from Lake Croche, Canada to study carbon cycling - C_130625_EF_MetaG (SPAdes) (version 2) | ecosystem: Environmental > Aquatic > Freshwater > Lake...
ATTTTTTGCAATGACTGTAGGGTGTCTCGCAAATTGTCGTAGCTGTTGCCAAGCGTCACGCCAAGACCCGTGCTCACCACAGGTGTTGGTGACACACTCAGGCGCCAGCGACGCGACAAAGGCTGATAGGTGATGCGGTAGTAACGTTCTGTCAAACCCATGCTTTTGTCATACCAATACCAGCGCTCGCGCATCACCTCTGCTTGCAACACAAAAGTCAACGGCATACCCCGTGTCAGGGCATCTTCCAGGCCAGCAGACAATTCAAAATCCAGACGACCACTTACATACACACCGTCTTCACCACGCTCTATGATGGGCTCAGAGAGTTGCACAGCTATCTGCGCTATCGCAGGCTGCATCGCACCTTGGCAAAGCATGAAAACCAAGCCGGCTAACCACATCAGTGGCCTTGAAAGTAGCAGACCGCTGTTTTCAGACATCTTTTTGTTTTTCCAGCAAGGCATAAAAGAATCCATCGTGCTCATCGGACAGATTGTCCGAGACAGACGTATTATTGACTGTCATACGGGGAAATAATTGACCCGGTGACTTCAGTAAATAGGCATCACTGTTGTTTGCAAGGAACGCTTGGATCTGCTCCACGCCTTCCCTGTTGAACAATGAGCAAGTGCAGTACAACAAACGTCCTCCTGCGGCCAACAACGGCCACAAAGCTTGCAGCAATTTCGTTTGTTGCGCTGCCAAGCCTGCCAAATCACTTTCTCGCCTGAGCCAGGGGATGTCTGGATGCCGGCGCACAATGCCAGATGCGGTACATGGTGCGTCAAGCAAAATGGCATCAAATCGATGTTTGTCCCACCAGTCTGCCGGTTGGGCCGCATCCGCACACATCACGGTGGCTTGTAATTGCAGACGCGCCAAATTATCTCGAACACGCTGGCAACGGCCCTCATCCACATCGATGGCCAACAAGTCTAGGTCTGCCATCTCCAACAAATGCGCGGTTTTACCGCCAGGTGCGGCACAGGCATCGAGTACACGCAGGCGGCCTGTGGCAGGCAAAGTCAAGCCATGCAAGAGCAACGGCGCGGCCAACTGCGCGCCCGCATCTTGCACTGAGAACCAACCTTGTACAAAGCCTTGCAAGGTCTGAACATTCACAGCCCTTTTGAGTACCAACCCTTGTTCGCCGCATACCTCAGACTCGATACCCAGTTGTTGCCAAGTCTGCTGCAACGCAAGACGCGTTGTTTTGCGTTGGTTGATTCGCACTGACATCGGTGCCGCTTTTTGGCTGGATTGCAAAATAGATTGCCACTGCTGCGGATGGTCTTTTTGCATGGCTTTCACCCACCACTGCGGATGGTTCCAACGCGCAGGCAGTTGATCTTCTGTGGCCTGCATCATCGCAACCCGTTCCCTGCCAAAACGCCGAATGCATGCATTGATGAACGCCGCCTGTGGTCGCGTTGCTGGGTTGTGCTTGGCCGCTTCCACCAGTTGATTCACCAGTGTATGCATCGGATACATGGCGTCTTGTGGTTGCAATGCCAGCGCCACGCCTATGCATAACAAGTCATCGACTACGGGCTTGGGCGAGCGAGCAGCGAGTAGCTGTTTGATGGCGAGCGTACGACCCCATTGTCTGAGTACCGCAAACAACAAGGCCTGCGCTGCTGCCCGTAATCGCGGCTCTACCAAGGCCAATGCTTGGCTGTGGTTACGACCTTGGCGTACCGCATGCAACGCCACGGCACATGCCTGCAATTGCTGCCACAAAGGTGGCGCAAGCGCAGCAGCCGTTTCTGTCAATGTAGCCGTTGTCACAGTACCGTGGCTACGCGGAATTGAAATAAGCTGGCGATCACAGCAGCAGGGTATTGCGTGATGGCTTGGTTGTATTCTTGAATAGCCGCATTAAAACGGCTCAATTCAGGTTGCACCAGCAAATCGAGATCCAACCAACGTTGTTTCAGCGCTTCAGGTATGTGGACGAAATACGCGTCCGGATGAATCAACGCGGCCCATGCATCTTGTAACTCGGCCGCTGCATCATGCAAGGCCTGTGCGCTGTCTTGTTCCAAGGTGTGGTTTTGCATACGCGCAATAGCCACTGTGGATAAACCCGCCGCCACCTGCAAGCGCGTCCAGTAACTGTGACCCAAGTCTAAATTACCGGGGTGGTCCCACAACTGCGGTGCAGCGGCGGCGGCAGTGACCGCTTGTTGAACCACCTCCTGGTATTCCAGCAATACAGCTTGTAATGGACCGAATTGCTGTTTCACTTGTGCACGCAAACGCACCAGTCTGTTGTACGCCCCCAGCGCCCAAAACACCAGAACGGCAAAAGAAATCCAGAACCAGCGTGAATACAGCATGCTCAACAACGCCTACTGACGGTGACAGATTGAATGGAGATGGCCCCGTGGGGCCATCGCGATCAATCTGCGGGAGTCTCTTCGTTGCTGCCCTCTTGCTGTTGCGCCAAGGCAAGCTCTTCGGCTTCGTTCTCGGTGATGGCACGACGCTCGGCCTCGTCCATGAGATCCTTGGCTTTGCGGGCCCTGTGATAGGCCATGCCGGAACCTGCAGGAATGAGACGACCGACGATGACGTTCTCTTTCAAACCGCGCAATTCGTCGCGCTTGCCCATGATGGCAGCCTCGGTGAGAACGCGCGTGGTTTCCTGGAAGGAAGCCGCTGAGATGAATGAGTCGGTCGACAGTGAAGCTTTGGTGATACCCAGCAACAAGTTGGTGTATGTAGCAGGTAACTTGCCATCGCGTTGCAAGGCTTCGTTGGTGTTGAGCATTTCTGAACGTTCGATTTGCTCACCGCTGATGTAGTTGGTGTCACCGACGTTATCGACCACCACACGGCGCAGCATCTGACGAACAATCACTTCAATGTGCTTGTCGTTGATCTTCACGCCTTGCAAGCGGTACACATCTTGTACTTCATCAACAATGTAGCGTGCCAGTTCTTCAATGCCTAACAGACGCAAAATATCTTGCGGGTCTGCGGGGCCGTCGACGATGCTTTCGCCCTTGTTAACCACCTGGCCTTCGTGCACCACGATGTTTTTCTCTTTAGGAATAAGTTCTTCCCAAACCGTGCCTTCTGGATCGGTGATCTGCAAACGAATCTTGCCTTTGGTTTCCTTACCGAAAGAAACAGTTCCAGTCATCTCGGCCAATATGCCTTTGTCTTTCGGCGAACGTGCTTCGAACAACTCGGCCACACGCGGCAAACCACCGGTGATGTCACGTGTCTTCTGACCTTCCACCGGAATACGCGCCAGCACTTCGCCAGGTCCGACGTCCTGTCCGTCACGCACCTGAATCAGCGCACCGACTTGGAAGCCGATGGTCACTGAGTGGTCTGTGCCAGGGATCTTCACTTCCTTGCCGGATGCATCGATCAACTTGACCTGTGGGCGAACCACTTTCGTGGATCCACGGCGCTTGGGGTCGATGACCACCAGCGTAGACAAGCCGGTGACTTCGTCCAATTGCTTGGCCACAGTCAAACCTTCTTCGACATTCTCAAAACGAACCTGTCCAGCAAACTCGGTGATGACGGGACGTGTCAGCGGATCCCAATTGGCAAGAATGGTGCCGGCCTTGATGCTTTGGTCGGGCTTGATCGCCAAAATAGCGCCATAAGGCACTTTGTGGCGCTCGCGCTCGCGGCCTTGCTCATCATGGATAACGATTTCTCCAGAGCGAGAAATCACCACCAACTCGTTCTTGCTGTTGGTCACATAACGCATGGTGGCATTAAAACCAATCAGACCGTTGGACTTGGCATCCACACTGGAGGCGACTGCAGCGCGTGAAGCCGCACCACCGATGTGGAAAGTACGCATGGTCAACTGAGTGCCTGGTTCACCAATGGACTGCGCGGCGATAACACCGACCGCTTCACCCACGTTAACCAGTCCACCACGGCCCAGATCGCGGCCATAGCATTTGGCGCATAAACCGAATCGTGTTTCACAGTTCAGTGCCGTACGCACTTTGATTTCGTCGACGCCAAGCAACTCGATTTCATCGATCAGGTCTTCGTCAAGCATGTCACCGGCAGGCACCAAGGTTTCGCGGGTTTCAGGATGCACCACATCTTCGGCCACGGTGCGACCAAGCACGCGGTCACGCAAGGATTCGATCACTTCACCACCTTCGACGATGGCTCGCATCAACTGTCCGTTGCTGGTACCGCAATCATCTTCGATGACCACCAAGTCTTGGGTCACATCAACCAAACGGCGTGTCAGATATCCAGAGTTGGCGGTTTTGAGCGCCGTATCCGCCAGACCTTTACGTGCACCGTGGGTAGAAATGAAGTACTGCAACACGTTCAAGCCTTCACGGAAATTGGCCGTGATCGGTGTCTCAATGATGGAGCCATCAGGCTTGGCCATCAGGCCGCGCATACCAGCGAGCTGTCGGATTTGCGCAGCAGAACCGCGCGCACCTGAATCGGCCATCATGTAAATGGAGTTGAAAGATTCCTGCTCCACTTCTTTGCCATGACGGTCTATGGTTTTTTCCTTGCGCAACTGGTCCATCATGACCTTGGACACCGCGTCACCGGCTTTGCCCCAGATGTCAACCACCTTGTTGTAGCGCTCGCCAGACGTCACCAGACCCGACACGTATTGCTGTTCGATGTCTTTGACTTCTTTTTCTGCGCTTTCAATGATGGCGTGTTTTTCAAACGGCACCAACATGTCATCGATACAGATGGAAATACCGGCGCGTGTGGCCAAGCGGAAACCGTTTTGCAACAGTTTGTCGGCAAACACCACGGTTTCTTTCAAGCCACATTTACGGAATGAAGTGTTGATGAGTTTTGAAATTTCTTTTTTCTTCAGCGCTTTGTTCAAATTGCTGAATGGCAAACCGCGCGGCAGAATTTCAGACAGCAGGGCACGACCCACGGTGGTTTCTACCAGCGAGGTGCTGCTGGAAAATTCACCGGTGACTTTGTCCTTGGTCCACTCGGTCATGCGCACCGTGATTTTGGCGGTCAACTCGACCACATTGGCGTCAAGCGCACGCTGGACTTCGCCGATATCGGCAAACACCAAGCCTTCGCCTTTGCCATTGATGCGCTCACGCGTGGTGTAGTACAAGCCCAGCACCACGTCTTGAGACGGCACGATAGAAGGTTCGCCGTTGGCAGGGAACAGCACATTGTTAGAGGCCAGCATCAAGGTGCGGGCTTCCATTTGCGCCTCTACCGACAATGGAATATGTACCGCCATCTGGTCGCCGTCAAAGTCGGCGTTGAACGCGGAACACACCAAGGGGTGCAGCTGAATAGCTTTGCCTTCGATCAAAATAGGTTCAAAGGCTTGGATGCCCAGACGGTGCAAGGTAGGCGCACGGTTCAATAACACCGGGTGCTCTTTGATCACCTCTTCCAAAATATCCCATACCACCGGTGTACCGGCTTCGACCTCTTTTTTAGCCGCCTTGATGGTGGTGGCTATGCCCATCAACTCGAGCTTGCTGAAGATGAATGGCTTGAAGAGTTCGAGTGCCATTAACTTTGGCAAACCGCACTGGTGCAATTTCAGTGTCGGTCCGACAGTGATGACGGAACGGCCAGAATAGTCGACACGCTTGCCCAACAAGTTCTGGCGGAATCGACCGGATTTGCCTTTGATCATGTCGGCCAAAGACTTGAGTGCGCGCTTGTTGGCGCCTGTCATGGCTTTGCCGCGTCGACCGTTGTCCAGCAAACTGTCAACTGCTTCTTGCAACATACGCTTTTCATTGCGGGCAATGATTTCTGGCGCGTTGAGTTCGAGCAAACGGCGCAGGCGGCTGTTGCGGTTAATGACGCGGCGGTACAAATCGTTCAAGTCGGAGGTGGCGAAACGCCCGCCGTCCAACGGCACCAAAGGACGCAAATCGGGCGGCAACACCGGCAGCACCGACAACACCATCCACTCGGGCTTGATGCCTGATTTTTTGAACGCTTCCAGCACTTTGAGACGCTTGGCGTTTTTCTTGATCTTGATCTCAGAGCCGGTCAAATCATTGCGGAGTTTTTCAATCTCCATGTCGATTTCCATGGTCTCCAACAAGTCGCGCACGCCTTCTGCACCCATCTTGGCTTGGAATTCGTCACCGAGTTCGATGCGCTTGGCTTCGTACTCGTCTTCGGTCATGATGGCGTATTTTTTCAGCGCAGTCATACCGGGATCGGTCACCACATACGCTTCAAAATACAAGACACGCTCAATATCGCGCAATGTCATGTCCAACACCAGACCTAAGCGACTGGGCAGCGACTTCAAAAACCAGATGTGAGCACAAGGTGCAGCCAGGTCGATGTGACCCATGCGGTCACGACGTACCTTGGTCTGCGTGACTTCAACGCCGCACTTCTCGCAGATCACACCACGGTGCTTCAGGCGTTTGTATTTGCCGCACAAGCATTCGTAGTCCTTGATAGGGCCGAATATCTTGGCGCAAAACAAGCCGTCACGCTCGGGCTTGAAGGTGCGGTAGTTGATGGTCTCGGGTTTTTTGACTTCGCCAAAAGACCATGAGCGAATTTTTTCCGGCGACGCCAGTCCAATTTTGATGGCATCGAAATGCTCATCTGGTGTGAACTGCTTAAAGAGGTCGAGTAATGATTTCATGAACGCTCCAACTCAATATCAATGCCCAATGAACGGATTTCTTTGACCAGCACGTTGAACGATTCGGGCATGCCCGCTTCGATCGCGTGCTCGCCCTTGACGATGCTTTCGTATACCTTGGTGCGGCCTTGCACGTCGTCGGACTTGACGGTGAGCATTTCCTGCAAGGTGTAAGAAGCGCCATAGGCTTCGAGCGCCCAGACCTCCATTTCGCCGAACCGCTGGCCACCAAACTGCGCCTTACCACCCAGCGGTTGCTGCGTGACCAAGCTGTAGGGGCCCGTGGAACGCGCATGCATCTTGTCATCAACCAAGTGATGTAATTTCAATACATGCATGTAGCCAACAGTGGTGGGACGGTCGAATGCGTCTCCGGTACGGCCGTCAAACAAATGGGCTTGTGTACGAGCGCTGGTCAAACCCTTGGCTTGCACCACGTCTTCAGGATAAGCCAGTTTCAACATGGTGCGGATGTCTTCCTCGGAAGCACCGTCAAATACTGGCGTTGCAAACGGCACACCCATCGACAGGTTGTGTGCCATTTCCTTGACATCTTTATCCGCGATTTTGGCCAGGTCTTCTTTGTGTCCTGTGGTGTTGTACAAAGTTTCCAGAAAACCACGAATCTCTGCGGCTTTGGATTCTTGTTGCAACATGTGTCCCAGTTGTTCGCCAATGCCTTTGGCAGCCCAGCCCAAATGCACTTCCAACACCTGCCCCACGTTCATGCGTGAGGGCACACCCAACGGGTTGAGCACGATATCAACCGGTGTTCCATCCGCCATGTAAGGCATGTCTTCGACAGGCACGATCTTGGAGACCACGCCTTTGTTGCCATGACGGCCAGCCATTTTGTCGCCAGGTTGCAAGCGACGCTTGACCGCCAAATACACTTTGACCATTTTCAACACGCCAGCAGGCAACTCGTCGCCTTGTGTCAATTTCTTGCGCTTTTCTTCAAAAGCCAGGTCAAAGCTGTGACGGGTTTGGGCCAATGCATTTTTGATGGACTCCAACTGAGAAGCCACATCTTCATCTGCAGGTCGAATATCAAACCAATGGAAACGATCGACGGCTGTCAGGTAGTCGTTGTCGATTTTGCTGCCTTTGGGCAGTTTGTTTGGTCCACCGTTGGCCACTTTGCCCAGCAACAATTTGTGGATACGGTCGAATGCATCGGCCTCCACAATACGCAACTGGTCATTCAAATCGAGACGGAAGCGCTTGAGTTCATCGTCAATGATTTGCTGTGCGCGCTTGTCACGCACAATCCCTTCGCGGGTGAACACCTGCACATCGATGACCGTGCCTTGTGAACCCTGATCGACACGCAGTGAGGTGTCTTTCACATCGGAGGCTTTTTCACCAAAGATGGCACGCAGCAGTTTTTCTTCTGGTGTCAACGTGGTCTCACCTTTGGGTGTGACCTTACCTACCAACACATCACCGGCCTGTACTTCAGCGCCCACAAATATGATGCCAGACTCGTCCAAACGGTTGAGTTGTTGTTCGGCCAAGTTGGGAATGTCCCGTGTGATTTCTTCTGCGCCCAGCTTGGTGTCACGCGCCATCACCACCAACTCTTCAATGTGAATGGAGGTGTAACGGTCTTCGGCGACGACACGCTCGGAAATGAGAATCGAGTCTTCGAAGTTGTAACCGTTCCAAGGCATGAATGCGACCAACATGTTCTGACCTAAAGCCAGTTCACCCAGATCGGTAGATGCACCGTCAGCTATCACGTCACCCTTGGCCAACTTGTCGCCGCGCTTGACGATGGGACGCTGATGGATGTTGGTGTTCTGGTTAGAACGCTGGTATTTGATCAGGTTATAAATATCGACACCGACTTCACCGGCTTGTGTTTCAGAGTCATTCACACGCACCACGATGCGGGTGGCATCAATGTAATCAACCACACCACCACGCAAAGCCGTCACCACAGTGCCTGAGTCAATCGCGGCGACGCGTTCGATGCCGGTACCGACAAAGGCTTTTTCAGGGCGCAGCACAGGCACGGCCTGGCGCTGCATGTTGGCACCCATCAAGGCGCGGTTCGCATCATCGTGCTCCAAAAACGGCACAAGAGACGCCGCTACAGACACGATTTGGGCTGGCGACACGTCCATGTACTGCACGCGTTCTTTGCCGCACAAAATAGATTCGCCTTTTTCACGGGCAGACACCAAGTCGCCGGTCAAACGGTCTTCTTTGTCTAGCGTGGCATTCGCCTGTGCAATCACGTACTTGGCTTCTTCGATGGCTGACAAATAATCGATTTCACGTGTCACTTGACCATCATGCACGCGACGGTATGGGGTTTCAATGAATCCATACTCGTTCAATCTCGCATACAAGGACAAAGAGTTGATCAAACCGATGTTCGGGCCTTCGGGTGTTTCAATAGGACATACCCGGCCATAGTGTGTGACGTGCACGTCGCGCACTTCAAAACCGGCACGCTCGCGTGTCAAACCGCCTGGGCCAAGGGCCGACACACGGCGCTTGTGGGTGATTTCTGACAAGGGATTGGTCTGGTCCATGAACTGCGACAACTGTGACGCGCCAAAAAACTCTTTGAGTGCAGCAGAAATCGGCTTGGAGTTGATCAAGTCATGGGGCATCAATGGCTCTTGTTCGGCCTGACCCAAACGTTCCTTGACGGCTTTTTCAATCCGCGCCAAACCAGTGCGGTACTGGTTTTCAGCGAGTTCGCCCACACAACGCACACGGCGGTTGCCCAAGTGATCGATGTCATCTACCTCACCACGGCCATTGCGCAAGTCAACCAAAATTTTGACCACAGCCAGGATGTCTTCGTTGTTCAACACCATGGGGCCGGTGGATTCGTCACGCCCAACGCGGGCGTTGAACTTCATGCGCCCGACACGCGATAAATCGTAGGTATCGGGGTTGTAGAACAAGCGCTGGAACAAGGCTTGCACCGCGTCTTCAGTGGGCGGTTCGCCAGGTCGCATCATGCGGTAGATGGCGACACGCGCAGCAAACTCATCAGCGGTTTCATCGATACGCAAGGTTTGTGAAATGTAAGTGCCTTGGTCGAGTTCGTTGGTGTAGATGCATTGCAAATCATGCACACCACTTGAGCGTAGTTTCTTTAACAACACTTCAGTCAACTCGTCGTTGGCCTTGGCAATGATTTCACCAGTTTCTTCGTCCACAATATTGCGGGCGATCACACGGCCAATGAGGAAGTCTTCTGGCACGCTGATATGACTGGTACCCGATTGGTCCAAATCGCGGGTGTGGCGTGCTGTGATGCGTTTGTCTTTGGCAACCACCACGTTACCGCTTTTGTCGGTAATGTCAAAACGAGCGACTTCGCCACGCAAACGTTCAGCCACAAATTCCATTTGTGCGCCGCTGTCCATCAAACGGAAATTGTCATTGACGAAGAAGTTGGCCAAAATGGCTTCGGGCGTCAAGCCAATGGCTTTGAGCAAAATCGTGACCGGCATTTTGCGGCGACGGTCGACGCGGAAATACAAAATATCCTTGGGATCGAATTCATAGTCGAGCCATGAACCACGGTAGGGAATGATGCGAGCAGAAAACAGCAGCTTGCCTGAGCTGTGTGTTTTGCCCTTGTCGTGTTCGAAAAAGACACCAGGTGAACGGTGCAACTGTGACACGATGACGCGTTCGGTGCCGTTGATGATGAACGAACCTTTGTCGGTCATCAATGGCACTTCGCCCATGTAAACCTCTTGCTCTTTGACTTCCTTGACCACTTTGGATTGCGGCGTCGAAGAATCACGGTCATAAATAATCAGTTGCACACGAGCGCGCACGGCTGACGAGAAAGTCAAACCCCGCGTCTGACATTCGCGCACATCAAACGCGGGTTTGGCCAGGTTGTACTCGAGGTATTTCATCTCGACAAAACCGTTGTGCGAAACGATAGGGAAAGCCGCATCAAATGCCGCCTGCAAACCTTCGTTGGTGCGTTTTTTGGGAGGGACATCTGCCTGCAAAAAAGCGGTATACGCGTCTTTTTGCATTTGAAGCAGGTAAGGAATTTCCAGCACGCTGTCGCGGCTGCCGAAACTTTTGCGGATGCGCTTGCGTTCGGTAAATGTGTAGGCCATGAGTTCTCCGGACTTGATTCACTCGGCGACTGGGGTCGCACAGTTTGCTCTGGGCAAGTGTGCGTCGTGCTTGGCCCGCTGGCCACTACCAGCGTTGGCGGACGGTTGCGCATTGCACACAACCCGAACCAAGGTTCTTCTGCAGTCAGCTCAGAAGACACTCGACAACCGGTACGAACCAGCTGTCGGGTGCGCTCTGAGAGCGCCAAAGGCTGGGGACCCCTTGTGAGGGCATCCAGCCTTTGTTTTCCCGATTACTTGAGCTCGACCTTGGCGCCAGCTTCTTCCAATTTTTTCTTGGCTGCTTCGGCGTCTGCTTTCGGTGCGGCTTCTTTGACAGCCTTGGGAGCGCCGTCGACCAGGTCTTTGGCTTCTTTCAAACCCAAGCCCGTGATCTCGCGAACCGCCTTGATCACGCCAACCTTGTTGGCGCCGGCTTCGAGCAACATCACGTTGAACTCGGTTTTTTCTTCAGCAGCAGCTGCGCCACCGCCGCCACCTGCAGCAGCAGGTGCAGCCATCGCAGCAGCGCTCACGCCAAATTTCTCTTCGATGGCTTTCACCAGTTCGTTGAGTTCCATGACCGTCATGCTGTCAAGTGCGGTCAAAAATGCGTCTTTATCGAATGCCATGTTATTTCCTTAACTCGTTCAGGGCTGCCAATGCGGCAGCAAATGGGTGACAAGGGCTGCACGCTTTACGCGGCAGCCGCCTCTTCTTTTTTCGCCGCCAATGCGCCGAGCACCACTGCGGTACGCGACATGGGAGACATCAGCAATCCACACAATTGCGCCAGCAACACTTCCTTGGAAGGAATGTTTGCCAGTTGTTTAACGCCGTTGACGTCCAGGGATTTGCCTGCAAATGCACCGCCGCGAATCACCAACTTGTCGTTGGTCTTGGCGAAATCGGCCACCACTTTGGCGGCGGCCACAGCATCCACAGAGAAACCATAGATCAGCGGTCCGGTCATCTGATCAGAGACTGACTCAAACTGCGTACCGGCGACAGCACGGCGTGCCAGCGTGTTTTTCAACACACTGAGCGATACGCCTTGGCTGCGCGCACTGGCGCGAAACTTGGTCATGTCTGCGACCGTGATGCCGCGGTATTCCGCCATCACCAGCGTCTGCGCCTGTGCTGCCAATGCCGACACTTCTGTGACGACGGCTTCTTTTTCACTGCGATTCAGACTCAAGGTCTACTCCTTCTAAATGTGTCTCGGGTTGCCCCTTAACACGCCGGTTTCAGCGACCTGACTGTCAAGAAAAATTCTCTACAGCGGGATCGCCATCTGCGTTGGCTGGTGAATTAAGTGCAAACGGGTTGCACGCCAACGGTCTTGGATGGCTCAGCCGGTTTTTGCAAACCGACCGACCCACCGCTTCAAGTCTTACCTGGTGGAAAGACTTGAATGCCGAGCGCTTTAGGCGCTCAGTGTTTGTGTGTCTACTCTCACGCCCACACCCATGGTGGACGACACTGCCAACTTGCGCAGGTAAACACCTTTGCTGGTTGCAGGTTTGGCTTTGCTCAATGCATCAACGAGAGCGACCAAGTTGCCTTGAAGCTTGTCGCTGTCAAAGGAACGGCGTCCGATGGTGGCGTGAACAATACCAGCCTTGTCGACACGGAACTGCACCTGACCTGCTTTGGCATTGCGCACGGCTGTGGCAACGTCAGGAGTGACAGTACCGACTTTCGGGTTAGGCATCAAACCACGCGGGCCAAGAATTTGACCCAGCGTACCGACAACACGCATGGCGTCAGGGGCGGCGATGATCACATCAAAAGGCATGTCACCCGCCTTGATACGGGCAGCCAAATCGTCCATACCGACGACATCTGCGCCTGCAGCCAAAGCTTCATCAGCTTTAGCACCTTGCGCGAACACTGCAACACGAGCAGTTTTGCCGGTACCGTTGGGCAACACCACGGCGCCACGCACTACCTGGTCGGATTTTTTGGCGTCAATACCGAGTTGCACAGCCACATCAATGGACTCATCGAACTTGGCAGTGGCGCACTCTTTGACGATTTTTAAAGCCTCGACAAAAGGGTACAGCTTGTTGCTGTCAACCTTGCCGGCAAAAGATTTTTGTTTTTTGGTCAAACGGCTCATACCACGCCCTCCACGGTCACACCCATAGAACGGGCAGAACCAGCGATGGTGCGAACAGCGGCATCCAAATCGGCAGCTGTCATGTCAACCATTTTCGTTTTAGCAATTTCTTCCAACTGCGCTCGGGTGATTTTTCCGACCTTGTCGACGTGCGGTCTGGATGAGCCTTTGTCAAGCTTGATCGCCTTCTTGATCAATGTGATCGCAGGCGGCGTCTTGATGATGAAGGTGAAAGATTTGTCTGCAAAAGCTGTGATGACCACAGGTAATGGCAGGCCGGGCTCTACGCCTTGGGTCTGGGCGTTGAAAGCCTTGCAGAATTCCATGATGTTCAAACCGCGCTGGCCCAATGCGGGACCGATGGGCGGTGACGGATTGGCTTTACCAGCTGGCACTTGCAGCTTGATGAAGCCGACGATTTTCTTCGCCATGCTTTTCTCCTTACGGGTACAAACGCCTGTTGAGGGCTCCCCGGGGTTAACGACTCACTGAAAACAATTTGCGTCGAGTCGGGAAACGCAAATCAAATTGACAAAACCATTAGGTAGGTTGCAAGAGGAATTTCGTCTTTATGCAACAACTTGGCTCTTTTTCAAAAAGAATTAAGTTTTTTCTACCTGTCCAAATTCAAGTTCAACCGGTGTGGCACGACCAAAAATGGTCACAGACACACGCATTTTGTTTTTTTCGTAATTCACTTCTTCAACTGTGCCGTTGAAGTCGGTGAACGGGCCGTCTTTGACGCGGACAAACTCACCCACCATAAACTCCACCTTGTGGCGTGGTTTGTCTGTGCCCTGCTGCATTTGATTGACGATTTTCAACACGTCGTCTTGAGAAATCGGCGCCGGACGGTTGCGCGCACCGCCAACAAATCCTGTGACCTTGTTGGTGTGTTTCACCAGGTGCCAGCTTTCATCGTCCATGATCATTTCGACCAATACATAACCCGGGAAGAACCTGCGTTCAGTGGTTTTCTTTTGGCCATTTTTCATTTCCACGACTTCTTCAGTGGGAACCAAAATACGGCCAAATTTAGATTGCATACCCGCCTGTGCGATACGCTCGACAATGTTTCGCTCGACGGCCTTTTCCATGCCAGAGTAGGCGTGCACCACGTACCAACGCATGTCTGGATGCGCAGGGGCCGTCGTGATCAATGCGTTTTCTAGGGATTCTTCGGTCATTATTTTTTCCATCCCAGAATCAAGTCATACAACAGCCATTCCAGCGTTTTGTCAGTCAACCACAAAAAAACTGCCATCAACAACACAAACCCAAAAACGTAGGCCGTCATTTGCATCGCTTCTTTGCGCGTCGGCCAAACCACTTTGAGCACTTCGCGCCAAGCGTCACGGCCAAATCCGATCAATTGTTTGCCTTGCAACGAAGTGAAAAACACCACCACCGACAGCACCAAACAACCGATCAAAGCAGACCACTGCATCAGCACGCCTTGCGCAGACAAGGTGTAAAAAGCCACCAATGCAGCGACGACCAAGGCCACGGCAGCAGCCAACTTGGCTTTGTCTGCAGTGCTGGTTACGGTTTCTATCTGTGCGGTGGACATGTCAATCAGTCAGTGGAAAACAAAAAAACTCAAAGCGAACTAAGCCCGCCGATAAAGGCGGGCCTTTGGTACACCCAGCATCACTGCCAGGTGGCAGGGGCAGAGGGAATCGAACCCCCAACCTTCGGTTTTGGAGACCGACGCTCTGCCAATTGAGCTATACCCCTAAAAAACACAACCGCAATGCGTCCGAAAACGCACAACGGATCAAAGCAGGTTAAGCGATGATTTTGGCAACCACACCGGCGCCGACGGTTTTGCCGCCTTCGCGGATCGCGAAGCGCAAACCTTCTTCCATCGCAATCGGGTGGATCAACTTCACCGTGATCGACACGTTGTCTCCC
>Ga0209188_1002180_pt1 | contig 14744 bp, 14 predicted proteins | sample C_130625_EF_Meta_FD_187307 | JGI IMG/M metagenome (GOLD analysis project Ga0209188, IMG submission 187307) | Freshwater microbial communities from Lake Croche, Canada to study carbon cycling - C_130625_EF_MetaG (SPAdes) (version 2) | ecosystem: Environmental > Aquatic > Freshwater > Lake...
TGTTCCACCGCCTCCATCCGCTCCCCCCGCTGCCAGAGCACGGAGGCATAGTGGCGGCGGGCATCGATGTCGGTCGGGCAGCGCTTCACCGCCTGGGAGAGGAGGGTTTCGGCACCGGCGAGATCCTGCTGATCGGCGGCGGAGAGGCCTTCGTTGGACAGCCTCCGCGCTTCGGCGAGCTGCTGTTGCGGCACGGCGCTGTGGCGATTGACCAGCCGACAGCCCGAGCCCAAGGCAACAACGGTCAGCACGAGTCCAGCGCTGACCGCGACCACCCCGGCTGACCGGGGGTGGGGGACCGCGTCTTCGGTCCTGGGGGCGGCTGCGCTCTCCGCAGTGGCGCGCGCCGGGGCCGGCCTGCCCCGGCGGACAGCAGGGGGCGCTTCGAGGCTGCGGAGCTCCTCGCGGAGTTCCTCGGGGGTCATCCGGATGCGCTGCTCGCCCCGGCGGCGAAGGAGGAGCCAACGACCCACCGCCACGGCCACCGTCGCGGCCACCGTCGGACCGAGCAGGGCGAGGCCCTCGGAGATGGCCCCCGCGGCGAGGCCGACGGCCACCGGCAGCGGGGCATCGACCGGGATCGAGTCGGTGGTGGAGCCGACGAGCTGGGCCAAGCGATCGCCGGAACGGGAGGCCACCCAGGCGGGGACGGCAAGCCAAAGGCCCCCTCCGGCAGCGGTCAAGAGCGTCGTCGGCGCGAGGATCCGCCGGAGGCCAGACAGAGGATCGATCCTGCGGAGGTCGGGGGCGACGGCAGCGGGATGCCAGTGGAACCCATCGACGAGCAACCGCACCGCCAGTGACGCACCGGCCGCCACCACGATCACCGCGAGCGTGGGGAGCACCAGGCCGAGCGATGGCCAGAACTCGAGCTCGGCCTGGGGGGCGAGGCGCGTCGGCGCGCAGGCCGCATGGATCGACGACATCGCCGCCGAGAGCGTTGCCCGCCACCAAGCCGGCAGGAGGAGCACCGTCACGGCCACCCCCGCCCCCCAGGCCGGAAGCGCGGCGGTGGGGAGCATGCCCTCCCGCTCGGCGAGTTGGCGACGGCGGCTCGTGGCCGGGAGGGTGCGATCGGAGGCATCGCTCATCGGTGCCCTCCGGCGCTGGCGTCGGGCGTCGCCACCGAAAGTGGCGAAGGAATGGGCGCCGCAGCGGGCGCTGCAGCGGGCGGTGGTGTGGCGATCGCGGCAGCCAGCGACGGCAGGAGACGCGGACCGGCAGCCCGCGACCACGCCGAGGCGTTGACGAAGATCGTCGCCAGCACGATCAGGGCCGTGGCGGCGTGGAGCATCCCCGGGCCGGGGTCGCATGACGCCGTCCGGAGGGCGAGCGCGGCGACGACTTGGAAGACGAGCACCGCGGCGAGGGCGGGCACGGCCAGCGACACCGCCAAGCCGATTGCCATCGACGGCATCCGCAGCGCCCACGTTTCGAACGGAGGCCAGGCGGTGGCACTCCCGCCGAGAAATCCCACCGGCATCGATCGGACGGCATCGATGAGCGAAACGAAGACGATCTCCAGACCGCCCGCCGCGAGGAATCCCGCCAGCGACAGCCAGCGGGCCAGCCGGGCGACGCCCGCGGCCGATCCGGCCGCTCCATCCTCTTCGCCGTCCTCCCACGCCAGTCCGGCGATGCCCCCGAGGAGTTCGCCGGCCCAGGCCACGGCGCTGATGGCCGCCGCCACGGTCAATCCCAGACAGAGGCCGACACACGCTTCCCCGGCGATCGTTGCCAGCGCCGTGGAGAGCGTCAGTTCGGTCGTTGCCAGTGGCGAGGCGACGAAGGCCGCCGGTAGGGCGGCCAGCGCCACGAGGATGCCGAGGGCGAGACGCGCCCTGAACTCGACCGTCGGCAGGAGGCCGTGGGCGGCAACTTCAATGCCCACCACCACCCGGGCAAGCAGGCCGGCCGCAACGAGGAGGCCGGGGCCGCCGGAGGCTTCGATCGAGTTGGCGAGTACCGAGAGGGCATCCATGCCGTCACGATCCTCCGACCGCGGCGCGGAACAGGTCGACCATCCGCTCGAGCATCCAAGGGAGCGTCGCCACGAGCGTCAACCCGACGACGAGGAGTCGCGGCAGGAGTCCGACGGCCGTCTCGTGGATCCCGCTCGCCGCTTGGAGAAGGCCCGTGCCCAAGCTGACGACGAACGCCACCACGAGCACCGGTGCCCCGACATGCATCGCGGCCAGCAGCGCGTGGCGGAGAAGTTCGGCAAACTCGGTGTCGACCACGGGAGCCTCTCGGACGGGGGCGCGAATCTGCGGCGATCGACCCGCTCAGGCTGCGGTCCGCACGCCATCGAGGAGGGACTGGACCACGAGCGACCAGCCGTCGGCCATCACGAACACGACGAGTTTGAGGGGCAGGGAGACCGTCGCCGGCGACACCATCCCCAGGCCAGTCGAGGCAAGGAGGGTTGCGACGAGGAGGTCGAGGACGAGGAACGGCAGCAACAACCGGACACCGATCGAGAAGGCGGTCTTCAGTTCGCTGACGAGGAACGCCGGCAGGAGGGTTTCCAAGGGGACGTCGTCGTAGCTGCGGACCTCGCGTGGGGCCGACGGATGACGGGCGAGGAAGAGGAGCATCGTCTGCCGGTTCCCGGCCCGTTCGATCTGGCTCGCCATCCAGCGACGGACCGGGACCGAGCCACGCTCGAAGGCGGTGCTCGCGTCGATCCTGCCCTCCTGGAAAGGCTGGACGCCCTCTTGGTAGGCCGACGTCCACACCGGCCACATCACCAGCAGCGAGAGGAACAGTGCGAGCGAGGTCACGATCTGGTTGGAGGGGAGCCCCTGGGTGCCGAGGCCCTGCCGGACGAGTGAGAGGACCACCGACATCCGCACGAACGACGTCGTCATGAGGAGGATCGCCGGGGCGATGCTCGCCACACCGAAGAGGATCACCGCCGAGAGGATCCCGTCGACCGAGCGGGGGCCGAGCGTCCGGGTAGTGAGATCACTCCAGGCTGGCAGCGCAGCGATATCGGTCGTCGGTCGACCGCCAGCGAGCGTGCCAACGGGCGTGGGAGAAAAGGCCTCCGCGGTCAACGGCGCTGCGGAGAGATCGGAAAGCGCGGGGGCCGCGGCCTCGTCGCCGCGGGACGGTGCTGTCGGGAGCGAGGCCAGCAGGAGGAGGAAAACCCCGAGTGCGGCCCGTGCGGCGGCCCGTGCCCGCAGCGGAAGACCGACACGGGCGGGGGCGCCAGCGGATCCCGCCACGGCGGTCGGCAGGCAGGCTGCGGCGATCGCTTCGCTCACGCCGGGATCGTCGATCTCGGCCAGCGTCGTGCAGGTCGCGCCCGACACTCCGACGAGGATCGTCTTCGGGCCGAAGCGGACGATCCGGGCCACGTGCTGGCCGCCGAGGGAGGCCTCGCCGAGGACCGCGAACACGTCGGCCGGAGGTCGGTGCATCGTCCGCCGCCCGTTCCACTTCAAGAACAGCACCGCGGCGAGCAGCGCCCCCAGGAATGCGGTGATGCGGAAGTCGAGGCTCGATGCCCCCCGCGCGGATCCGGAAGCCTCGTCAGCGCTCATTGCCGCGGCGGCAGGGATCGCCCCGATCGGAATGGCGTCGGGGAAGGTCGGTTCGAGGAGGCGGGCCGGCGTCACTTCGGCGATCGGCTCGGCGGCTGGCTCGGGTGACAGTTCGGCTGAAGCCCCGAGAACCCAGGGCACCCCGCCGAGAGAGACCATCAGGCCGACAATCACGACAACCCACAGGCGCACCGCCGCCTGGGCACCGAACGGGGGGCGAGTCGCGAACGTTTGTGGCAGGCTCGACATCATGCAGCCAGCCTCCGGTCGTCGTCGGCGCTAAGGCGGTCGTCGTCATCGGAGGCCTTCCAGCCCGGGAGCGACTCCTCCGGCTGGCCGCTGCTTCGACCGCCGGCCCACCACAGGAAGCCCGCGAGGAGGCCGACGAGGACGCTCGTGGCGGCCAGCCACGCTTCGCGCGGCAGGTTGGGCAACGGGTGGGGCGACGGAGGGATGTCGACTTCGGATTGGATCGTGACTTTCGCTGCTGGGCTGCGATCGGCAGGCAGAAGCCGGGGATCATCGAGGGCTTCCGCACGACGGTCCGTGGCGTCGGGAACCGTGGCCGGGAAGCTCGTCACCAGAACGCGGAGGCGATCGGGACTGTCGAACGACGGGAGCGCCCGTCCGACGATCTCACGAAGACGCTCGAGTTCGCGATCTTCGGCCCCTGCCGCGGTGTCGGCGGGGGGGGCGGCCTGCGAACGGCTCTTCGCGGCGTGAACAGCGGCGGCGAGATAGCTGTCGGGGATTGAGACAGTGACATGGACTACGCCGGGAATCTCCGGATTGGCGTTCCGGGGACGAGCCAACCCAGCGGGAGCGCCCGGGGCGACAGGCTGTCGCGATGGCGGGGGGGCCGGGGGGAGCAGCTCGGCAGGCGCGTTGGCGGCGGCCGCGACGGGTCGCTCGGACGGGTCGGTCGCCGTGGGGAGCGGGCTGTCGGTGATCGTCGGGAGCGGCGTGGCATCGATGGCGACATCGACGATGACCCCGCGAACGAACGCCAACGCCTGGCGGATTCTGCCGGCCAGGGCCGTCTCGTTGGCAAACCGCCGGGCCAACTCCGGAGCGACCGTGGCGTTGGCGGTGGGATCCTCGAGCGGACCGGCGAACACCCTTCCCGTCGAGAGATCGGTGACGGCCACCCGCTCCGGCTCGAGCCCCGCGATCGACGAGGCGACAAGGACGCGGATGCCGTGGGCGCGGACGGCGTCGAGTTCGGTGCCCGAGGTCGTGCGAATGCCGACGCTGGCGGTCTTGAGCGGTTCGTGCTGGAATCCCGAGCGCTCCTCGACGTCATAGAGCACGGCGGCCCGTTCGATCCCCGGCATCGAACAGAGCACCTGGGAGAGTTCGTCCTGGAGGGCGACTTTTAAGGACTCGGCCCGGGCCGACGTCGAGGTCCAGACGCCGCCGGAAGCGATCGCTTCGTGGAACCGTGTTCCCCATGGCTTGGGAATCGCATCCCCGTCGACGACCGCGCGTTTGTACGCGCCTTGGCGCGACCTGGGCACCCAGACCGTCCCTTCCGCGGTGCGGTAGTCGGTGAGGTTGGCCCGGTCAAGGGCCGCCTCGACGGCCGCCAACTGGGGCGCCGTGAGGGTGGTGTCCTCAAGCAGGGCCACCTCGTCGGCCGTGGGACGCTCCTGCAGCAACCAGGCGGCCCAACCGATCGACGCGGCCACCAGTCCGAGCGCCACGATCTGCGCCGGCGTTACGACCGGGATACGGCCGCGGCGGGAGTTGGTGAGGTGGGGGTCCATGCACGTGCTCTCGAGGAGGATGGAAGGGAGATCGCTACGCCGCTCGCCGCAGCGCTGCCCGGCGGATCGGCAGGCAGAGCGTCACGGCGCTGCCTCCCTCGGGACATTCCAACGCCGCAAGCGTCGCCCCAATGGAGGTGGCCAGACGGAGGACGTCGTCGAGCAGGGGATCGGTCGACTCTCGCGGGTCGGCGGATGAACGGCCGCGGGGGAGCGAGTTCCGCTCCCGGGGAGTCAGCCCCGACCCGGAGTCGGCAAACTCGATCTCGACCCGATCGGGATAGCCGACCGCCGTGACGAGCACCTCGCGCGGCGAGGGTCCCGCCGCGGCTCGGCCCGCGGCAGCGACGGAACGGCCCAGGAGAGTCCTGAGAAGTCGGCGGATGATGTCCCCATCGGCCTCGACCCGCAGCGCGTCTGGAACGTCGAGCGTCACCGACACCGGCGCGGCGTCGCGGTTGCCACCGCCGGCAGTGACCTCCGCCCTGAGGGCGACGAGGATCCCATGGGGCGAGACCGCCGTTTCCGAGACCTCCTGCTGTTCCCTGGAAAAGCCGAGGATCCGCGGCGGCCCAGGGTATGCAGGTGAGCCGGGCGTGCTGCCACTGCGGCCGGGATGGCTCGTCATGGATGGATCCTCCTGGCGTCCGTGCCAGACGTGACCTGTTCCCACGGCCCTCAAGGACCGTGTCTCGAAACTGCCAACCGCAATCGAATCGTTACTCGCCCTCCCGCCGTCCGTGGCCGGAGATCGAGTCTGGGAGTGCCAGCCTTCAGCGCCGATGGCGGGCCGCCACCGGAGGCCGGAGGTCAGGAGCCGCAGGGGGTCGGGCGTGACGCGGATGAGCCGCAGATTTCGTCCATCAGCCAGCGATTGACATCGGCGAGAATCGTCTTCGAGAGGTCGTTGCGCCCCGGGTAGATCCGCATCGCGAGCATCGCCCCGGCGGCATGGAACAGGCGGAGGGTCGAGTCGGTGGGGCCGACGACCTCGGCCGGAGCCTCCCGGTGGCAGCAGAGCAGCATCGGCAGGCGACGGACCTCCTCGAGGCGTCCGAACAGGCCCTCGCGGAGCGGGAACGAACCCCCGATCGAGATCACACCGGCGAACGCGGTGGCGTGTCGGCAGGCGATGCGGAAAGCCTCGGTGCCCCCGGATCCCTGGCCGATGAGGAAGATCCGTCGCGGGTTGATCGAGACCCGGTCCCGGAGGTTGTCGATCGCCCGCCAGACGAGCGCCTCGCGGTCGGCGTTGGCGTCGTCGGCTCGCAGGGCTTGAACGGCGACGTGGTTGCGGAGGCTGACGCGGCTCATCGTGCGGCCGAGATCGAAGCGGCCGCGGGACGCGTCGGGGAGCCAGACCAGGAGCGGATAGGCGTATCCCGGTTCGTATCCGGTCGGCACGAACATCCCCTCGGTGCCGATCGCCGTCGGCTGCGAAGAGGCGCCGGCGGCAGGGATCGGCCCGGTGCGGGAACGGCGGCCCCGCGGCGCGGGGGAGGTCGCCGGGATTCCGTCTGCCGCGGTGGCAAAGTTCGGCTCGCCGACGAACTGCGGCTCAACGGGGGTCGTGCGGGCGGGAAGGCGGGGATGCATGCGACACCTCGGATGGGAGTGACTCAGCGTCCACGGGGTGGGGAAGCCCCGCAAGCGGACGCGGAATCGTGGGGGGTTCTAGCGGAACTCCCTCTGCCGCTTCAACGGCAGACTCCCCGAACGACCGGTCTGTGCCCGCCACCCTGTACCGTGCCAGTGGAGACTGCGGCGATCCGCGCCTGCGGGGCAGTGGAGCGGCGGAAAAATCGTTGTTTCTGCCGACAGGGCATCACGACGAGGAGATACCCGCAGCCGGGGAGACATGCAGGGTCGCGGCAGGATGGGAAGGGGGGGCGGTGTGCCGCTCCCCCTTCCCGAATCGAGGCCAGCAGTGGTCAGGTGCCGATCAGGCGGAAAGTCTGTTCATGACGCTGACGAGTTCCTTGACGGCGGCGATGCTCTTGTCGAGCGCCGCGCGTTCTCCGGACAGCAGATCCAACTCGATGATCTTCTCGATGCCGGCCGATCCCAGGATCACCGGCACGCCGACGAAGTACCCGCCGACGCCGTACTCCTTGTCGCAGTAGGCGGCGCAGGGGACGATCCGCTTCTTGTCGCGGACGACGGCCTCCACCATCTGGGCCGTGGCTGCCGCCGGGGCGTAGTAAGCGCTCCCCGTCTTGAGAAGCGCGACGATCTCAGCCCCGCCGTTGCGGGTCCGCGTGACGATCGATTCCAGCCGGTCGGGGGCGATGAGTTGCGTCACGGGGATGCCGCCGACGCTCGTGCAGCTGGGGATCGGCACCATCGTGTCGCCGTGGCCGCCGAGGAGCATCGCCGAGATGTCCTCGACGCTGACGCCGAGTTCCATGGCGAGGAAGGCGCGGTAGCGGGCCGTGTCGAGAATGCCTGCCTGCCCGATGACCCGCTGGGGCGGAAATCCGGTTACCTGGAACGTCCGCTGGACCATGGCGTCGAGGGGATTGCTGACGACGATCACGACCGCCTGGGGGCTCGTGTCACGGATCTTGGCGGCGACATCGCCGACGATCCTGGCATTCGTGGAGAGGAGATCGTCGCGGCTCATGCCCGGCTTGCGGGCGATGCCGGCGGTCACGACGACGACGTCACTCCCGGCGGTGTCGGCCCAGTCGGTCGTGCCAGTGAGGTGGGCATCGAACCCCATGATCGGCGCCGCCTGGAAGAGATCGAGCGCCTTGCCGGCGGGCATGCCCTCGGTCGCCGGAATGTCGAGCAGAACGACGTCTCCGAGTTCGGCGGCGGCACACCAATGGGCCGTGGTGGCTCCGACGTTACCGGCACCGATGATGGAGATCTTCGCGCGTCGCATGGCGGGGTTTGCTTCCTAAGGGGCTGTGGCTGGGGGGCTGTGGAAAGAAACGGCTCGGGCGGAGAGTGGAGGAATGAAACCACCTTTTTCACCGCCGCGGGCCCGGGTGGCAAGGGGGACGGTTTCCCCGAGGGAAGGATGACTTTTTCCACGGGCTCTTCGGCGGTCAGGACCGCCCTTCTCCCGGAGGAACGAAGCGGTCTGGGAGCGATGTCCGCCTCTGCTCCGCCCGCCGCCGGGCATCGCGCCTGCCAGCCCAGCCGGCCAGGGCGACCCCGACACTGATCGTCGCCGCGAGCGCCGCAAACACCCAGGCCAGTGGCCCCTGCGTGGCGTCTGCGCGGGGACGTTGCCAAGTCACGTCCCCGCCCACCACGAGCGGCGCTTCGCGGCGGATCTCGCTGCCGTCGCCGGTCCTCAGCGGGTAGGCGTATGACTTGAGGGCGAATCCGGCCACGCGGAGCGGTTCGCTGATTTTGGTGCCGGTCGGCATCCCGGCGGGGAGCGTCCGGAGGCAACAGACGACCGGATAGCGATCCTGGGCCTTGCCCCCGACGCTGATCAGGGGCGTGTTCACGAACACGAACACTTCCCAGTAGTGATCGATGCCCGTCTGCCGCTGCCGCAACGGATCGTCGATCTCGATCCGCGTAGCGCGAAGGGCCACGCCGTCGATGGCGATTGGCGCGCCGCGATGGCGTTCGAACCAATGCTCGGCCGGATCGATGAGCGGGATCAGTGACGCAGGCGCACCGGCGGCCTTGGCAACGGCCCCCTCCCCTGCCCTGCCGGCGGCGGCGAGGAGCGCGTAGAAGGCCTCGGTGTCGCCGCCCGCGAGTTTCTGGCCGTCGACCACCGTGTCGAAAAGTCCGAAGTCCATGCCCGCCGACCCGGGGAGCTGCGGTGGATGCCAGGCGACCCGCGACGCAACAAGGAGGAGGGCTGGCGGCGGGGATGGCCAGTGACCGCTGGCGGCCGGCGACGCCACCGGGATCGGACCTGCTCCGGTGGCTACCGGTATGCCGAACACCTCGGCAGGCTCGTCGATATCGCGCCATCGCGGCCAGGCGCGGGGAGCAGCGTCGGTGACGACGTCGATCATCCCGACTTCATTGATGCGTAGCCGGACGAGATCGACCGCGCGGCGTCCGGCGAGCAGGGCGAGGTCGTCCGGGAGCGTGAGTTCCGCCACGAACACGGCCGAGCCGACGGCATGGACAAAGCCGTCCTCCGGTTTCGGGGGAAGCGTGGCAATCGGCACCGACGCCCGCCGCCAGGCCTCGGCGAACTCCGGTGGCGCAAGCATCAGGCGCAGCAGCACGCGAACGACCAAGGCCGTGTGATCGTCGTCCCACTCTCGATTCGAATCGAGGATTTCCCGCGCTTCGCGATCGAGCGCGAAAGTCTCGAGATACCGGGCCAAGGTCGTTTCGCCGGGACGGCCGCCCGAATCAGCCGGGTCGGCCGCGGCGGCAGGATTCCCCGCCGCCAGCATCAATGTCAGGATGAACGTGGCCAGGATGAACGTGACGACGCTCGAAACGGCGACGCCGGGCGGGGATCGAAGGGAGCGTTTCATCGAGGCGTCTCCGCGTCTTCGCTGCGGGGCTTTGGGGCGGCGAGTCGCTCGAACGAGACGCGCGGATCGACGACCGTCAAGTCGCTGAAATCGCCATCCGTGGAGGCCGGGAGGCGTTTCTTCGAGGGTGGATTTGCGGCAGCGAAACGGAGGGCGAGCCAGGTCGTGGCGATGAGCCCGGCGATCGAGAACAGCGCCCAGCCGACGATCGTGCTGCTCCCTCGGCCGCTCGTGATTCGGGGCGGGGACTGCGGTTCAGTGGCCATCAGCAGCGGCGCCAGGCGGATCGCGTCGCTGGCCTGATAGGCCCAACGCTTGAAGAACACGCCATCGACGACGGCGGGAATCTCCACCCGCATGCCGGAGGGGGTGCCGGGGGGAAGAGAAAGAAAGTAGACGACGATCGGTGATGCCGGCCCGTCGGCCGGTTCGAGCCAGGCCTGCCAGTACGCGCCTATGCCGAGGGCATTCGTCGGCGCCTTCACTTCCTGGAGTCGACGGATCGTGCCGGCGATCCGGACGCGGCGACCGCGGAAGCTCCGCGGCTGCGAGAAGAGCTGCGCGAAAGTCACCTTTCGACCGCGGGGCTTCGATCCAGCGGCCGCTTCCGTCTGCAACCTACCCCAGATCGTGAACCACGCCCGCTGGTCGGCCGATCGGAAGACGGTGTCGTCGCGGACGAGCGCCAGGTCGGCCGGATCGGCCAGCGTCTCCGGCGCGGCCGCGACGCCCGCAGAAGGCTCCTCGACCGCGGCCTCGCCGATCGGCGCTTCGATGACTGGGGGCGCTTCGATCGTGATGCCGTCGTCGATGGTCCTCGTCACCGGACCACGGTCGAGGATCGTGTCGATCGGCGGAGGTGGAGGGGGCACTGTCGGGCCGAGCCACGCCCGCTCGGCCCACGCCGCGAGAAGGACGATGGGCACAAGGATCCAAAACAGCCGACGCCGTTCGGCAGCGGAGGCCCAATTCCGGACTCGGCGACGGGGGAGGTGCTCGGGGAGGGGTGGCTCCATGATGTCGTCCCGCATCACTGCCAGACAGTCCACGTCCGGGCCCACGCAGGCTCCGCCGTCACGCCCCGGTCATGCCGTCACGTCGTCTTCGGAGAAGGGGTCGCGTCCTTCGAGACGGGCTCGTTCCTGCCGACGCATCTCCCGCCACACGTAAGCCCCGAAGGAACCTGCGAGGGTGAAGGGCATCGCGAGCATGATGAGGATGCTGTAGAAATAGCCGCGGGCGATGTTCATCCCCTCCGGATCGGACTCCGCCACGCCGTCCTTGCAGGTCGGGCATCCCCACGCCTGCCCGGCGACGAGGACGAGCAGGAGGAAGGCGGCGATCCCGGCCGCGTGTGCCGTCGGCCGAAGGCGTGAGAGCAGCCCGCGAGGGGCATGCGGCGTCGGACGGACAGCCCCGTCCCGGTGGGCATCGACGGGCAAGCATGTTTCGGGCATGGTCGGTTCTCCTCGGTCCATTCTAGCCACCCACGCTCTCCACGAGGTGCATTCCCGGCGGCGATTCGCTCTGGGCCTCCCCGGTTACCGGGACGGCGGGATAGAGGTGATAGAGCATGGCGTAAATGATGACGCCCGTGACGCTCACATAGAGCCAGATCGGCAGTGCGATCCGGCCAAGACGCCTGTGGGCGTCGAGGCGCCCGCGGAAGGCAAGGAAAAACATCCGCAGGGCAAGCACGGGGACCACGACGGCCAGAAGGATGTGGGAAATGAGGATCGCGAAGTAGACCATCCTCACCGGCCCCTGGCCGGTGAACGGCACATGCCCGACGATCCAGTGGTAGGCGAGGTAGCAGACGAGGAACACCGTCGACACCAGGAACGCCGCGACCATCGCGGCGCGGTGGGCCCGCCAGTTGCGGCGGCGGATGGCGATCCAACCGACGACGAGGAGGACCGTCGAGATGGCGTTGAGGACGGCGTTGGTAGTGGCGAGCGGATGCACCGCCAGGAGGAGAGGCGTCATCGGTCGGCTCCCACAGGGGTCGAGGGGGCGGCCGACGGCGCGTCTGTAGCCGGAGTCGCGGGCAAAGGCTCCTCGGTGGATTCGTCGAGGACCTCGCGGACGAGCTTTTTGAGCAGGTCGACTCGATCGGCCTGGAGGAGATGAAAGCCGCCGCGGAGGCGCCCCTGCCGGTCAAACACCACGCCCCTCTCGGAATGAACGCCGACCTCGGCAGGCAGTCGAAAGCTCTCGTTGGCGATCGTCTTGATCGTCGTCATGTCGCCGGTGAGGAACTTCCACCGGCTCAGGTCGGCGTCGAAGCGGTCGGCGTAGCGGCGGAGGACTTCCGGCGTGTCGTTGTCGGGGTCGCACGTGAGGCTGACGATGACGAGATCGGGGGAATCGATTTCCCGGAGGATGTCGGCCAGCGCCTGATTCTCTCGGAAACATGGGCCCGGGCAGTTGGCGAAGAACACGCTCCCCACCCACACCTTTCCGGCCAGCGACCTCGAGTCGAAGGCTTCGCCGGCCTGATCAGTGAGAACAAAGTCGGTCGCCCGCACCCCCGGTTCCTCGAGCTTGGCGGGGACTGGAGTGGGGGCTTCGGAAGCGGCAGTCGTTGGGGCCGGCCGGCGTTGATCGCGACAGCCAACCGCCCCAGGGATCAGCAGCACGACCGTCCCAACCGCGAGCACGATCGATGCAGCCGGCGTCGTGGCTCGTCGCGCCGGCACACGACCCGACATCGATCGGGAGACGTGGCAGTTGGCCGCGGCGGAGTGGGGTGACATGGCGGGGGCAGTCACACGCGGCATCGGAGCTCCGGACGGAGGGACGGAATGTTCAGTGGGAGGCGGGATCGGCGAGCACCTGCAACTCGGCGGCCCGTTCCATGAGACGGACATCGGACGGGCGAGCCATGTGCAGCACCCGTTCCTGGGCCACCATTCGGTTCCGCAGGCCGACGTCTGGGATGAGCATCAGCGCGAGGAAGATCGCCATCATCGCAGCCGGGATCGTGAGGACGTACTTCCAGTTCGCCTCCCAGAGCACGTGCATGAAGAAGAGCACCACGAGCATCGCCTTCGTGCACGACACGGCCATCATGAAAGCCCAGCCGACATGCGGTTCGTCCCGCCACGGCCAGACCGACGAGTAGGTGAGAAACGACATCGTCGTCAGCACACACAGCGCGGCGAAAACCGCCAAGTACTGCCCGATGCCGCCGTGCGAGCCGTGGTCGTCACCATGGACGTCGTCGTGGCCATGGCCGCTGTCGTGGTCGTGGGCAGTAGCGGAGGGCGACGGAGCGCCAGCACGCGTGATCGGTCCGTGGGAGTCGGCGGGGGAGGAGTGCTCGGACATGGAAACCTCGGGCTCGGATGGCGGTTGGCCGCGACGCGGGTGCGTGGGCTGCGGATGTCGGACGGGAGTGGCGGGGGCCGCTCCGGATGGGGGGCGTTGTTCCCGCCCGCTCAAATGGGCTCGAATCAGAACAGGTAGAGGAGCGGGAACAGGAAGATCCAGACAAGATCGACGAAGTGCCAATAAAGCCCGGCGTTCTCGATCATCCCGGCCCGCTTCCGATCGAGCCGGTAGGTGAGGAGGATCGCGAACACCAGAAGACCGACCGCGACGTGGATGGCATGGAAGCCCGTGAGGAGGAAGTAGGTGCTGGCCCACATGTTCCCCCCCGGGATCACCGCCGGCAGGCGGAGCCAGGGAAAGGTGTCGTTGAGCCCCTCGGTGTGGCCCCCATGCCCGCCGGTGCCTTCCGAAGGCAGCGGCATGATCTGGTCGGCGACGACCGCGAGATCGAACGGTTGCTGGTCGGGGCTGACGACCATCTGACGGATCTTCTGGAGACGGCGACGGGCCGATGCCTCGTCACTCGAGAGCTTTTCTTCGGGGGTGTCGTCGAGGTTTTTCAGTTGCTCGATGATCGCCGGTTCGCCGAGCCGGGCACGGACGGCCGCGCCGTAATAGAGATCGGGCTTCTCGTAGATCCGGCTGTGCGGTTGGGCCGGGTAGATGCCGTGCGAGAACTTCGCCGAGTATTCGTAGCCCTTGATCCCGAGAAACAGACATCCGAGGAGGAGAGTGGCGAGCATCCAGTTCTTCGCCATCGCCACCTTGTTGGCTTTGGCGGCCTCGAGCGCCAGAACGATCGTCACGCTCGAGCAGATGAGCACGAAGGTGTTGAAGGCGCCGATCGGCTCGCTGAGATGAACATGATGGGGCTTCGGCCAGACCGCGGCACCGAACCGGAGCACGACGTAGCTGCCGAGCAGCGCGGCGAAAAACATGATCTCCGTCGACAGGAACAGCCACATGATCAGCTTCCCCTTCGAGAGGGGCAGGCCGGGCTGGTACTGAAGCACGATGTGACCGTGGCCAGCCCCGTGGTCGTCATGCCCATGGGCATCGCGATCGTCGTGGCCATGGGGGATCGAGTGGGCGGAGGCGTTCATGGGCGTGTCTGAGAGGGGTGAGGCAGCGAGGGGTGAGGCAGCGCGTCTGCGACGCGTCGTGCGCGATCGATGGAATCAGGACGGTGGTCCGCCGCAGGCAACCGCAGCGACGAGGATGGCGGCGAGGGATGCGAGTGACACCATGAGCAGGCCGCGGGCTGAAGTATCGTCGCGGGCCACCGCGAACCGCATTGTGGCCGCCACGTAGGCGACGGATGCGGTCGCCGCCACGAGGAACATCCAGACGCTCGCCGAGGGGACGGCAAGAAGGAGGCTTACTGGCACCATGGCCAGCGCTGCCGCCAAAGCTTGCCCAGCCGCTCGCAGCCCCCCCGGATCGACGACGGTGAGCATCTTCAGACCGGCATCGGAATACTGCCGGCGGTACAGCCAAGCGATCGCCATGAAGTGGGGGAACTGCCAGAGGTAGAGGACAGTCGCCAATGCGCCGGCGGCGATCCCGCTGGCGGCGTCCCCTGCCACGAGTCGCCCTGGGCCACCGGCGGCACACCATCCGATCGCCACAGG
>Ga0209188_1002184_pt1 | contig 14732 bp, 19 predicted proteins | sample C_130625_EF_Meta_FD_187307 | JGI IMG/M metagenome (GOLD analysis project Ga0209188, IMG submission 187307) | Freshwater microbial communities from Lake Croche, Canada to study carbon cycling - C_130625_EF_MetaG (SPAdes) (version 2) | ecosystem: Environmental > Aquatic > Freshwater > Lake...
TTCAAAACGCTGGATGGTAACTGGACCAGCCGGATCCAAAAACATCTTGCGATTGAGATAGTCTGTCTTTGTGTTTAAATTATACTGTGCTTTACTCATAATTTGCATGCCTCGCAGTCTTCTTCATTATCAAAATCAATAGCTTCCAACATAGTAGGAGCGTCTTCTGCAACTGCTTTACTACCTGCTTTATTAATCAAGCTGTAATAGAAAGTTTTTAATCCCCATACATGTGCTTGCATCAAATTCTTAATAATCAATGTAGTTGGCACTTTACGGTCTGCCCAGTGAGCAGGATTGTAAAATGTGTTTGTACTAATTGATTGATCGACATAGGCGGCAAGAACACTTGCTGTTTTTAAATAGCCGTCGCAATCTTTTTGTTCCCACATGAGCTGATACTTGTTTTTAAGTTTATGATACTCAGGAACAACTTGAATAAAACTGCCAGCTTTACTTTCTTTAACACTGATCAAACTCATGGGTAACTCAATTCCATTAGTGCTGTTTATAACAACACTACTGCTTTCGACTGGGGCAATGGCCATTAATGTGGCATTGCGAACTCCGTACTGTTTCATGTTAGTACGTAGTGTTTCCCAGTCAAGTTCTGGGGCAAAGTTTGCCAATTGATTAACACCCTCTGCTCGTAATTCCCAGGGGAATATGCCTTGACCGTATCGTGTGTGTGAGCTATGCTGACAAGAACCACGCTCTCGGGCCAATTCTACTGTAGCTTCTGTCAAGTAGAAGGCTTGATGTTCCATCCAGGATTTGACATCTTGTAAGGCGTCTCGTTCTCCATACTTTAGACCACGCTTTGCATGCCAGTAGGCGAGATTAGTAACACCAATACCTAGTGGCTGAATTTCGTCGTTGCTTAGTTTGCTTTGTATACTTAAAAAATCTTGGTAGTCAAGTATGTTGCATAGACTGCGCTGTAAAATGCGGCAAGCACGGCGCATGTCTTCTGGGTTACGGAACGCACCCCAGTTGATCGAGCCGAGTGTACAAAGAGCAATGCGACCGTCCACATCATCAAGGCGTTTAAAAGATTTAGTAGGTAGTAGTATTTCACAGCATAAGTTACTTTGATAGATAGTATGGTATTCGGGATCAAATGGTCCTTGATTTTGTACATTGTCAATGAACACCAGATAGATACGACCTGTATCAGTACGCTCTTTTAGTATGCCGCCTTTGAACACATCTTCTGCGTTCATGGTCTTGGTGCGCAAGTCTGTACGCTTCTCGTATTTTACATACAGTTCTTCAAATAGTTCTGTGTTACGATAAAAGGCTTCATATAAGTCAGGTACTTCATTCGGATCAAAGAAGGTGATGTTTTCTTTGTTCTTGAATCGTCTCCAAAAGAACTTGCTAAGGACAACTCCGTAGTCCATGTGTCTAACTCTAGTTTCCTCTGTGCCTTGGTTGTTTTTAAGAACAATAAGGTCATCAAACTGATGGTGCCAAATGGGATAAAATACAGTAGCACTTGCATTGCGAATACCTCCTTGACTGCATGAGCGTAAATCTCCGAACCATTTCTTTAGGAAAGGTATCATACCAGTATGCATGATTTCGCCGCCGCGAATTGGGGAGCCCAATGGGCGCAGTCGACCGATCTCCAGTCCAATCCCCGCACGTTTACTGGCATACTTGGCCATCATCTCACCGCTGGCAAAAATGGAATCCAAATCATCATCACTACGAATAAGAACGCAACTGCTAAATTGCTTAGTAGGAGTTCCAAGACCAGCCAACACAGGAGTAGCCAAAGTAAACAAACCATCTGAAGCGGCTTGATAATACTCTTTAATATAACGCATCCTAGCACTGTTAGGTTCTTCTTGATGGAAAACAGTAGCGGCCGCAATGATGTATCTAATCTGCGGAGTTTCATAAATGTCCTTTGTCGCACGATTGCGTACCAAATATTTCTCTATTAGCTGTTCGATTGCCGCATAACCATATTGCTCATCTTTTTCATGATCAAGCATGGCATCCATTTTATTCCAGTCATCTTCCGAATACCATACAAGCAGTTCTGGAGTGTATAATCCTATGTCAACATTACGTTGCACAATAGAAAAAAGGCTTGGAACTTGGTAAGAACCGTATACATCTTTACGCAACATACTAAGACGTTGTTTACCCGCTACATACTGATAGTTAGTGTGTCCAATATCAGGATTTGATTCTACATCAATAAGATCGACTATGGCACGTAGGGTAATATTATCAATTTCGTTTGTGGTAATGCCATCATAAAAATGTGGCTGGCTTTTGATCTCAATCATACTCTGACTAACATCAGCAATACCTTTACATACTTTGGCAATCTGCGCTTGCCATTTTTCGATAGTCAATGGCTCTTTAGTACCGTCTCTTTTAATTACTGTTATCTTTGTCATTCTTACACTTTATGGGATGTTTATTTTATATTTTATGCGTTTTAGGAAGTATTTAGTGGTGTAAGACGGCGAGACAAAAGTTCTTCATAGTCAACAATTTATAGGGGTTTTCGGGGGTGCTAGTGCGTATCAAATGCATCGAAAAGATAATATCTCTTCTACATTTGTAATAATATACGCATTTATAGTTTTAGTCTACCGAAACGGTAATTATAAAGATGTAGTTCTTCTGTAATTGAACGATCCACTGTCTGCTGGGTAACTATTAGTATAATATATTGTAATAGTATTTGGAACTTGTCCCGCAGATCCTGTAAAAGGTACGCCACTTTCGTCTGTGTAACTTGCGGTAAAATCTAACAGCAGTTGTTTTGAACCATCTGGATCCGATCCAGCAAAGTCAAACTCGTCACTTAATTGTATTTTGCCTGTAGTCATATTACCTGACACCGTCATTACGCCTTTACGTGTAAAATTGTTAGTAGTACTGGTATAGATATAATCTATTGTATGGCTGATAGATCCAGTCGGTGCTCCTAATGCATTGGTACTTACTGGTAATCTAAATGCTAGTACTGGAACTGTAATATATCCTAATGGAATCTGTTTCCAGCCGTGCAATGTATATACGCCATGCCCTGAAATTTCAGGTTTATAAATTGTTGTTAAATTTAGAGTTGACAAGTCGTCAACTCTGTCTGATCTATCATTAATACTAGTGTTACCATAGGAAGCAAAATACACTTGAGGATAGGTAGCATGTAATGCATTACCGCCACCGTCATTCCCTACATTATAATATCTACAATTATTAGTAGTGTTTCCAGTTCCGTATTCAATATAAACGGCATGTCGCTTTATATTGATAAATTTTGTTGAAGTTATAGTAGTTTCTCTAGGACCATACTGTTGTCCAATACTACTGCCATTAGTTCCTGTTCCTAGACTAAATCCGTGATATGCATCTGTTACTAAACAATTTTCAAACAGATTGTTTAAGATATCATTTTTTGAAAATACACCGTAAGTAAAACTTTCAAGTTTAATATTTCTAAAGATGTTATGCTCACATGTTATTAATGAACTTAATGCATTTAGCACAATTCCCGAACTTAAGGTATTGACTATGCCGCCCCAAGTACCGGTCAAATGCAGGTTCTCAAATAAACTATCTCTCACAGCATCTAATTGCAAACATGAATTAATACCAGTTGGCGTAGAGATTGCTAGGTCTTTGATGCAGATGCCGCGTGGTTGTGTTACACTGTCGCTGGCCGACAGCGGACTTTGAATTCCAATACTGCTGTTGTCGTTAATGGTTTTAAAAGCAGGTTGCGACAACGTTATAGTAAATGTGCCGGCTGTTACTCCAGTTTGAGTATATTCGCTGAGATATAAACTTGTTCCAGCAACAACCGAAATCACAGTGGTTCCAACGGGTATACCAGTGCCTACAACTAGTGCGCCAACCATGAGAGCAGTGGCCTCACTAGTAGTTACTGTTTTGTTCAATGCTGTGGTTGTCGCAGTGATGTTGCTGACTGGGTTGTAATAGATCACAGTGTTGTCAGTTCCAGCGCCTATCAGTGTGGTATAGCTGGGCAAAAATATAGGACTAGATGTGATATATTTTCCAGCTGGTAATTTCAATACTCTACGATTTGTATATCCTGCAGGAGTATTTGCACTGGCCTTGGTGGCTGGGTTTAAAAACAGTTGATCAACTGCACGTTGTAATGCGTCAGTGTCGTCGATGACTCCGTTGGCAACAGCACCAAAATCCAATACATTAACGGAATCGTCTAACACATCCTGCAAGGGTCTAAGTACAGGGCTGTTGGTAGTGGCACCAGTTTGTATTGTGGTATCATTGGCCTGATACAAGTGTTGTACAAGATTCAACAAGTTATTGTTGAAAGTCAAATCGTTTGCGGTGATAATCTTGGTGTTGCCCACAGCAGGTGAGCCTTCGCTTACAGCACCGTTGCCAATGTATAGTTCCTGGCTGTCAATTGCCCAGGCCATTTCACCGCTGGCCAACTGTGGTAATCCAGTACCACTGTTGATTTTGCCACGTCTAACTTGTATTCTGCTTATTTGTACAACGGCCATGAAAATATCCCTCTTATGGAATATTTATCACAATGCGTAGTACTGCTCCACCCGGTCCCACCACTTGCCTTCCCAATAGGCAAAATCCTCAGGTTTTAGTATAAATTCCTGGTATGCAGGCTCTTCTACCACTTGTAATTGCTCGTTCATTTTAGGGCTTACGCACATTAGAACTACACCTTTACGTATGTTAGTTCCATGCACTTCGTTATGGGCAAGTGCGTATGCGGTTAGCTGTAGATAATAGTCTTCAATCCACTCTTCTTTCTTAGGTTTATTAGTTTGCTTGTAATCAATAATGGATTCGTCATTTAAGTGCAAGCCACATCCATCAGTAGTTCCCGCATATAATCCGGGAAAGTATAACGGAACTTCAACACCCCATATTTCGTTTACATTGCACAGGCCTTTTTCAATAACATGCTTGGCCATGATATGACTTTGCTTACTATAAGGATTAGAGCCAGGTTCGTTGATTATGCCTGTTTTAACATAGTCCTCTAAGAACTTGTGCATACGTGTTCCACGACCTGCGGCTTCAGTTACAATTTCCTGTGCCTTAGCCTCGCCCACACGGCGTTTCCACGCCATGAGTGCTTCGATCTTTTCTCGGGGTTTTGTTTTGTCTAGGATGGTAGTTACGCTAGGAACTTTTGATCCATCAGGTGTCGCATATAAGCGTTTGCCTTCTACACTTTCTCTGCTGATTGGTGTGTAGTTGTACCGTTCTTTTAATAAGGTCATAGCAGTTAGTATAAACTAACTTGCTATGTTTGTCAACTAGGCAAATGCTTTTTTAGTGGCGCTTTTAGCCATATTAGCTACTAAGTCTGGCCCTTTTTCTTCGCCGTCACCCATTTCATCAGTATTGGCATCAGTCTTCAATACTAAACCATGTCCGTCATATCGTTGAACATATTTTTTTAGTATCTCGCCTTCTACTGGGTCATTCCAACGGGCATCAAATTGATCGTAGCCTACGACAGGGGCTTCTCGTGAGGCAAGTTCAACAGCAAGTGCTCGCCAATCTAGTTCTGTGGGAATGTGCTGGTTGTTGGCATCACTTTGAAGAGCCCAAAGAACATCTTCTAAGGGCTCTGTGCCTAAACCTTCAAGAATTACTTTTTTTTTGAGTTAAGTAAAATGCCTAAGCGACGGCTGTAATCAACGCTTTCACGTTTCTCACGACCTGCGGCTCCACCTGCCATCGGTGCTTCTTCTTCCTCTGGAGGAAGTCCGGCATCCATAGGTGCGCCACCCATTGCAGGTTCGGCTCCCATTGGAGGCGCTCCAGCAGGTGCGCCCATTGTTGGAGCTTCACCGCCTGACACTAGTGCTAATGCACTTTGTAATCCGCCGCGACTTTGTTCTAATGCTCCAAACACTGCCTCTAGTGCTGATTTAACTTGTTCTGAATATTGTTGCGCAACATCGCTGCCTAGTGCTTCTCTTATAGAGTCTATAAGTTCTAGTAAGTTCTCTGTCTTTAATTGAGCAGTGTCTTCTAGCCAGCCTGTGATACGGTCGACCATATCTTTTGTTGCCATGATAATTTCGGCTTTGTCTTGTTCGCCTTCTGCTAGATATACAATATAGTTTGCTGTATTTTCATTTAAATCGTAACGTGTAGTTAGTTCTGCTGTTAATTCTTCTTCGTCTGATTCGCCTAGTTCGATACGTTGAATAGCACTACGGATCCAGTTAGCTGGAACACTGTGCTCCATGGCCTTTTCTTTCATTTTACTAGCTTGTAGTTTTTTACGCATAGCTTCTTTTTTCTCTGCCTTGTGGTCATGCTCAGCATGCTCTTCGCACTCACATGGATTGCAGTTGCACTCTGAGCATTTGCCTTCTTCTCGTTCCATAATTTCTGTATTAATTACATCCAATAATGCACGAGTCTTTTGATATGCTGGGCTTTCTTGCAAGTTATCAAAACTTTCGTTAACTTCAAGTTGACTCATTTCAGTACGCAGTTTGTTACGCACATCTTCAAGTTGAGCTTCTGTGAATTTCTCTAGATTCAACTTATAGCCAAATTTCTTAGCTAGGCTTTCGTTTAGCTTTTTGCTGGTAACTGGCTTTGATAGTTCTCTAATTTGCATGATTCTTTCCTAGATATCTTATTGTGTATTTATACGAAAGCTCGCTTAAACATATTGGAAATCTCTTCCTTATAGTGTTCGGCTTTATCTCTTGTGTGCTCTAATTTATTTAACGAAATCATAAATCTATCAAACTCTTTGATAACATTAATGTTTTTGCTGTGAACTAGGTGTTCAGTATAGTTGGTCCAGTAGCGTGTGTCTAATTGTTTGATGTCTTTAAACTGCTGTATATTGCTATTATAATACGCTTTGGCTGCCATAAGTGCGCAGGATTTTAGAAAAAACTGGGCAATTAAATCTTTGCTATGAATACTACAGACTCCCCAGTTTTCGTTAGACAACTGTCGTATAACAAAGTCTTTGTATACTACACTGCCATCGGGTTGGATGGCTAAAGGTAATGAACGATTTAAATCAGCTTCAAAATGAGCGGCTAATTCTTTTATTACTCGGGCTTGTGGTTTTTTAGATTGTTTTTTCATTGGCAACTACAGTAGGATCATTGTGTCCTAGTTTAGTTATCAAACTCTTGCGGATCATACCCTGAACTATGACTTGATCACGCTCATTCAGATGGGCAAGTTTAATTGGCTGTTGTAGCTTTTTTAATAACTCACCTTCTTCATTGGTAGTGTAGATACCAAACTCTCCAAGTAGTTCGTTTATTTTCATCTTAATCTAGCAATTGTCAGCATTTGTTTTAACAAAAGGTCATCAGCCGTTTCTTGCACTGTAGGTGCTAGTGTCTTTACACCCTTTAATGGATTTTGGGCGCCGGGAGCAGTGGCCGCAGTTCTTATTTGTTGAGCACCTGATTTAACAGTGTTTGACATTTGCACAGCAAACTCCATGAATTTTTGGAAAAGTGCTCTTACTTCTTGAACATCCTGTTTGCACTTGGCTTGCTCTTCTGGTGTCATTTTCATAAAGTCGGGATCTTGTTCAATGTGACTAAACTTTTCGTCAAACTGTTTAAATGCTTCTGCCCACTCTGCACGGATTTTTTCTTCTGCTGGAATCTGATCTGCAATTTTTTGAAATGTTGCTGACAAATCTACATCGCCTTCTGCGTCGCGAACTGTGTTAGCTTCAACTTGTTGCATCATTGCTGGATCAATTTGTACAGATTTTAAAGCAGTTTCAGCTGGATCAACATCAGCTGCCGGAACGATTGCAGTTGTTGTAGCTGGCTGTCCTATCGTTTGTACTTCTTCTTTCATGCCAGCTAATTGTCTAATGCGTGACATTTCACTGATGCCATGGCCTAAGTCATCTTCTGGTTGTAGTTTAATTTGATCTAGGAAGCTGTCAGTAGCATCACCACCCACGTCTCCGTGTGCATCTACACCGTGGTGGTTGTGTTCTTCGTTCTGCGAATTAACAATAGTACCGTATGAAGTTTTGCCTACTATTACTTTACCGCCACCTTCCAGTGCAGGAATCATTGCACCGTTAACTGACAATGTAATCTTTCTAAATCCTTGTGAGTGTGCCTTAGCTTCTATCTCAGGAGTCATCGTGTCCCAAATTTTGCTGGCCACAATTGGAGTAAAACCGTTGCCACTTTTAACCACTGGGCCGTTGCCAGTTAACTTTACAAAATACGGAGTGCCAACTTCGTCTTCCATGGCCGCTGGTTGCTGATTGTCTGAAGTAGCAGGAGTAAACTCGCCTTTCTTAGCCAAGTCACTGATAGCTGTAGCGGCTTGCGGAGTTGTAGCTGTGCCAACTGCTTTGCCATCTACGTCTACTTCCTGTGCGCCTGCAAGTGGTTTTAGGGTAACTTCAGCTTCTGACATCGGACCTTCCGGAGCCTGAGGCTTGTGTGGCTCTATAGTGTTTTTAGGCTTGCGATTGTAAATCTTGGCTCTACGGCCTTTGGTGTGTTCAACGATGTCATTCAATTTCATTATTTTCTCCAATGCTGAGTTCAGCACTTTCCAGTTTGGTTATGTATTTACGCAATTTTTCAATTTGTCCACGAGCTCTGAGCAATTTAAAAGCCAAGTTTTCCACGCTTTGTTCACCACCTGACTCTAATCCAGCACGTCTTAGACGTTTAAGTTCATCCATGGTTTCTCGGCACTGTGCTATGTCATTGCCGCGTAGTGCTGTATTAATTTTGCTGGCATAGTTACGTGCTTTTGCTTTGATATCTCTACTGTCAATGGTAGGTTCTACATGTTCAGGTTCTGTGATCCATTCATTGTGCAATACACTGTAAATGCCAGCACTGTGATGAGTTTGGTCAGCAGGCTGTACATACAGTTCTACGGGTATGCCCCGGATGGCCAATTTGTGTTCGTTATTGTAAAGATTCTTTTTGGCAGTAAACAGCTCATCATTGCCGTTAGTGTTGGTTACTACAAGGTGTAAATCTATATCGCTGTAATCGCTGTAGTTGTAGCCTGCACTTGATCCGCTAAGAGTTACATCTTTTAAGTTTAGTTTGGCTACGTTGAGATAGTCAGCAAAGTGGCGGGCAATCTGCAACAGCTTCACACGTACTTCCATGCGCAGGCTGTTATTGAGCCAGAGAACTGGATTCAGTTCATGATGGTGTGGGTTTGGATCAATTGATAGTTCTTGAATCTGCATTCAGTATTTAACTGAATTACAGGCCTAAGAACTTTAATACATGTGGGAAGTTGATGGCGTTGATCCAACCAGCGCCTGCGGCAAACGCTAGGCCAGCCATAACATACATGGTAACTTTGCTTTTGATTTTTTCTAACCCGGCAATTTTGCCAGCTAGTTCGTTGTGCTGTGCAGACTGTTGCTCATTCAAATAATTGGCATGCTCATAATATTTTTCAGCATTGCTACGATACTCATCAGTCATTTTGTTTAACTGTGCTAATACTGTATCGCGAGTATTGTCAAGGCAGTCGTGCATGTCTTTGACGTCTGATTTGAGATCGTCAAGTTTACTTTCTATTTGGTGTACTTTTGTTTCAACTACCGCTACACGCTCTGGTAACGTAGCCAATTGTGCTACAGCTTCTTTCGTGGCCATTTAGGGCTCTCCATTAAAGTTTAGTACGTCCGCTCCGGACTGCGCCTAAAAAATGTATGTGTTAGCCTAAATGTGATTGTGATTGCCTATGATAATATTTATGCTAACCTGTTGATTTTAATACTTACACTTTACTTCTTGAAAAAAGTAATATTGTTGCCAGGCAATCCTGTGTTGAATACTGCATACTGTTGTTGCATGGCTTCATCAAGCCCTTTGATATAAGGTACTGCCATGAAATCTTCTTTGAGTAGGCCCACAGGATCTGTTGGAGTAGCATAAACATTATCAGCTTGTGTACTAAAGTCAAATCGCCAAACACGAATGATATCATCTGTGTCGAATCCCAATGCTCGGCCACCCACTTCAAACACTTCTGGACCATAGTGATAACTTATGTTACTGCGAATGTTTAGCGTTTGTATAACAGTATTGAAGTTCTGTTCTTGCCAAAACTCTTTTTGTCTGCCCTGTTCGTGTCTGAACTGACGAGTGTTGGTAATGTCAACCAGTGTGTATAATTTGTATTCCATGCACTATTTAACAGAGGTAAAAAAGCCTACTATAAAAGTAGGCTTAGTCTTCCCATCCCTGAGAAATTTAACTATTAAGCAATAGTAACGCCGTTTGAAGCACCAACTGTTAACAATGTAACTGTTGCTGTAGCTGAACCACGACCTGAAGCTACTTGACCTTTAGCTGTAGCAACTAGAGCATTTTGAATAGCTGTGTAGCTTGGTGAGCTTGTAGATACGCTTGTACCGTCAGCCAATGTGTCGCCTGAAACAGCAACTAAGAAACCAGCTGTACCAGCAGGACCAACTAGATACAATTCGCCAATAGTTTGTAGTGTACGAATTGCGGCAGAAAAGTCTGTAACTCCAGTGATTGTGCTAACTGTAGTTGAGCTGAAATCAATGGCTGTTGAACCGTCTGTTGTGGCTGTTACTTTCAAGAAACGTAGGTTACGTGTACCAAAGTTACTGAAGTTGTTGTCTGTAGCGTATGTTTGTTGTGCAGACATCTTGCCGTAGTTGGCTGCAACTGAAATACCGTTTACTGATGTGAATAATGATGGCATAATAATTCTCCTCTTTTACCATACTGCTCGAACTCTTCGAGCGACCTTCCTAAAAGGCCTTTGTAATATTATTTACCACTTTTGGTAAAAAACAGCACTAAATGGCTATTTTTTGGCTGATTGTTTTAAACCAGTCTACAGTGCCTTCTTTGATAAAGCGGTCTGGGTACTTTTTCTGCATATCGCCACGGAACTGCGCTAAACGTGGGTTTTCTAAGCCTCCGGGCAAGTGACTTAGGATACGATCTACTGTAGCAGTCCACTCTTGGCTGGCATTGGGATCATTAAACACTCGCTTGGCAATGGCATCAACATCACGTTCTTGAACTTCGCCCGACGCACGATGTTTCATAGCACCGCCCATGCCATAGTATAGGTGCGTTTTATCAGCGTGGCCCGGAATACTGTTGACCAAACTGGCCATGGCCATTTGTTGGTCTTGTCCATCCCATTTATAGTCCTGTGCATATTCATGCTCGTGATGCTTGTAGGTAGTATCCGCATGCATGGTTGTGGGAAAATCTAACTGGTAGTAAGCGTGTACTTCTCGCCCTAGTTCAGGAACCATGACATTATTGCCGCTAGGGTATCCAACGTGTACTTGCTCGCCTGTTTGCGTAACTGCTGGAAATGTCTTTTTCAAATACTCTGCAAACGCTGAACGAATGGCTTTTTCATCTGCACCTTTAGGCTGGCCAAGTTTCTGTCTGATAGCATCAGCATTGACATGTACATCAATATCGCCAGCTGATGTTTTTACACTGCCCATTTGATACCAAGGATGCTTGGGGTGCCAACTGCCAGCGGAGCCGGTGGTCCAATGTCCACTATGACCTAATTGATTTAACACTGGTTCAATTCTAGCCACAATGTCTGCATAGGCTTCTTTGCTCACACGTATAATAACGCCTTTGACTTGTTGTGGATCTATCAGCTTTTTATTGCCAGCAGGCAGGCCTATACGCTTTTTTATTTCTTCTAAGCCGTATATACCAGCTGGTTCTAATGCATATCCGCTCATTCTTTATCTTCCTGTATACGTTTGATACCACGTTTAAATTTGTTAATATCAGCAGTTTTGATGCTGTTGATAAATCTGCGTTCTAATTCGGCTGCCGTTTCTAAATCGTAGTTTGAACGTATCTGTTCTATTAGATTAACGGCGCTTTGTATAATATTAGAACCACGACTTTCAATGATCAAATCGGTATCCCGTTTGATGCCTATGTCGTTGAGTTCCTGTAATATACTTCTGGTGGTTTTACGCATTTGTTTAATATCTCTTGTATATTTATTGTATTATACAGAACTGTTACAAGAAGGTCAATCAGCTTGATTAATTGTGCAGTGCCACGTATACTTGATAAATACTCAGTAGAAACCATGAGTAACTACACATTCATACACAGAGGACACTAAAAATGAATACTTTATCAAGCAAAATGCTAGCTCTTATCGAGAGATTAGCAGAAATGTTTCCTAAGCAGGGTTACCAATCACGCTTAGAGCAATATATCAACAGCAAAAACCCAGCCAATGCCGCAGATGTGGACTATTGGCAGCGTCAATACGAATCGGAAGCCAAACACTGGGGACGTGGACTATGAAAACAATATTATCAAATATTTGGTCCATATTGGTATCAGTGGGCGAAGCACGTCATGCTACTTGGCTTGCACGTCAGGGCAAAGTAGCGGAGGCCAAAGCATTGTATGGCAACTAAGGTATTCGAAGCTGTTCAATATTTTGAACACAAGTACGGTGAACGAGCCGCGGCATGGGCCATTGCGGCCATTGTTGTGTACTTGGTAATAGCACAGTAAACTACCGATAAATATTGGCATGAACTTAGTGTATATTCACGGTGCCAATGCCACCAGCGAGAGCTTTAATTATATTAAAAGCAAATTGGGTACAGGCATTGACATCAATTATGACAGCAGAAATGGGTTTGAAAACAACTTCAAAGATATGCAGACTGCGTTGCAGGACCATAAGGACATAGTGTTTGTTGCGCATAGTCTTGGTGGTATATACGCATTGCACTTAGCCAACAGCATGCCTAATATAGTTAAAGGTGCTGTTACACTAAGCACTCCATATGGTGGCGCTGAAGTAGCGGATTATGCTCAATACTTTTTGCCATTCAGCAGACTGATGCGTGATATTGGGCCCAGTTCATGGGTAATGAAGCAGGCCAAACGTATCAAGATACAGCATCCGTGGACCAACATTGTAACTGTGAAAGGACAAAGTCCGTTCATGCATGAGCCTAATGATGGTGTTGTAACTATTGCCAGTCAACGGCATCATGCAGACATGGAACTGGTAGAAGTGGACTGTAACCACTATGAAGTTGTGCTGAGTGATGCAGTTGTTCGACTTGTGGAAGAAAGAGTAAACAAGTTTCGCTAATAAGTCATTCAGCTTTACACACAGTCTTGTACACTGTATAATAAATACATGGACAGCAAAGTTGCTGTCAATACAGACATTACACACAGGAGATTATTATGTCACAATTCGAAACACCAAAACTACCAGAAGTTAAGTTCAGCAAGAACGGCTATGAGATTCGTAGCGATGTGTTGGCCATGGCCAAAGACACAGTTATGGAAGAATACCATAGCAAGTTCAAGGGCTGGGAAATGTCAGTTGCTCGTGATGAAAAGACTGGCCAAGTTGTTACCAAAGTAGACATGCCAGAGTTTCCAGGTCTAGACAAGATCATGGAAGCCGCAGAAAAGTTCTATGGGTTCGTCAATGCGGGCACAAAGAAGTAAGCATAGCTTTTAAGTAAGACATACTCAACATTCACTAGGGCCTACGGGCCCTTTTTATATATACAAGTATGAATTATAATATAGTCCGAGACGAAATATGGGTTACTCCTATTTGGAGTTTTGATGTTCCATTTAGTTTGGTACACCCTGCCGACATAGAACGCGAAGCCTATGAGTATGCTACCCACAACGACGGCAGGACAGCCAGTAATGCTGGCGGATATCAAAGCAACGATTTGTCATTGGCAGATTGTCCGTTGCCCACTGTTACTAAGTTGATGGAAGTAATACATACTATGAGTGAACAATGCAGTCAAGATTTTGGCTACGATCAGCATAGAAAGATGGACAACTTCTGGATCAACATCAACAAGCCCTACGACAGCAACACGCCGCATGTGCATCCGGGTGCTGTATTTTCCGGCGTATATTATGCCAAAACAAACGACAGCGCCGGGGATCTTGCCTTTTACCCCAGCTCAGAAATAGACTACATCGCTGGCATGAGTAATGCAAGGAAAAACAAATACAATATGAATAACATGATTGCCAAATCAATTGTTGGTAGAGTTATCATGTTTCCCAGTTGGGTCATGCATGGAGTTGGCACAAATCGTAGCGATCAAGACAGGATAAGTCTTTCGTTCAATATGAGTTAATCTTGTCAACTAAGTGAGACTTTGAGGCGTTGTATATATGTAGGGCAATAATTCCTACATAACCTAAAAGGAAATATCATGAAAACAATCGCAACCGTAATCGCCGCAATGTTTGCCGCAACTGTATTCGCCGCTGAGCCAGCAAAAGCACCAGCAACTCCTGCTTCAGCATCAGCCAAAGTGGAAGCCAAGAAGGACGAAAAGAAGCCTGCAAAAAGTCAGCCTGCTAAGAAAGACGCAAAAGCCACTACTGAAGCAGGCAAGACCGCAACTCCAGCCGCTAAGTAATCTAGACGATAATGATGACTTTATCGTAGATGATGAAGTCACATTTGGCCGTAATCGACGAGCTGATCAGTTTGGTAAAGTAGTTCACGAAGATGAACTATCGGACTATGTGAAGTTTAGATTATGGCTGGCACGTCAACTGGCTATGAGAGCATATGAAAAAGCCCACGCATAAGTGGGCTTTTTTATTCTATCTGTTATTAAACCAATTGCTGTATCACTGTGGTACCTGAAGATGCATTGAGACTTATAGCAGATATTGCTGTAG
>Ga0209188_1002185_pt1 | contig 14721 bp, 22 predicted proteins | sample C_130625_EF_Meta_FD_187307 | JGI IMG/M metagenome (GOLD analysis project Ga0209188, IMG submission 187307) | Freshwater microbial communities from Lake Croche, Canada to study carbon cycling - C_130625_EF_MetaG (SPAdes) (version 2) | ecosystem: Environmental > Aquatic > Freshwater > Lake...
GCCGCCCCTCCCGAGCCAGCACCGGCACGCCTGAGGATGTTCCGCCGGGGCCGATCGACGAGGAGATCCCCGACGGCCTGCTCGATTCGCGTGAAGTCGTTGACCACCATCGCGCGGAGCCTGACCGAGTCCCTGAGTTGCTGGGGCTCGATTCCGGCGATGACCTGACGGGCCTGATCGACAAGAGCGTCCAGCTCGGGATTGCTGCGGACATTCAGCCGCCGGAACCGCTCGAAGAACTCGGTGAAGTTCTCCACCGCCGAGTCCCGGAACACCTTCGGCTGGCCGTCCTGGAGCCCCGTGAGCCGTTCGGCCAAATGCGTGACGAGTCGCTGGAGCTCCGTGGCGAAGGCTTGTTCGGCCAACTCGACGGCACTCTCGAACCGTTCACGGACCCGGGCCTGCTCAGCCTCGAAGACGCCGGGGTTCAACGCGATCAGGTAGTTCGGCGGCTCGATCGGCGGGTAGCTCACTTCCAGATCAAACAGGCCGTCGAGCGTGGTGGGGTAATCGGCCTGGTTGAAGAGCGAGCCGAGGCGCCGCTGTGCTTCGCTCTTGATGGCGTCGTACTGGCTGGAGAGTTCACGGGCGGCGTCGAGCAACTCCTGGCGGAACTGGCTCATGCGTGCCTCGAAGCCCGTGAGCTTGTTCTGTGGCAAGAGCCTGACGCCCGGCTCCGGAAAGGGAAGCGTCTCAGTTCGCCAGTAGCCCGACGCCTCGCTCCGGACCCGGGCGACGTTGCGGAAGGACGGGTGCTTCGTGTCCAAGATCAGCTTCGTGGCCGAGAGGAGATCCCGGTCGGCCTGGAACGCTCGGGCCGCCGTGGTTCGCTGCTCGGGAGCCAGGGTCTTACGCACGCCCAGCCAGGTGAAGGCGAGCCTGACGGCCGCCATCGTGGAGCGGAGCCTGTTGGCGGCGGAGCGCTCGGTCTGGGTGGCGGGGATGTTGGTCGGGATGGTTGTGGGCCGAGGGGATTGGTTCAGGGTGATGGAAGATTCGCTGGTCGTTGCTGTGGACATGGTTGAAAGAGGTCTCCTGAGAGGGTGGATTGCAAGAAAGTGCGGCGAGCGGGACCCTGATAGGGGCATTCAGGCCCCGCTCGCCAGCACACCGGAGAAAGAGATGCTCAATCGCAGCGCAGTGGTCGTTCGCCCAAAGAAGCCGTTCCTGGACTGGGTGCGTGAGGTCGACGACGAGAACGCCCCCGAGGTCACGCCCGATGAGATGGGGCTGACGCTCTACCTCGTGCCGAACTACGAGGACCCTGTGGACGCCGAGAAGGTCCTGAAGAAGGTCTGCGAGGAGATCTTCTGCCGAGAACTCGAAGCCTGGTTCCCGGACGATGAGTGCTGGCCTCGCGACCGGAGCATCAAGCGGTTCAAGGAATGGTTTGAGATCGAGCACGTCGAACTGGTTGAGGACGTCGGCCGCGGCCCGATCGAGAATGACGAGGGACCGGAAGAGAAGCACCGGTTCGATCCGGAGCCGCCCCCGAAGCGAAGGCCGCCACCGCCTCCGCCGCCGAGGAAGAAGAAGCCTCGCAAGTGAGTGTCAGTTCACTCCCGGCTCCCTGGCGATCTTCCGAGAGCGGCCGACAGCCCCCTGCTCTTCCCGCGAGTAAACCCCTGCCCTGTCCGCCGAGAGGCATCGGCCCGATGCCCATTGCCGTAGGCTCTCGATCTTGTCGCCCGCAGTGACAGCCACAGGTACGACGTTCTGGGCGGCTTGGACGAGCGGCACGTCGAGCAGCGACGCGAGCCTGCAGCACGACTTGATCTCGGCACCGGTCCACTGGGAATCGTCGGGCCTTGGCTGCTGGGGATCGAGGCTGTACTGCTGCTGGTAGATCGACCAGATCCCATCCTTCTGATCGCGGCCGGGGAGATCGACGAAGAACACGCCGTCGAAGCGTTCAGCACGAGCGAACTCCGGCGGGAGCTTCGAGGCGTCGTTGCAGGTGCCGACGAAGAAGACGTCCGATTCGTGATCGTTCAACCACGTGAGCAAACTGCCGAACACGCGGGCCGTCACGCCGGAGTCGGTCTGCCCGGAACTCGTCGCCCCGGCCAGCCCCTTCTCGATCTCGTCGCAAAACAATACGCACGGCGCCATGGCGTCGGCGAGCTTCAACGCCTGCCGGACATTGCTCTCCGACTGGCCGACGAGCGAGCCGAGGAGATTACCGATATCGAGGATCACCGTGGGCCTGCCGGTCTCGTTGCCGAGGGCCTTCGCGAACTGGCTCTTGCCACAGCCGGGAGGAGACAGGAGCAAGACGCCGCGGGGACGCTTGCCCGCCTGGGGCTCACCTTGGCGACGCATGGCCCGCAAGCAGAACGCCTTCAAGTTCTCCAAGCCACCGAGTTGGTCGAATCGCTCGCTGCCTCGGTGCAGCGAGACCAGTCCGCTTTTCTTGAGCTGCTGGCTCTTGATCTCCCAGAGCGTCGCAGGCTCGAGCGTCCGATGCCTGACCAGGGACAGGCTGAACGCATTCTCGGCCTCGTTTCGGGTGAGACCCTTGGCAGCGTCGATCACCCGGCCAAGTTCGTCGCCCTCGGGAAGCTCACCGTCTTGGGTGGCGACTCCGCGGGCGATCTTCTCAAGCTGGGCATGGTCTGGAAGTTCATGGTCGACACACACGAAGAGTTTGTCGAGTTCGGCAGGGAGTTGCGTGATGGGGGCGAGCACCACAACGAAACATCGACTCGTCTTACCCTGATGGATCTGGCGAACGAGCGATTGGATCAGCTCCACGCTGCCCAAGAATCTATGCAGGTTCTCGAACAGCAGGATCGTCGTGCCGGAGCCCTGTGAAACCTGCGGCATGGCCCGAACGACAGCCAGCGGGTCCTGTGTCTCGGTGACACCCGGGATCGCGATCTGCTCAAGGGGGAACTGAATCCCGGAGTCGCAGTTCCAGATGCCCAGCCGCCAAGTCTCATCGTGGCACAGGTCGATGATTTCCCGGGCGGCTTCGTGGGGCTCGGCGGTCTGGACCCAGATGGCAGAGAAGGCCGCTGAGATCAGTTCGTGGAGGCGGCTGGCAAGGGTTGGGGTGGAGGTGGGAGTGGGCGTGTGGCTGGATGGTGGCATGGCGGTGGTGTGTCTCCGTAGGAATGAAGAAGACCGAGCAGCCAACGACTGAGGACGCAAAGCCCTCACACGCCGTGGCTGCCCGGTCGTGAAGAAGTGGTGCCGGGATCGCGTGTCGATTAGCTGCCTTGCGACAGCCGGTTCTGCTGGGATTGCTGGAGATGGAACTCCGGCAGCAGCGTCTCCTTACTGGCTACGCCCAAGGCCCGCTCCAACTCCCGGGTGGCGTCCTTGCATGAGCTGCCCGTGAAGCCGGTGGTCTTGATCGAAACGGCGCCCTCGGGGGACACCGTGATCTCGATCGTCTTGCTGACGTTGTTTGTGGAGGTGCTCATCAGGAGGCACCTCCCACGCGCACGGCCAAGCGAATCGAGCCGTCCTCAAGCCGGGTCTCGCTGACGCTGTGACCCTTCTTTCGGGCCTCGAGTTTGGCTTTTTCGACCGCGTAGCCTTGGAGGAAAGCATCCAGGTGCTTCTGCTCGCCCCAATAGCCCTGATAGTTGTCGTACTCGAGCTGGCCGGACTTCAGGTCGCACACCAGCGGGTAGCGCCAGCCCGGAAGCTGCACGCAGAGGCCCGTCACGGTAGCGCTGAAGAGCCTGACCGTCTTGTGATCGGGGACAGGAAGTTGGAGGCGGATGCAGGCCGCCTTCACGGCGGCCTCATCGGTGACCTGCGTTTTGATCTGCACGATGTGGGACATGTTAGAAGGGCATCTCCTGGGGTTCGTGGGGTTGGGAGTCGTACTCAGGATCGGGCTCGTGCTCATTAGCGGCCACGAGTGCCCGCATGTTGACGTCGGCGGGGAGCAGCGGCCGTGATGGAATCGGCGCCAGCCATCGCGGGTTCTCGCTCGTGACCTCATCAAGCAGGACACTGACGAGCTGCGCATCCGCAGGGCCGCTTCGCGTGACGAGCCACAGGGCCATGCCGCCAACAGCGAGGACCAACAAGACGACGATGGTGGGCCCGAAAGACTCCAGGGCCGCAGCCCACGCCGAATCGCGCGCGCTGAAGTCCCGCCACCGTTCGAGGTGCCCGGCCAGCTGGGTGCGTTCGCTGGAGAGCTGGTGAATGGCCTCGGCGATCCGAATGTTCTGATCGGCCTGGATTCGCGCGGACTCATTGGCCGTCTGAGCGGCTTGCTCGAGGGCCCGATTGGCTGCCTCGATAGCGGGGTCGGGCTTGCGAGTGAACCAGCCCGCGGAGGCCGGATCAGCGAGCAGGCCGGTGAGCGAGAGTATGGCCAGCGTGTTGAAGGCCCGGCGCCAAAGAAAGCGCCAGAGCCAGAGGAGGACAGGGAGAAGGATGGAGGTCGTGACGTTCGGTGGCTTCATGGGCGCCTCCGGGGTGAATGGGTCGGGTGCTTCTTGGTCGCCGTACGGTCCTGTCGGCGGAGTCTGTCGAGGAGCCGGGCCGCGAGCATCTGGAAAGCCCAGCGGATTCGGTGCTCGCGAGACAGGGCCAGCGCGAGCCCGGAGGCCAGGATCGCGGTGAAGAGAGTGGTGGTCATGGTGATGGGTTGAAGGAAAGGGCTGTCAATTGCGGCACGCGCGCTCCGCGAGGTCGACGGCGTGCCAGCGGTCGGTTGAGAGGTCCAAGAGCTCGACCTCACGGAAGAGGGACACAGGCACTGAGCAAAGCGTGAAACGCCACGTGGCTGGGTCGGCACCGAGTTCGATGCCGGCGAGAACGAGGCCGAGCCAGTCGATGGGTGAGGTGCCAGCCAGTCGCGGTAGGTCCTGGATACGGTGAGGGGCGGCGCTGGCGGGCACATGGATGCGGGCCAAGCCGCCTTGGGCCTGGGCCGTCATAAGTTGGCCAACCTTGCCGGGAACAGGGACCTTCGTCGCGGTCGCTTCCCACTCGTCGGAGGTGCTAAACCATGCCACGGGCTTCTCGTGGGGCGGGACCTTGGCAATGGTTGGAAGGATGGCGCCAGAGCGGAGAATGAGGTCGAGATTCGCGCCGGTTGTGTAGTGCCAGACGAAGGGCGGATCGGGAACGGGATCGAGTTGGCCCGGCAGATCGATCGGGATGACGTGGATGTGGATCTTCATGAGGGTGGGTGCGCAGCGGTGCCGCGGTTGGGGATCGGGGAGGAGGCTGTCGCGAGAGGCGCGGCAGCGGCGAGGGGCCGTCAGCTGGGAATGCTAATGGCTACGTGGTCAGTCAATATGCCCGAGAAAGGCAGTTTATTTAGCAGTCCACGCACAACGAGGAGGTTGGCCCAGGGGCCGCGTGCGGAGGGCCAATCCCTCCGGACTGTCGGAACCCACTCCTCGCAGACCTTGGCTCGTTCTGGCTGATCGAGAGATGCCCAGAGTTCTGCTGCCTTCTTCCAGCACTTCAGGGAGGCGAGTCCAAGTCCCGCCGATCCGTAGTACCCGGCCGCGAGCTCGTATCGAATCGCTGTCCGGAAGTGGCCTCTCGGGAATACAGCGATGAGTCCGGGGCCCGAAGAGGTCTCGTTGAGCAGGTCATGTATTTCATCGATCAATTCATCCGCCCGTCGGATGCATTCCGCTCTTGCGTCTCCCCAATCAGGTGTCGTCATCGGCTTTCTCCTCGGTGTGGCTCGCCGCTTGTGTCGCCCAGAGAGGCGGCTATCTCGATGACCCTCGCCTCGCACCGACGCACATGAGCCATCGCTCCCGTCTCAATCCAGGCCGTCGCGGCTTCGTCCCAGCACTGCAACGCACGATGGCCTAGGTCTGCACTTCGGAACAAGCAAGCAGCTTTCTCGAGGAGACATGCAGCCCTCCGCCTGTGCCTGAACGCGTTCTCCCGTGCTCGCTCGGCGTCGGCCTTGCGAACTGAGTCGGTGCTGAGAAAGACGAGCCTGTCTGCCTCAGTGATCCTCTCGCGGCGAAGCTTTCCGCATTGAGCCAGGTTCATGGGGCACCTCCCGGAGGATCCGTCTCACCTTCCGCCTGCTGTACCGCTGGGCTCTTCGTGTATAGCCCGGGACGATCTTCGGGGCCGTCCTCGTACCAGGCTGGGTCGAGCGTCTTTCCCTGCGACGCCGCGACCTGCTCCGCCCAAACGCGGAACGCCCGAAATGCCGCGAGGGCGGAGCCCCCGCACGGAATGTCCACTCGCTCAATTGGCTCCGACATGATTGTGTTCCTTGGTTTCGAGTCCCGATCCGGTTCAATCCCACGTGAACGACAGGCCAGACGACATCCCCTATCTCGTCGATGTCATCGCGGTGCTTCCACAAATCGGCGGGCGATCACCCCGGGGGGAGGATTCCAGATCGGATCGACGCCCGCCGGCAACGGCGCGGCCTTGATGTAGATCCGCGGCGGAGCGGCCTCGAAATACAGCTCGAGGGCCGGGCAGAGCCAGCACTCCATCGGAAGGCCGGCAACGACTCCCTCGTAGTCGTTGCCAAAGTCACCCTCGCCTCGCGACACCCAAGCGAGTTCGACGTCGTGGCCTGCAAACGGCTCGGCGGCAAAAGTCATCTCGAAGCCCCGAGGCGCCGCGGCCACTCGCTTCGTTTCCACGAGCCTGGTGATCATCTCGCTCGCGCCACGGACGAAAGCCTCTTCTTTGAGGCCCGTCCGCTCGTCGTCAAAAACCCAGCAGCCGTGATGAAGGTAAGGATGGAGGATCAGGCTTCTCATGGGGGCTCCTTCTGGTGAAAGAATTGAGTTCGTCGTCATCGCCGGACACGTGCCGGCAAGTCATCGATCTGTCGGGCCATCCATCGAAAAAATGCGAACCGAGCATCGTGCCCTTGGAGTCAGGCCGTGATGCGTGAACGCGGCTGGTTGGTCACGCCTGCCACAGGAACGAGAGCCAATGTCGCCGTTCCCCCATCGGCCCCTCTGGACGTTCGATTCCCGGCCGCCGCGGAGCAACAAACTCCCCGTGCTCGCGGATGTGGGCGAAGAGTTCGTCGCGGAGCTCAATTGCCCGCTCGAGGTCACGGGTGCGAAGCGAGCGACGGATGCGACGCTTTCGGTGGTCGAAGTGCAGGGTGTAGTGCACCCAATACACGCCGCCGTTGTTGAGCCAGAGATGGTGATCGCGTCGACGGGTGTTGATGCGAATCGACAAGTGTCCGATCGGCATGACGAGTTCCTCTCGCTGTTGTGTGTTTTCGTCCGGAACGTTCCGGACGACGCATCCTCGAGATCCATTGCTGGATCCCGGAACCACCTTGTCAGCGAGGCAGAGGCCTACGCCGCTAGGTTGGACGGTCGACCCCTTGCGGGGCCGGCCAATCGAGCCGAATGCTGGGGGAATCTTACCACCCTCGGAAGAGTGGTCTACAGGTGTTCCGTGTCATAGCGGGGCTGAAGAGCCGGGAGCGTGCGTACAACTCCCACCATGAAACTCTTCTTCGACCACCACTACGTCGCCGCCGAGCATTTGTTCGACACCACCCGAAAATCCGGGTGGATCGCGGATTCCTTGGCAATTCCAGGCCTCCGGCTCACCTCCCCGCCGGCCGCCACCCGCGAGCAGCTCCTCGATGTCCACTCTGCCGAGTACGTCGATGCAGTGATCACTGGCGAGCCGGCGTCGCTCGCCCGATCGCAGGGCTTCACGTGGGGCCCTCGGCTGTTTTCGGCGGTCGCGGCCTCGACCGGCGGCGTGATCGCAGCGGCCCGGGAAGCGGGGATCTCCGGATCGCTGTCGAGCGGTCTGCATCACGCCCGTCGCGGGCGAGGTAGCGGCTACTGCACGTTCAACGGCCTGGCAATCGCAGCGAAGGACGCGATCCGGCGCGGCGTGCCGTCGGTGCTCATTCTCGACTTCGACGCCCACTGCGGCGGTGGCACAGCGTCGCTGATCGCCGATGAGCCACGGATCACGCAGCTCGATATCTCGACGCACCCCTTTGACTCCTACCCCGACTCGGCCAATGCCCGCGTCGTGATCGCCGACAGGCACAACTACCTGGAGACGATTGAGCGCGAGCTTGCTCAGCTCGGCCACGCCGGCTATGGCCTCGTGCTCTACAACGCCGGCGTTGACCCGGCGGGGGACGGCGTCAACCAGCACGACCTCGTGACTCGTGAGGAGATCGTTTTCGAGTGGATCGACAGCCAGGACTCACCGGCGGCGTTCGTGCTCGCCGGCGGCTATGTCGGAGACGGCCTGACTCGAAGTGAACTCGTGGCGTTGCACGTCGCGACGATCACGAAAGCCCACGAGATCTGGGCTCGGAAGCAGGCGGAGAAACAACGCCGCTCCAACCGGTGGCGGCTTGGTGAAGAGGAGGTGAGGCGATGAGCGACGAGGATTCGGAGGACGATGGCGAAATCCGCTGCCCGATTTGCGGCAGTCCGGACGCCTGTAAGCACCAGCTGTTCTTCTACGACGTGACGTTCGGCGAGACGATGGCCGGAGTCGTCGATAAAGACGAACTCGAACGCATGATCGCGACGGCGTTCGTGACGGCGATCAAGGAGGGCACGTCTCCTGACTGGTACGACCCCGAGATCAGCGAACTCTTCGAGCGGATCGATGCGGCGTACACCGCAGAGGTCCTCACGGCCGAGGAACCGTGGCTTCCCGATTGGCTGCCGATTCGTGTCCTCATTGATCTGCTTGAGGACGCCGGCGGTATTGATATTGGCTGCAGTTTGCTGATGCCGTCCGGAGGCCGGTGCGACTCGGCGGTGCGAGCGGTGTACGCGAAGAAACCAGCAGTGGTCTACGAGAAAGCCAAGACGATGCTGGCGGCCCGGCTTGAGAAGGATCTGCACCCCAAGCCCAAGCGACGACGGAAGAAGAAGGAGAACTGAGCGTGCGACTCCACAGCATCCGGATCGAGGGACGGGACGAGATCGCCTGGCCGCCTCGGAACCTTCTTCAAACGCTGATCCATTCGCTCGGTGCACAGAACGGCCCGAAGATCGTGGTCCTCACCGGCCCGAACGACCAGTACGTGCAGGCGGCCGGCTCCGCCGGCCGCTACATCCTCGAATCGCGCGACACGTATGGCGAAGGCTTCCAGCATCTTCGGGCCCGCCGACCGGGCATGCCGAAAGGCGGCAAGACGACCGTCTTGTATCGCTGGAAATGCACGAAGGGCGTCCACCCGCCGCTCGGATGTCCTCTGGAGGTCGACGAGTGCTGCGTGCTCTCCCTCGACGACGTGAAGGCGGCACTTCTTCACTACGCCCGCACGGGCCAACGGGCTGCTGCCTTCGCCTGGCATGACGTGACGGAGGAGCAACGGTCGAAAAATGACACGCCGGACGATGACGACGAAATCGAGGACATCACGCCTGGAGGCGCGGGGTCATGATGGGGCGCACTTTGAAGTCCGCGTTGAGGGGCCTTTGGATACGCAAATGGCGGAATACGCCCGAGCGGGCTTCGCTCGAGATGCTCTACGACGTGAGGACTCACGAGTCGCTCGAGAGAGTGCTTGGCCGATGGGACCAGAGTCGGCCGGATGATAGCTCTGCACGCTTCTCGTCGTCACCCAGAGCCGACGAAACAGCCGAGCTCGTCAAACGGTAGACTCCCCGGCCCACGATTCATTTTCAGGAAAGGCATCCCCATGGACACATTCGAGGCCATTCATCAGCGGCGGTCGGTGAAGGCGTACGACCCAACCCACCGGCTCACGTCGGCGGAAGAGACGAAGCTGCTGGAGGCTGCGATCCAGTCGCCCACCTCGTTCAACATGCAGAATTGGCGGTTCGTGATCGTCCGTGATCCCGAACAGCGAAAGCGGATCCGGGCTGCCGCCGTCGATCAGGTGCAGGCGACCGATGCCTCGCTCCTCATCGTGCTCACCGCCGACCTCAAGGCGTGGCATAAGTCCCCCGAGCGGTATTGGCGGAACGCCTCTCCCGAGGTCCAAGCCCTCGTCGTGGGATGGATGGGGCCCTTTTACGAAGGGAAAGAGCAACTCCAGCGTGACGAGGCGATGCGGTCGTGTGGGCTGGCGGGGCAGACGATCATGCTGGCCGCCAAGGCGATGGGCTACGACTCCTGCCCGATGATCGGGTTCGATGCGGTGAAGGTGGCCGAGATCATCAACCTTCCGAAGGATCACGTCATCGGCTTCATGATCGCCGTGGGGAAGGCCGTGAAGCCGGCCGCGCCGAAGGGGGGGCAACTCGGCCTCGCCGAGGTGGTTGTGGAGAATCGTTTTTCTTAAGGTCGTGCGCGGCGGCAAAAGTGCAGGCATCCCCGCCGACCAGCCCCGTGGCCCCACCGGCGGAACGCCAGCCTGGCGGCCGTCATCGGCGACAAGCGAAGCCCCGGCTGAAGTGAACCGTTGGCACATTGCGAGGGGCTTTCGGCCCGCCGCGTGTGGCTCACTCGACAGCCTTTCGTGCCGAAGGATAGGATGTTACGGAAGCTATGCCGGAAGGAACGCCGGCATTGTATTCGTAACACCAAGGCATCGTGGATGAACCCCACCAGCCAGATCGAGCGGCTTCTGCGGCACCTCAGTTCCCATGGGGTGGTGAGGCCGCGCGATCTCGAGACGCTCGGCGTTTCCCGAGTCACGCTGCAACGTGCCGTCGATCGGGGGCACGTCGTGCGGAGGTCCCGCGGTGTCTACGTGACGGCCGATCAACCGACCACTCGACATGCCGACGTTGCCTCCGTCAGTGTCAGGGTTCCAAAAGCGGTTGTCTGCCTTCTGTCAGCGCTCGATTTCCACGGGCTGACAACGCAGCTGCCGCACGCGGTCTGGATCATGATCCAGAAATCCGCACATCGTCCGAACATCACCGCACCGGGGATTCGCGTGGTCCTTGCATCAGGGCAGGCTCTCACCGCAGGCGTCGAGCGTCACCGAATCGAAGGGGTGGAAGTGCCACTGACTACTCCTGCGAAGACGGTGGCTGATTGCTTCCGCTACCGCGCTACGGTTGGGAAGGATGTGGCGATCGAGGCCCTCCGCGACTGCCTGCGAAAGAAAAAGGCTACTCCGGCCGAGATTTTCGAGATGGCGAAAGTCGACCGAGTTGCCAACATCATCCGGCCGACGCTCGAGGCCCTCGCATGACGAAGAAACGCATCGGTAACGTCGCGGCATCCGTACGGCAACGCTTGCTGAACCTCCGTGGCGAGACAGGAGAGGACTTCAACGCCCTCCTGACCCAATACGCCATTGAGCGGTTTCTCTACCGGCTCTCGCGATCCTCTCACCGTGATCGTTTCGTTCTCAAGGGGGCGATGCTGTTTCGTGTCTGGTCCGGCACCCTCCATCGCCCGACGCGGGACGTGGATCTCCTGGGGTACGGCGAGCCGACGCCGGCCGCGGTCAGTGCGACGATCCGGGAGATCATCACCACTGCTGTCGATGACGATGGAATCGTGTTCGTCGCATCGAGCGTGGTAGCCGACGAGATTCGCGAAAGCCAGGAATACGGTGGTGTCCGGGTGACGTTTCAGGCTGTTCTCGATGGGGCCGTGATTCCCATGCAGGTGGACGTTGGCTTTGGTGACGCAGTCACTCCGTTGCCGAAGGAGTCGATCTACCCGGTGCTGCTCGGCATGGATGAGCCGAGGCTGCGGATGTACCCAGTGGAAACCGTGGTGGCCGAGAAGCTCGAGGCCGCGGTCAAGCTCGGGATGGTCAACAGCCGGATGAAGGACTTCTACGATCTCCTCGTGATTTTCCGTCATCACCACTACGACGGCGAGGTGCTGGTCCGAGCGGTTGTCGAGACCTTTACTCGCCGCGGGACGATGCTGCCGCTGGCCCTTCCCGTCTGTCTCAGTGACGTGTTCGGCACTGACCCGGAAGCCGCCAAGCTTTGGACAGCCTTCTTGAGGCGAATGGATCTGCAAAACGAGCCCGCCGACTTCGCTGCTGTCATTCAGGGGGTGCGAGATCGCCTCTGGCCTATCTTGCTGGCCGCAGGTCGTGAAGGCGCGTCTGCCTGAAGGGCAAGCCGCCACAGTTTCACTCGTGGCCGTTCCTTGCTCTACTTCCGGCGCGAAGCCCGCGACGGTCGGGGAGCCGGAGGTGGTAAACGGGTTGCTGGGGGAGTAGGGGGTGGTGCCGCCCGTCTCCCTTCACGCGGACAGCCAGCGTGGAGACCAGCACTAAACCCGCTCCATGCCCTGAACGCGCCGCCAAGCCGATAGCTGGCCCAAGTGCATGTTCTCGTTCACAGGCTTTTTAGCGGGTCTAGGCCACGGTCTCCGCGGCGATATTCGCCGGGCCCCACATGATTAGATTGTGCTTCGTAACTCGCTCCAAACGCGATTTTGCTCGTGGAATGCAATCAAAATCCTTGGAAAAGATTAGAAATGACGATAGCATTCGCATATGGGACGAACTTCACGGTCGAGTCCAATCAAGCGACTGATGCACGGGGTGCCCCGAGGCACTCCTCTGGACCTTGCCGATCTCGCTGAGCACGGCGTCGATGCCAAGGCCGCCTCCTTTTATGCGCGGAACGGCTGGCTCGTCCGCGTCGGCCATGGCGTCTACTCGTTGCCGGGGGAAGAGGTATCCTCGCTCAGTGCCGCCCGCCTCCTCCAGCGTCAGGTCGGAGGGCTCCATGTCGGCGGCAAAAGTGCACTCAGCATGCATGGCGTTCGGCATAACGTCGCCGTGCGGGAGACGCTCGTGCTCTGGGCTGATGAGCGCTTCTCACTCCCGAAGTGGTTCGCCACGCGATTCCCTTCACGAGCCGTTTTCGCGAAGCTCTTCGACCGGCTCGAGCCCACCCTCGCTCGCAAAACGCTTTCGACGCCACCTGGCGTACTCGAAGGGGTTTCCGCCTCCACTCCCGAGCGGGCCTCGCTCGAGATGCTCTACGAGGTGGGCACCCACGAGTCGCTCGAGGAAGCACGTCGGGTATTCGAGGGCCTACACAACCTTCGCACCGAGATCGTGGGACGACTCCTCGCGGCATGCACGAGTGTTAAAGCGGTGCGACTCTTTCTCACCTGGTCGCGCGAGACGGGAAGTGTCGATGTCGACGCTCTCCGCGAACGCTTCGACCTCCGCGTTGGCAGTTCATCGCGATGGGTGGGACGACTTCCGGACGGCACGCTGCTCTTCTTGAAGCCCTATGGATAAGCCCTACGTCGACACTGTCCGGCTCCTGCTCGCCGTCATCCCCGACGTGTTCGGCGGAGACGTTGTGTCATTCGGCGCTTCAAAACCGGCCACGCATCGGCGCCGGAAAACCGACCACTAGGTGGGGGGTACTGGGTGGAAGAATCCTCTTCTTCGGACCTGCGTGCAAGGGGTTTCGGTTCAGTTCGTCCCGTCTGTGCGGGTCTTCCGGTCAGCGGCGGCATCGCCGCCGCGTAATCGCCGTGCTTTCCCGGTCGGCGCGCTGGCCGGTTTTGGTCCCGCTTCGGCGCCGCCGTCGGCTGGCCTGTTTTGAGCGCCGACTTACAGCGAGGGAGCGGCGATAGCGGGTGACGTGTCGCCCCGAGGGAGTCGGAGCCGGAGGGCATGGTGCGCTCTTCCGGGCGGGAGAAAGTCCATCTGTGCGTGGCGTCGTCAGGTGGAACGAGCGACGGGGACGGGGTCACTCCTCCAGCAGCCATTCCCGCGCTCGTTCCACCAGCAGCAGCTCTGAGGCCGATTGCCTGAGTTCACGCCTTCTCTCGACCTCCGCTTCCTCGGGATCGTCGTACAAGGTCGGATCGAATCGCTCGGACTGGCGGGCGACATCGAGGTAGGCGGCGATTTGATCAGGGGCGAAGATGTCCTTGATCTCGGCGACGAAGCCGGGGATCGCCGCCCTCAACTCGCCGTCGGTATCAGCCTCTTCGAGGAAGTTGATGAACTTCTCGCCGACGAGGTAGGCAAGAGCCTTGTCAGTCCCGAAGTCCGCCGCGATACGCCGGGCGGCCCCGCATTGCTCAATCCAGAGTGGTGACGGATTCATGGGGCTCTCGACTGGGCGATCAGGGATCGGAAGGCTTCGCGAGGGCGACCATATCCTCGCGACTCGTCGGTGCGCAGCGCCGAGAGCAGCATGTCGTTGAGTGGGCCGCTGAGGCCGTAGGGGGACACTTCCTCGTCGGCAAGCAGCACCTTGGCGTAGGCGACGAGTTCGTTCATGGACCCCGTCACCGAGCGACTATAACTCGATGCAGAGTAGACGAGGCCGGTGCGTGGCACGATGAATCGCTCGTACGCGAAGGCCAATCCATCGGCCTCCATCACGTCACGGAGGGCGGCCAGGACGCGAGGGATGACGATGCTGTCGTTCGTGATGCCGTTGCCAAAGAGCACCGCGGAGTAGAGCGTCGCGGTGTTGCAGAGGATGATGTAGGGCGTCCGGTTGAAAAAGAACAGATGACCTGTCCAGTCCGCTATGGGAGCCTCGTCCATCGGCATCGGCTTCAATGACCCAGCCTTGAGCCGGGTGCCGAGTTTCTGGGTGAGGCGGAGGATCATCGGAACGGCGTGCCCGGGCTGGAGCGGAAAAGCTCACCGATTATCGAGCCGGACGTGCCTACCGGAAGGGGCTCTCGTGGAAGTCGGGACAGACGATCGGCAGGCGGAGCCGGAGCCGCTCGAGGGATTGGCAAGTGCCGTGGAGGGAAGACGAAACCCGTCGTGGTGATCTCGGGGGCGGGCATCAGTGCCGAGAGCGGGTGAAGACGTTCCGCGGTGCCGGTGGCCACCGCGCCTTCCCAACCGTTTTTCGCTTAAATCGC
>Ga0209188_1002187_pt1 | contig 14708 bp, 15 predicted proteins | sample C_130625_EF_Meta_FD_187307 | JGI IMG/M metagenome (GOLD analysis project Ga0209188, IMG submission 187307) | Freshwater microbial communities from Lake Croche, Canada to study carbon cycling - C_130625_EF_MetaG (SPAdes) (version 2) | ecosystem: Environmental > Aquatic > Freshwater > Lake...
TTCTTAAATCAGTTAAAGCAACTCTTGCTTTATTAGTTGAGAAAAACCCAGGTCGCGCCATTGAAGTTCGCATTCCACCTTACGCCGCAGTGCAGTGCGGCGATGGCCCAACGCATACCCGTGGCACGCCACCAAATGTCATCGAGATGGATGCCGACACCTGGTTAGCGCTGGCAAAGGGTGAAACTAATTGGGCGGCTGTCATGCAGACCGGCAAAATCAACGCATCGGGTGCCCGCGCCGACCTGTCGGAGTATTTACCGCTGCCAACTACAAATAGGATTGAGTCATGAGCCGCCGCCCCGATGGATTGCTTAATCACAACGTTCTCGAAGATGACAAAGGCCCACAAGATGCCTGCGGAGTTTTCGGGGTCTGGGCACCTGGCGAAGAAGTCGCAAAGCTAGCGTTTTACGGGCTTTATGCGCTGCAACACCGTGGTCAAGAATCAGCCGGCATTGCAACCTCTGATGGCGAACGAATTCTGATTTATAAAGATATGGGTTTAGTTTCACAAGTGTTTACTGAATCTGATTTAGCTGTTCTTAAAGGCAGCCTTGCTATTGGTCACTGTCGCTACAGCACCACTGGTTCAAGTACTTGGGTTAATGCGCAACCAACTTTGCGCCCAACTAAGTACGGCACTATCGCACTTGCTCACAACGGCAACTTAACAAACACTGGCGATCTAGCTGAACTTGTTTCAAAGTTAGATCCAACGCCTGCACGTAATGGTCGCGGCGCAACTACGGATACCGAAATCATGACTGCGCTAATTGCGCTACAAAATGAAAAGAATGTTGAAGCGAGCGCACTTGCTGTATTGCCACTTCTTGAAGGTGCGTTCTCGCTGATCTTTATGGATGAACATACTTTGTACGCAGCCCGCGATCGTCATGGTGTTCGCCCACTTGTAATCGGCAAATTAGAAACTGGTTGGGTAGTTGCATCCGAGACTGCAGCTCTTGACATAGTTGGTGCCGCATTTGTGCGCGAAGTTGAACCGGGTGAATTCATCGCTATTGATCAAGATGGTCTGCGCGCACACCCGTGGGCACCGGCTGAACCAAAAGGTTGCTTGTTTGAATATGTTTATTTAGCGCGACCAGATACAACTATTGCTGGTCAAGGAATTCATGCCACTCGCGTGAAGATTGGTCAGCAGTTAGCTAAAGAATTTCCAGTCGATGCTGATTTAGTTATTCCGGTACCAGAGTCCGGCACACCAGCTGCCATTGGTTATGCCAAAGAATCTGGAATTCCTTATGGTCTTGGCTTAGTTAAGAACTCATACGTTGGTCGCACTTTTATTCAACCATCGCAGACAATTCGCCAATTAGGTATTCGCTTAAAGTTAAACCCGCTGCGCGAAATTATTGAAGGTAAACGCATTGTCGTTGTCGATGATTCAATCGTTCGAGGCAATACCCAACGAGCCATCGTTCGCATGTTGCGTGAGGCCGGAGCTGCTGAAATTCACGTCCGAATTAGCTCTCCCCCAGTTAAATGGCCTTGTTTCTATGGCATCGACTTCGCAACGCGCGCCGAGCTAATCGCAAGTGGTTTAGGGGTTGAAGAGATCCGCCGCTCTATTGGTGCTGATTCACTTGGTTATGTTTCAATCGAAGGTTTAGTGCAGGCAACTTCTGTGCCTGATTCAAAACTCTGTACAGCTTGCTTCACCGGCGTATACCCAATTGCGATTCCGACTGATATGTCTGAGGGCAAGATGCGCCTTGAACTAACTGAAGTAAACAAAACGACGGAGCAGATCAGTGGCTGATTACAAAGATGCTGGCGTTGATATTGATGCAGGAGAGCGCGCTGTTGAATTAATGAAAGCAAGTATTGCTAAAGCATCACGCCCCGAAGTTATGGGTGGTATCGGCGGCTTTGCAGGACTCTTTGATGCAACTGCACTTACAAAATTTAAGAAACCACTACTTGCCTCTTCAACTGATGGTGTTGGCACTAAAACTGAAATCGCACGCGCACTTGGTAAATACGACACCATTGGTGAAGATTTAGTTGCCATGGTCGTTGATGATTTAGTGGTCTGTGGCGCAGAACCATTATTTATGACTGACTACATTGCTGTTGGCAAAGTTATTCCAGAACGCATCGCCGAAATTGTTGCTGGCATTGCTCGCGGTTGCGTTAAAGCTAACACCGCACTAATCGGTGGCGAAACAGCTGAGCACCCAGGCTTAATGGCCGATGATGAATTTGATATTGCAGGGGCAGCAACTGGTGTAGTTGATGCCGACAATTTACTTTCGGCCGAGCGAGTAAAAGCTGGCGATGTATTAATTGGCATGCCAGCATCTGGTTTTCATGCAAATGGTTATTCGTTAATTCGCCACATCATCAAAACTAAAAATCTTTCGCTCGATTCAAAATTTCCAGATTCAGATAAAACTCTGGGCGAAGTTCTGTTGACCCCAACTGAGATCTACACCCTTGATTGTTTAGCTTTGATCAAATCACTCGGTACCAACTTGCGCACTTTCGTACACGTAACCGGTGGTGGCTTAGCCGAGAACACTGCCCGCGTTATTCCGGCTGGACTGTGCGCCACTTATGACCGCAGCACTTGGGCCTTGCCCTACGAAATGCGCTCCCTTGGCGCAGCTGGCGATGTTCAACTGCCCGCCCTCGAGCGCACCTGGAATGCAGGCGTCGGCATGGTCGCAATAGTTGCCCCTGATGTCGCCGACCTGACCCTGAGATCGCTGGCCGCCCGCGGCATGAAGGCCTGGATTGCCGGCGAAGTACGCTCAACGCAGGCCCCAGCACGCTCGACTTTGGAAGGTACCTACCAAGCGCGATAACCTACGCGTCTTGACGGATACAAATTGAAAAAGGAGGTCGCCCATGGGTCGCGGCCGCGCAAAAGCAAAGCAAACTAAAGTTGCTCGAGATTTGAAATATAACTCTCAAGATATGGATCTAGATCGCCTCGCCAAAGAATTACATGGCGAAGCTCCAACATCGAATGAGAACGATAACGATGACCCGTTCGCTGAGGGCAATTACATACCTCGCGCTTAATTACTAAGTTAGTTAACCTGTAACTCATGACGCGCAGAACTCCTTACGTTGCGGCGTTACGTATTTACGAACCACTCTCGGCATTTGAACCAGCAGATCGCTTGCTCTGGGAAGAAACTTTCCCGATTTACTCAACTGTTGAAGATGAACAAACTCGAGCAATGCAACGTTTAATTGCGCCCACATATTTTGCCAGCGCTGCCGATGGTGCCCACATTCTTGATTACGAAGATGTTCGCTACGTTTCACCTTGGTCGACTGCCACACGTAGTTGGGCGGCCTACGATAATTTCACTGACTCAATGCCTAGCTCAGTTACTAAATTTTTCTTCACACCCGCTATTGAAGAGTTAATCACAAGCGGTGCTGATTACATTGATAATAAAGTGCCACATATCTTGACTGAAACCTGGACGATTCCACCACGGTGGTTCTCACTTTTCGCACCTGAAGAACGCATGCGCGGTAGCGATAGCAACGGCGCTTTTTCAATTGCCCGCGCAAAAATTGCTAACGCCAAAACTCGTTGCAACTTCACACACGAAGCTGTTGTAAATGCATTTGGCGAAGGCGGCATCGAAGAAGAGATTCAAGATCTGCACGACTGGATGGATATGTTCCACCCAAAATCTTTAGTCGAACTTGATTACGGCGGGTTGGCTGATTACTTAAACATGGCACTGGCCGAAGTTGGTGGCATCGAAGCCGATTCTTCAATCGAAGACATTCACGAATCTCTCGCTGGCTTGGCCGCAAATGATGGCGCAACGGCCGGCGTAGGTTACGAACGTTTGATAACTCGCTGGCGCAAAGTGTCGGCTTTCGAGCAAGCTTCCTAGCCCTTACTGAAAAGTAAATTTAAGACCGCAGCCTCAAATTTCAGACCACCAGTTGACTGGTCTATACCGAATGGGCACTATTGGAGCATGCTTCCACGTGGATTGATCGTCTCTTGCCAGATCCCAGCGCATAGCCCGTTACTTGGCAAAGTCTCTACAGCAGCGCTAGCGATAGCCGCTGAATCTGGTGGCGCAGTTGCAATTAGGGCGCAAGGTTTTGATTCAATCAAAGAAATTAAAGAAGCCGTATCGATCCCAGTAATCGGATTAATTAAAACGCCAGGGATAAATTCAGGTGTTTACATAAATTCAACAATTTCGGAGATACAAAAATGTGTAGATGCCGGTAGTGATTACATCGCAATTGACGCAACTGGCAGACCTCGCGCAGGTTTTACAGATTTGGCTGAATTTGTTCAAGCAATCAAAGATATTACTGAGATAGAAATAATTGGTGATGTTTCAACTATTGAAGAAGGCAGGGCCGCAGCCGCAGCCGGCATATCTGTACTAGCCAGCACGCTTGCTGGATATACCGAAAGTTCAAAAGTTGATTTGCCCGATCTTCAACTTATTTCTGATTTAGTTAAATTAAATGTCGGACCAGTAATTGCTGAAGGCGGATATCGTGATTTATTGGATTGTAAAAAGGCATTTGATTTAGGGGCGCACGCAATATGTATAGGTAGTGCAATTACTGACCCCTGGAACTCAACTAAATACTTCGTTAATGGATTGGTTGATAGCCATGCCAAATAAAAAAGTTGTCAAAGATTCAAAGCATGCAACTTTGCTTGAAGCTCTTGCTGATCTTTCGGTAAAACTAAAGCCGCATTCGCAATTACCTTCAGAGCGCGCACTTTCTGAGGAGTATGGCGTATCACGCATGACTCTTCGCCGGGCAATAGATGTACTGCAGGCACGCGGTTATATTTATTCGGTTCCGTCAAAAGGGTTATTTGTTTCTGAACCGCGCATGGTTCGCACCTCTGACGTAACTTCATTGTCCGAAGTTTTACGACATCGTGGAAGTAATCCAAAAACAAAACTTCACTTAGCTGACCGAATTCATGCCAGCGAAGAAGTTGCTAAAGCTCTTGGGCTGCGAAAAGGTGATTGGGTTTATCGAATCGAACAATCTTTCTTTGATGCCGACGTAGCCATGGCAACTGAAACTGCCTACATTCCAACTGAGCTCGCTCCTGGCTTACTCGAGCAAGACTTGGCAACCAGTCTTTCGAGCATTCTGGCTAACCATTATGAAAAACCGATTCTGCGAGTTCAATATCGAGTTCGCTCGGTAATTCCAGAGGAGAAGTTTCGTGAGCGGCTAGGACTTGCCGTTGGCGCCCCGACCTTTGAATTCTTCGCAGTCGGGATAATCTCGAAAGAACGATCAGCTTTTCTAGTTGTCTCGTATAAACGTGGCGATAAATACGACCTGAGCTACCAGCTAGAGGTCTGACAAAGAGGCAGCAGGTCTAGCTAGAAAATTGGCACACTAGCCTCTGGCTCATTGGTAAAAAACAGTTGCCATTTCGTTATCAAGTTACCGTTGACATTCTCATTGTTGGCTGACATCTTTGGTATATACCAGATTTAAATCGGTATAGACCAAAGGGGTTGCTTTGAAGACAGATGTGCTGATTTTGGGTGGAGGCACAAGTGCTGTTGCCGCTGCGCTCTCTTTGGGCGACCTGGGCGTTAAATGCGTCGTGGTCGAAGAGACCGATTGGGTTGGTGGTCAGCTAACCGCTCAAGCAGTTCCATCTGATGAACATATCTGGATTGAACAATTCGGCAGCACTGGTCGTTATCGTGAATTTAGAAATCGGCTTCGCTCTTACTACAAAGCAAATTACCCACTCTCTGCCCGATCAAAAGCTGATCCGTTTTTAAATCCTGGGGCCGGATATGTAAGCCCTATTTGTGCCGAACCAGGTGTAGTTCACGATGTGCTTCGCTCTATGTTGGCGCCACATGTAGCAAGTGGTTGCGTAACAATTCTGCTCGAGCATGACATTGAAAGTGTTACTAAGAGCGGTGATCGAATTATCGGCGCTCGCGTATTAGATAAGCGCACCGGAAAATCTGCTGATATTGAGGCCAAGATATTTATTGAAGCAACTGAAACTGGCGATGTTCTGGCTCTTGCAGACATTGAATATGTTGTTGGTTTTGAAAGTAAGGCAATGACTGGTGAGCCAAGTGCACCAGATGAATATCAACCTGGAAACATTCAAGCCTTTAGCGCATGTTTTGCAATGAGTTACGATCAAAATTCAGATCGCACTATTGAAAAGCCAAATAACTACGAGTACTGGCGTAATTTTAAAATGCCATTTTATGATCACAATTGGGTAAGTTGGCATTCAATCGAACCTCGTTCGCTAAAAGAAATAATTTTCAACTTTGATCCGCTGCCAAATCTTGATCCATTAACCGTGCGCGCAAATCAAAAAGATAATCCTGGTTCTGCAAACCTTTGGACATTCCGCAGAATTTTGGCAGCTAGCCACATGGAACATCCAGAGAGATTCACTGATATTTCACTCGTTAACTGGCCGCAACTTGATTATATTAATGGCTCAATCATTGATGTCAGCAAAGAAGAAAAAGCCAAGAACATTGCTGCCGCTAAAGATCAATCACTATCGCTTCTTTACTGGATGCAAACCGAAGCACCACGCACCGATGGAAAAACTGGCTGGCCTGGCCTCTATCTGCGCAAAGATGTTGTAGGCACTAAAGATGGCTTGGCCAAGCACGTTTATGTGCGTGAGGCAAGACGCATAAAGGCTTTGTACACCGTCACCGAACAAGATATTTCTTACGCAATTCGTGGCGATGCCGGAGCAAAGAAATACGCAGACTCAGTTGGTGTTGGACATTACCGAATTGATTTACATCCATCGACAGCAGGAGATAACTACCTAGATGTCGCCTCTTGCCCATATCAAATTCCAGTTTCATCGATGATCCCATTGGCAACCGAAAACTTAATCGCTGCCGGCAAGAGTATCGGTGTTACTCACATAACCAACGGATGTTTCCGGTTACACCCAACCGAGTGGAATATCGGTGAGTCGGCAGGAGTACTTGCCGCACTAAGTATTCGTTCAGGTAAGAGCCCTCATGCATTTGCATCAGGCAAAGACCTAAACGATCTTCAAGCCCAACTTCTTCATCAAGGAGTCGAGCTTGAATGGCCAACGGTCGCACCTTATTAAAAGGTTGAAACCGACTAAACAGAAAGGAAAGCAACAGTGAAAGCAAAATATCTAAAAACGATTGCTGCTGGATCCGCTATTGCTCTTGTAGCTTTTATCGGTGTTCAACCAGCAAAAGCAGCAGCTAATGGCAGCATCACTCTAAGAATGACTATGTGGTCATCTAATGCTGGCCACTTGGCGCTCTTTAAGGGAATCGCTGATGAATACAAAAAGACTCACCCAGAAATTGCAGATATCAAGTTTGAATCACTTGATTTCGCAACTTACACACAAACCTTGACTACCCAAATTGCTGGTGGCAAAGCACCTGACCTTGCTTGGATTCTAGAAAAAGATGCACAACAATTCCGTGCGAATAATCTTCTTCTAAATGTGCAACCACAAATGGAGACAACACCAGGTTACAAACTTGATGAGATTGCACCAGGTGCTCTTGGACTATGGCGTGCACCTCGAAGTGTTTATGCCTATCCATTCTCAACTTCACCATTTGCTATCTTCTACAACGCTGACTTGATAAAGGCAGCCGGTGCTGAAGACCCAGAAGCACTTCGCGCAAGAGGTGCCTGGACTTGGGAAAATGCAGCCAAGGTTGCTAAAGCTGTAACTGATTATCAAAAAGGTAATTACGGCCTTAACTTCCCAACCTTTAACTACACAACCTGGAATGGACTTGCCACAATCTGGCGTGGATTTGGCGCCGAGGCTTGGAACAAGACAGGTACAACTTGTACTTTCAACTCAAAGCAGATGAACAACGCCATGACTTTCTTCCACAGCATGATTTACAAAGATAAGTCATTCCCAGCACCAGGCGTTTCATCTGACTTCTTTGCTGGCAACGTCGGTATGTCACTCATTCAGTTGAGCCGTGCTGCGAACTTAGCAAATATGAAATGGAAATGGGGCGTAGTGCCGCTACCTAAGGGCCCAGTCGCAGATGCTCAAGTTATCGGCCAAGCAGGCATGGCTGTTCTTGCCAAGAGCAAGAACCGCAAAGCCGCAACCGATTTCTTAGTCTTCGCTACCAACCCAGAAAATGCTGCTAAATATGTAGCATATTTCCCACAGTCACGCGCACCGCTAATGGATCCAAAGGTAATTGCAAAGGCTTCAATTCTAAATGAAGCTCAAGCAAAGCTGATTGTTGTCGACGGAATCACAAAGGGTCAGATTCTGACATCGCATCCAAAACTAAGCACCATTGAATTGTCTGTGAAGTCAACTCTCGATGGTCTATGGAAAGCAGATGCAAACATCGCTCAAACTTTGGATGATGTTTGTACCAAGATCCAACCTAGCCTGCGCTAGAAAATCTGAAGATGTAAGGCTGGGGTATCTGTATTGATGCCCCAGCCTTACACTCAGTAAATAACTTTGAACTTTTGATTTATCTGGGGGAATTCTTGAAACGAAAGAAGTCGCACGAGCTGCGACACTGGCGCACTGGAATATTTATGGCAGCGCCAGTTTTATTTGGTTTTATTTTTTTAGTTCTCTACCCAGTATTAAGTGTTATTCGAGATAGCTTTACTTCTTACAACCCTTTAACTGGTGATGCCGCATATATCGGTGCTGATAATTACACACGTTTAATTCAAGATGAAACAGCGATTGAGGTAGCCAAGAACACCTTTATCTTTGCCTGCATTCTGGTTCCCGTGAATATGGCGTTAGCTCTATTCCTGGCAGTGTTGCTAAATATGCACTTCAAAGGAAGAACTACTTTTCGAGCAATCTTTTTCTCACCAGTAATTGTTTCAACAGTTGCTTGGACAATTGTTTGGAAATATATTCTGCAAGACGATGGTCCAATAAATTATTTTCTAAGAACAGTTGGCGTTGATGGGCCGAACTGGCTACGTGATAACCCTTGGCCCATGATTTCTGTCGTTATGGTTCAGGTTTTCAAGAACCTGGGCATGAATATGATTTTTTTCTTGGCCGCTCTTCAAGGTGTGCCCGAGGAGATGTATGAGTCATCAGAGATAGACGGCGCAAATCGCTGGCAGCAGTTCAAGAAAATCACTCTGCCCTTTATCAGTCCCACAATTCTTTTAGTTGCAATTCTGACTATCGCTGGCGCTTTCCAGGTATTTGCGCAGGTTTTACTGCTCACCGGAGGTGGACCCGGACTTTCAACAACTGTTCTTTCTTATTACATCTTTATTAATGCTTTTCAGATTTTCGACCTTGGCTACGCCAGCGCGCTGGCAGTTTGCCTATTTATTTTCGTGATGGGCTTAACCGTTGCGCAGTGGCAGATCAGAACTCGGTGGGTGTTCCGTGAAGTCTAAAACCAATAAGCGTTACACACGTCGCAACTCAAAACTTACTGGGTGGCGCTTATTTGGTATGTATGTGCTTCTTTTGGCAATTGCAGTTCCTTTTCTATTTCCAACTTGGTGGATGTTTACGGCTTCTCTTAAGCCAATTGAAGAGGTTTTTGCTTTTCCAGCAAGCTTGATTCCTAATGATTTCCAGATCTCAAATTATGCCGAGGTTTTCAGGTTACAACCGTTTTTACGTCAATACTGGAATTCAATATCGATCGCGATTGTGGTTACCTTAATTACCGTCACGACTGCAACGATGGGTGGCTATGCCTTTGCCCGTATTAATTTCAAGGGTCGTAGCAAAATATTCGTTCTACTTCTATCTGCACTTTTAATGCCAGCTGAAGTTACCCTTATTCCAATTTTTAGATTAATGGTGAAGTCTGGTTTATCTGACACTTTTATACCTGTTATTTTAATTCCAGCGTTTGGTGCACATGCTGTAGTTGGTCTTTTCTTAATGCGCCAATTCTTCCTTGATTTTCCAACCGAGCTAGAGGAAGCTGCCGAAATTGATGGACTCTCTAGGTGGAAAGTCTTTACAAAAATCGCACTTCCGCTAGCTGGACCTGCTATTGCTTCACTGGCGATTATTTCCTTCCTTTATTCTTGGAATCTCTTCCTCGAACCTTTGGTATTTTTAACCGAACCAAATAAATACACCTTGCCTGTGGTGTTGCCACAATTCACGGATACTTACGGAGCCCCAATCTTTAACGTACAACTAGCTGCAACCTCACTTAGCGTTATTCCAGTGATGATTGTTTTCGTTATGGCCCAACGTCACTTCATTCGTGGCATCACCATGACAGGCCTCAAGGGCTAATTCCGTATGCCTAATTGAGGTTTTTTTAAAACCTAAACCTCGTTATCGCGGATTTTAGGAATAATCCTGGATAGACTCAGGTTAAACAAGGGGTAAAAATGCGAATTCTAGTTACAGGTGGCGCCGGGTTCTTGGGTTCACATCTTTGCGATCGTTTATTGGCCGATGGTCACGAAGTTCTGGCAGTTGATAATTTATATACCGGCTCTAAAGTAAATATTGCCCACAATTTACAGAATCCTAATTTTGAATTCATGCGTCACGATGTGACATTCCCATTATTTGTCGAAGTCGATGCAATTTATAATTTAGCTTGTCCTGCCAGCCCAGTTCATTACCAAAAGTTTCCGACCCAAACAATTAAGACCAGTGTTATCGGGGCAATCAACATGCTTGGTCTTGCCAAGCGATTAAATATTCCAATTCTGCAAGCATCAACATCTGAAGTCTATGGTGACCCAACAATTTCACCACAACCAGAAAGTTATTGGGGAAACGTAAATCCAATTGGAGTACGTTCTTGCTACGATGAAGGTAAGCGCGCTGCTGAATCACTTTTCTTTGATTACCACCGAGAGCACAATGTGCAGATTCGAGTAGCTCGTATTTTTAATACCTACGGGCCTCGCATGAATCTCCACGATGGTCGCGTTGTAAGTAATTTCATCAGACAAGCCATTAGCGGTGAAGCAATAACTCTTTATGGCACTGGCGAACAAACCAGATCATTCTGTTATGTCGATGATCTAATCGACGGCTTGGTTAGACTAATGAATATCCCAGGTGATGTAGTTGGGCCAATAAACCTGGGCAACCCAGTTGAATTCACGATGAAAGAGCTGGCAGCAAAAGTTATTGAGTTAACAAGTAGTAAATCTGAGATGGTTTACGAAGCGCTACCTTCTGATGACCCTCAACAGCGAAAGCCAGATACAACTAAGGCTTCTGAGATATTGGGCTGGGCCGCTAAAATCGATTTAAATGCAGGCCTGATCAAGACCATCACAGATTTCAAACCTCGGGTCTTGGCTCTGTAATTTTGACGGTTCTGCCTCTTTCCACGCTCAATTCCTAACCCCAACGGGTGAGATTTCTAAGAAAAAGTATTGCTTTTGCCATATCGATAGACGGATACTTCACCCCTAAAGGTGCGAAACGGACATCGTTTCAACCATTGTGCGGGGAGAAGCAAAGATGAGTCGACTTACCGACGCCGAAGTCCTATTAACACCTTCAGAGGTTGCCGCTCTTTTTCGCGTTGACCCGAAGACAGTTACACGTTGGGCAAAGGCCGGCAAGTTAACTTCGATCAGGACACTCGGCGGACATCGTCGCTATCGTGAATCAGAAGTTCGTGAGCTATTAAAAAATCACCTGGGAACTCAAGGCTAAATAACAAAACTCACACGAAATTCTTAACTTTACTTTCATTCAGCAACTCAGTTACCTCTAACTCAACGCATAGGATCACTACCTATGGAGTTCTCGCTTAGCCAATTCTTAATCTTGGGTGCAGCAACCTTCATTCTTGTTGGCGGACTAACCCCAGTAATGCGCAAAATTGCACTAAAGATTGGCGCTGTTGATCGTCCAAATCTGGCTCGTAAAACTCAGAAAGAGCCGGTGCCTTATTTAGGTGGCGTGGCAATTTCTATCGGAATCACCGTTGCTTCATTTGCAGCACTTTTGTATTCAGATTTCACAGCCGATACTTTTAATAAAGCGCTTTCAGTTTTATTGCCAGCAATTCTGATTTCGGCAATGGGGCTATATGACGATCTAAAAAATCTAGAACCATGGCCACGATTAGTTGCTCAAAGCATTGCCGGTGTTGCGGTTGCAATTTACTTAATTGAAAATGACATCTTGGGTCAAGCATTCAATAATCGAGTTGTTGATTATGTCGTAACAATTATCTGGGTAGTTGGAATCTGTAATTCAATTAATTTCTTTGACAACCTCGATGGTGGCGCATCAGGAACCGTTGCCGTTATCTCTATTTTCTTATTTGCAATTGCCTTTAATCAAGGTCAATTACTAGTTAGCGCACTTGCTGTTGTAACAGCTGGAGCCACATTAGGTTTTCTAATCTGGAATAAATCACCAGCCAAAATTTATATGGGTGATGCTGGAGCCCTATTTCTAGGCATCATCATCGCTGTTTTAACGATTCGATTAAACCCTGAAGTTGGTCCACAATCACGCGCACTTTCAATTCCGCTGCTATTAATGGCAGTTCCAATTTTGGACACCACCACTGTGGTTATTTCGCGCCTTTCCCGTGGTATTTCGCCTTTTACAGGCGGCCGTGACCATCTTTCACACCGCTTAATGCGCAAGGGTCTGAGCCGAAAGGCGACTGCATATGTCTTATGGGGCATGGCAGCAGTCTTTGGTTCCGTGGCTTTCCTTGCATGTTGTGTCACCTCAACACTTGCAGTTCCTACGATCTATGCAACTGGTGCGATCTGGGTGGTGCTACTTGTTACTTTCCTGCGAATCCCCGCAACTGATCAGTAGTACCCTAAGCACATGAGCGAAAACCAGAATCCACCTGCAGATGATGCGCGCGCAAAGTTTTTAGCTGCGCTTGAAAAGAAGAAGAATAAGAACTCTTCTTTGCCTGGTGGCGGCACAACTTCTGGTTCAAAGGTTTCAGGTTCACAAACTGGTGGCCCTGCAGCTCGTTTCCAGCGCAAATCTGGCCCATCAGGTTCAGCTGGTTAAATGGCAATGGGGTTAGCAAACTTTCGCAACTTTAAGTTTTCTAACCTTTCTTTTTACCAATATTTCTTTACTGCATACATCGGGCTCCATGTAACTTTTTCGTTATTGCTTGGAAACATCACAGCATTTGCTCCTGATGAAGGTTTGTATAAAGGAATCTTTTCAAAGCTTTATAGTGCGGATTTTGCCAGTGATGTTCTTGGGTTTGGTGGCGCGTGGGAACCCTGGCTTCGGCTAATTTATCTTCCGGCCAAATTACTCACCTACCTTGGTTTTTCGGATTTACTTGCTGTCCGTTTCTTGGCTATCGGTTGTTCATCGTTTGCTACATTCTTGCTAATGAAAATGGTGAAGGATAATGGTCGTGATGACCGATTATTCAAAGTCGCCGTTATAGCCATTTCGTTCATTCCAACAGTGTTTCTCTGGTCTTCTATTGGGCTACGTGAGAGTTTCCTCTACCTAGAAATAAGTGCAATTTTGTTCTTCCTCTCTCGCATCAAAGACCAGATAGATATTCGCAATTTGCTAGGTCTGGCTTTCTCGGTTTACAGCTTGTCGATGACCAAGAATTACATCTTTATTCTTTTCCTTTTTGCCTTTGTTCCAACCCTACTTATTTTCTCATTTATCAAACGCCAAAGATTTATTACGCATTTTCTCATTTTGAGTATTGCCACAATGCCATTGGCATTTAACCCAGAACTAATTCCTGCCATATCAAGCTATTTCAATGGTCAGGTTGCGAAAGTAGACACAATTGAGATCGGTGATATAAATAATGATGGCCGTTGCGATTCATTCGAACCGTGTGCTAACGGCAACGGCAACGGAATCGAAGATCCTCTTCAATATGTTGCGACTGGTGGAATGACAGTTCATGCTTTGCTTGATCAATTAAAGAGTAGCCCAAATACGATTGTGGCAAGAATTGCGAACGCTCTCGGGATTACTGCAAAACTTGAAGCTATTTCAAAGTCAGCCATAGTTATCGAGACTGATAAATCAGTCGTTGCTAACCAGAAGAAACTCTCTTTGCAACAAGCAGGTATTAAAAAACCGCTTCAAGTCCTTGAGTCCAGTGCAAAGTTCTTGCTTATTCCATTTATCTTCATCAACAACGGCAGTCTGTTTCTAAATATTCAATCCATAGAGACTCCTATTTGGTTGTTTATTTACGGGCTCTTCTTTGGCGGTCTTTATCAACTAATACGTAGACGACGCGAACTTGATTATGCAGTCATGATCGCAACTCTGTTTGCCCTTGAATTTGTAGCAATCAGTGCGCTAACCGAGATTAACGTTGGCACCGCTTTAAGACATCGGTCACTTCTACTAATACCAATTTTGGTTATTTGGGTTGCCCGAAAGAAAAAACCCGCTTCTATCTAGACCTAAAGTGGCCAAACCTAATGTGGCTAGGGCCGGGATCGAACCGGCGACCTCACGATTTTCAGTCGCGCGCTCGTACCAACTGAGCTACCCAGCCTTGGGCGGTCTATAACTTCGCACGCATCACTGCGATCGAAATGTAAGTCCTTGCGACCCGGACGGGACTTGAACCCGCGACCTCCGCCGTGACAGGGCGGCGCGCTAACCAACTGCGCTACCGGGCCTTGATGAATATTGTTAAATATTCGTTGTCACATAAGTGGCTCTTATGTCACCTTCAAAGCCGTTGTTACTTGTGTTGCGT
>Ga0209188_1002189_pt1 | contig 14695 bp, 13 predicted proteins | sample C_130625_EF_Meta_FD_187307 | JGI IMG/M metagenome (GOLD analysis project Ga0209188, IMG submission 187307) | Freshwater microbial communities from Lake Croche, Canada to study carbon cycling - C_130625_EF_MetaG (SPAdes) (version 2) | ecosystem: Environmental > Aquatic > Freshwater > Lake...
TATTTGTCAACATAATATTTATAAATATAATATTTAAATAATGACATCTTTTGTTTCACAATCAACTTTAAGAATGTCCACTTGTCTCTTGCGCATATCATAGTTCAGCGCATACATTTGCAAAGTGGGATGAACCTTGTTCACATAGTCAATGACAACGCTGTTTGAAATATGACGACCTTCTGTTTTCAATTGATTGACATAGATCTGATGAATGTTATACATATGTGTCCGGTACTTTTCGGCATATTCGCGCAAAGGCTTCTGTTTCTTGATATAACAGTCAATATAGTTCTGATAAAGTGCCAATGTGTATTTATGCAGTTGCTCACGGAAAAACGAGAATTCCTTCTTATGCTCGGGATAATACTTCAAATATTCGGTGACCTTCCCTAGTTGACGTAAACTCAAGTATTGATACATCAGCTTGGGTTGATTTCCACGCAAATGCCTCACATTCTCATAAACAGGATTTCGGATTTTGGACCTTGTACCAGTATTCAAGTTCTTGATAATAACGCCAACCACTTCATAACTGGTATTCATAGACGCATATTTATCAACAAGGTCTGCACCACATTTCCAATCATCATATATTTCTGGGAACTGTACACTAGTTTCACTCCATATTTCGCGTTGTTCTTTAATAAGAGACATATTAATATTTGTAATATTGACAATATTGCATTCAGTATGAACGATCTCGTAAACAGCAACAAGATACAGTCCTGGTTTCTTGAATGGCACCACAATGCGATTCAAAGGATGCTGTAAAACAAAACTGTAAGAGTACAATGGGTTCAACTTATTGAAGTCAAGTCCGGTTTCTTTGAGTGCCTCTATAAACATAGACCTGAATGTGATAACAGGCTTACCAGGCTCGTGATAAAACGCGATTTCAGCACCAACATTACTGCGAGTAGAAATTTCCCAAGCACCACTGACTCCTATGGTAGGATCCCAAAATACATTAATCATTGTTCCTTCTACAAATTGCTCGGCGACAATGGTGTCATTTTTCTCTGGATGCAATGTTGAAAACGTTAACCAATCAATAGACTTTGGTGGGGAAAATGCAACAACTTTTCCGCCACTATTAACAACTACTGAACGTAGGAGACCAATGTTATGCTTATCATCATTTAATATAAGGTTCTTATCATAACGAATTACGCCATAAGAAGGCTGATTTGGACTATGGCAAAATAATTTGTTGAATTTTAGTGAATCAAATTGAGATTCAACAATTCCAGTTACAGGATCATAAACAGGAGGACTTTGTAGAAGGACTTCATTGAATCCTGGAATATTATTTAAATGATAAACCACATTATTATCAGCACTTAAAGTCAAGAGACGTTGTTCCATATGAATAAATTAAATAGCATTTTGTCTTTAAACCATATATATTTATTGATTTTCCGTTAGAGATAAAAATTTCTATTATAAATATAGGGTAATGTCATCAAAAATATCCAATTCAGACTATGAAGCAAATATTGTAAGAGATGAAGATGGGAATATTATAGCAGATTTTAATTCAAGTGATGAATCTGAGGTTGAGAATCCAGTAGTTGAAGATAGTGTAGAAGAAATAGAATATCCTGAAGAGGTTCAAAAAAAGGATGAAGATGAATCAGGAGAGGGACAAACGCTTCAATTAGGAGATGTATTGCTTTTTCATTCACCTGATAATGAAATATACAATGATAATAAATTTATTATTGAATACATTGATGAAAATCGTGCAAATTTGATAAATATTAATGATTTACAAAAACGTACATTACAAATAAAAGATGGAATATTAGGAGATGGTTCAATTCAAAGCATTGAACTTATTTATCGTAATCCTGAGAAGGGTTATGCGAGGCAAAATGGATTGACTCCAGGAAAATGGGTAAATATTTATTTTGGAGGTGAATATCCAGCAGTTATAACAGGTCGCATTTCTAATTTAGAGTCTGATATGATTGAAATAACACTTCCAGATAATGATGTCATTTATTTAAATTTTGCTTACAAGGGGTTGCCTGACGATTTACCAATTGAAACAATTGAGTTGAGAGAAGCACCAGAGTTGACAAAAGAGGTCCAAGAAAACTTAGAAGCAGACGAAATCTTAGAAGCAGACGAAATCTTAGAAGAAGATGAATTTGAAGAATTAGAAAGAGATTCAGATTCAGAAACTGAGAAAAGAAATAGGAAAAGGCGTCAACTAGAAGTATCAGTAGAAAATGTAAAGGATCAAGCACGTGAATTTATTATATATGCAAATGAAATACAATTTGGAGAAGAGCTTGGACCAATTAAGCAATATGTTGGCGTAGATGCAAGTAAGCAAAGGTTTAATATTGACTCTCAAACAAATGATTTATTAGATGAAATGTTATCTACTGTTCCAAGTGTAGAGAGAACTGCCAAGGTCCTCAATAATATTCATATTATGATAGAACGTTTCAAGCAACTCCGTCTAGCATTTTCCACTTTTGATGAATATGGAAATGTAACAGGTGCACTAAGAAAAGATGCACAATGGAAGCCCTTGGCAAAAGATCTAGAGAAATTTAAAACATCTCTTTATTGGCTTCTTCCAGTTGCAAAAAATACAAAGAAACTTTATAATGTCAAATATGACGAAGAAAGTGAAAATAATACCATTTTGTCATTGGAATTAAATGACGATTTGATGGCAATGGATAATATTATAAAGACATACAAGGCTGGATCAGCAGGAGAAGAACAAAGCAAATATGTGACTTTTATGAGTGATTTAAACCCTTATGAAACGCCTTTTGAAGATGTAAATCCGGAATACATATCTGGAGTAATATATGAAGAAGACGTTCAGACCAATTTGAATGTAATCATTGATAATCTTGGAGATTTTTATTCGTCAGTTGCAGTAAATGACAATATTAAAACAAGGCGATTTTTGATTCAAAAATACAATTTGGGTCAAAATAGACTAGAAGCTACCAATTTCAAAGGTTCATCTATGATTAGTAAAGTTGTGCCTTTGACAAAGGCGGATAATCTGCAATTATCTTCTATTTTGACATTACCAGAACCAGCGATTATTTTCTCTCAAATCAATTTGCCGGCATCCAGTATTATGCAAAAAGCAAATCTAAACAGGAATTTTATCAATTATTGGCAAATCCTTAAGCAATCAACTAATGTTGAAAATATAATGGTGGATGATTTGGAAAAAGAATTAGATTTTCAACAAGGAGAAGAAACTACCCAATATTTATCAAATATCAAGAATTATTTATTAGCTGAGAAAGACAAGGATCTCTCTTCTTATGAGAATTATGTGAAGTTTTTGTCTGTGATTATACCAAAAACACGTATTTTATTCAATTTGGTAAAAAAATACATCAAAAGTAAACTAACATTGAAAGATGTAGTCGGTTTTTTGGAACCATTTTTGATATACACTGATGATCTAACATATATGCAATACAAAGAGATTAATCAGTTTCTTCAACAGAAGATGATTGACTATAAAAAATCTTTTGTAGAAAAGAGCAAGGTTTTTGGACTATTGAAGAATGTTGGTTACAGACAGACATCAGATCCTTCTTCCAAGATAGTAAAAGATTTGTTCGGTACAAATATTGCGAGAAGGAAAGAGGTGATGGATACTTATTCAGAGAAGTTGATGGATGAGAAGTTAACAAATTCAGAATTGCTTCTCAAATTGTGTTTGACCGATTTTGGCAATTTATACAATGTGGCGGTTTCGTTGGAAAATATTGTTCTTATGTTACCAAATAATGTGTCAAAGTTCTTGGAAGACGAGCAAGATATTGCAAAAGATAATGTAAAGAGTGCAGATGAAAAAAATACTTGTAAGAAATATGTGATTGCAAAACAATATTCAAGCGTCAAAGATTTGGAAGAAGATAATGGCAAAAAAGTCTATTATGACAAAGCATTTGATAAGACCAACTATGGAATATTGGATGATTACGAGAAGGAGCAAATAGAAATGAAACCCGAAGATTTTGAGATATTTTTAAGAGGTAAACTCATATCCAAGCATAAGTATGATGTTGATGATGCACCAATCATTGCAGGTGCATTATTGAATGGAATGAGAGAAGTAACAGATGGTGACTTGGCTATAGTATATTTAAATGACGAGAATGATTATGCTTATTATGGTCGTGAAGGCAGACAATGGACAATAATGACAGATTTAACCGATGAAAATATTGTATCAAAAGATAATAATGTCTTATGTAACTTACAGAAAGATTGTATTGAGGTTGATAAAAAGATTAAATCATCTTGTGAATCGCTTGACTTGAATAAGGCGGAATTAGAAGAAACAGCTTTGAAACAAATGATTGCTGCATTTGATAAGAGATATAAGTTTTCAAAGGAGGTTCAAGAAGAGTTGATTCAAAGGAAATTTGATTATTGTCTGGAAGTTATGCCTAGTTTGGAGAAGATTGAGAGAAACCGCAAATATAAGTACAACAAGCAGCATTATGAGATGGGATTAAATGAAGAGGGCGAAGAAAATGTGCCAATTATTTCACCTTATGCGAAGTTGAGAGATGCCATTTTGGGAACAGAAGATTTTGTGAAAAAACAGAATGACATTGTGCGATTTTGTAGGCGTTTTACTAGGGAGGCGACTCCTGATGAAGTGGATTCGGATCCAAGAAATGATTATTGGCTCTATTGTATTAAAACAAACACGTGGTTAATGCCATATTTTTATTATGCACTTGCAAAGGCTTATTTGATAAGCGAAGATGATTATTTAGATGAAATGGCTCAAATTATCAAAGCTGTAGGTAAGTTGAGCGATGATGGAGATATGTGGGTGGATGAAAATAGTGGTTATCCTATCAAGGCAATAGATTATGATGTTGAAGAGGGTTATGAAGCATCTGGATTCAAAATTAAGTCACGCGATTTATTGGAACAAGATATTGGCGACAATATATTGAAAACTGCACAACAACCAGGTAAGAAATCAGAAACAAAGGAGACAAGAATAATTAATAATGTGGTTACCTTTTTGTCCGGTTCAATGGGTGTAAATATGAGTGATAAACGCGAATTTATATCAAAGGTTGTATTGGATGCTTTCAGGGTTGCAATTTCGTCAGAAGCAGACTACAAGAAGAAGGTGGAAGAAATGGCGAAAAAGGGGAAAAAGTTACCCTCCTACAATGAAGTATATAATTTGACGATCTTGTATTTGTGTCTTGGTGCTTTTTTAATAGCTGCACAAACAAGCATACCTTCTATTAAAACGCGTAAAACATATCCAGGTTGCGTTCGCGCATTTGATGGGTATCCATTAGAAGGTAAAACTGGTGATTTTTCGGGAATAACTTATTTGGCGTGTGTAGCAGAGAAATCCAAGAGCGCAATAGAACCGTGGTCGGCACTCAAAGGATCCAAGGCTGATAAGATCAAGGAGAAAATAATGGCATTTACAGACAATTATTTATTGAAGCATAGTGATGTGATTCGCAAAATAGAAGAGAAAGTAGAATATGTGATGTCTAACCCAACTGGTGAACAAATTCCAGATGAATACAATTTGTTGAAATGGAACAACTTTTTGCCACCTTTGATGCCTTTTACTATCAAAAGTAATTTATTAGAGAATGTTTCATCACAATTTAAAAAAGTTTTATTAGATGATTTTAAGTCTGGTTCTGATATTCAAAGAGAGAAACTTCTAGTTCTGCAATCTAAGACGATCTTTTTCTCTCTTGCTATCCAAGAATTAATCCAAAAAGTTGTGAAAGAAAAGGAAAACAAACTGTTATTGGCAAATGCAGCTGGTGAGCCTTTTTTAGAGAATTCTTGTTGTAATGAGAATATTGATAAAACCACGATTGAATATTTTGAAGAGGCTCAACCAAATATTGCTAGTTATAATGAGATTGTTGAGGATTTAACTAATATTTTAACAGATATTAACGCGATTACCAAAGCATCTTATATGTTTTCAAGAGAGAATACCAAGAATATTTATCCTCCTCTTACAGATCAATACAATGAAGAGACCATATATCTAGCATTTATTAAGTATTGTAGGTTCGGTAATTTAATCCCAATGAATGAAGACTTATTGCCTATTTGTTCTGATAAACCAGAACCTGGGTTTTTAACAAACAAAGATAGTTTGAGTGAGAAAATTCGCAAATTGAAGCAATCTGGACGTGACTATAACAATGAACAGTTGCTGAGATTAATGCAAGTAGTTGAACGTCATAATATTGTTGATATTAATGTCAGTGAAGTTCAAGAGAAGCCAATACAAAAATTTCGTGATCTTCTTGAATCCATTCATTCCGAAAAAGATTCACTAATACCAGAGTCATTGGTTAAAAATTTGGATAGACTATTAGATTCATATTATCTTACTGTAGAAGAGGATAATGAAGAGATGAGAGCATTCAAGAATTATTTGAGTAGAAGTAACGATAGACTGAGAGATGAGTTGTTTGATTTTATCAAAGATAATTCAAAACTCAGTAGAACAACTATTAGAAATGTGAAAGCAATTATTGACGGGTTAATGAAATGGGAATCAGAAACAAACTTAGAATTACAAGCAGAAGTAGAACAAAAATCTATTTCTGATAATGTTAGGTACAATTCTCTTAAATTTATCAAGGAGTTTATGAGAAATATGATAGATGTATTTCCAACAATGATTTTAAACAAGGTGGACTTTAACTCAGTGAAAATTCAAAAATATTTGAAGTTATCTGGAAATCACGAAAGAGATATTGCAAACAGTATTCGTGACTATTATGCTACACTGAGACCATTTTATGATGACGAAAAGTTGACAAATGTGTTAACAAATATTCAAACCAAATGCAAAAATTTATTGTTGCTTGCATTGGAGACGCCATCTTTTAGTGATATTGTTTATAAAGGAAAATCAGTTCACAATATTTTTGATAATAGAACAAGTACTATGTTATTTGAGAATTATGTTTTACAGACCTTGATGACTTATGCAAATCTATCAGGAAATGAAGAAATGGTGAATCTGTCTATGCCAGAGTCGGATATTAACGAGGATGATGGCATTGTAACAACTGAACAACTAGAATTGGCGAGTACTGCTATGGAACCGAAAGAAAAAGTGGCAGATATTATTTTGTCTGGAAATTTGTCAGACTTGAAACAAAGAGTTGCAAAATTGTTAATTACCTTTTTGAATATTATGCGTGAACATAAAGGCTTAGTAAATATGAGTTATGAGAACATTATGGATATTTTGTTCAAGACAAAGGAAAAGGAGAAAGATAGCTTCACTGATCGTTTGAAATCTATGAACGATGAAGAACGTAATGTAGATACTGCATTAAAAATAAATAAATTGGGTGCCTGGAACAAGGGCTTGAAAAAGGGTTTGACCCAATATGTAGCAGAAGATTATGATGATGAGCGTGATGAAATGGAAAAGTTAGCACAAGTAGAGAAGAATGTGCGAAAAAATAAACAAGTGTCGGAAGAAAATATGGCACAGTTTGTAGATGATTATTTGGATGAAGAGAGAAATGACGAAGAAATAGATCACGAAGATAATGATTTGTCTGGATTAAGAGGGGAAGGAGATGATAGTGACTTTGAAGTGGATCAAGATGACCAAGCAGATAATCAATGGGGTGGTTGGGAAGAAAGTGAAGACTAATTCCTATTTGAAAATGGCAGAATCATAAAGACATTTTTGGCATTATAAGTAAATTAATAAAATTTATTTATAATAATAGTATAACATAGATTATGAATCATCATTTTATTAGAAACAATCCAGTACTTGTATCCATTTTTTTATTTATTGTAGTATATGCGACCATTTTATTATGGAAGCCATCGTTTTTATATAAGCCCGATGGAAGCATTCGTCCATTTGGAATAGGATACAAAAATAAAACCATTTTACCAATATGGTTATTGGCCATCATTTTAGGAATTTTGAGTTATTTATTCGTTTTATATTATTTAGCCCAACCAACATTATTTAGATAATCAATCTGATCCAGAATCGTCTAGATTGTTGAATATTTTCTTCACTCTATTATGTTTTTTGATTATACTATCGTAATGTGCCAAAACATGAGGCACATATTTGGGTTCAATTGATATTAAAAAAGCAATCAAATGTTCAAATGCCGATTCAAACTTGCAATTTAACAAAAGATCGTCTATTTTTTGTTTTGACTCATCAATATATTTTTGTTGTTTTTCTTTTAATTCCATTATTTCTTTTAGTTTTTGTTTTATTGATTTAATTCTTTCATATTCATAAGCAAAATAGTATTTGTTATTCATTATTAATACAAATACTATTATATTTAAGTTTTTATTTGAACACTTTATACAGTGTAAACCTGGGATTTTAGTTTATCTTGTTCTTCTTGATATTTTGCTTGAGCATCTAAGTATTTCTGACGATTTGCCTCCATTGTAGCGGCATCTGTTTGACATCCTCTTGTGGACAAGTTCATTTGTACAATAGAGACAATCAAAACAGCAGTGTAAATATACCATAATGCTTCTCCTACGTTGTCACGCAATACTACAAGCTTCAACAATTCTCCTTTATAACTATCTCCATCATTGGCTTGAAATTCATCTTTCAAAAGTGGTTTCAATAATCCCCAATATTCCGAGAAATTATCAGGAGATATTTGGTTGATCAAAATGCCGGTATTTCCACATAATTTGAGGATCGCTTCAGCAGCACTTTCTAGACCCTTTTGTTTTTCAGGATCTTCTTCGCTAATTTTTTCCCGTAAGTCACTGTTTTTCAACAAAGTTGTTAAAATTAGATTGGCTTTACTTGCAACAATAAAGTACCCAATTACATTTGAAAACGCTGATTTGAATCCTGGGAAAATAACCAATGTTGCAGCAAGTGCACCGAAAATGAGGAACCAAGGTATGAATGTCATAAAAATTGCAGCAATCATATTTTTAACAACATCTCCACCACACCTTGTAATAAGAATAAATGAATTAACTGAATATTGTCCAACCACAACAAAGAGTAAGAATTTTAAAAGAGCACCCATTTTAGATTTTTGGTAATCTTTAATTTTTTCTGGATCTGTACTATTAATTATATCTATAGTGAACGGTGGTTTTAACAATAAATAATAAACAATAGTTGTTATTAAAAATACAGTGAGTGAAAGAAATGATCCATCAGTACCTGATACTGTTTCTTCTGCCATATAGATATTGTGTATAATTTATTTTGATATAATAAAAGTAATTAATATTATGAACTTTCAGGAGTTTACTAAACCATTATTAATTGAACCAGGTGTTAAATATTTTTTAAATGAAACGTTGAAACAGTGTAAAGATTTTAAGGAAAAATATTATAATACGTTATTTAATATAAGTTTAGGAGTGTTTTTATTGATTTTAGTCACGATCATTCTTCTTTATAAGTACAAGGGCAAGTTAACTCCTTCAGAAAAAGAAGCAAAAAATAGGGAAAAACAGCAATACATTTTGACAAAAATTAAAAATTACCAAGATGCAAAACTGATTTCCCAACAAAATTTAATAACAGGTCTTCCTGCGTGGGATAATGAATACGATTATTTACATAAAAAAATATGAGAGTAATAATAAATTTATTGAATAACGAAAATGAGTCAAATAAATAATATAAATCTAATATAATTATAAGATGAATGAATCTCCTCCAGAAATAGAAGAAATAGAAGAATTAAAAGAACCTGTGAGTGACGCAAGCTTAGAATCAGATACAAACTTACAAGTAGATTCAAATGAAGAGACGAATTCTACATCTACGAAAGAATCCGAAGATTCCAGGAAAAAACAAATGGCTGTTAGACAACGTATTAGATCAAATAGCATTTCAACTCAAGAAGAAGAAGTTGACCAAGATGAAGAGTTTTATGAAGCAGTTAAGAAATATTATAGATTAAAAAATGAATATGAAGAAAGCTTTCAAAATCAAAAGAAACAAATTTTATCTATGAATGCGCTTAGTTTAAAGGAAAAACGCAGTGAATACAGAAAATTGAAGAAAAAGTGTGTTAACTGTAAGCGTCCAGTAGGAACAATTTTCAATACTAAAGTAGAAGGGGATTCAGATTATGTTGCTAAAGACAGACATTTGATTGCATTATGTGGTGATAGAAATGACCCTTGTCCATTAAATATTGATATTAATTTGGCAGCAACTACTACTTTGCAAGATTTTCTTTCAAATATTGAAAAAGAACTGAATAATTATAAAAATCAAGTCATTAGAGACAAAAATGATCTATTATTTGGTTATATTACTTCTGCTCAAGCTGTTGAAAAATTTGATGAAGTTAAAAATTATATTAAAGATTCAACTGAATTATTTGATTCGTATTTTGAATTTTATAATGACATTATTGATAATCCAAAGAAAAAAGAGGAATACCAAGTTTTGATGACTAGTTTTTATGAAAATGTGGATTCATTTAAATCAATGATAGATGAATTTGATGGAACTGGAATAACTCAATATGTAATAGAAGCAGTTGAGTTATATAAAAATGAAATTCTCCCACAAACTGAAAAAATAATGGGAAAAACATATGCATATAGTGGAGTTGACTATGATGAGGATGATAAAACATACCATTTAGATCAAAAGAAACATACTATTAAACAATTTGAAATAGATTATGGGAATTCAGACCATTCTATTATTTCTATGAAGACTGGTATGACACAAAAAGTGAGACAAACTTTTGCAACAATGGTACAAAATACAGAAGAAAGAATTCCTGCATTAAAACCAAGTCTTAAGAGCAAACCTAAATTAGTAATACAAGAATCGTCAGATGATACTAATTAATTAATAATATATGGAGTAAGAAAAAGAAACTAGCAGAGAGAAATAAAATAAAACTATAATATAAATGATTAGCAAATATATTCATTTCCCTTTATTTTTAATTAGTTTTGCAATTGGTATGTTTTTTGTTTATGTTATGGGGCAAGATATGAAAATAGTTTATGTGTATCCTACGCCCGAAAATGTAGGATCAACGCAATATAAGGATAAGGCAGATAATTGTTATCTTTATGAAGCAATTGTTACGGAATGCCCTAGTGATGAAGGTAAAATAAAAACCATTCCGGTGCAAGTGTAAGCACTTTCAAGAATTAAGCGAACCCGTTTTATTAGAAAAATATATGATTAATATATATGCATTTATCAAAGTTCTTACATACAACAAATGGTCATTATTTAATGTCAGTAATATTAGGTTTCGGTTTAGCTTCTCTCTTTAGAACAGTTTGCAAAGGGAAAAATTGTATAATATTAAAGGCTCCAGATTCTTCTGATATTGATGGACAAATATATCGTTTTCAAGAAAAATGTTATAAATATAATGCAAAACCAACAAAATGCGATGTAAATAAGAAAACAGTGAACTCAAACTAATTATGCGTAATTATTATAAATTATTTGATTATAATAATTATATGTCAGGTGATAGCACAAGTATAAATGATTTACCGACGGATCCAGTTGGTGGTGGATCTATTGGAGGGGGATCTATTGGAGGGGGATCTATTGGAGGGGGATCTATTGGAGGAGGAGGGCCGCAACCTTTTCCAAAGGTTGATTTGCAAATAAGTGAGATGTCAAACTCAAAAGGGTCTGCTCCTCCTTCTACTTCTATGTCTTTAGATCAACAAACTATTAGCCAAATTGTTAATGGATTGCAACAAGCAAGCGTCACAGGAGCAACTCAATTACCATCACGAGATATTCCACAAAGCACAGAAAATATTATGCACGACGATCAAATTCAACCCACTTATATTCCTCCTGAGCAGCAAAAGGACTATATAAATGAATATGAAAACACTGCTGAAAATATTATTGAGAATTATAACAAAAATCTTAAATACAAGGACAGCTTAGATGAATTGTATGATGAGATTCAGATTCCGCTTTTAATAGCAGTTCTTTATTTTTTGTTTCAATTGCCTATCTTCAAGAAATATTTATATAAATTCTTTCCTGTACTCTTTTACAAGGACGGAAATATTAATATTTATGGATTACTTTTTATGAGTGCACTTTTTGGAATGCTCTACTACTTGCTTTCAAAAGTAATGGTATATTATAGCGCATTTTAGATGGAGTTTGTCTATAATACACAATAAATTATTTTTGAAAAGACTTAAAAAAATAAAGCTATAATAGGTAAGAATGGAACAACCAATAAAATCACAATCCGAAAATAATCAGCCTGTTATTGGAGCGCAATGTAGTAGACCAAGTCCAGTTATTGGGGCACAATGTAGTAGACCAATACCAATACCAATTATTGGAGCACAATGTAGTAGACCAGAAGTTATTCCAGGTAAAACTTATACACGAGCGAATTATCCAGGTGAAACATTATCACGAAGTTTTGAGTCTTATACCAAGGAACCAGCTTGTGGAAGAAAAGAAGAGAAAAAAGAAGAAACAACCAGTTGTTGTTTTTCAGAAGGAATAAAAACAAATGATTTTGTAAATAAGATCATAAAAGAAAAGAGTGATAGTAATTTGCCATTTATTAAAAATAGTAAAGAATTAGCAAGTTGTAAAACTGTGGAACAAACTATTAACGTTTTAACAGGATTTATGCAATCTGGTCTTAATGATTTTGAAAAAAAAACAGGTCGAAGACCAACATATAGTGAAATGCGTGAAATGTATGGATAAGTTCAAGACACAAACCGACCCAATACTAGTAAATATATATTTTTTAAATTTTGATTTGTATAAGATAAATCCAAAAAAATAAAAAATATATATTGATTAAATGATAAAAGAATGTGTAAAAAAATTAGTAGATGAACTTCCCGAAAGTATTATTCAAAAACTTAAGAAAAACAAAAATATGAATTTAATATTGGAAGGCGGAATTTTTAACGGAAGTTATTTGATTGGCGCATTATATTTTTTAAAAGAATTAGAAAAACGCAAATATATAAAAATACAAAAGTACTCAGGATGTAGCATTGGTGCAATGTGCGCGTTATTATATTTAATAGACGAATTAAATTTGGCAGAGGAATTATATAGTGAATCGCTAAAAAAATTTAAGGAATATCATAATTTAGATTTTATTAATAATTTATTAGAAAAAATTCTTACTAAGATGCCAAATAATACTTATCAAAAAATGAAAAATAAATTATATATTTGTTATTATGATATTGAAACAAATAAGAAAGTAGTGGATACTAATTTCAATGATAATGAACATTTAATAGAATGTATAAGGCGATCTAGTTTTATTCCATTTTTAATGAATGGAGAAATTGTTCATCAAAATCAATATGTTGATGGTATTTTTCCTCATATTTTCTCTTTTGAAGAGAGAAATATGAAACAAAAAGATGTGAAAACAAATCAAAAGACATTGTATTTGGATTTAGTTGGAAGTGATAAGGTAAAATATTTATTATGTGTGAAAAATGAATGCAGCAATTTTCATCGTATAATGGCTGGAGTATTGGATATTCATCTCTTTTTTATGAAAGAAAATAGAACTCAAATGTGCAGTTATGTGGAAGACTGGAAAATCATCGATCAAATAAATAATAGAATTATAAAATATTCTATTGAGAGAATCGTTATAACTATAATTTGCATTTTGAATTTATTAAAGACTTTTTTCTCTAAAGAGGAATATTCTGGTATATTCAATCACAAATTGTTTCATTCTTCTAGAGAAAAGATTATAAATCTTTATAATCAATTTGTTGAGTTTTATTGTTTTTGATTTGGAAATGATAATTATCCAATTAATGTAAAACTGTAACTTCCATTTACTGGTAGACCATCTGTTGCAAGAACATTTATATTATAGTCTGTTTGAACAGTAACATATGCAACATAAGTTATGTTTGCTGAGTTTCCGTTTGTATAAGAATTTTGACCTGCACCTGAATATGAAAGAATAACATCAGAACCTTCAGCAACTGGTGGTTGATACAATGGAGTTGGACTATTTTTATTTCCACTATTTCCACTATTGATTGTCATCATAATATTTGATCCATTTGTATAAGCACTTGCGTTTATTATCCACGTCCCTCTAGTAAGAAGTTGAATTGGTAGTATACTTGTCCATTGAGAACTTGAAGAATAATAAAAAGTATTAAGTGCTGGTATTTGATATCCTATAATACCATTTATGGTTGATATATTACCGTTTACATCTAATGTAGGGGGATTTGCAGAAGTATCTGGTATTTTATTAATGGCAACTCTTCCAGATGAATTAATATTATAAATATTACCATAAACGTCTAAACTCCAATAACTACTTCCTTCAGGTCCTGTGACACCTTCAGGTCCTGTAGTTCCTTGGGGTCCTGTGACTCCTTGGGGTCCTGTGGCTCCTTGAGGTCCTGTGGCTCCTTCAGGTCCTGTGACTCCTTGGGGTCCTGTGACACCTTCAGGTCCTGTAGTTCCTTGGGGTCCTCTGGCTCCTTCAGGTCCTGTGCTTCCTTGGGGTCCTGTAGTACCATTACTTAATTTTGAAGGAAATAATTGCCTTGAATACGACATAATATATATAGATTTGTATTATAAATATTATGAATGAATTAAATTTGTGTGTTACGAGTTATTTGAAGATGAAAAACCCACCACGGCCTCTTT
>Ga0209188_1002192_pt1 | contig 14676 bp, 12 predicted proteins | sample C_130625_EF_Meta_FD_187307 | JGI IMG/M metagenome (GOLD analysis project Ga0209188, IMG submission 187307) | Freshwater microbial communities from Lake Croche, Canada to study carbon cycling - C_130625_EF_MetaG (SPAdes) (version 2) | ecosystem: Environmental > Aquatic > Freshwater > Lake...
CGCCCATGGCCTTGAGCATGCTCCAGACTCTGCAACCCTGCTCTTGCCCCAACGCCTTTTGAATCTGGCCAATTTCTTCATGAATATAGGTGTACTGCAACAGATTGTGAGGCAGGCTGCCCAGGCTTTCCTGAAGGGGTTTGGCGCTTGCTGCTTGTGCCAGGACTTTGCCAGCTGAGCCCTTTTTCAGATTATTTTTAGCCTTTGCGCGCGAGGTGTTTTTGCGTACCGGCACAGACGGGCTGTTGCGTAGCTTTTCTGAACGCCGGACCAGCACCCCCCGGTCACCTGGCGCAATCAGCACACACGCTGCGTCCGGAAACACGACCCGCATTTGCTTGATGGCGGCGCGCAAGCCGAGCTCATAGTTCTTGGCATCAAAGGGTTTGACATTGCCTTCGTTGGTGCCAAACTCCATCATCACCAAGTTGTAGCGTGTCTGCGCAAACCAGGCGGCCATGTAATCGGCTTGCGCATTTTTCCATCCTGCCACGGTGGCCCCTGGGTAGCCGAACACATCCATTTGAAGGGCTGCAAAAGGACTGCCCGGCAAGGCCAGTCCATGCAGCCGCATCTCGCCAGCGAGCAAGCGCACACGAAGCACAGACAATGGCGCGTCTGCCGACAACTCCAGAACCGCAGGGCCCTGAGCTGCCGACAAAATCACTTCCACCTCAGGGCCGGCGTCGACGCTGACGGCCAACTGCAAAGGGGTTGCGGTTTGCTGGTACAACAAACGCACTTGACGCGATTCAGCCACGCCCGCCGCATTGCGCAGATCCCACGCCAAGCTGGCCCCGGGCTGCGTTGTATAGAGATTCACCAAACCCGGACCCGGTGCCGCCGCACCTGCTGCATTGGCATGCGCAGGCTCGTAGCGCCACTGCGGGGATACGCAGCTTTTACGCAAAGGCAGGCGCACGCCGGGGCGGTTCATGTTGGCGGGAATCAGGCTCGAGCGAACCTGGTCAGCCTCGAGTTTGAGAATTTTGACCAACTCTTGCGTGAAAAATCCGGCCGCCAAATGGCTGTCGCCCCACACCGCGACGCGGTAAGGCTCGCCGGGCAAGGCTTGCCCCAAAAGCCCCACACTGCGTTGATCTGCGTTGATTGGCGCAGGCTCAGCACGCGCTGCCTTCAAGGCCGCTTGAACGTCTTCTTCGTCAGGAATTTCACGCGGATCCATGTCGACAGGGGCTGTGGATGCCGCCGCACGGGAGACCGTTGCGCATTGCAAATCCGGCACCCCGGGACCCGCCAAAACGCGCAAAACGGTCAACGCGGGTACGCTGAAGGGTTGTGCTGCCAAGACCGCATTCCACAAAGAGGCTGCGGCCAGGGCCACACAGGCGCCTCGGATCAGGGGAAGGTTCAACTTCATTGTGGCTGGGCTTTCTCTATGTGGGCCACCAAGGCTTGTTTGATTTTGTGCAGACCTGCGGGTGTGAAGTGGGTACCGTCTTCGCCGCGCAAATTCAGGGGCCGTCCATGGTCATCGGGCATGGATTTTTTAAAAGGCAGCGAAACCAGTCCGATCAAAGGTTCGGTCGACAAGTAATCGGTACCAAAGGCTTGCGCCCTGTCGTAGAAAACATGGTTGGACACGACAGCCCCGCGCTGCAAGGGCTCGTCGCGCATGGCCGGTAAACCCAACCAGATGACGCGCACCTGGTTTTGCACCGCATAGCCCAGGATTTCATCCACCCGTGCCGCGTAATTTTCAAGCCATTCCGGCTTGCCAAAGGACACACGCTTGTCGGGCAGGTACATGTCTCTGGGGTCATTCGGGCCTAAGAAGACGATGACCAAACTCAGGTTCCGGGTTTGAATTTCTTGTTGAATGGTGCGCGGCCAGTCAAAGTATTTTCTGGACGTCAAACCGGTGCTTTGTTTGCTCAGATCGGTCATTTGCCAATCCGGGTGCTTGAGGCTCAAATCGCGAATGACCAAAGGTGCAACCCCTTGCATCATCGAGTCCCCAGCAAACAGGATTCTTTGGGGGCCAGGGGTCAGTTTTTGAACCGCCAAGCTGGGCCAAAACGCACCTGCAGGCAAGGCCTGCACCGTCAATCGCATGGCCTGCGGCGTGGCCTTGGCCGTTGGTTCGGGCTGTATTTGTTTGCGCTCGGCCCCCTCAGGGTCGCGGCGGCCGATGTGTGAATTCAGCTCGCTGACGGCGTTGGCCATGCGCCTTGATGGCTCAAACCAGTCTCTCGGTAAGTAAGACGACAAACTCCATTCAAATCGGGCCTCCAGGTAGTTGTCCAAGGCATCCAGCCACAGCATGGCGTTGAGCCCGCCCACGACCCACAGCATCCAACCGAGTTGGCGCACAGAAAAGGAAACCTTCATATCTTCAAAAACGGTAATAAATAAAGCCCGGCACGCCGCTCGGACCCAAAGCAATGACCAGGTAAATCAGCAGGGCCAACACACACGTCGCGGTCCAAGGCGACATCGATTGCAAGCCCGCAACAACCCCTGTTTGCAAGCGCTCCGCATGTCGGCACATGAACCCAAAGACCACGGTGAACAAGCCCAATTGCGCTATTTGCGCGCTATCGGCATGCCAAAACCCATGCACATTGGTCCACAAGCCTTGCAACAAATCCCAAGCAGCGGTGAGCGAGTCGGCCCTGAAAAAAACCCAGGCCAGCGTGACAAACAGCAGGGTCAACGTGTGCCCAGCCCAAGCAGGCAGCGCAGGCCCTTGCGCTTGCTTGTAAAGGTTAAAGACCACCACGCCAAAGCCGTGCAAAAGGCCCCAGACCACAAAGGTCCAACTGGGGCCGTGCCACACCCCACTGATCAGCATGCCCACCACGACATTGCATTGGGTGCGGGTCAATCCCAGTCGGTTGCCGCCCAATGGGATGTAAATGTAATCACGGATGAAACTCGACAGTGACACATGCCAACGGGTCCAAAAATCTTGCAGGTTACGGGCCAAATACGGCTGGCGGAAATTGACCGGTAATTCATAACCCAGCAAGCGCGCCAAACCAGTGACGATCAGGGTGTAGCCGCCAAAGTCGAGCACGATCTGCAGGCTGTAGCCCACCATGGCGGCCAGCAGGGTCAGGCCACCCTGTTGTTCAGGGTATTTGAAAACCGGGTCCACAAAGGTGTCGCCCAGCCAGGTGGCGAAGATCAATTTTTGCGCTGCCCCCAACACAATCCAGTACAAGGCCAGACTGACCTCCCGAGGTCGTCCTGTTGTGCCTGCGTCCAACTGGGCAAAAAACTTGTCGGCGCGCAAAATGGGACCTGCAAACAAGGTGGGCCAAAAACACAAAAACAGCAGCACATCGGGCAAGCTGCGCACTTGATTTGGCTGCTGGGCGGCCAGCACCAAATACGTGACCGCCTGGAAGGTGAAAAAGGACACGCCAACCGGCGTGACCAAATCCAGGATCGGCAAAGACGACTGAAAGCCCAGCGACACCACCCCGGCAGACAGGCTGGCACGTAGGAATTCGTAGTATTTGAAAAAGACCAAAAAACTCACGCACAACATCAAGGCCAAGGCCATGGGCAAGCGCTCTTTGTTGTGCCGTGACAACCACCCCCCCAAAGCCCAAATGCCCGCGCTGTAAGCCAACAAGACAGCCGCAAAAGACAAGGACCAAGTGGCATACAGGCCATAGCCCGACAACAGCATCACCGTGCGTTGCCACCGGGGGCGGTTGACCAACTGCCAATACAAAGGGAAAAACAGCAGGCACAGCAAAGCGAACTCGGGCGAGACAAAACTCATGGCAACCCTTTATGGCACAGGGACCCATTGGCCCGCAGCCACGGCATCCATGTGGTTTTGCTCCGCTCTGACGCGCGCAACATAGCCGTCACCGCCGGACGCTGCCGCGTCACCCCCCAAATAAAAGCGCAAGCCATCGTCGACATTCCCGCCTTTGAGCTTGATGCAATCGACCAACACGCTCACGCCCACCCGCAAGTTGGTGAGCGGGTCAAAGGCGGCCAGTTTGCCGCCAAATTCTTCGTAACGATTGGCATGCACCTTGGGCATCACCTGCATCAAACCCTGGGCACCCGCTTTGCTTTGGATATAGGGGTGGAAATTCGATTCAATCGCCATCACCGCCAAGATTAAATGCGCAGGCAATTTGGACGAGGCTGACAACACATAGGCCTCAGCCACCAGTGCGGCCAAAGGCTCAGGCGCGACCCGGTATTTGCGTGCCAACCAAATGGCCACATCGGCCTGCGACTTGGGCAAATCCTTCAGGTCTGCGGCCGTGACCCTGTCCACCGCGTTTTCTGGCATCCACCACAAGCTGACATGGCGTTCGCGCAGCCAGTTGTAGGCATACGCCTCGCCTTGGGCCAAGTAGTCCGGCCGCAAGGCCAAAACCACCACGCACACCGACACGGCCAGACCGACCATGGCCAGGCCGCTGTGCGTGACCACCACGATGCCGTAGCCGGTGTCGGCCAACAGCGTCGAGATGTTTTTGCGAAGTCGTGTGAGTTGTTCCATAGTTGCCCTCGGATTTTAAGTCTTTCGCTTAGGGCAAATGTATTCATTCGTTGCTTAGGGATAATTGGGCTTATGACCCAACAACGTGTCGTCGTCGGACTCTCCGGCGGCGTGGACTCCGCAGTGACCGCTCATTTGCTCAAAGCGCAAGGCTATGAGGTGATCGGCATCTTCATGAAAAACTGGGACGACGACGACGACAGCGCGTTTTGCGCCTCCAACATCGACTTCGTGGATGCGGCGGCCGTGGCCGATGTGCTGGGCATTGAAATCGAACATGTCAACTTTGCGGCCGACTACAAAGACCGCGTGTTTGCCGAGTTTGTGCGCGAGTACCAAGCGGGCCGCACTCCCAATCCAGACATCTTGTGCAATGCCGAGATCAAATTCAAGTCATTTTTAGACCATGCCATGCGCTTGGGTGCAGAAAAGATTGCCACGGGGCATTACGCACGGGTGCGGCTCAATGCCGTGACGGGCCATCATGAATTGCTCAAAGGCTTGGACGCTAGCAAAGACCAAAGCTATTTTTTGCATCGGCTCAATCAGGGGCAACTGGCCAAAACTTTGTTCCCGGTGGGCGAGTTGCACAAAACCGAAGTGCGCCGCATTGCGCAAGAGATCGGTCTGCCCAACGCCAAAAAGAAAGATTCAACCGGTATCTGCTTCATTGGCGAGCGGCCTTTCCGTGAGTTTTTGAACCGCTACATCTCCAAGGAGCCGGGCCCTATCAAAGACCCCACGGGCCGCACCATTGGCCAGCATGTGGGCTTGAGTTTCTACACCCTGGGCCAGCGCCAAGGCCTGGGCATTGGCGGCATCAAGGCCAAAGGGGCCGACATGAAAGCGCTGCAAGCACGCGGCTTGCGCGGCGCGGGCGAGCATACGCCTTGGTTTGTGGCCCGCAAAGACATGACCCACAATATTTTGTGGGTGGTGCAAGGCCATGACCATCCGTGGCTTCTGTCACCGCAATTGTCCGCTGACGATGCGAGCTGGTGTTCGGGCCACGCGCCGACACCGGGCACTTACACCGCCAAAACCCGTTACCGGCAAGCCGATGCGGCTTGCGCTCTGGACGCCTCGGACGATCAAAATTTCAAGCTCGACTTTGCAGATGCGCAATGGGCGGTGACGCCCGGTCAGAGCGCGGTGCTGTATGACGGCGAGGTGTGTTTGGGCGGTGGCGTGATAGCGTCCGCCAGCGCCACCACCGCATGAGCGCCCTCAGTCGCTGCCCAGGGCCAAACGACTGGGTTGGCGTTTTTCAACAGCAAAGCGCAGCAGCGCAGCCGTTCTGAAAATACCGTGCGCGAACTTGCCGTAAGGCAGTGTCAAGAACAGCGCCATCACCGCGCCCAAATGCAAGGCGAGCATCAGAGGCATGCCCACCGTGGCTCCCATCAACCACAGCAACAAGCCGCTCAAACTGATGAAAAACAGCAGCGCAATGAAGCCCATGTCCATCGGTTTTTGGGCCGCGTCGCCGTGCAAGGGGTGGCGCTTCAGTTTCAGACGCCACAAACCTGCCGTACCGATCAACAGGCTGATGCCGCCCACCACGCCCAACAGCTTGGGCACACTGGGCAAGGCATAAGGCGCAGACCATCCAAAAACATAGTGGTAAATGGTGGCCACGCTGGTGGCGGCAAAGCAAAGCATAAAACCATAGAAGGTCAGGTGGTGACAACGCTGGCGTGATTGGGTCCACGCATCGTCCTCGTTGTGACAGCCTTCGCCGTGACCGCCTTCCAAATAAGTCAAGGCCAAGGCGTTTTTTGCGGCTTCGGTTGCGGCAGGTGATGTGAGCGGGGCGCCACTGGTCGCAGGGGTCACCTCTTGCCAAAAGCGCCGCACGCCCAGGGAGAGTGCCAACACCGAAAACACAAAAATCGGAGCAAACAGACTGACCATCAGGTTGTGCGGAAACAAGGCATAAAAACCACCAGCCACAGGACCACCGAACAAAGTGCCTTGGCGCAACATGACCAGCGCCAGGAACAAGGCCAAGCCAGCAGCCAGCGCCAAAGACACGGTCAGGCCATTGCGTTTGTAAAGAGCGCCCAATGCGGGCGGCCAAGCGTAATCGGCGTAGGTCTGCCCCCGGACAACTGCCAGGGACTGCGGCACATTGACCGCAAACTCATGGGGCGGCGCGTACTGGCAGGCATGCAAACAAGCACCGCAGTTGTGGCACAGATTGGCCAGGTAATGAATATCGGCTTTGCCAAAATCCAAGCGGCGGGTCATGGCCGGGAAGACCGCACAAAACCCTTCGCAATAGCGACATGCGTTGCAAATTTGCATTTGCCTTGACACTTCAGATTCGGCTGCCGTCAAGGGCAGGGCACCGTTGGCCAATGCGATGGCTTCGCGGGTCAATGCGTCAAGCGAAGTCATGCACGTCTCCTTCAAAAGCATCTCCCAAAGCCGCCTTGGCGGCATGGCGTCCGGCGATGCGGCCGAAGGCGGTGCCAATGGTCATGCCCACGCCGGCGGTGTAGCCTTTGCCCAGCACGTTGCCGGCCATCATTTCACCCGCCACAAACAGGTTGTCGCTCGGCTGCCCGCCAAAATGCACAGCAGTGGTTTCATTGGTTTTCATGCCCAAGTAAGTGAAGGTGATGCCCGGCTTGACGGCAAAGCCGTAAAAAGGTGCCGTGTCGATGGGTCTGGCCCAATGGGTTTTGACCGGCTGGAGCCCCTGGGTGTGGCAGTCGTCCAGCGTGGTGTGGTCAAACGTGCCCACGCGGCAAGCCTGGTTGAAGTCTTGCAAAGTTTGCATGAAAGTGGCCTCGTCAAGGCCCAGTTTCTGCGCGAGTTCCGGCAGGGTATCGGCTTTGACGCCGGGGAACACCGGCGGCATGAAACGACCGATCGCCTTGGCATCAATGATGGAATAGCCGATTTGACCCGGCTGCAGGGCCACCAAGCGGCCCCAGATCGCATAACGCTTGGGCCAGAAGTCCTCGCCTTCGTCGTAAAAGCGTTTGGCTTCGCGATTGACGACCACGCCCAAGGACACGCAATCGATTCGGGTGCAAATACCGCCGTCATAAAGCGGGGCACGCGCGTCAATGGCCACCATGTGGGCTTGAGTCGGGTCACCGATCGAGTCCGCACCCTGGTCCATCATGTGCTTGATGAGTGTGCCTTGGTTGTAGCGCGAGCCCCGAATCAAAAAATTATCTGCAGGCCATTCGCCCGCAGCGTTTTGACCCCAGGCTTCGCGCAGCCACTGGATGTTCGACTCAAAGCCACCCGAGGCCAACACGCAGGCTTTGGCAGTGATGCGTTCGCGGCGCACCGTCAAAGCAGCGCCATCGTCATCGCCATCGCCATCGGTCCCTTTGTGCACGACGTGAGCGGCCACAAAATGACCGTCGGTGATGTCGAGTGCTTCGACCTCGGCGTTGTACTGAACCTGCACCCCCATTTGCTCGGCGCTGCGGTAATACGCATTGACCAGTGCTTTACCGCCGCCCATGAAAAACGCATTGGTCCGCGCGGTATGCAAAGCGCCCGACAAGGAGGGCTGGAAACGCACGCCGTGCTTGTACATCCAAGGCCGGCAAGTGGCAGAGCGGCGAATGGCCAGGCGGGCCATGTGTTCATCGGTGATGCCACCCGTGACTTTGAGCAAGTCTTGCCAGAATTCTTCTTCCGGATAGGCCTCGACCAGCACATCTTGCGGGGCATCGTGCATGCAGCGCAAGTTGCGTGTGTGCACCGAGTTGCCCCCGCGCCATTCACGCGGCGCAGACTCCAGCAGCATGACCGAAGCGCCTGCTTCACGGGCCATCAGCGCAGCACACAAGGCAGCATTGCCGCCACCAATGATCAACACGTCTACTGTCATAAGTTGTTCAATCCGGCTTGATCTGCGCACGTTTGACAATGTCACTCCAGATGCGCTGTTCGTTCTTGATGAAAATGGCAAAGTCACTCGAAGGCCCGCCGCCGCCCACGGCATTGTCTGTCGCAAAACGCTCGGTCACTGCGCTCGAGCGCAGGGCTTTGTAAGACTCCTCCTGCAAGCGTTTGACGATCTCTGGCGGGGTGCCCGCAGGCGCCAAAATGCCGTACCACTGCGCGGTTTCAAAGTCCTTAAAGCCCAACTCGGCCACGGTGGGCACGTCGGGTAAGGCCGCAATCCGCTGGGTGGTGCCGACCGCAATAGCCCGCAGTTTGCCCGCGCGAATCTGCGCGCCCAGCGCGGGCATGCCAGCAGACGACGCTTGGGTGCGACCGGCCAGCAAATCGGTCAATTGCGGACCGGTGCCCCGGTAAGGAATGTGCGTGATGTACATGCCCGTGACCAGTTTGAGGTACTCCATGGCCAGGTGACCCGCACTCGCATTGCCCGCCGAGCCATAGTTCAGTTGGCCCGGGTTCTTTTTGGCGTAGTCCACAAACTCTTTGAAATTTTTGGCAGGCACGTCGGGGTGAATCACAAACACGTTGGGGACTTTGGCCAACAAAGTCACCGGCATGAAGTCTTTGGTGACATCGTAAGGCTGGTTCTTGAGCATGTAAGGGTTGACCGCCAAAGTACCCACATGACCCAAGATGATGGTGTACCCGTCTGGCGCGGCCTTGGCCACGTCTTGCATGGCAGTCACGCCTGCGCCACCCGGTTTGTTTTCGACAAAAACACTCACGCCCAGTTGCTTGGTCAGCTCGGCGGCCACAGAGCGGGCGACGATCTCGCTGGTACCGCCGGGCGCAAAGGGAACCACAAAACGAATCGCTTTGGCAGGCCAAGGCCCCTCCGCATGGGCCAGCCCCAAGAATGAACAGCCCCACAAGGCCATGCTCGCAATGGCCTTGTGGCGACGAGATAAAAATGTCATGCAATGTCTCCTAGGGATGAATCCCACAGTGTGGCACCTGGATGTATTTTTTAGAATTGGTATTTACGCAAGCCGCCATCGACCGGAATCACCGCACCGGTGATGTAACTGGCCAAGGGGGAAGCCAAAAAGGTCACCAGATTGGCCATGTCTTCAGGCTCACCGTAGCGGCCCATCGGGATTTCGTTTTCGCACTGCCACTGCCGGTATTCCGGTGTGTAATTGCGAAAAATCTGCTCTGAGTGAATCCGCCCGGGCGGCACGCAGTTGACCGTGATGCCGTGTGGCCCGACCATGCGTGACAGGCCCTTGGCCCAGCTGTGCAGGCCCGCTTTAGCACAAAATGCGCCGTTGGTGTGCTCGGGTTCGCTCTTGCCGGTGATGTTGATGATGCGGCCCCATTGGCTTGCCATCATCTGATCGATCAAGGCATCGGCCACTTGGCGCGGACGATGAAAGTTGAGGGTAATGGCTTCTTGCCAAGCCTCTTCGCTCACATGCAGCTCTTTGAAACTGCGCGAACCGCCGGCGTTGTTGACCAGAATGTCCACCCGGCCCAAACCGGCCATGGCTGCTGCAGCGAGCTTTTGAGCGGCATCGTCGTGGTACAGGTCCGACTCGATGATGACGGGGCGGTGGCCGCCAGCCGCCACAATCTCTAAAGCGAGTTCCTCCAGCTTGTCTACCCGGCGGGCCGAGACGGCCAATCGCACACCTTCTGCAGCCAAGGCCTTGGCAATGCCCCGCCCAATGCCCACACTGGCGCCGGTCACGAGGGCTGTTTTGTCTTTGAGTTGCAGGTCCACGGAGGTCTCCTTCTAAAGTGATAAAACAAATCATCTCATGCCTTAAAAGCCATTTATTACTAGAATCTGTGATCAAAAGTCATTTGGAGTTTCTATGGTGTGGGCGAAATTATTGGCAGGACTGGTGCTCTGCGCCCACTTGCCTTGGGCTTGGGCTCAAAACAGTGGCAGTCAGCGCACCGCGCTGATTGTCGGGATTGGCCAATATGGCTCGCCCGACATCCCCTCGCTGAGTGGGGTGGTTTTTGACATGGAAAGCGCCCGCAAAATGGCTTTGGCCATGGGCATTGAGGCCAAAAACATCAGCATGCTGCGTGACGGCGCGGCCACCAAAGCCAATATCCTGAGCCAATTCAAAAAGCTGAGCGACAACGCGCCCGAAGGTGCCCGCGCCTTCATTTACTTTTCAGGACATGGCACCCGCTGGCAAGACCCGCAAGCCGGTGGCTGCGTGGAAGGACTTCTGACCTATGATGGACAAACCTTGACCCACAAGGAAATCGCCCAAGCGACCGACAAGCTCAGCCAAAAAGCAGACAAAGTCATCGCCCTGTTTGACGCCTGCCATTCGGGCGGGGTCACCCAAGCGGGAACACGGGGTCTGAACACCGCCTTGAGCACCCCACTTTTCGCGCCCAAGTTCTTTCTCAAAGCGGGTGCCGGGCAGGACATCTGCAGCCAACCCTCCAACATGGTCTCGCGCAGTCTGTTGGGCGAAGCGACCCGGCTGAACGCACTGGCCGAAAACTTTGTGCAGATCACCTCGTCACGCCCTGACGAAGTGAGTTTCGATGAACCGGGCAAAGGCGGCTTGGCCACCCAAGGCATTCGCGATTGCCTGCTCGGTCAGGCCAAAGACCTGGACGGCTCGGGTGCAGTGTCGATGACCGAAATTCAAATGTGTGCACAAGAAAGCATCAACGCCAAGTTGGTCAACGTCCCGAACTTGAAGCCGCACCATGTGCATGTTTTAGGTACGCGTAATTTGATCCCGGTGGCCGTCGTCAAGCCCCCGCCTGCCCCTGAAAAACCCGTGACCATTGTCATGGCACCGGTTACGCCTGCGCCTGCGCCTGCGCCTGCGCCTGCCCCCGCACCTGCCATGCCTGCAACCTTGCCCGCATGGGTTGACCAGCCTCTGGAGGAGCCGCGCATCACAGAGACGCAGTCCACGCCTTGGTCGGTCTCAGCAGCCACTTTGCGCGATGTGGAACAACAGAAAAACCCTCGCCGCAAAGTCGATGTGCAACTGAGCAAAAGCAGCCTTCTAATTGGCAAGGATACGTTGGACCTGACGATCAAATCCAGTCACGATGGCTATGTGTATTTGGTCTTGCTCGGCAGTGACGCGCAAAGTTTCTATGTGCTGTTCCCCAACGGTTTGGACAAAGCCAACCGGATCAAAGCCAACCAGCCCCTGCGCTTGCCCAAACCCGATTGGCAAGTTAGAGCCGCCGGCCCGGCGGGCACCGACCAATTGTTGGTCATCGTCTCCGACACGCCACGGCAACTCGACAGTTTGACCCTGGCTGAGCCCACCAGCGCAGCGCCTTTTACCTACTCCCTCAACACCTTGCAAGGCCGCAGCGCCTTGATCCGTTATTTGACCGGTGGCAACACCCCTATGCGCTCTGAAAGTTTTGGTGCCAAACTTTTGAGCGTCCAGGAGGTCCTATGAGACACAGCGCTATCGCGCCCTTCGCCTTGCGCATCTTCTTGGCTTTGGCCATTGTCAGTTTGCACCTGCCCCTGTGGGCACAACCCTTGAGCAAAGCCTCGGTGGCAGACATCGAGCAGCAACTGGCACCCACCGCGCCCGCAACACGCAGTTTGAATGGCACCCGCAACTTGGTGCCGCAAGTGCGCAGCATTGATTTGGTGATTCAATTCGATTCAGGCAAAGCCAGCCTGCAAGACAAAAGCAAACCGCTGCTTGACAACCTGGCGCAGGCCATGAAAGGCGAGCGCCTGAAAGACATGAAGTTCAAAGTCGAAGGCCACACAGACGCGCAAGGCAGCGCCAGTTCCAACGACAAGTTGTCGCTTGAGCGAGCGCAAACGGTGGTGCACTACATACAGCAAAAGCAAATCGCCCTCGACCGCCTGATGGCCGAAGGAAAAGGCTTTCGTGAATTGCTGGTGCCCGACAAACCGCAAGCGATGGAAAACCGCCGCGTGCGCATCACCACCCTCAACAGTGACGACGCCCAAAACGCCTACTTGGTCAGCCCCGCAGAAGTGCAGGCCTCCATGGGCGCACCGGTGCGTTTAAGCGGCAAAGCCGTGCCGGTGAAAGACGCCCCTGCCATTCAGGTCACGGTTCCGGTGTTGCCAGGTCCGGTCAAGTCACCCACGCCGATCACTGTGAAGTTCTTGCCCACCGCACCCAGCAACATCAAACCCGACAGCTTTCGGGTGCTGTACGGCAGCTTTGAGATCGACATCACCAAACGCCTGCTCAATGTGGCCAAGGTCACGGAGCAAGGTGTGCAAGTGAGCGAAGCCGCTTTGCCCAACGGCAAACACAAACTCCTGCTGGAAGTCGAAGACACCGCCGGCCGCAAGGCGAGCCGGTTGGTGGAGTTTGAAGTGAATTAAAACGGAATGTCGTCATCCATGTCATCAAACCCGCTCGACGCGGCCGGCTTGCCAGCCGGAGCGGGTCGTGCCGCCGCAGCGGCTGGCCGCTGCGGCGCTGCGGCTGGGCGGCGAGGTGCACTGTCGTAACCGCCATCGTCGCCGCCACCTGAGGGCGCTCCGCCGCCTTCGCGCCCGCCCAGCAACTGCATCTCAGTGGCGATGATGTCCACCGTGTTCTTTTCCACACCGGCTTGGTCGGTGTATTTGCCGTACTTCAAACGGCCTTCCACATAAATGGGGCGTCCTTTTTTGACGTACTCACCGGCGATTTCGGCCAAACGGTCATAAAAAGTGACACGGTGCCATTGTGTGTCTTCCACGGTCTCACCCGACGTGCGGTCTTTGCGTCGGCTGGTGGTGGCAATGCTGATATTGGCCACCGCCTGACCGGAAGGCAGGTAACGGATTTCGGGGTCACGGCCGCAGTTGCCGATCAGGATGACTTTGTTGACGGATGCCATGGAACGATTCCTCAGAGGTAAGACGCAATTATGGGGCTTTACGGGCCACGTTTTCAGTCGCCGGCATGGGCCAAGCCGAGATTCGAAGACTAAAATCTGCATGAATTCAACCAAGCAGCGCTAAAGCAGTGCTTGGACTTTCCATTCACTTTGTTTCAACTATGGCCTACCGTTTAAGCGTTGCTCTGATTCTTTTGTGCCTGTCCGCTTGCGGGGGCGGCAGCGCCGACCCTGTGACCGGCTTGACCACCACCAACCTGAAGTTCGGTCAAACGGCCACTTTGACCTTGAAAGGCAATGCCTTGGACAATACCATCAAGGTGTCTTCGCCCGCTTGCAGCCAACTGATTCTGGCCAGCATCACCTCGGCCAATGAACGGACCGCCTTGTGCGTGGTCAGCAAAACAGGCACCTCCACCCTCACAGTGAGCAGCGCCAGCGACTATGTGGTTTACACCGGCACGCTCACCGTGCCCGAGCCGCAAGTCACCCTGACAACCAGCCTGGGCACCATCGTGATGGAGCTCAACCCAACGGCAGCCCCTGTGACTGTCGGCAATTTGCTGTCTTATGTGTCGAAAGGCTTTTACAGCAACACACTTTTCCACCGTGTGATTCCCGGCTTCATGGTGCAAGGCGGAGGCTTTACCACCGGCATGGTTCAAAAAACAGACACTGCGGCCGCCATCAAACTGGAATCACAAAACGGGCTCTTGAATACCCGTGGCAATGTAGCGATGGCCCGCACCTCGGTGGCCGACTCGGCCACCTCACAATTTTTCATCAATCTGGTGGACAACGCGTCTTTGAACTATGCCAGCAGCAGCAATCCAGGCTATGCGGTGTTCGGCAAAGTCGTGACCGGCATGGACGTGGTCGATAACATCGCAAAGGTCACTACAAGGACCGTCGGCGCCAATGCCAACGTGCCCGTGGCCGATGTCTTGATCATCTCAGCCACGCAAAACCAATAGAGCCGATAATCGAGGGTTTTGTGTTCGGCCCTGATTTTGAACTCCATCCTTGATGCATCCTTGGCGCGTGACGCTGAACTGAGCGCTGCGCTTGAGCGTGACGACGCCTCGTACTTGGCCAAAGCCTTGCGGCAGACCCACATCAGCGTGCGGGGTGCGCGCACGCACAACCTGAAAAACATCGACCTCGACATTCCGCGCAACCAACTGGTGGTGATCACCGGCTTATCGGGCTCGGGCAAATCGAGCCTGGCCTTTGACACGCTGTATGCCGAAGGCCAGCGCCGTTATGTGGAGAGCCTGTCGACCTACGCGCGGCAGTTTTTGCAGTTGATGGACAAACCCGATGTGGACCTGATCGAAGGCCTGTCGCCGGCGATTTCGATCGAGCAAAAGGCCACCAGCCACAACCCGCGCTCCACCGTGGGCACGGTGACCGAGATC
>Ga0209188_1002193_pt1 | contig 14673 bp, 12 predicted proteins | sample C_130625_EF_Meta_FD_187307 | JGI IMG/M metagenome (GOLD analysis project Ga0209188, IMG submission 187307) | Freshwater microbial communities from Lake Croche, Canada to study carbon cycling - C_130625_EF_MetaG (SPAdes) (version 2) | ecosystem: Environmental > Aquatic > Freshwater > Lake...
CAGTTGATTTGCTGCAACTGGAGTAATGTCTAAGCCCTGTGCAATTAATTTTTCACGAAGTTCTGGTTGAGCTAAGGCCTTATCCATTGCCGCTTGAATCGTTTTGCCAACTTCCACAGGAACACCATGGGGAGCAAAAAGACCAACCCATACCTCACCAACACAATCTGGATATGTTTCTGCAATCGCAGGAATTTCTGGAGCTAAGGATGATCTCTTTGGCGAGCTAATGGCAAGACCTTGCAGTTTGCCAGAACGAATATAGGTAAGAGCTGAAGGAAGGCTAGCAAAGGCTAAGGGAACTTGACCCCCAAGGACATCATTAATTGCTGGAGATACACCCTTGTAGGGAATATGTTGCATATCCACATTGGCACTGTTATTAAGCATGGCTCCGAGGAGGTGACTAATCGTGCCATTGCCCGCAGATGCATAAGAAAGTTCGCCAGATCTTTTTTTTGCAGCTGAGATGACATCAGCAAAAGATTTTATGGGGGAGTTTGGTGGAGAAACCAGCACATAAGGTGTGGACCCAATATAGGATAAAAATACAAAGTCATTTATTGGATCAAATCCAGGGTTTTTATACAAAGCAGGGTTAATTGCTTGAGCACTATTAATTGTTAGCAATAGAGTGTAGCCATCCTTTGGACCTTTAGCCACACTTTGTGTGCCAATATTACCTCCAGCTCCTGGGCGATTTTCTATGACGATTGAAGTCTTTAAGGCTTCACCTAATGCTGGAGCAATGGTTCGAGCCACAATATCATTCGTGCCTGCTGCCGCTTGAGGAACAACTAAAGTGATAGGCCTATTAGGGTAGTTTTGTCCAAAACAAATACTAGTTAAGAAGAGCATTGAATAAACAAATGTTTGTAGCATTTTCATGAAATTTCTCCTAGGATTATTTATTCTGGCTTGATGTTTTTGGACTGAATAATTGCAGCCATTTTGGCGACTTCACTATTTAAAAATGTATTTGCTTCCTCTGGGGTATTACCAAAAGGATCGATACCTAATTGCTCAAAACGTGCCTTTATTTCAGGAGCATTGACCGCGCGTTTTGTTTCCATTGCAATACGATCAATGATATCTTTTGGTGTTCCTGAACGTGTTAAAAACATTGACCAAGTACTTGAATCTAAATCTAGTCTAGCAGCTTCAAGCATTGTTGGTACTTCAGAAGCACTCGAGATACGTTGATGTGACATGATGGCAAGCGCTTTAATTTTTCCAGCTCTGACTTGTGGCATGAGGGTGGGCGGTGTATCAACAAATACTTGAATATTATTACCCATCAAATCTTGCAGGGCTAAAGCAGATCCTTTGTAGGGAACATGCGTCATCTCGATATTGGTTTTGATCTTAAAAAGCTCGGTAGCCATATGAGCGGCAGCTCCAATACCAGAGGAACCATAAGAAAGTTTTCCGGGGTTTGCTTTTGCATAAGCAATAAATTCTTTTAAGTCTTTAACTGGCAGGGCATTACTGACCGTCATCAATAAAGGAGTAATCCCGACCAATGAAACAGGTGCGAGACTTTTTAAGGGGTCGAATGATAGAGTGCCAGCATAGAGAGTTGGGTTGACAGAGTGGGCCGCTAAAACGGTTAAAAAGGTATAGCCATCAGGATTGGCTCGAGCAACAAATTCAGATCCTATTAAAGCATTTGCTCCAGGCTTGTTTTCAATCACAATCTGCCAGCCAGTATTTTCTATTATTTTTTGAACCACAATCCGAGTGGTGACATCACTCAGACCGCCAGGAGCATAAGGCACTATCCACCGAATTGGTTTATTGGGCCAAGAGGCCGCTTGAGTTGACAAGGGAAAAATCAAACCCAACAGAGTAGAGATACCACCTAGATGAAATAGTCTTCGATTCATGCGGTTAATTCCTTTAAGTAACGCCTCATTTTAAGCGTAGATACAATTTGGAATATCAGGCATTCCATAGTATTTACCCCAATAGTAAACAATCTTATAGGATTTAGTATCGTGTAATAACGAGATAACAAGGAGATAACAATGACCGCCATTCACGTTAATGGTAAAACTTTTGAGGTCAACGCTGACCCAGATACGCCCCTCCTGTGGGTCATTAGAGAACATCTAGGTTTAACTGGCACAAAATTTGGTTGTGGAATAGCACAATGTGGCGCATGTTCTATTCATATCAATGGTGAAGTGATGCGAAGCTGTGTGTATAAATTATCGATGCTGACAAATAAAGATAAGATTACAACGATTGAAGGCTTATCAGATAAATTGTCCCATCCCGTCCAACAGGCTTGGGCGGAAGTGGATGTTCCACAATGTGGGTATTGTCAGTCAGGACAATTGATGGCAGCAAGTGCTTTACTGCAACGTAAAAGTAATCCAACTGATCAAGATATCGATAATTCGATGACGAATATTTGTCGTTGTGGAACATATCAGCGCATCCGTGAGGCTGTCCATCTTGCTGCAACGATTGCTAAAAATCCTAACAAAAGAAAAGCATAAAGAGGCCTTTGATGACAAATACATCTCTCAATAGTTCTAATGCTTTGCCTAACTCGAGAAGAAAATTTTTAGTTACGAGTATGTCTGCGGGTGCTGGCTTAGTTCTTGGGTTTGCATTACCGAATAAAGTTTTTTCTGCCACTTCAGCGCAAGTTACTCCTGAAATTAATGCTTGGGTCGTGGTAAAGCCCGACGATACAGTAGTTATTCGAATTGCAAGAACTGAAATGGGTCAAGGTACTTTGACAGGATTAGCCCAGTTGGTCGCAGAAGAATTAGATTGTGATTGGAATAAAGTAACCACCGAGCTTGTTGCGCCTCAAGATAATCTTGCCCGACAAAATGTATGGGGACAAATGCTCACTGTAGGAAGTTTTGGGATTAGATTTTCTCAAGATTTAGTGAGGCGGGGTGGAGCTTCTGCAAAGATGATGTTAATGCAAGCTGCTGCTAACCAATGGAAGGTTCCACTTGGAGAGCTTACAGCAAAAAATAGTGTCATCCTCCACGCACCTTCTGGCCGAACCTTGACCTATGGAGCGGTTGCAGACGCAGCAGCCAAACTCACGCCACCCGATCCTAAGACTGTGGTTTTAAAAGATCCAAAACAATGGACATTAATTGGTAAACCATTAAAACGCTTAGATACTCTAGACAAATTAGACGGCAGTAAGAAATATGCAGTAGACGTGCAATTGCCAGGAATGTTAAATGCGATTTACATTGGAAGCCCAGTGTTTGGAACGAAATTAAAAAGTCTTGATGATCGTCAAGCCGTCAATATGCCTGGAGTAAAGAAAGTTCTAAAAGTTGCTGACGATGGTTATGCAGTTGTTGCAGACACTTGGTGGCAGGCTAAAGTAGCAGCAGAGAAAGTTGTTGTAGTTTGGGATGACGCTGAGCTGAGTCTTAAATCGAGTAGTACGATCGATGCATATCTAAAAACTGGTTTAACAGCTACAACAGGACTTTTTACATTTAGGGATGAAGGTGATGCGCTTAGTCAGCTTGTTAAGGACACTAAAAAAATAGAAGCAACTTACAGCGCTCCATTTTTAGCTCATGCCACGATGGAGCCTTTGAACTGTACAGCTCAAGTTACATCAAATCGCGCAGAAATCTGGGTAGGTACTCAGGATCCTGAGGGTGGTCAACTAGCCATGTCGAAGACTCTAGGATTGCCAATGAATCAATGTTTTGTCAATCGATTTGATCCAGGTGGTGGTTTTGGGAGAAGAGGTCGGGTATCCGATTATGTGGTGCATGCCGTGAATATAGCTAAACAAATACCAGGAGTGCCCATCAAGATGTTATGGACCCGTGAGGAGGACATGACCCACGGTCAATACCGTCCAATATCGATGTGTAAGTTAAGTGCAAGTTTAGATGAAAACAATCGATTACAAGCTTTGCATATTCGCTTATCTGGTCAGTCCATTTATGCATGGCGCAATCCCACACAAGATCTGACCGGATTTAAAGATAATTCGCAAGTTCAAGGATGGTCTGGTGATCCGAAAAGCGATCAACAACTATGCTACGGCGCGCCTCATTTAAAAATCGAATATGCCATGCGCAATACACATGTTCCAGTAGGAACTTGGCGAGGTGTGAACGTCCCTCAAAACTCTTTTTACGTTGAAGCTTTTATTGACGAATTAGCTAAATATGCAAAAAAAGATCCATTAGAATTTAGAAGAGAAAATACAAAATTACCCAAACAACTTGCAATCCTTAATTTGGCAGCAGAAAAAGGAAATTGGGGTAAATCATTGCCCAAGGGAGTATATCGAGGAATCGCACAGTTTATGAGTTATGACACGTACAGTGCGGCAACGGTTGAATTGTCTGTAAAACCTTCTGGAGAAGTCAAGGTCCATCGCGTTGTTCTAGCTTTGGATTGTGGCTATGCCGTCAACCCAAGTCAAATTGAAGCTCAAGTTCAGGGCTCGATTGTGTATGGATTGAGTGCAGCCATGTGGGGGGAGTGTACTGTTCAAAATGGACGAATCAAGCAGCGTAACTTTGACGATTACAGAGTGTTGCGTTTAGCGGAGATGCCTAAAGTAGAAACGTATATTCAAAACACAGGAGGCAATTGGGGAGGGGTGGGAGAGCCGCTGATTGCCGCTATTACACCTGCTGTTATTAACGCAATTGCTGCTGCAACCGGAAAAAGAATTCGTGATTTACCAATCAAAAATCATACTTTAACAACGTAAAAGGAATTTTCATGCCTTTAAAAAAACTGATTTGTTTTTTAACTATGTTGTTTATCCATAGTCAACTGTTTGCCGCAGACATTACACTATTAGCTTCAACTGGGGTGAGTTCGATGATGAAAGCAGTCTTGCCAGAATTTGAAAAAAAGACTGGTCACTCTATCAAAGTTTCATATGACACTTCAAATCTTTTGATGAAGCGGATTCAGTCAGGAGAGTCAGTGGATATGGTGATTCTTACCGCTCCACTCATTGACGAGCTGATGCAATCTGGCAAGTTAACTTCTGGAAGTAGGGTTGATCTTGCTAAATCCGGGATTGGAGTAGCGATACAAAGTGGTAAAACAAAGCCTGACATTAGCTCTCCAGAGGCGTTAAAAAAAGCCTTATTAGAAACGAGTTCAGTAGCCTATACAGCAACCGGAGCAAGTGGTATTTATTTTGGAAAAGTCATTGATCAGTTAGGGATTGGTGAACAAGTAAGAGCCAAATCTAAGACACCTCCTGGTGGCATTATTGCTGAAATCGTCGCAAAGGGTGACGCTGATATGGGCGTGCAAATGATAAGTGAGCTTACGGGTGTTAAAGGCACTCAGTTGGTTGGACCACTACCTGGTAATTTACAAATGTTTACGGTCTTTTCTGCAGGTATGATGAAAGATACTAAAGATCCACAGCTAGTCAAATCTCTGATGCAGTTTTTTATTACCCCAGAATCTGTAGCCGTATATAAGTTACAGGGCATGGAACCGATTTAAAAAATATAAATAATTGATTACTATATAAATGGCGGAGAAGGAGGGATTCGAACCCTCGGTACCTTGCGGTACGCCTGATTTCGAGTCAGGTACATTCGACCACTCTGCCACTTCTCCACTGCAACCAATCTTACACTGATTCAGATCAATTCATCGCGATTCTGCTATCCTAATATTAAGAATAATTCTTTTAGTAAATGAGACCTTATGAACTACACCAAATACCATCTTCCAGCAGTCTTTTCTCCTGTACTAACTCCGGTTAATCGTGACTTTGCACCGGATCATGCCAAGCTACTCAAGCAGTGCCAATGGTTGGATGCCAATGGAGTTGGTCAAGCAATTTTTGGAACAAATTCTGAAGCAAATTCTTTTTCAGCTTCTCAGAAAATGCACGCTTTAGAGCAACTCATCATGGGCGGGTTAAATCCAAAACATATGATGCCTGGAACAGGGGCATGCTCCATTGATGAAACTGTCGCAATGACAAAAGCCGCCACCAATGCTGGTTGTGCTGGGGTACTCATGCTCAGCCCTTTTTACTATAAAGATGTTAGTGATGATGGTTTATACAGTTTTTATGCCAAGGTGATTGAAAAAGTTGCGGATTCTAGATTAAAGATTTATGTGTATAACATTCCTCCAGTGACCAAGATTTCATTAAGTGTTCCACTCTTACAAAGATTGGTTAAAGACTTTCCAGATACAGTTGTTGGAATTAAGGACAGTTCTGGTGATTGGGCTTATACAGAATCCGTGATTCAAGCCTTAGCTGCCGGGGGATTTCAGGTATACGCTGGAAGTGAAACTTTCTTAATGAGAACATTAAGAGCAGGAGGAATGGGCTGTATTTCGGCTACAGCAAATGTTAATCCCTTTGCGATTTCAGAATTGGCTGGTCATTGGCAAGATGCTGATGCAGATGCCAAACAAGCACAGCTAGATATTGTAAGGTCTACATTTGCTAAATATCCGATGATTCCTGCGATGAAAACAGCTGTCGCACATTTTTCAAATGATGCTTCATGGGCGCCAGTTGTACCACCTCTCATCGATTTAAAACCCGAGCAACAAATAGCACTTTTGGCAGATTTAGAAACTATTCAATTTAAGATGAACGGATTGTAAAAATATTAACCAATCTTTAGATAAGGATTTTTATGGACAATAAACAAAAAACAAGTGATTTAGAAACGAAACTTACTAAGTTTTTAATACCTTCAGGTAACTTAATGGTGTCAGTTTTTCATCATATTGCCTTGTTTGTTATCGGCATTGCTACAGTTTGGTCTGCCGGTTATGCAGTGGTGGAGATGTTTCAAAAAACCCACGCCTCCGTTGAAGACTTATTACTTTTATTTATTTACCTAGAAATTGGTGCCATGGTGGGGATTTACTTCAAAACCAACCATATGCCAGTACGTTTTTTGATTTACTTAGCAATTACCGCAGTTACCAGATTGATTATCGATGTGGTTAATGTAAAGCATGAGGCTAGCATTGAAGTCATGTTTTTAGGAGGTGCAATTTTGATCCTTGCATTTGCTAATTTAGTGGTACGTTACGCATCTTATAAATATCCTTCAAAAATAAACATTGAGGAAGATTGAAGTGGCTAAGTTTAGTAAAGCCTTGGAGAGATGGAATGAAAGGTTTTCAACCGAAGAGTATCTTTTCGGTCAGAATGTAAATCATTATTTAGCTGCTCAAAAAGATCGCTTACACGGCGGTAGGGCATTAGCAATTGCAGATGGTGAGGGACGTAATAGCGTTTGGCTAGCGCAACAGGGTCTTGAAGTTGAAGCCTTTGATTTTTCTCCTGTAGCAATAGAAAAAGCAAAAAAATTAGCTCAAGCCAAAAATGTATCAGTACATTTTAAGTGTAGTGATTGGCAATCTTTCCTTTGGACAGATAACACTTATGACTATGTAGTTGGCATATTTTTCCAATTTGCTGATCCACAGGATCGAGCAGAAATTTTTGCCAAAATGGATCAGACCCTCAAGTCTGGTGGACTTCTTATCATTCAGGGCTATGGTGAAAAACAACTTGATTACAACACCGGTGGCCCAGGAGTTCTAGAGAATCTATATACCGAAGATTTACTCAAGTCTTCATTTGACGGTTATCAAATTCTCGATAGTTGTACTTATGAGCAAGCAATCGATGAGGGAGACGGACATGCAGGCATGTCCGCTCTTGTAGGATTTGTTGCACAAAAACCTTAGACCAGTCCCGTAGCGTAGTACACCGCAATGACAAAAAATACCGCAAGAGTCTTAATCATCGTAATCGTAAAGATATCCTTATAAGCAATTTTGTGAGTTAATCCAGTCACTGCCAAAAGAGTAATCACAGCACCATTGTGAGGTAAGGTATCCATACCGCCACTGGCCATCGACGCAACACGGTGAAATACTTCAAGAGGGATATTGTGCGCATGCGCTGATTCAATAAAGAAATCAGACATCGCAGCTAAAGCAATCCCCATACCTCCAGAAGCAGAACCTGTAATACCAGCGAGAGTTGATACCGTAATTGCTTCATTAATCAGTGGATTTGGAATCGATTTGAGGGCATCAGCTACGACTAAAAATCCTGGTAAAGCAGCTATAACACCACCAAAACCATATTCAGAGGCGGTGTTCATTGAAGCGAGAAGTGCTCCACCCACAGCAGCTTTTGTTCCTTCGGCAAATTTTGTAGAAACTTGTTTCCAGCCAAAAATAACCACCGTTAAGATACCAATCAAAAGAGCACCTTCAACAGCCCAAATGGCTGCAGCTTTATGAATATCAACGACGACGGGTTTGACATCACCAATAACTGCAGGAATAAATTCAGTTGAATCACCATATATTGCGGGTATTAAATCTGTAAATACCTTATTCATTACGCCAACTAATACTAAAGGTAGGATGGCGATCCATGGATTAGGTAATTTTTCAGAGGGGTCAAAAGGTACGGGTTCATTTGTATGCCCCTCACCGTAACCCTCGCCCTTAGCCGCGGCTTTGCGACGATTGGATTCGAGATACATCATACCAAGAGTCAAAATAAAGATCGCACCAAGAATACCTAAAATAGGAGCTGCGTAGATGTTCGTGTTAAAGAATGAAGTTGGAATCACATTTTGGATTTGTGGAGTCCCAGGTAAAGAATCCATCGTAAAAGAAAACGCACCAAGAGCAATCGTTCCAGGAATCAGACGTTTTGGAATATTACTTTGGCGGAACATTTCCGCGGCGAAAGGATATACAGCAAATACGACAACAAAGAGAGATACACCACCGTAAGTCAGGATAGAGCAGACCAGAACAATCGCCAGAATGGCACGTTGACTACCTAATAATTTAATGACCGTGGATACGATAGATTTTGAAAATCCAGAAAGTTCAATGACTTTTCCAAATACAGCGCCAAGTAAAAATACAGGGAAATAGTTTTTAATAAATCCCACCATTTTGTCCATGAACAAACCAGAGAACATCGGGGCAACTAAGTGGGGATCAGTTAATAAAACAGCACCAAGGGCAGCAACTGGAGCGAATAAGATAACGCTATAGCCTTTATAAGCGATAAACATCAGAAAAATAAGTGCAGCAAGCACAATCAAAAAGTCCATAAAGCCCCCTAGTTTTTGTGAATGGATGGAAGTGATTACTTCTATTTCAATCATAGATAATTTGAATGACACTTTTATATTGTCAACAATAGGGTTAAATAAAAAATCAAAATCAAACTTATAATGTGATAAGTCTTTTATAACTTTTATAAGTAAAACATTATGTCTACCAGCAATCAGATAGAGAAACCAAGCTCTACAGCACACCAGTCAGAACATTTACCTTCGATTCAAACTGATCTTTTAGTGATTGGGGCTGGGCTCGCTGGCTTAACCGTTGCCCTCAAAGTTGCTGAAAAGCGAAAAGTCATAGTCCTAGCCAAGCGTGAACTCACTGAAGCAGCAACAGCATGGGCACAAGGAGGAATTGTTGGTGTTTTAGATGAAAAAGATAGTTTTGAGTCACACGTGGGCGACACATTAGAAGCCGGAGCCGGAATTGTTTCTGAAGCTACAGCACGTTATATTACGGAAAATTCTCAACAAGCGATTCAGTGGTTGGTTGATCAAGAAGTTGCTTTTACTCAAGACCCTGAAGGCCCCTTAGGTTTGCATTTAACACGAGAGGGTGGTCATACCCACCGACGGATTGCACACGCTGCTGATGCCACAGGTAAAGCAATCCATATTGCCTTACTTAAAAAAGCGCAAGCGCATCCAAATATTCAGTTATTAGAAAACTGGGTAGCGATTGATCTCATCACAACACGTAACTTAAAAGAAAAACCCAATAAAGATTACAAAAAAAGTGTTTTGAAAGATCGATGTTTTGGTGCTTATGCATTAAATATTTCGCGTAATGAAGTTGTAGCCGTCACCGGTAATGACGTAGTAGTGGCAACCGGTGGTGTTGGTAAAGTCTATAAGTACACTTCTAATCCGGACACATCCACAGGTGATGGTATTGCGATGGCGTATCGTGCAGGATGCCGTGTCGGTAATATGGAATTTATTCAATTTCATCCAACGTGTTTGTTTCATCCGCAAGAAAGAAGTTTTTTAATCACTGAAGCCCTGCGTGGTGAAGGCGCATATTTAAAACTGCCCAATGGGTATCGTTTTATGGCAGACCATGATGAACGATTAGAACTTGCACCACGAGATATTGTGGCAAGAGCCATCGATTTTGAGATTAAAAAACATGGTATTGAATATGTTCTTTTAGACGGAACACATTTAGGTGCTGAGTTTCTTAAAGAACATTTTCCGACCATTTATGCAAGGTGTTTAGCGGTTGGGATTGACATCACAAAACAAGGTATTCCGGTAGTTCCTGCCGCCCACTATACCTGTGGTGGAGTGGTCACTGATTTGCATGGGCAAACCGATTTGCCACATTTGTATTCTGCAGGTGAAGCAACGTATACAGGCTTACATGGCGCCAACCGTTTGGCGAGTAATTCTTTATTAGAGTGTGTTGTTATTGGTAAAGCTACTGCAGATAAAATTCTGGAGCAAGACATTGTCAAAATGCCTGAAGTGCGTCCTTGGGATGATAGTCAGGTTGAGGATGCAGATGAGCAAGTAGTGATAGCACATAATTGGGATGAGTTACGTTCCCTCATGTGGAACTATGTTGGGATTGTACGAACAACCAAAAGACTAGAAAGAGCCTTGCACCGTATTGAGTTTTTAAAGCAAGAAGTACAGGATTACTATTCTAATTTCCGTGTGAATCGTGATTTGATTGAATTACGTAATCTAATTGTTTGCGCAGAATTGATCGTGCTCTCAGCCCTTGAACGTAAAGAGAGTCGTGGGCTACATTACAGCCGTGATTACCCACAAACCTTTGCTATGTCATATCCTACTATCATCACACCAAAAAGATAAAGACTACATTCGTTCTAGAACGCGCATCGAGTAATCAACCGCAATCACATCCTTGGTCAGTGCCCCGATAGAAATACGATCGACACCTGTCATGGCGATTTCGCGAAGTTTTGTCATTTCAACACCACCTGAAACTTCGAGTTCTGCGCGATTATTCGCGATCTCAACGGCGCGGCGCATATCTTCAATTGAAAAATCATCAATCAAAATATGTTCTGCACCTGCGGCAAGTGCATCTTCTAACTCTTCAATGGATTCCACTTCAATTTGAATCATGACCCCTGAATTTAGGGCTTTAGCATTTTTAAGGGCCGCTTGGATACTGCCTGCAGCCATAATATGGTTTTCTTTAATTAAAATGCCATCCCAAAGAGCAAGACGATGGTTTTTACCGCCACCAACACGAACCGCATATTTTTGTGCTTGACGCAGACCAGGGATCGTTTTACGAGTTTCTAAGATTTTGCAACCTTTAGGATTTACTTGTATATCGGCAATGGCGTCAACATAAACTTTAGTAGATGAAGCGGTCCAAGATAAAGTTTGTAAAAAATTAAGAGCAGAGCGTTCAGCAGACAAAAGTGCTCGTGCATTACATACAATTTCGCAAACAGGGGTCATAGAACGCATCGCTTCACCTTCCCCATACATCCAAGTTACTTGTGCATCAGGATCTAAAGATTTAATGCAAAGTTCAAACCAGGCTTGGCCACACAAAATAGCTCCAGCTTGTTTAATTAGAACATGCGCACGAACACGATCATCAGCACTCACCAATTGCGCAGTCCAATCAACAGTACCAATATCCTCCATCAAAGCATCTTGAACATTTCGGGCCAGAGCCTGTTTTAAAGACTCATTAAATTCAAACATATTTTTCCTTTATTTAAATTATGCTGCACCAATGTTTTTTACAAAGCCATGTTGTGCTTTTGCAAGAAGATCGGGATTGTTTTTCGTGAAATCAAGCATACGCTCAATACAACTTTGGGCTTTTGCTCGGATACCTTCTTCTACCTGAATTTCACCAGTTTGATTTTCCAGACATGAAAGAATATTTGCCAAGCCATTCATCGCCATCCATGGGCAATTAGCGCAACTCTTACAAGTAGCACTTTGACCAGCAGTTGGAGCTTCAATTAGTACTTTATTCGGAGCGAGTTGACGCATGCGATGTAAGATGCCTTGGTCTGTGGCGACGATATATTCTTGGGCAGTTCCTTCAACCACCGCCTTAATCATGGCAGAAGTTGAGCCAACCACGTCAGCCATTGCAACAACTGCAGATGGTGATTCTGGATGAACTAAAATCTGAGCTTTTGGATGAGACTTGCGCAGTGCTTCTAGCTCAACCGCTTTAAATTCGTCATGGACGATACAAGCACCATCCCAAAGAACCATATCAGCACCAGTTTGATCTTGAATATAACGTCCTAAATGTCGATCTGGAGCCCATAGAATCTTTTTACCTTGCTCCTTTAATTGGTGCACGATGGCAAGAGCACAAGAGCTAGTAACCATCCAGTCGGCGCGAGCTTTAACAGCAGCACTGGTGTTGGCATACACCACTACGGTACGATCTGGGTGAGCATCACAGAATTGATTAAAAGCTTCTGTTGGACAGCCTAAATCTAGAGAGCATGTAGCGTCTAGGTCTGGCATAAATACACGTTTTTGAGGAGAGAGGATTTTTGATGTTTCGCCCATAAAACGCACACCAGCAACAATCAGTTCTTGAGCAGAGTGGTCACGGCCAAAGCGGGCCATTTCTAATGAATCGGCAACAAATCCACCCGTTTCCATTGCCAAATCTTGAATATCTCCATCGACATAGTAATGCGCCACGATGACGGCATTACGTACTTTTAATAAAGCGCGGATTTTAGCTTTCGTTTCTTCTTTTTCAGAAGCAGACAAGACTACTGGAGTTTTAGCCCAAGCACTGGCAATACAAGTTGGACCATCCACCATCGGAAGAGAGAATTCATAACTTTTCATTGGACTGTTCATGATTTTGCTATTTAATGACTTACATAGATACATTATCGGAGAATTTATCATCATCGTGAAAAAATATGACAATTCAGAGCTTCTACCCTGTTAGAATGACGTGCGGAGGATGTGACATGCAACGAATGATGCTTTTAGCGAAGTTACACCGTGTAACGGTGACTGAAGCTGATTTAAATTACGAAGGTTCTTGTGGAATTGACGAGGACTTATTAGACGCTGCCGATATGCGTGAGTTTGAGCAGATTGAGCTCTACAACATTAATAATGGAGAGCGTTTCTCTACATACATTATTAAAGCACCGAGGGGCTCAGGGGCGATTTCTCTGAATGGCGCTGCTGCCAGAAAAGCGCACGTTGGGGATCCTTTAATTATCTGTACCTACGGCTTAATTAATGAAGAAGAACTTCATCATCACCAACCAAAAATTGTATTGGTTGGTGACAGTAATCAAATTAAATCAATTAAAAAGGTAGTTTAGCCTCGGGTTTCACTTCTAAGATAGCGTTTTTGAAAGCCGTTTGGATTCGTTCGATGGCTTCTTGCGTATCTGCCTCAAAGCGCATCACAACTACAGGTGTAGTATTTGAGGGTCTTGCTAGACCAAAGCCATCAGCATATTCCACCCTGATGCCGTCGATGGTATTGACCGACTCAGCGCCAGTGAAGTCCGCATTGGCTTTCATCTTCTCAAGAATCGTAAATGGTTCACCTTCTGAGCACGCCATTTGCAGTTCGGGAGTACAAATCGCATTGGGTAAATTAAGTAAGGTTTGATTAGGATCAACCTCTTTCGATAAGATTTCTAATAAGCGTGCCGCAGTATAAAGACCATCATCAAAACCATACCAGCGATCTTTAAAGAAGATATGTCCACTCATCTCACCAGCGAGAGGAGCCCCTGTTTCTTTGAGTTTGGCCTTGACTAAAGAGTGGCCTGTTTTCCACATCAGTGGTTCACCACCATGATCCTTAATCCATGTACCAAGATTACGTGTGCATTTAACGTCAAAAATAATTTGTGCCCCAGGGTTACGTGATAAAACATCTTTGGCGTAGAGCATCATCTGACGATCGGGAAAAATAACAGAACCATCTTTAGTCACAACTCCAAGACGATCGGCGTCTCCATCAAAAGCAAGACCTAGTTCATTGTTAGTGCTGCCAAGATTTTTCATCAGATCTTGCAGATTTTCAAGATGAGCAGGATCGGGGTGATGATTGGGGAAATTGCCATCGACTTCACAAAACATCTCTTCAACTTCACAACCAAGAGCCCTAAATAATTTTCCAGCAAATGCACCACCGACACCGTTACCGCAATCTACAGCTATTTTCATTGGACGAGCAAGATGAATGTCACTGGTAATGCGCTCCAAGTAAGTCGGGAAGATATCGTATTCTGAACGGTTAGCAGTTGCTTTGGGGGCAAAGTTTTTTGCTACGATCCGCTCATACAAAGCTTTGATTTGATCTCCATAAATAGCTTTGCCGCCAAGAACAATCTTAAAGCCGTTATAGTTTGGCGGATTATGACTACCCGTAATCATGATTCCAGAATAAGCCTGTTGACCATGAATTGGTAAGTTAGTTGCAAAATAAACCATTGGAGTAGCAACCACACCAAGATCAATCACATTGATCCCGACGCTGAGTAAACCCTCTGTTAATCCTTGCATGAGAGAAGGGCCTGACAAACGACCATCACGACCAACCACA
>Ga0209188_1002196_pt1 | contig 14663 bp, 15 predicted proteins | sample C_130625_EF_Meta_FD_187307 | JGI IMG/M metagenome (GOLD analysis project Ga0209188, IMG submission 187307) | Freshwater microbial communities from Lake Croche, Canada to study carbon cycling - C_130625_EF_MetaG (SPAdes) (version 2) | ecosystem: Environmental > Aquatic > Freshwater > Lake...
GTCTTTCAATTGGTGTATTTTGTCCGAAATCTCTTTCGACCAATAACGTCGAGTGGACTTGATCATGCCGTGCGGAAAGCCGTGCAGAGAAATATCAAAAATATGTCCGCCGGCCCGTTTGAAGAAAGTAGCCAGACCGCCTAATTGATAGTGATGCTCAACCAGTAAAACCTTTCGGCCAAATTTAGCTAAATTATTGGCGGCGGTCATTCCTCCTAAACCAGCTCCAATCACGACGGCATCGTAACGCGGCAAAAGATTATCGAAAGGCGAAGGCATAAATGTAGAGAAAAGGAGAAGATTAAGCCCGACTGGAGCAAGCAGAAGATAGAAGAAAACCAAAAATGCCTGTCGTGCGAGCGACACCGCCTTGCAGTCATGAGAATCTTGGCTCCTAATTATGGTATGAATCGTGCGGTACCCCTGTTTTTGCTTCTGACCTTCTCCCGTCTGTTGGCCGAAGATGTATTAACCTATTCCGACCCCCATCCTCAGGCTTATCACACGAGTACACGTGCCAGCGTGATCGACTCTCGTTGCAGCTCTCATCCTGAGATAAACTTTGTTTTAGAAAAAGACGGCAAATCCACCGACACCGAAAATGCAGATGTGGACACGCGTGTAAAACCTCGCGGCCAATGTGTCATTTGGCTCATGGGCTACAATCCACTACTCGCTGAGAGATTAAATCAGTACGGTCTACATTCTATCCAAGTCGCCTACGCACGAGAGTGGTTTAACCAATTAAATACCGAGCCCAAGGATGACACTCAACATTTAGGCAACATTCGCTGTGAAGCGCTTACTGGATTGGATACTTCCAAATTTATCCAAATCCCTTTGCCCGATAGCATGCAAGAGCGTACCTTCCAACTCATAAAATTTCTCGCTAAAAATCAACCCGCAGCGCGTTGGGATTATTTCCTTAAAGCAGACGGCAAAAGTTTAAATTGGGAAAAAATAATTATCGCAGGATCTTCACACGGTGCCACTTCATCCGCGCGTTTCGGCATTCAGCAAAAGGTGGCGCGCGTTGTCATGTTCTGCGGGCCGCGCGATCAATTCGAAGATTGGCAGTCGCTCCCTTCCGCAACACCACCCAATCGCTTCTTTGGATACAGTCATATTTTAGACGGCGGCTGGACCGGTAATCACTATCCTCGGTCATGGTTATTATTAGGGCTCAATAAATTTGGTCCGATTGTAAATGCTGACACCACACCTGCACCCTTTGCCCATTCGAGAAGACTAACCACTGAAGGTGATGTAAAAAATGATCCCGCCAAAGCGCATGGCTACGTGCAGCCGAATAAAAATTCTCCCAAAGATGCGAAGGGCAACTACCTCCAAGATGAAGTTTGGAAATATCTTTTTACATCCGATGTTAATGCGGTTGGAGCTGCGGTTGCACCCGAGGCATCGACTCCCATGGATTTAAGAAAAAAATAATTTTTATCGATGGCTTGCTCTCTGATAATTTTAAGACGTTGATAGTTCTTCTAAGATGGCCGTGCGCATCGATCTCATCACTCTCTTCCCAGCAATGGCCAATGGCTTCTTGCAGGAATCGGTTATTGGACGAGCCATTGATAACGGGTTAATTCAGTTCAAGGCGCACAACCTGCGGGACTGGTCGAAAGATAAACATCATAAAGTGGACGATGTCCCTTATGGCGGGGGTCCGGGCATGTTAATGACCTGCCAACCCCTGTTTGATGCCGTGGACGGCCTGGCCACCCCCGGAGCGGAAGTCATCTACCTTTGCCCTGATGGTGAGCAGCTAACCAACGATTTAGCCCGCGAATTAGCCCAAAAAAGCCATTTAATCCTGGTTTCTGGCCATTATGAGGGTATCGACCAACGCTTCCGCGATGCCCGGGTTACCCGTGAAATATCGGTCGGGGACTATGTGCTAACAAATGGCACACTTCCGGCCTGTATTGTGGTCGATTGTGTCGGTCGGCAGATCCCCGGGGTACTTGGTGAGGAAAACTCCTTGACTGGGGATAGCTACAACGGCAAGTTGCTCGCCTTTCCGCAGTACACTAGACCCGCTGTTTATGATGGTCTCGAAGTGCCCCCGGTCCTCCTCGGAGGCCACCACGCTGAAATCGAAAAATGGCGTCGGGCAAAGCAAATCGAGAAGACAAAGCAACGAAGGCCCGACCTACTGGAAGACAAATAAAACCAGCCATGAGCAACCATCCCCTCCTCCAATTCGCGACCCAGTCGCAACTAAAAGCTAACCGCGGTGCCGACACATTTAAAGTCGGTGACGGCGTACGCGTCTCCACCAAGGTTCGCGAAGGCGACAAAGAACGCACCCAGGTTTTCTCGGGCATCGTGATCTCTCGCAAAGGTGGTAACGTCCAAGAAACCTTCACTGTTCGCCGCGTATCCTTCGGCGAAGGCGTTGAACGTACTTTCCCTGTTCACTCCCCCAACATCGAGAAAATCGAAGTTGAGCGCGTGTCCCAAGTCATGAAGGCTCGTCTCTACTATCTCCGTGGTCGCCAAGGTAAGTCTGCTACCAAGGTTAAAGAAAAGCGTTACGATCCATCGGCTGAAACCGTTGCTAAGTAATCGTCTTCGATTAACTTTTAAAAGACCCGCTCCGGCGGGTTTTTTTATATTTTAACCCATTCGACTGAGATGGGGTAATTTAAATGAGCGACTTCAAGCAAATCAAGCCGTTCATTATTAAGCACTTAAACTGATGTTTTAGTTAAATCGTGAATAACTCATTAAATAAATTAACACAATTTGGTAGGTGCAGGCTTGACTCTCGCCCCTCCGCCTGCGTTTTTTCTCTTTCCTCTTTTGGTTAAACCCAAGATTGGCCTTCTCTCACCTTCTCCTATTTATGTTACGCATTCGCCTCCAACGTTTCGGAACCAAGAACGAGCCGACCTATCGTCTCGTTGTGGCCGAACAACACATCCGTCGCGACGGTCGCTTCGTTGAAGTCTTGGGTCACTACAACCCAAGCGCACGCGGCAAAGCAGCTCCTCTCGTGATCAACGTCGAACGCGTTGATCATTGGATCAAGCTCGGAGCTCAACCTTCCGACACTGCTAAATCTCTGGTCAAGCGCGCACGCGCCACTGCCAAAGCTTAAGTAAATTTTTCTACGGCGGAAACGCCTCACCCTGACGACGTCTCGCCCCGCCAAAAAGCGGGGCGTTTCGTTTTAGGAGTTAATTAATTTTATTCCAACCGCCTTCGCCGTTTTTTTCCAACCTCTGGAAACCGGCTTGGCGTAATTTCTCATCGGAGACGGACTGCTTCATCGCTCCTTCACCATACTTAATAGTCAGACTCGGTGAATCAATCACCCGACGACAAGGTTCCTTCGTTACGGGATGAAAAGTAAAATCAGGCGCATCCTTCGGGAGGTCCGCTTCAAACTCCTGACCTTCTGAGCCGTCGGACTTGATCACGATGTAGCGTCGCAGAGGCATGATTAATTTTTATTACTACGCGGATCAAAAGCATCGCGCAAGCCATCACCCAAGTAGCTCAATGAAAGCAGCGACAGAGCAAAGGTGGTCGCAGGGATAATTAAAAGCCAGGGACATTGCTCCATGACATCCGTTCCTTCTTTAATTAACAGACCCCATGACGTCATCGGAGCCTTAACCCCCAAGCCCAAGAAGCTCACAAAGGCTTCGAGCATTAATACATTCGGAATCGTCAACGTCGCGTAAACGGCGATGGTGCCAGAAAGATTGGGAAGATAGTGATGAAATATAATTCCTAAGCGCGACTGGCCTAAAGCGACCGAGGCATCGACAAATTGCCGGCTCTTCAGCTGTCGCGTCTTTGTACAAATAATACGCGCCATGGTCAGCCAAGACACGCCACCGACCGCTAAAAAGATTAGCCAAATATTTTGTCCGAAAACTACGGTACACAAAACAACAATGAGCGTTAACGGAAGCGTGCTGATGATATCAATCACCCGCATGGAAAAATCTTCGAAACGACCACCGAGCTCCGCTGCCGCGATTCCGTAAATAACACCCACGAACAATGCGACCAAGGTAGCAATCAAACCAACGGTGATGGAGATTAAGCCACCTTGCAGAACGCGGGACAATAAATCGCGACCCAATAAATCTGTCCCAAACCAGTGCTCAGCCGATGGACTCGTCGGTCCTAATAATAAATTTTGTGATTTATAATCGTAGGGCGAAATCCACGGAGAAAGAAAACAGACGGCCGCTAAAATAACCAAGAAACCTAATGCGATAAGCGGTAAAGACTTCCGAGTAAATCTCTGCCAAAGCGTCGCGGGTGCTGGCGTATCTAAGGCTAATTCGCTCATGAGTTTTTGCGCAGTAAGCGCGGATCGAGGGCCGCCTTAACCAAGTCGGCAATTAAGTTTAAGACCAATAAAGCCACAGCGTAAATTAAAGTGGTTCCTAAAATAAGAGTGATATCGCGATTAATAATAGCGGTCACAAACAAGCGTCCTAAGCCTGGGACATCGAACAATGACTCCACCACGAAAGTTCCAGAAACTAAAGCGGCGGTAGCGGGACCTAGGTAAGTCACCACAGGCAGAATGCCGTTTCTTAAAACGTGGATGAATCTTACACGGAAAGGAGAAATGCCTTTGGCTTTAGCGGTGCGAATATAATCCAACTGACCTACTTCCAATAATTCACCGCGCGTCAGACGAGCCAAAGGTGCAGCGGTAATTAAACCCAAAGTCAGCGCAGGTAAAACCAAATGAATGGGCGAGCCCCAGCCACAAGGAGGAAGCCAACCTAACGTTTTGGAAAATACCAAAGAGAGAATCGGACCCAAAACAAAGGCTGGTAAACAAACTCCCAATAATGCGAAGCCCATCGGAACACGGTCTAAGGAAGAATTAGGGTACGACGAAGCCAAGACTCCCACCGGAATGCCAATCAACACCGCCAAAATAATTGAGACGGTTCCTAGCGTTACTGAAACCGGGATTCTTGATCCGATAATTTCGTTCACCGTCCATCCAGGGTATTTGAGTGAAGGTCCTAAATCTCCCTGCAGTAAATTCTTAATATAGTTTTTAAGTTGAATAACCAAGGGCTGATCCAAGCCGTAATAAGCTTCGAGACGCAGTTTCACTTCGGGTGGCAGCGGACGCTCTTTATCAAAGGGTCCACCCGGCACCGCGTGAGCTAAGAAAAAAGTGGCGATGACGACCAGCAAGAGAACCGGAACCATTTCCGCCAACCTTTTTAAGACATACAAAAACATTAGGGGTTAGCGGCTTTAACTTTTTTCTCTAATTCTTCAGTAGTCGGAGGTGGCGGCAAACCGCGTGCATCGGAGCGCGACCAACCCATGCGATCCGAAACCGTTTCATATTCTTTATCATTTAATGAACTGCCTGACTTTAAACGAGTTTGGCGAATTTCACTATCGCGATGCATTTGCTCGATGGATTCTTTTTCGGAGCGTTCGCGATAAGAGGAGCAACCCATCAATAATCCTGAAGCCAGTATGCTCGTTACTAAAAATCTCATAGCATTACTATTCAGCGAGATCATCGTGGCTCAAGCACGGACAGACTTTAGATAAATTTAATCGATGACGCGAGCGGGCGACCAAGTCGTAGAAAAAATCGCGGATGACTCGTGGAATAATTTTTAGGCTCAGACCCACCCAGGGCCAAAGTCCGTCGCATTTGCTTAAAAGATAAATCACGGCCTCCGATCGCACTAACCGACGAGAGCCAACCCAAACGACCACCGTTCCATGATCGCCTCCAGCGGGTTCGCCTAAAATTCGGGCCACTTCGCCCACATTCTGAGCAAAAATGAAATGCTTACTTTGATTTCGGGCACTAAACCAAATCATCGTGCGATTACAGAGCGTGCAATCCCCGTCAATGAGGACAATAGCTGGGCTAATCGACATAGCCATAGAGTGAAGAAATCAGCCCAAGAGTGAAGGCCTTTTAGCCCATTTCGCACATTATCAGGAAAAGAGTCCAAAACGTCGAAAAGCGCTTGTCATCATACTGCTAGAGTGCCAAATAAGCCCTTCCTACTGGGCCGGAAGGGTATCCAAGTGGCTAAAGGTCGCGGACTGTAAATCCGTTCAGCTTCGCTGTTCGTGGGTTCGAATCCCACCCCTTCCACCAGCAGGAATTTCAAAGCCCCCGAAGAAAGGGGGTATTTTGATTAAATCCGCGTTGACTCCGAGGGCTAGCCACGGCTTCCCTAATACTTCACATGGCAAACATCAAAGCTAACAAAAAGAGCGTTCGTCAGACCGCCGCTCGCGCCGCTCGTAATAAGATCGTCCGCACCCGTCTGAAAACCCTCGTTAAAGGTTTCACTGCAGGCTCACCCACCGCGGCTGCCTCACTCGTTGCCTCAGCTGCTGATAAAGCAGTTAAGTCCGGCGTGATCCATCGCAACAAAGCTAATCGCATCAAGGCCCGCCTCGCGAAGAAATTAGCTGCTGCTAAAAAATAGTGATTTAAAGTTTTTTCCAAGAACCCCGCCGTCTTCGCGACGTCGGGGTTTTTTATTTTAAATATGACCAAACCTCTCTCCATCGGATTTCCTAGCGGACTCTTTGGCGAGGAAGCCTTGCGTCTCGATATTCTACAACAAGGGGATGGTTGGTTCGCGATTTCTAAACCTGTTCAAATTCCTTTCGATGATCATCCGTGGCAAAACGGTGAAACTCATTTGATTGGTGCGATTCGCTCACAGCTCGAAATGGGCAAACCAGAAATCGTTCGATTGGGCCTACAAGAACCTGCTTCAGCTTTCGGACCCGAACCTGAAGTCTCCGGTGTCGCCGTCATCGCCGACCGCGCTCGCACTTTAGCCGCATGGCGTGACGCCTTGGGGTCATTTCAACTGCAATTCACCTATACACTCATCGCCAAGAATGAGGACGCTCCTACCGAAGGCGGAGTATGCGATTTATCCATTGGCATGGATGACACCAGGGGCCGGGCCTTTATCTCCAATCACCGCGGCAAACAGGCGGAAACGGATTTCATAGGCGGAGAAGTTTTTAACGGCTGGCGACAATGGACCGCAAAAACGCGTTACCCACGACGCGATCAAATACGCATCCACGCACACGAATGCGGAATTAAAATCGCCGGCGAGTTAAACTACGAACGTACAGGTCGAATCACTTTAGCCGACACGGTACGACGCGGAAGAATTAATAAAGGCGAAGATCATCCACTACATCGTTGCCTGCTTCTTCACTTACAAAAAGTCGAAGGGGTCGTTGACGGTAAACCATTTGAAATTGAAGCACCGTTGCCCACTGACTTCGCCACGGTATTAAAGCGACTGCGCAAAGGCGCTTAGTCGTTCGGGGCGCCAGGATTCGCGGCACCATCGAATCTTATCATAATTATCTTTTAATATTATCTTCTCCCGCGTGCGAGGCCATCGCTTCGCGTCTTAATCCATCTTCGCGATACGACATAAATAAATATAAACCTACGCCGACGCAAATACAGGAGTCGGCGATATTAAAAGCGGGAAAACGGTAGTAAGGTAAATGGATATCAATAAAATCGATAACGTGGTCGCCGAGTAACCGATCTAAAACATTTCCGAGGGTGCCACCGACAAATAAGCCGAAAGCTAATTGTCCGTAACTGAGTTCACGCATCAAAGGCTTCCGCCAACGCCATATTAAAGCGAGCACCGCCAAGGCTAAAAATATGAGGAGCGGTTTAACACCTTGCTGCGCACCGAGGCCCCAAGCGGCGCCTTTATTACCAACATGAACTATCCAAAATCTAGAAAAAATAATAATCGGTTGGCGCTCGGGATCATCTAAAAAATAAGCACCAAAGGGAATCGTTTGCGTGACCCAAACTTTAGTTAGCCAATCCAATAAAACGGACACACCCGTGACGCACCAGAATGTGCGATAAGGGCGGAAACGATCAAACTGGATTAGTCCTGAGCTCAAGTCTCGGGAGTGTCATCTTCGCCACCGCCACCGCCAGAACCGAATCCGACTTCATCACCGATTTCGCCGAGAGGATTACCGCCACGACGACGGCTAGCACGACGAGTCCGTTCGAGTTCTTTTTGGCCTTCGAGGGAATAACGAGTGAAAGGAACCGCCATCAAACGAGCGTGAGGAATGGGCTTATTGGTGATTTCGCAAACTCCGTAAGTATTTTTCTTCATCCGAACAATCGCGTCAGAGATTTCCTTGAGCGCTTCTTGCTCATTAGAAATAAGGGACAGCGCGAAGTCGCGATCTGCGGTGTCACTACCCGCATCGGCTAAGTGTTGTGAGTAGCCTGAGAGGTCACCAGCGTCGTCTTTACCATTCTTCTTGAGTGCTTCTTCGGAGTGGAAGGCCAAACCCTTCTGAATGGCTTCACGCATTGCCATCAAGAGGTGGTAATAGCGGCGAAGTTTTTCTGGAATTTCTTTAACTTCATCACCAGCGCTAGAGCCCTTGCGGAAAGGGTTAGATCCACCTAATAAATCGGCAATCGAAGCAGATTCAACATTTTGAACCTTAACCGGCTGAGCACGGGATGAAATTGCAGCTCTCTCACGTGCCTTACGTTCCTCATCAGGAACCCATAAATTGAGTTTAGTGCCACCCTTCTTGTGCGCCTTTAAAAACTCATGAACATTTTCGATAGTGAAAAATTGTAACTTCGGACGAACGGGAACCTGCATCACCGCATCTATCTTAACATTTTTCGACTCTCTATGACCATCTAAGGTGGCTTTTTGTTTATCGTGTTTAGCCTTGTTGTCGATTTTAGCCGCACCCTTGAGGTTTTTGCCAGCAGGCACTTTAGCGACCACGGCAGGCTTCTTGGCCTCTACCTTTACAATAGGTTTAACCGGAGCCTTCGCACCTTTAACGGGAGCAGTAGGCTTAACGTTCTTTTTAGCGACCGGCTTGGCTTTGATCGGCGCAGTAATTTTTTTTGCAGCAACGACGGGCTTCTTCGGTGCGGATTTAGCTGCAGGTTTTTTTGCGGCTGATTTTTTGGGAGGAGTTTTCTTAGGCATGAAAATTAGCTGAGTGAAAATTTAGAAGCGAGGGCTTCGCGGCAACGTGGAGAGACCATACCAAATTCTCCGGCGTTCACAAGTTCAGGAACCCAGCGCCAAGAGCGTGGGCAACGCACCCCAAGTGCGTGGTCTACTTTAAATGTCAAGTCAGCCCCAGCGGTCGGAGTCAGAGTCACCGCTGAAACTATCCAAAACTCGCTTAAAAGTTCAGAATAACGGCTTAATAAGGCAAAATCCTTATTCTGAGGATCGGCCGAAATATCCACGGCAGCCTCAAGGGATTGTCCGATTTTTTTCTCCTGACGTAACTTCTCGAGCGGTACATTCACCTGAGCAGCTAAATTTTGAATAGCGATAAAGGCCGCATGAGCCTCCAATCCAGCCGCATCTTCCCACTCGTTTTCTACAACCGGCCAATCCTGTAAGTGTACTGCGGTATCATCATTATACTCGGTTTTATGATGAAGATGTGACCAAGCTTCATCCGCGGTAAAGGGTACGAAGGGAGCAATGAGTTTTAAATACACCTGGAGCACTTGATAAATCGCTGTCTGTGTGGAGCGACGTAACGGATGATTCACCGCCATGGTGTATAAACGATCCTTAACAATATTATGATAGGTCGCGGATAAGGTTCCGGTCGTGAATGCAGCAATCGCAGCCGCCGCACGGTGGAACTCATAACGCTCACAAGCATCGGAGACTTCATGAATAAGTTTTGCAGTCTCCACTAATACCCAGCGATCAATCAGAGATAACTTTGCGGTCGGAACGGTATCGGTACTTGGATTAAAGTCGTGTAAGTTTCCTAATTGATAACGGAGCGAGTTACGCATTCCGCGATATTGATTCGAAATCGTCTCGAAGATTGCATCCGAAATAGGGATATCGCTTTGATAGTTTTCTGAAGCGACCCACAAACGAACGATATCAGCGCCATATTTTTTCACATAGTCATCAGCCGTTTGTGGCTTGCCTGAATTATCTGACTTAGAAATTTTCTGGCGTTTCTCATTCACGACAAATCCGTGCGTTAATACAGAACGATAAGGCGGTGCGCCTTTAACTGCGATTGCGGTCCAGAGTGATGATTGGAACCAACCACGATGTTGATCGGATCCTTCCAAATATAAATCAGCGGGCCAGTGTAAGTCGGGATGGATCGCGCAGACAGCTAAATGACTGGAACCAGAATCAATCCATACATCTAGAGTATCACTACCCTTCTTTAAATCCTTCGGCCAATCTTTGGGCACAGTTGCGCCATTGAGAACTTGGCTCACATCCGTCGCCCACCACCAATCTCCACCTTGCTTCGCAACTTGGGCCGCGACGTGACGAACTACGCCAGCGTCTAAATAAGATTCGCCAGTCGACGGAGAATAAAATGAAGGAATCGGAACACCCCAAGCGCGTTGACGAGAGATACACCAATCAGGACGCCCTTCGAGCGCAGCGCGAATACGATTCTCTCCACTCGTTGGAATCCATTTCACCTGACCAACAGAGGCTAAGGCTTTAGCACGAAGCCCACCGCGATCTAATCCAACGAACCATTGATCAAGTGCGCGAAAAACAACGGGAGATTTCGAGCGCCAACAATGCGGATATTGATGCTCAAACGTGGATGATTTAATGAGAGCGCCCTTCGCCTTTAAGATTGTAAGCACGGCAATGTTAGCCGGATTTTTTCCATCGGTTTCTAAAACAGTAACCCCAGCCAACTCTGGTGGCACACGTCCATCATCGGCGTAAGTGCCATCGTCACGAACCGGACAATAAGGTTCGAGGCCATATTTATTTCCAGTTTGAAAATCTTCTAAGCCGTGTCCAGGTGCCGTGTGAACACAGCCTGAACCTGCATCGGTAGTTACGTATTCCGCTAAAACGATGGGAGCATCGCGCTCAATAAAAGGGTGGCGAGGCAACAGGCCTTCGAGAGTTTTTCCTTTAACTTTAAATCCGTCTACAGCGCCTTCTAATCCACATTCAGAAACAAAAGCATCACGACGGGCAGTGGCTACGAGATAAGATTTTTCTCCGTGGATTATTTCGACGTAATCCAACTCAGGGTGAACAGCAATCGCGAGATTGGCTGGCAACGTCCAAGGTGTCGTTGTCCAAATCACCACCGAAAGAGGATGTGCAGGCTTGAGTCCCTTGCTCTCAGGTTGAGCGACGGGGAATGCTACCCAAATGGAGTGCGAACGTTTCGTAATGTATTCGATTTCGGCTTCCGCTAAAGCAGTCTGACAGGGAATCGACCAGTAAACGGGCTTCTTCGAACGATACACTAAACCTTGTTCAACAAAATTAGAGAATCCTTTTAGAATTTCAGATTCGTAGGCGGGATCCATCGTACGGTATTCCGACTTCCAATCGGCCAGAACTCCTAAACGACGGAACTGACCGCGCTGTTTTTCGATATAGCTCGCAGAAAATTCCGCACAGGCTTTGCGAATGCCTAATGGCTCTAATGATTGTTTCTTCGCCTGCAGTTCCTTCATTACTTTATGTTCAATCGGCAAACCGTGACAATCCCAGCCGGGCACATAAGGCGTGCGCAAACCCTTCATCGATTTGAAACGCAAAATAGAATCTTTTAAAAGTTTGTTAAGGGCGGTACCGATATGAACGTCGCCATTGGTAAACGGTGGTCCGTCGTGCAGAACAAACGCGGGTTTACCTGCGGCACGCTTCTGAATTTTTTCGTACAGTTTAAGACGATCCCAGTGAGCGATTCGCACGGGCTCGCGCTCAGCCAAACCTGCCCGCATCGGGAAGTCGGTTACAGGCAAATTCAGGGTATCCTTGAGCTCTACGGCCATAATTGATAAAGTTTATTGAGTGTTAATTAGCGGGTGGCAATACCCCACCGGGCGGGCAGAATGATGGACTTACACATATTGGCAAGGGGTAGATGCGAAAAAATGACCACACGGCATCGAATATAAAAGGTAAAAATCGGGTAGTATTGACAGACTTAGAGATAAAGCCACCAATGTTGACTCCATGGATAACACGAAGCCAAATCTGGTCACCAAACAAGGGGCAATTATCGATATCATTCTAACGGTAATTTTCTTCGTCATCATGACCAACGTTCTTAAAAACCACGTGCCTTGGGTCGAAGCCGGCGAATTTGCAGTATTACTCGGCGGCGCCTACGCCTCAGCCTGCCTTTCAGGTGTATTCTGGTTAGCCCTATCACTCTTCCGAGTCACGCTGGCTGACCAAGTTCTGCAAAAAACAGAATCGCAAAAGAACAACTAATTAAAAGTTCTTTCGTCCAAAGAAGGCCAGCTCACTGCTGGCCTTCTTTTTTGGACAAGCCGCCAGAAAGCGCAGCCTCGATTTCTTTTCTTAATTCATTGGCCGCACTACGCTCTTTTAAAAATTCAGCCCACTGTTGATCTAGTTCTTCGGGCGTAGCAGTAGAAAAGTTCTCCAACCAAGTACCGAAAGTTCGCCAAGCATTGTGATAAACGGGATTTTGGCGGAGAAGCTCTCGACGTAAAGCAGTGAGCCTTGATTTCATTTCTAATCGCACCCCTTGCGCGTCTCGATTTTTAACCGCCATGGGACCAGTTAAGACGACATCACCCTGACCAAGATCAAAAACGAAGCGCGATAAATCATCGAGCGTTTCTGCTGATTCGCGCATACCCAAACTCACGGGTGCACGATTTAATAATAAATTAGCTCGCGCCGTTAACCACCAGTTTTCATCGAGGGGTTTATTCTTAACTATTAATTTTGAAATATCTTCACCCTGTGCACTATTAATTAAAACTTTAATCTGTTCCGCACTTGAACCTATTTCGTTGCGGACCGCGCGCCAAAACAGAAAAGATTCTAAGTCAGTCGCCTGCCCTTTTATAATTTTCTCTAATGAATACGGAGTGTTTGAACGACCTTGACGGTACCACCAATCCACCATCGTAGGTCGCAATAACCCAATGATTTCAGACTTCAAAGCTTGGCGCAACCAGATGGGGCTTTTGTCATAAGGTCGCCCTCCCGCCAGAGCTGCACGCGCTAACCATGTACACGCAGCCGCCTCAGCCGCTTGGTCAGAAATGTCTTCTTTTGTATTAACATTAATTTGAGTAAGAATTTCTCCACTCAAATTGCGCACCGAAACAGGAGGCGTATTTTTCGTATCTATTAATTCAATGCGCGCCTTAGGTGGAGGCAACGCCGGCATGAATAACACCTGCTCCATGTAGCGGTTGATAGCCTCGCAGTGCGAAGCGACGAAACTTAACTCGTTTAAGTTATATCCTAAAACAACACCCAATGAAGTCTCATTCACATAGAGATGCGGCTCAGCGGGTGGAGCTTCCGGAGTCGAAGGCGGAGTTGTTAAAAGAATACAAGCAGCCAACAAACTCAGCATACATTAAGATCCCGCAAAATGATCTTCATTCACTTCGACCGGCTCGCCACCTGAAAGATGCAGAGGCTCACCCAGAGGTGATTGATCATTTTTCCAGACCTCAATAGTCGCCGGTGCTTCGGGATCTGGAGAAATCCACTGCCAGCGACCAATTCCTAAAAATGTCATCGGAATGCCTTTTTCCATGCTCAAACCAGGACCCGTACCACGCACATAGGGCTTATTTCCAATACCAATCATGAGGTTAATGGTCAGTGCAGTACCCGAGGCAGATGCTGCAGTAGACTCAGTTTTTTGTTCAACGGGTGCTTCTTCAATTTCCACCTCTTCCACTTCTTCTTCAGTCTCCTCTACCTCCTCATCATCTACATCTTCTTCATCATCAGAAATAGCCGCTTCGGCCTCCGGCTCTTCTTCCTGAACGGAAGCTGGACTAGGAGCGGAGGCCTTAGAGGGGTTTTCCTGAATCGATTTCACCTGCGACTGTAACTCATCAATACGATCGCTCGTTTTATCAATTTGCTGACCTACCTTTTTAATTTCATCGCGCACTTTCTTAAAATCATCGGCTACTTCCTCGGTGTCTGCGACCACTCCGCGAAGTGTATTCGTAATCGAACTTACTTTTTCATTTAACTCATCAACATCATCTTTCTTCGCCGCTGAAGCTGCTGAGCCGATATCTTTTTCGAGCGACTTAATTTTATTCTCTAAAATAGCGAATGCTGATTTGATTTGATTGATTTCCGTCGAAGCTCTTTGCGCAATCGCTTCATTAGCTGAACGACCGTTTTGCTCTACGTCTGCGAGACGGCGAGAGATAACTTCCATCGCTGATCTAAATTCATCGCGTTGACGATCGAGCTCTTCTTTCAGTGCAGCCCGCAAACGAGCCTGCTCCGCCATTCTTTCTTTTTTGTCACCGCCCTCCGACATCACTGGGATAACAACAATCAACGAAGAAATTAAAATACCCGCCCCCGCCAGAAAAGCATCCCAACCGTCTCGCTTTGGAGCGTCGGAATAAATAAATAAAATGGCCAGCACCGCCAGAAAATCTGCGGCGACTAGGAACCATTTCTCTTGGAGTATTTTTTCGATTTCGCGGTTCTTCATGAGTAGTTTGTGGGGTAAATTTATCGAGGTCTCTCAACGAAACCTACTTTGCGGTTAACCTTTGAGAGAACCTTAAAAGCACGACTTTGGGCCTGTTCCGCGCCCATTTTAAAGATTTTATC
>Ga0209188_1002197_pt1 | contig 14662 bp, 10 predicted proteins | sample C_130625_EF_Meta_FD_187307 | JGI IMG/M metagenome (GOLD analysis project Ga0209188, IMG submission 187307) | Freshwater microbial communities from Lake Croche, Canada to study carbon cycling - C_130625_EF_MetaG (SPAdes) (version 2) | ecosystem: Environmental > Aquatic > Freshwater > Lake...
AATTCAAAACCGAAGTTGCTCCTTGTAGAACATTTTGTTTTTTACATGAATTAGAAGCTTTACTAGACAATGATTTAATTAAAGGTGGCGATATCAATAATGCTATTGTAGTGGTAGATAAACCAGTTACTGACGCAGAAATGACACGTTTGGCCAAAGTATTCAATCGTGAAAAAATTGAAGTAAAAAGTGAAGGCTATTTAAACAACCTTGAGCTTCGTTTTCCTAACGAACCAGCTCGTCATAAATTATTAGACGTAGTGGGTGATTTAGCTTTAATTGGCTACCCTATCAAGGGGCGTATCATTGCCAATCGCCCCGGACACAGTACCAATGTGGAATTTGCAAAAAAAATCAAACAATATATAAAACGTAACAAACACGTAAAAAATGTACCGGTTTACGACCCTACTATTCCACCTGTATATAATTTAGAGAAAATAGAAAAGACTTTACCCCACAGACATCCGTTTTTGTTTGTTGATAAAATCATAGAACTAAGTGATACTAGTATTGTTGGTATTAAAAATGTAACTTTTAATGAATGGTTTTTTCAAGGACATTTTCCGGGAAACCCTGTAATGCCGGGTGTTATACAAATTGAAGCACTTGCCCAAACAGGTGGTATTTTGTGTATCAATGCAATGTCTGAAGGCGAGTATGATACTTATTTTTTAAAGATTGACAATTGTAAGTTCAAACAAAAAGTAGTACCTGGCGATACGATGATTTTAAAGATGGAACTAATTGCACCTATTAGAAGGGGTATCTGTGAAATGAGGGGGACAGTTTATGTGGGAGGCAAAGTTGCTACCGAAGCCGACTTAGTAGCTCAGGTAGTAAAAAGAACTTAAATCATAATAAATTGCCAATAAAGCTATTTTTGTATCCATTAAAGCAACTTTGGCATCTTTTTTATAGTCATTAGTGCCATATGGAAGCACTAATACAACCAAAACCAAAAATAAGGATGACACATCCGTACACTTATATCGATCCCAATTCAAGCATCGCTCCGAATGTAAAAATCGATCCATTTACCGTAATTCACGGAGACGTAAAAATTGGCGAAGGAACTTGGATAGGTAGCAATGTAACCATTATGGATGGCACAAGAATTGGAAAGAACTGTAGGGTTTTTCCTGGTGCTGTATTGGGTGCTATTCCACAAGACTTAAAATTTAGTGGCGAAAAAACAACAGCGGAAATAGGTGATAACACCACCATTCGTGAATTTGTAACCATCAATCGTGGAACAGAAGACCGCGGCAAAACCAAGGTTGGAAACAACTGCTTAATTATGGCTTATAGTCATTTGGCGCATGATTGTATTATTGGCAATAACTGTATTTTAAGTAATAGCGTGCAAGTTGCGGGGCATGTTACCATGGGCGATTGGGCTGTAGTTGGTGGCGTGAGTGCCGTTCACCAATTTGTAAATATTGGCCAGCATGCATTTGTAGCTGGTGGTAGTTTGGTTAGTAAAGACGTTCCTCCTTATATTAAAGCTGTTCGCAATCCATTAAGTTATGGCGGAGTGAATAGTGTAGGACTTAAACGCAGAGGCTTTCCACTTCAGCAGATTAACCATATATTAGACGTTTACCGAACAATTTATAATAAAGGATTTAATATTTCTCAAGCCTTAGAATTTATTGAAGAAGAATTACCTGCTACCGATGAGCGCGATGAGATCGTTACTTTTATTCGCGATAGTGGCAGAGGAATCATCAAACGATTTACCAAAGGTGCAAATGACGAGGACTAACCAAGTTTTAGGCAAAATCAGTTTGCAAGATGTAGGCAAACGTTTTAATCGAGAATGGATTTTCCGACACTGTAATTGTGTATTTGAAACAGGCAAGCAATATGCTATTACAGGCCCAAATGGATCGGGCAAAAGTACTTTACTCCAAGCAATTGGCGGAAGTTTGCAAACAAGCCAAGGTGCGGTACAATGGCAAGACACTAATCAAACTATCATAGAATTAGAACAAGCTTATCAATACTTAGGCATAGCAGCGCCTTATTTAGAATTGATTGAAGAAATGACTGCAAAAGAATTTCTTAGTTTTCATGCACAATTCAAACCTTTAATTAGTAGTGTTAGTATAGAAGAAATACTCACTATCATTGGGCTTGAGAAGGCAGCAAATAAACAGATTCGTTATTTTTCAAGCGGCATGAAACAACGCATTAAATTAGCACAAGCAATTTTTTCAAACACGCCTGTTTTACTATTAGACGAACCTTGTACCAATTTAGATGCTATAGGTTACGCGCTTTACCACGAATTAATTAAAAAATTTTGCAGCAATAAACTCATTATTGTTAGTAGCAATGATCCACAAGAATTTGACTTCTGCACTGAAATTATTCGCATTCAGGATTATAAATAATTTACAACTGATGATGATTATTTAATTTAGTGTCATTGGTATTTTGTTAGGATAATACAATGTATTAGTTTTAGTAATTCGTTCGGTTTAAACCCATAAATAATAGGATTGCTATGAAGTCATTTACCATTGAAGAAATCAATGCCGTTTTGCAAGGGGAATTAATCGGTCAAACCACACATATTATTAATGGTCCTGAACAACTTGATATGGCCACTAACAACCACATCAGTTTTATTGGGGATAAAAAATACATCAAACTTTGGGCCGATTCCAAAGCAGCTGCAGCAATAGTTAATCAAGATTTTATTATTGAACCTGGCCATAACCGGGCTTTAATTAAGGTAAAGAGCGCCGACTTGGCAATGGCGCAATTATTAGAACTCTTTGTTCCTGAAGAACCCATATTTGACGAAGTTATTCACCCAACTGCAGTCATTCATTCCACTGCTACCATTGGTGCAAACACAAGAATTGGTGCAGGATGTTATGTAGGTGCGCATGTTGTAATTGGCAATGATGTTACCTTATATCCTAACACAACCATTTTAGATAAAGTAAGTATTGGTAACGATAGTATTTTATATCCTGGGGTAGTTATCAGAGAAAGATGTATTGTAGGGCATCATTGTATTATTCATTCAAATGCCAATATTGGTTCGGATGGATTTGGCTTTAGGGCTAGCCCCGATGGAAAAGGACTGGTAAAAATTCCACATATTGGCAATGTTGTACTAGGTAATTATGTTGAAATAGGATCTAGTACTTGTATTGACCGTGGTAAATTTAGTTCCACTATTATTGGCGATGGCAGCAAGCTAGACAACCTTGTACAAATTGGCCACAACAGCAAAACCGGTAAGTTTTGTATGATGGCAGGAAGTAGCGGATTGGCTGGTTCTGTAACACTGGGTAATGGCGTAATGATTGGTGGTGGCGTATGTGTATCGGACCATGTTACAGTGGGCAATGGCGTAATGATTGGTGGTATGTCTGGCGTAATTAGTGATGTGCCAGACGGGAAAAAAGTATTAGGATATCCTGCTGTTGACGCAAGAGACTGTTTAAAACAATGGGCTTATACAAGGAATATGGTAAATCAAGGAAAATAAATTATTAGGTTTATTTATTTTTCTCCATCCAATATTCTACTCCAATTTGTTTTCTTTGTAAGTATTGATATGTGCTACTCTAAATTAAAATTTTTATTCCTATTCATTTCTTTATTGGCTAGTTTTTTAGCACCTGCGCAAGAAAAGAAATTTTTGTTTACGCAAACAAAAATGGGATCTCCTTTAAATATTATTATTGTAGAAAAAGATTCTACTAACGCTACAATCCTTGCACAGCAATGTTTTCAACTAGTTGACTCCTTTAGCCATATTTATAGTGACTATGATAGCACTAGCGAATTAAGTACGCTCTGCAATAGTAATAGTTCCTATCCCAAAAAAGTATCCCCTGCATTGTTAGATATTTTATTATTATCAAAAAAAGCGTTCCAAAAAAGCCAGCATAGTTTTGATATTAGTATTGGACGATTGAGTTTGATCTGGCGAAAAAGCAGAAAAGAACATGCGTTTCCAAGTGCCACAATGGTTGCTGAAGCCAAAAATAAAGTAGGATTCCAATACCTACAAATTGATAGTGCCAACAAAACAGTAAGCATTTTAAAACCAGGTTTACGGCTAGATCTTGGAGGAATTGCAAAAGGATATATTGCTCAAAAAGTCATTGATTTTTTACTGTATAAAGGTGTTCAGTCGGCATTGGTAGATGCCGGTGGAGACATTTCAATGAGTGGCGCACCACCCCATTCAAATGGCTGGGTTGTTGGTGTAAATGTTCCCGAGCAAACCGACGAATTGCTAAACACAAAATTATCCTTACAAAATATTTCTGTAGCTACTTCTGGAGATGCTTACCAATATATTGTGCATAATGGCAAAAAATATGCACATATCATAGACCCTAGAACAGGCTATGGCGTTAGTTTTCAGCGCAATGTAACTGTTATTGCAAAAGATGGCGCCACTGCCGACTGGCTTGCCACTGCTTGTAGTATTTTACCCATTAAAAATGCTTACGCTGTTGCCAAAAAAGCAAATGCCGAAGTATTTATTACGGTGCTTAAAAACGGAAAAATCGAATCTTATCAAACAAATGGTTTTAAAAATTTCTGGCAGAAAAAATAATGCCGCTCAAAAAAACTCCTTTCTAATTAATTATCATTTTACCTAATAAAACATTTTATCAGTTTATTCATTAATTAACTAACTTGAATCCTTGAAATTATTGCCTGGTGAAAAAATATTTATTAGTTGTTTTATTGGTATCAATGGGGTATGTAGTAATCGCCCAATCGAGTAAAGAAAATTTTCAATCTTACCAGCAATCCATCCCTGGATCTAGTTTGCAATTTAAAATGGTTCCTATACAAGCAGGAAGTTTTTTAATGGGCAGTCCTACAAACGAAAAAAATAGACAAGAAGAAGAAGGGCCACAAAAAAAAATAAATATCTCTGCATTTTGGATGAGTGAAACAGAAGTCATTAGAGATGTGTTTGATGTGTTTTTAAAAGACGAAAAAACAAGCCAAAATATAGCGGTAGATGCTATTACAAGGCCAAGTCCACAGTATGTAGACCTAAGCTGGGGAATGGGTAAAGAAGGCGGTTATCCTGCAAATAGCATGAGTCAGTACTCAGCCATTATGTATTGCAGATGGCTCTATCAAAAAACAGGTATTTTCTATCGCCTCCCAACCGAAGCAGAATGGGAGTATGCTTGTAGAGCAGGTACCACCACCAGTTACTTTTTTGGCAACGATAGCAAGCAATTAAATGACTATGCTTGGTTTATTGATAACAGCGAAGAAAAATACCAAAAAGTAGCTCAGAAAAAACCAAACCCTTGGGGCTTGTATGATATGTTGGGTAATTTATTAGAATGGACATTAGACCATTACGACGAAAAACTATATGCTAACTTACCCAACAATGCTATTGACCCAATTGCCCCTCCAAAAGCACTTGTTAAATATCCAAAAACATTAAGAGGTGGCAGTTTTGAAGAAACCGCTTTTGAATTGCGCAGTGCCACTCGTTTTCATTCAGACCCTACTTGGAATAAAAGAGATCCACAAATACCCAAAAGTAAATGGTGGCTAACTGAAGCAAGGGGCGTTGGTATTCGTTTGGTAAGACCTATTAAACAACCTTCAGAAACTGAAGCAAATCAATTTTTTAAGAACTATCTTGGCTTATAAACTTTAAAAAGAACACTTATGTTTAACGATGCTTTCAACAACAACTCCCGCAGAGATTTTGTAAAAAACTCTTCGCTTATTGCAGGTGGTTTAATAGCTGCCCCAATGTTAACACGTGCCAATTATTTTGCTGGCGCAAATGATGCAATTAAAGTAGCACTAGTAGGTTGCGGTGGACGTGGAACTGGCGCAGCCATGCAAGCGCTACTGAGCGGCCAAAATGTAAAACTAGTAGCCATGTGTGATGCTTTTGCAGACAATATAGAAAACTGCCATAAAGCATTAATGACCGAAGCTACAAGTAACGGAAAAGGGATTGAAAAAAATATTGATGTACCTGCGGACAGAAGATTTACAGGTTTTGACGGTTACAAAAAAGCCATTGCACTAGCAGATGTAGTTATCTTAACAACACCTCCAGGTTTTAGACCCATTCATTTCGACGAAGCCATTAGCCAAAATAAACACGTGTTTATGGAAAAGCCCGTTGCAACTGATCCTGCTGGTGTTCAAAAAGTTTTGGCAACTGCATTAATTGCCAAACAAAAGAAATTAAATGTAGTGGTAGGATTACAACGTCATTACCAAACATCTTATAGAGAATTGTTTCAAAACAAAGACCTAATTGGTGATATCACATCGGCACATGCTTGGTGGAATAACGATGGTGTTTGGGTGCGTCCACGTAAAGCAGGTCAAACTGAAATGGAATACCAAATGCGCAACTGGTATTATTTTAACTGGCTTTGTGGCGATCATATTAATGAGCAACATATTCACAACCTTGATGTAATTAATTGGTTCAAGGGTAGCTATCCAGTAAAAGCACAAGGTTCTGGCGGAAGACAGGTACGTAATAGCAAGGAGCATGGAGAAATTTTCGATCACCATTCTGTAGAATATACTTATGCTGATGGATCTATTTTAACAAGTCAGTGCCGACATATTCCTGGCACTTCTAGTAAAGTAGATGAATTGTTTATTGGAACTAAAGGGAAAATATTCTGTAACGCAGCAAAAATTGTAGACTTCAAGGGCAATACCCTTTTCCAATATGCTAAAAAAGCAAAGAATTTAGAGAAAGACCCTTACCAAACAGAACACGAAGAATTATTTGCGGCTATTGCAAAAGGCGAATACAAATTTGCAGATGCAGAGAATGGCGCAAAGAGCACCATGACTTCTATATTAGGTAGAATGGCTACTTATAGCGGACAAGTTATTGATTGGGATAAAGCCATTAATTCTGGCATTGATATCCATCCTAAAGTTTATGCTTGGGATGCGCCAACACCAACAAACCCAGGTCCTGATGGATTTTATCCAATTGCAGTTCCGGGTGTTACTAAGTATTTTTAGTAGTAACAAATATTATAAAAAAGCCTGCTGAAAATTTTCAGCAGGCTTTTTTATGGTCAAAATATTTTGCTTGATTATTTTCCGGCCATATCAATCATGGTAGAAATTTCTTCTACTAGTGCATCTGCACTTCCGCTAAAACCAACGCTTTTAAATTTAATGTTGCCGTCTTTTCCAATAATAAATTTGGTAGGAATTCCTTCTACTTTATAACTAGTTACTACTTGAAATGCGTCTGCATTCTCCTTAGATTTTTCGTCGTATAAAACATTAAAACCATACTTGTTTTCTGCAATAAAAGCAGTTACTTCTTTTTTACGTAACTCAGCAGTTTCTTGACTTTCCCAAGTATCTACAAATAAAAATACTACGTCTGCATTGCCTTTGTATTTGTCCACCGCTTTTTGCATTCCCGGAAAAGATGCTTTACAAGGACCACACCAAGTAGCCCAAAAATCTACAATAACTACCTTTCCTTTTAATGCTTCTAAACTCACAAGTTTGCCATCCATATTTTTCAAACTGAATTTTGGCGCAACTTCGTTCATGGCTTTTTTAAGCATTTCATCTTTTGCTTTTTCAACAGCAGATTTGCTTAAACTAGTTAGATAGGCTTCTGCTTTTGCTTCAGATTTTAAATTCGTAATCAATGCCTTTTTAAATATCGCTTTGGCTTCTGTGCCAACTTTGCCAGACACAATCATTGGCTCTAATATTTGTTGCACTTCTTCTGGTGTAACTACTTTGTCTAATGCTTGAGCATAGCGTTCGTTATAATCTGTATTTTTTCCTTCTTGAATAGTTGCTGCTTCTTTAGCATAAACTAGTGCAGCAGAATAGTCTTTCTTTTTCATTAATAAATAAGCATAGGTATCTGCATACATTGCAAAATTGTATTGCCTACTTTTCTTCCAAGCTGACTCTGTATTTAACTGCGGTTGTTTTTCTGTTGGTTTTGCTATTTCTGCTTTAGCCCATAGTGTTGCTTCTTTTGAAAGAGACAAACACATATCTACTTCAATATCTTTTTGTGCCAATTCCCAAGCAACATTATTGTAAAGAGACGCCCTTTCTGCAGCGCCTAGTGTTTTAGCAACCGATTTAAACTTTGTTAAGTCTCTATTAGTAGTGCTCATGGCATAGGCACTTGCTATGGCTGATTGCAAATAATTTATTTGAGAATTATGCATTTCAGTAATGGCTGCATCTGCATTTTTAGGTATTGATTTTATAAAATTGTTTAACGCAATTTCTTTATCTGCTGGCTCTTTTGCTTTTCTTGCCAAAGTAAATAAATCGTCTAACTGCCAATTGCCATTTGGATATTTTGCCTTCATTAAAGCCGTTATAGAATCGGCTGTAGCTTTTTGTTTATAGCGTGTGTAATAAGCAATAAATGCAGTGTAATTTCCTTCAGAAAGATTTCCTTTAGCTAAATATTCTGCTATTAATTGCTTTACAATTGGCTCGGCTTCTTTTTTCTTAAATGAGGTTAACTCATTAATATAAGTGCCAATCATTTTATCTCTATTTGAAACGTTTTCGTTCCATTCTTTTTCAACAGCAGCAAATGATTTTTCTGGTTGACTATCCATGCCAAATAGATATTTGCCATAGGCAGTATAAATCATTTGCATAGCAATGTATACGCCTTCAACTGGTTTCCCTTTTTGGGTAATTGTAATAATATATCCTTGGTTATTGTTGGGGTCTTTTTTTTCATTAGCCGTAAATGCCAATCCAACAACACGTGCATTTGAATCCACTACAAATGATCCAGTATAAACATTCCCTGTTTTTACTAATTTAATGTCTTTGCCCATTACAGCACCTGTTGCATTAAAAGAGTAAGCGGCTGCTTCAATTCCCTTTTCGGCCGATAAAGGCGTTTTTGTAGGATTATAAGTAAAAGTTACTTTATCGCCTCTTTTGGGTTGTAATGGCTGATAAGTAAACGAAGAGGTTTGCGCAAATGCAAATAGCTGAATGGCTAAAAATGCAGTGGCTAAAAAGCTTTTTTTATTCATGTTGGTTGGTTTGAATCTGAAAACTATTTATAAAAAACTGAAATAAAAGTTAAACAACAAATTAACGTCTACTGGCAATTAATAAGTTTAGGTCTGTATATTTTAGGTCGAATTTTTGACTAATATAAATATCTGTTAACGCGCCTTTAAACAAATAAATGCCTTCGCGTAAATTAAAATTGTGCCATACCATTTCTTCTATTCCTCCTTCGTCACTAACCTCTAAAATCAATGGCATCAATACATTGCTAATAGCCTGGCTTGCTGTTCTGGCAAACCCACTAGCAATATTGGGAACACAATAATGAATTACATCGTGCTTAATAAATATTGGATGTTCATGACTAGTAAGTTCACTCGTTTCAAAACAACCACCCCTATCAATTGCCACATCAATTATAATACTACCCGGACGCATTGCAGCAACCATTTCTTCAGACACTACTACTGGTGCTCTGCCAGATTCATTACTCAATGCACCAACCGCCACTTCACATGTTTTTAATTGTTTGGCTAAAATACGCGGCTCTAAAACAGAGGTCCAAATACGCTGACCTAAATTATTTTGCAATTGTTTTAATTTAGAAACATTGTTGTCAAACACTTTAACCGATGCGCCAAGTGCTAGTGCATTTCTAGTAGCAAACTCCCCCACAATTCCCGCGCCTACTATTACTACTTTGGTTGGCGGAATCCCACTTATCCCTCCTAACAAAACACCTTTCCCTTTGTTAAAACTACTAAGGTATTGTCCGGCAATTAGCATCACCGCACTTCCTGTAATTTCACTCATACTTCGCACAATAGGATAGGTACCACTATCGTCTTTAAAGTTTTCGAAACTCAAAGCGGTAATACGCTTAGCCATCATATGTTCGATATAATGTTTTTTTAAAGCCGACAAATGTATGGGCGAAATAATGGTTTGATTCATTTGCAAAAAAGGCAAATCTTCCTCAACAGGTGGAGCGCTTTTTACTAAGATGGGCGCTTTATACACTTCTGCTTTATCGTACACAATTTTTGCGCCTGCTTCGGCATAATCTTGATCGGTATAATTACTACCTTCTCCTGCTTTGTGTTCAACAATCACTTGGTTTCCATTGGCAACTATTACCCCAACTGCTTCTGGCGTAAGTGCAATTCTATTTTCTTGAAAGGCCACTTCTTTGGGTATGCCAATAAATAGTTTTTCGCCTGGTGCTTTAACATCCAACGTTTCTTCTAGAGTTTCATACATAAAAGATGCGCTGATAGAAGGTTTGGTGGTAGCCATAGTTGTACTTATTGGTAGTTGATAACTTAAATAGGTTGTATGCTTATAAAATTAATTGATTTTCGCCAGTATATAGCCGACGTGATTTTTCGTCTAAAATTTCTAAATGCACTTGAAAAATCGTTTCTGGCAATAATCCTGCAGCTTTTTCGGGCCATTCAATTAAACAAAGATTACCAGAACTCAAAGCATCTTCAATACCTGCTTGAATCGCTTCTTCTTCGTCGATTAATCGATACCAATCCATATGATAAATAGTACCTACTTGTGTACTATTGTACTCATTAATGATGGCATAACTAGGGCTAGTAACGGTATCCATAACACCCAATACTTCGCACAACGCATGAATAAAACTCGTTTTGCCAGTTCCCATAGCGGCATTAAAGGTCCAAATCTTTTTTGCCTTCCCTTCTTTCCACAAAGCGGTTGCAACTGCTTTAATTTGTGCCAATTCAAAAATTGCGTCCATAGGCCAAAGATAAAGAACCCATGCTAAAACCAATTCACTATTGGTTTTGGCGTTTTTTTGATACAATGATGTAAAAATATTATTGCTTAAACTAAGTGTGGCCGATTGGGCTTGTAGTACCTTTACGGTATCGTCCTCATCAAATACTACCCTATTATGGAAAAAGTGAATTGGAAGGTTTCAGGAATGAGTTGTACCAACTGTGCACTTACCGTTAACAAATACCTGACCGAAAAAGGTATGCAAGATGTAAAAGTGAATTTTATGGGGGGCGATGTTAGCTTTGAGATAGTTAACGAAACTTCTAAAACAGACCTAGCAAAAGGCATAAGAAACTTAGGATACGAGGTAGCAACTGGCGATGAATCAGATACTAAAAAATCTAAAAAAATCTTTCAAAATCATTTACAACGTTTTAAATTTTGTATTGTTTTTACAGCCCCACTTTTATTACATATGTTGGGTATTCATTTTCATTGGCTGATGAATCCATACGTGCAGTTGGGTTTAACCATTCCAGTATTTGTTGTTGGAATGGACTTTTTTGGTAGAAGCGCTTTTCATAGTTTGCTAAAAGGCATTCCTAATATGAATGTGTTAATTGCCCTTGGTTCTGTTGCCGCATTTGGATATAGTTTATACGGAACCATTATTGGAGACGCCGAACACTATCTATTTTATGAAACAGCAGCCACCATTATTACCCTGGTTTTTTTGGGTAATTGGATGGAAGATAAATCGGTAGAAAGCACCCAAAAAGCATTGAATAAACTGGTGGTTTCACAAAAAGTCATGGCCAATATGATTGCCTACGACGATCAACACCAAGAACATGTTTTTCCTGTTGAAAGTGGGAGTTTAAAAGTGGGCGATTTGATACTGATTAAATCAGGTGAGCCAGTACCAATGGATTGTAAAGTGTTGTGGGGTGAAGCAAGTATTAGTGAAGCCATCATAACTGGCGAAAGTGTACCCGTAGAAAAGAAAATGAATGACTTGTTAATTGGGGGAAGTACCGTAGAAAATGGAACCATTAAAGCTTATGTAACTGCTGTAGGAGAAAATACTGTTTTGGCTAGTATTTTAAAACTTGTTAAAGAAGCCCAAACCGAAAAACCGCCCGTGCAACAAATGGCCGATAAAATCAGCGCCATTTTTGTACCCGTTGTAATTAGCATTGCAATAATAACATTATTAGCCAATTATTTCATTGGCCATCACGCATTTGGCGAAAGTCTATTGCGTGGCATTGCAGTGTTAGTGATCTCTTGTCCTTGTGCCATGGGACTCGCCACTCCAGCTGCTATTGCTGTTGGATTAGGTCGTGCTGCAAGAAATGGGGTCTTGTTTAAAAATGCCAAAAGTTTAGAGATTTTTAAAGACATTAAACAAGTAGTTTTTGATAAAACGGGCACCCTAACAACCGGACTTTTTACTATTTCAAAATTTGAGATAGCACATAATAAAACACCTGAATCAATTGAAAAATTTAAAGCAATTGCTTATTCACTAGAAAAATATTCGAACCACCCAATAGCAAAATGCATAACCAAAGAATGGAAAACCAAAGAAGCTATTCGCTGGGCTAGCATAGAAGAGCAAAAAGGATTGGGCATGGTAGGTACAGACAAATTGGGCAATACCTATTCTGCAGTTTCTTACAAAGGTGTAGCTGCTATTACCAAAAGCCGATCTCATAATGTGTACATCACTTGCAACAATGAATTATTAGGTTGGATTGATGTGGCCGATGAAATCAGACCAGAAGCAGTTGCTGTTATTGAAATGCTCCGATCAAAAGGCATTCGAACCATTTTATTAAGTGGCGATAAAAGAGAAAAATGCGAACAAGTTGCCACCTATTTACACCTCGATGAATGGTTAGCCGAGCAAACACCCGAACAAAAACTTGCAGCCATTGCTAATTTTAATGCGCATGAACCAACTGCCATGATTGGAGACGGAATTAATGACGCACCAGCACTAGCCAAAGCCACTGTGGGTATATCTTTGAGCGACGCATCGCATATTGCAATGCAAAGCGCACAAGTTGTTTTAATGAACCATGGACTTAAAAATTTACCATTGGCACTAGGGCTTGGAAAGCATACTTATATAACCATCAAGCAAAATTTATTCTGGGCATTTATTTACAATATTGTGGCTATACCTATTGCTGCATTTGGTTATTTAAGCCCAAGCTTTGGCGCACTAACCATGGGTTTAAGTGATGTTGTTTTGGCCATAAATTCTGTTCGACTAAATTTCAAAAAAGTATTATAGATTTTTGAAATGAATCAAACGCCATTAAACATATTACAACAATATTGGAAGCACGATAGTTTCAGACCCATGCAGGAAGAAATTATTCAGGCAGTATTGGATGGAAAAGATGCACTGGCACTATTGCCAACTGGTGGCGGAAAATCAATTTGTTTTCAAATTCCTGGATTGATGCTAGAAGGTGTTTGCTTAGTAATAAGCCCGCTGATTGCACTCATGAAAGACCAGGCCGAAAACCTAATTGAAAAAGGAATTTCAGTTGCTACTATTCATAGTGGTCTTAGTTATTACGATGTAAAATGTATTTTACAAGACGCAGTTGAAGGCGATTATCAATTTGTTTATTTATCGCCCGAAAGATTAGAAACCCCTTTGTTCAAAGACTATCTACCCTATTTAAATATTAGTTTATTAGTGGTAGATGAAGCACATTGTATTTCTCAATGGGGATACGATTTTAGACCACCCTATTTGCGTATTGCAGCCATTCGATCTGAACTAGACAACGTTCCAGTGATTGCCCTAACGGCATCTGCAACTCCTTTGGTGCAAAAAGATATTATTGCAAAATTAGCTCTGAAAGATGCTACTATTTTTAAACAGTCTTTTTTAAAACCCAATCTTTCTTACAGTGTATTTCAGGTAGATAGTAAAATAAATAAATTATTAGAAGTACTTGAGTCGGTGTCTGGCAGCAGTATTGTTTATTGCAATAGCCGACGACAAACCAAAGAAATTTCTGAACTTTTATTGTTGCATAATATTAGTGCCGATTATTATCACGCGGGATTGTCTGCACAAGAAAGAACCGACAAACAAGATGCTTGGATAAAAAACAAAACCCGTGTAATTGCTTGCACCAATGCATTTGGGCTAGGTATTGACAAACCAGATGTTCGCACAGTTATACATTATGACGCAACAGAATGTTTGGAAAATTATTACCAAGAAGCCGGACGTGCAGGACGTGATGGACAAAAAGCATATGCGGTACTTTTATTTCATTCAGACGATATCAACCAATTAAAAGCCTTACCAGATAAACGTTATCCGCCCATACCATTAATAAAAAAAATCTACCAAGCCATTGCAGATTTTATTCAATTGCCCATAGGTTTAGGAGAAGGACAATTTTTTGATTTTGACTTGAGTGAGTTTATTAGAAATTTTAAACTAGACGGTTATACAGTTACTAGTGTTTTAAAAGTATTAGAACAAGAAGGCCATTGTAGTTTTTCTGAAAATATTTTTTTACCGGCACAACTTTCTTTTACAACAGACAAAGAAACACTCAATGATTTTGAACTAGCTTATCCGCAATGGGAGCTTTTATTAAAAACATTGTTGCGTACTTACGAAGGCATTATTGACAACCGTGTTTCCATTCACGAAAAACAATTATCCCGAATTCTTAGAATGCCTGTTGAAAATATTGTGGAGCAACTACTAGCCATTCAAGCTTTTGGCATCTTAGAATATTTGCCTTTAAAAGAAACACCTCAAATACATTTTTTACTCAACAGGGCACCTGCAAATTATTTATCTATAGACCAAGACAAATACCTTGCAAGAAAAAAA
>Ga0209188_1002199_pt1 | contig 14661 bp, 14 predicted proteins | sample C_130625_EF_Meta_FD_187307 | JGI IMG/M metagenome (GOLD analysis project Ga0209188, IMG submission 187307) | Freshwater microbial communities from Lake Croche, Canada to study carbon cycling - C_130625_EF_MetaG (SPAdes) (version 2) | ecosystem: Environmental > Aquatic > Freshwater > Lake...
GGCCAAACGGCTTTGAAATCCGGCCAGATCAAGGCATTGTCCAAGCTGCCCAAGGCTGGCAACGAATGCATACGAGCCCACCACAAGGCACTGAAAAACGCACCGAAAAACATCACTTCAGAAAAGATGAACCAAGTCATGCTCCAACGGTAGGACAGATCAATTTTGTGTCCGTATTGACCCGTTTCACTTTCGTGAACGGCTTGACTGAACCATTGAAACAAAACCGTCAACCACCAAACCATGCCAAACATCAAGGCGTATTTGCCCCAGTCTTCACCGTTGATCCATTGGCCAGCGCCCACAATCACGAAGAACAAGCCGATAGAAGCCATCACCGGGTGACGAGATGGCTCTGGAATGAAATAGTAAGGCGTGGTGCCGTGTGCTGTGGAACTCATGTGTACTCCTGCTCTCAAATCTTCAAAGTTTCTAATCTTAAGAAAGTGCCAATGGCTGTGAAACCACCCAGTTGACCAAAACAATCAAACCCACGACCATGACCACCACCAATCCGAGGGCGACAGCGATGATGTGAAAGGGATTTAATTTCGCCATATCTTCATGGGATGCGCTGGCTTTACGCATGCCCGCAAACGACCACAATACCGCTTGAACCGTTCGCAAAAAGGATGGTGGGGTTGGCGTCAGTGAATCAACCGAGGGCTTCATGTACCCGCCTTCAAAACAGGCAGCGCATCTTGTGTTGCGACCGGCGCGGGGGGTGTTTTACCACCGACTTCAAAAAAGGTATAAGACAAAGTGATGGTGGTCACGTCTTTGGACAATTTAGGATCGATCACAAAAGCGACTGGCCAGCGCTTTTTCTCGCCAGGCTCCAAAACGTACTGATTGAAACAAAAACATTCCAATTTGTTGAAATGGGCAGCCGCTTGCGCTGGGGCATAACTCGGAATGGCTTGTGCCGCCATGCGCCGGTTTTGCACATTTTGAAAATCATACATGACCGTGGTCAACTCACCGGGATGGACCTGCACCGATCGTGTCTCAGGTGAAAATTCCCAAGGTCCACGCGAATTGGCATCGAATTCCACGGTGATGGTTCGCGTCAAATCCACTTGCGAATTGAGCGGCTTGAGCACATCACGACCAGCAGCGCCGTTACCAGGGACTTGCCGCTCCACCAGAGACAAGATGTTGATGCCTGTCATTTCACAAATGTGTTTGTAAAGCGGAATCAAGGCATAGCCAAAAGCAAACATGCCCACTGTGATCACAGCGAGCTTGCCCATCATTTTGGTATTTTCATTTCGCAGGTTCATGAAAATCCTGCGTTCAGCGGCTCAACAAAATCATTTTTGCCATGAAACCGATGAAAAACACGGCAGCGACCGACGCAAGGATCAGGCCCATGCGCAGGTTGCTTTTCTTTTGTTCAGGTGTTGTCATGGCTGTCTTTTCAATCAACCGATGACACGTGTTGCTGTGATGTCCAACTTCGGTGGGTTCTCAAAGGTATGGAAAGGCGCTGGCGAAGCCACTTCCCATTCCAGGCCTTCCGCACCGGCTCCATCAGGGTCATTCCATGGGCGCTGGGCGGCTTTGACGCCTTGACCGCGCATGCAGGGCACAACGATGAAAAGGAAGAAATACACCTGCGCAAAGCCAAAGAAGAAGCCACCGACAGAAGCCAAAGCATTGAAATCGGCGAACTGCATAGGGTAGTCCGCATAGCGACGGGGCATACCGGCCAGTCCCAAGAAATGCATAGGGAAGAAGGTCACGTTGAAAGAGATCAAGGACCACCAGAAATGCAGCTTGCCGCGAGCTTCGTTGTACATCACACCAGTCCACTTGGGCGACCAGTAGTAAAAACCAGCGAAGAGTGCAAACAAGGAGCCCGCTACCAAAACATAGTGGAAGTGGGCCACCACGTAGTAGGTGTCTTGCAACTGGATGTCGATCGGGGCTATGGCCAAAATCAAGCCTGTAAAGCCACCCATGGTGAATACGAAAATGAAGCCCACCGCAAACAGCATCGGTGTTTCAAAGGTCATGGAGCCGCGCCACATGGTGGCGATCCAGTTGAAAATCTTCACTGCGGTCGGCACGGCAATCAGCATCGTGGCGTACATGAAGAACAACTGGCCCGTCACCGGCATGCCGGTCGTGAACATGTGGTGAGCCCACACGATGAACGACAAAATAGCGATGGAAGAAGTGGCGTACACCATGGAGGAGTAGCCAAAGAGTTTTTTACGGGAAAAGGCCGGCACGATCTGGCTGATGATGCCAAAAGCCGGCAAGATCATGATGTACACCTCGGGGTGACCGAAGAACCAGAAAATGTGCTGGTACATCACCGGGTCGCCGCCGCCAGCAGGATTGAAGAAGCTGGTACCAAAGTGGCGATCTGTCAATGTCATCGTGATCGCGCCAGCCAAGACGGGCATCACAGCAATCAGCAGATACGCTGTGATCAACCAGGTCCATGCAAACATGGGCATTTTCATCAAGGTCATGCCCGGGGCACGCATGTTCAAAATTGTCACGATGATGTTGATCGAGCCCATGATGGACGAAGCACCCAGAATGTGCATGGCAAAAATACCTGCGTCCATGGAAGGGCCCATTTGCAGCGTCAAAGGCGCATACAAAGTCCAACCTGCAGCAGGTGCGCCACCCGGCATGAAGAACGAACCCGCCAGGGTCAAACCCGCAGGGATCATCAACCAGAAGCTGAAGTTGTTCATGCGGGCAAAAGCCATGTCAGCCGCGCCGATTTGCAAGGGAATCATCCAGTTTGCAAACCCGACAAAGGCCGGCATGATCGCGCCAAACACCATGATCAATCCGTGCATGGTCGTGAACTGGTTGAACAACTCCGGGTTCACCAACTGCAGTCCGGGTTGGAACAACTCAGCGCGAATCAGCAGCGCCAAAATGCCGCCGATCATCAACATACTGAAACTGAACAACAGGTACAAAGTACCGATGTCTTTGTGGTTGGTCGCATACACCCAACGACGCCAGCCGGTCGGGGCATGGTCGTGGTGGTCATGGGTGTGATCGTGATGGTCGAGAACGGCGCTCATCTTGATTTCCTTAAATGCTTAACTTATTTGCGCGCAGCCAGCACATCGGCCGGTTGCACCAACTGCCCGGTCTTGTTGGACCAGTTGTTTTTGGTGTAGGTGATCACAGCGGCAATTTCGGTGTCTGACAAGGCTTTCCATGAAGGCATCGCACCGTTGTTTTGACCATTCAATAGAACGGCCACTTGCTTGAGCTTGTCTGAATCGAGAACCACGGCAGCGCCGTCCAAAGGCTTGATCGGGCCCGCACCCTTGCCGCTGGCTTGGTGGCAAGCCGCACAGTTGGCAGCGTAGACTTTTTCACCGCGTTTGGTCAAATCGTCCAAAGCCCAGACCTTGCTCGGATCATCGGCTTTGGCAGATTGCTTTTTCTTCTCGCCATCCACCCACAAGGTGTAATCTTCCGCAGACAACACTTTGACTTGAATCGGCATATAAGCGTGCTCTTTGCCGCACAGCTCTTGGCATTGGCCGTAATAGGTGCCCACTTTTTCGGCACGGAACCAGGTGTCACGCACAAAACCGGGAATCGCATCTTGCTTGATACCCAATGAATTGACCGCAAAGGAGTGAATCACGTCATTCGCAGTTGTGATCACACGGATTTTTTTGCCTACGGGCACCACCAAGGGGTTGTCCACGCGCAACAGATAGTCATCACCCTCGGGCTTGCCTGCATTGGACATGGCGCGTTGGTTTGTGTCCAGCGTAGAGATGTACGCCAATCCTTCGCCTTCGCCTTTGATGTAGTCATAGCCCCACTTCCACTGATAGCCCGTGGCCTTGACAGTCAAATCGGCATTGGTGGTGTCTTTGGAGGCGACCAACACTTTGGTGGCCGGCAATGACATCATAATCACGATCAAAAATGGCGCTGCGGTCCACAAAATTTCGACCGTCACGGACTCGTGGAAATTGGCAGGCTTGTGACCCAGGGACTTGCGGTGCTTCCAAATGGAATAAAACATCACTGCAAAAACCGCGATAAAAATCACTGTGCAGATGATCATCATCATCCAATGCAACCAGTGCTGCTCTTGCGCGATTTTGGTCGCGGCCGGATGCAAATTCAACTGATTCACAGCGGGGCCGCCCGGCAGATCGTTGACCGCATAAGCCGCCGTGGCTGCCCATGCGCCCATCCAAATCCCTGCATGGCACAGAAGCGAAGCCAATTTATTGGAAATACTCTTCATAGTCGTCACTAACTTCCAAGTCTCTGTAGAACTTACTACCTTATCGTGCATCTGCAATTGCAGTTACACCCCATGGGCATCACGCTTGGCGCAATGCCCGACGAATTTCCTGGGCCAACATTTTGCGGTGCTCGGGACGCACAAACCGCCCCACCTCCACCGACCGACCTCGGCCCGACACTTCAATCAAACTCCGATCATCGGCAATCGGCTCAATCCGGACCCACTGCCGTTCAAACTCAGCCCGTTCACGTTTGCCTGCGGTTTCGCACTCTACGACGATGCGCGAACCCTCGATCGAAATCCACTCCCCATCCGCGGCATGGCGGGCATACATCAAAAATGCCAATCCGACCACCATGACTTCCAGACCGGCAAAACCCAGAACAAACACAGCACCCTGCATCCAAAAAAAAGTCCCTATCAGCAGCGAAACACAGCACAAAGACAGATAAATCCATCCCAACTGGGCCGGGGCCAAAGCGCAGTTTTTTTGCAACTTCCAATCCACAGACTGAGCGGAAACCTTTGCGAAAGTGAATGCCGGATTTGACATGCGTCAATTTATGATCATCAACTGGATTGATTTGAAGCCAATTTGGTCTTTAACGGGGCGAAGTTTAACCGACTTATAAAGCGCTTTTGATATTTCTCAGACCTGACGCTCAATCTTTGAATGGTGGCTCAGCATGACACGCATGTCTTGCAAACCGATTTCGCTCACGGCTTGCAACTTCACTCGAGGCTGGGGTTTCAGGGCATGCCCATAGATAATTTCAAAGGTCAAAACCATCCGACCCTCATGATCCGGTTGCGCCAAAGTCGCCAGCACAGATTTCAATTGAATGAGCCACTTTCTACCTCGTAAACCGCCGAACCGGTGCACGCTGAAATTTCGCCCCAACTCACGCAACTCGCTGAGCAGGCGTTCCGGGGATTCATAGGTCAAGGTCATGCGCTCCATATCCATGACGGGCTCAGCGAAACCGGCTTGGACCAACATGTCCCCCCAGTCATGCATATCGGTGAACTCATGGGCGGGCGGGGTCCATCCAACAGCTTCGTAAGCCAAGCGCAATTCGCGCAAGGTGTCGGGCCCCAAACAGGAAAACATCACGAACCCATCCACCGCCAGGGCGCGATGCCATTGTGCAATCAGAGCCTGCGGATCAGCTGAATGGTGCAGCAGCATGTTGGCCCAAAGCATTTGCGCAGGCTGAAGGGGCAATTGTTCAGAAAAGACCACCGGGCGAATCCAGCGGGCAAGTCGCCACCACCGCGGCTTCAAGACTTGCTCGGCCAGTCTCAACTCACCAGCCTGTGTGGCAAGCACATGACACTGTGCTTGGACGTACCGCTCTTGAATCTTGCGCAAACCCGCCAGACCACTGCGCAAAGGCTCCCAAGCCACCCACAACGCAGGCTGCAATTTAATATAAGCCAGCCTTTCTTGCATCCGACGGGCCACTTCTTCATGCAACCACGGCGAAGTCCCAGGGCCCTCGAAAGTCTTGAGCATTCGGCAGGCCCATCGCAAAGCGGCCGTTGAATCCATGGTGGGTGGGCGAGGAGTAGACAATTGAGAACTGTTGCAGAAATAGAGATCGCAGTATATTGAGTTCATGCTCACCCACCGCATTTCCAGGTTTTTCTCTGCACCGGCAATGCCGGGTTTGGCCTCGGAGAGAAACTGGTCTTGGCTGCCTGGCCAATGCGCCATTTGCATGGTCTGGCCCGCCCGCCCTGTGTGCGACACCTGCATCAGCGCCTTTGCGCAACCGGTTCATCGCTGCGCCTCGTGCGCCTTGAAAATCCCACAAGGCATGCACCGTTGTGTCGATTGCTTGCGCAGCCCTCCGCCGTGGCAATTGGGACTCGCGGCGGTCAGTTATGAATGGCCTTGGGTGAATTTGATTGCACAATTCAAATACCAGGCTCAACCCGGCTGGTCTGGCACTTTGGCCAGCCTGATGCACAGCGCCCCCGGTGTTGAAGATGCATTGGCCCAAGCGCGGTATGTGATTCCAATGCCTTTGTCCTTGGAACGACTTGCCCAACGCGGATTCAATCAATCGCTGATGCTGGCCAAAAACCTGTCACCGCAACTTACCCGATTCGATGTCCTGATGCGACTACGCGATACACCCAGCCAACGCGGCCTGCCGCGACGCGAGCGACTGAACAATTTGCAAGGCGCTTTTGCCATCAACCCCCTCCAAGCCGCATCATTGCGCAATCAACATGTAGTGCTGGTCGACGATGTCATGACCACAGGCGCATCTTTGCAGATGGCGGCCAAAACCCTCTTGTCCGCAGGTGTAGCGCATCTGACCACTGTGGTCTTTGCCCGAACGGAAAACAACGAACTCGACGAGGCCTGAAGGCGCAGTCCCTCACAATACGGCTATGTTTCATATTGTTTTGGTTGAACCTGAAATCCCGCCGAATACCGGCAACGTGATCCGCTTGGCGGCTAACACAGGGTGCATGCTGCATCTGATTGAGCCTTTGGGCTTTTCAATGGACGACAAACACATGCGCCGTGCGGGGCTGGACTATCACGAGTACGCGCAGCTCAAACGGCATGCAGACTGGTCGGCATTTTTAAAAACAGAACAGCCCGATACCCTGCGATTGTTTGCCATGACCACCAAGGGAACCCGTCAGGTGCATGATGTCGCCTTCAAGCCGGGCGACTGGCTTGTCTTTGGGTCGGAAACACGGGGTTTGGCTCCTGAATTGCGCGAGACCTTCACGCCCGGATGCCGGCTGAAACTGACCATGCGCGAAGGCCAACGCAGTTTGAACTTGTCCAATGCCGTGGCTGTGGTGGTGTTTGAGGCCTGGCGGCAAAACCAGTTCGCCTGAAATTGCGCCAGCCCACCAGCCTTTAGGGATAAGAGCGCGACAACGACTCCGCAATGCATGCCGGCTTGTCAGAGCCCTCTCTTTCGATCGTGATCTCCCAAGCGAACTGCATGCCGTTGTTGTCTATCGGTGTGGCGGACAGCAACTTCATCTGCGCCCGCAAGCGACTGCCCACAGGCACAGGCGAGGTAAAACGAACCTTATTCAAGCCGTAATTCACGCCCATGCGGGTTTGTTTGACGCTGATCCCTGTCTGAAAAAATTGGGGGATCAAAGACAAGGTCAAAAAACCATGGGCAATTGGCGCGCCAAAAGGCCCTGCTTTGGCACGCTCGACATCTATGTGAATCCACTGATGGTCCCCAGTGGCTTGTGCGAACAGATTCACCTGCTCCTGGGTGATTTCCAGCCATGGCGTGACTGCGACCTGTTGGCCAACGCAGGCGGCCAGATCCTGGAGTGTTTCAAAGATTTTCATAAGTCCCACTTTATGGGTTTTTCGCAGGGATTTCTGTCCATCTTGTGACAAGCAAGCTTCTCAAAGGCAAGGTTTAAAATTCATTGACTAAACAATCATTGATCCGTCAATTAAAATTCAAGCCCATGAGCAGCAATTACGCCCCCTCCTTTTACGAAGCCGGGAACTACCGCCCCGAGCAAAGCGTCGGGTATTTAATGAACCAGGTGCTGTCTTCGATCGTTGCCCAAGCCGATGCGCAACTGGCGACCTACAAATTGACCTATGTGCAATGGGTACCCTTGTTCAAATTGTGGATGTGCGAAGGCATCAGCTCGGCAAACTTGGCCCGAGATATCTCCATCGATCCGGCCGCCCTCACCCGCTCGCTGAACCGGCTGGAAATCAAAGGCTTGATCCGTCGCGAACGCTCGACCCAAGACCGCCGCGTGGTGCACCTGTCCTTAACCGATGCGGGCCGTGACGTGGTGCAACATGTCCCTGGCGTTCTGGTCAACGTGCTCAATGGCCATTTGCAAGGTTTTTCCACCGAAGAATGGACCTTGCTGCTTCAACTTCTGCAACGCATGTTGGGCAATGGCAAAGCCATGAAACAGCTGTCCAAGTCCCCGCCCTCCACACCGTCTGCGCCGCCTCTTTCAATTTGAAGCTCCCATGATGAATTTAACCCTTTCCATGCCCACCGTGCGCGACCATCCGATCATTTACTGGGGCACGCTTTTAGCATTCAGTGTGACGGGGTGCAGTTCACCCGGCCCCAATGTCGCCGCCTTGAAGACCACTTCGGCTTTAACTTTGCAATTGCCCACCATCAGCACCACTGAGCTGACTTCGACCTGGTGGGAGATGCTGGGTGATCCTCAGTTGAACCAATTGATAACCGTTGCCTTGCAAAGCAATCCCTCACTGGCAACTGCACAGCTGCGGTTACGCCGCATGCAAGCGCTGGCGGGCCTGGCACAATCTGCGGGTTTGCCGCAAGCCAGTGCGGCTGCAGACTTCACCCGCCAACGTTTTTCTGCCAATGGTCTTTTCCCCAAGCCCATCGCCGGCAACACTTGGGACAACGACACGCTACAAGGCACAGTTTCCTGGTCGCCTGACCTGTGGGGGCAACATGCGGCTGAACTCGCCTCTGCGCTGAATCAAAGCCAAGCGAGCCAGGCCGATGCCGCAGTGGCCGCCACCGGTTTGGCCAGCCAAATCGCCAAAGGCTATGTGGCACTGGCGCGACTTTCGGCGCAACGTGACATTGCTGAACTCACACTGCAGCAACGACGAGCTCAACAGACCTTGATCGCCCAGCGATTCGCAGCTGGTTTGGACACGCAAACAGAACAAACACAATCTGATGGCAATGTGTCTGACGCACAAAGTCAAATCGAAGTATTGCAAGAGCAAATCACCTTGGTGCGACATCAACTGGCCGTTTTGAGCGGACAAGCGCCACAGACCCTGACGGCACTCTCCCCCCAATTCAATGCCCTTCAACTCGATGCCGTGCCAGCCGTTTTGGGTGCAGATTTGCTGGGGCGCCGCCCCGACATTGTGGCCAGTCGATGGCGTGTCGAGGCCGCCAGCCAGGACGTGCGTGTGGCCCGCACACAGTTTTATCCGAACCTGAATTTAAGCGCCTTCATTGGATTCAACGCTTTGGGTGTGAGCCGTTTATTCAATGCCGAAAGCGGCCAAATAGGCCTCAGTCCAGCCTTGCGCTTGCCACTTTTTGATGGCGGACGACTTCAGGCGCAACTCTCGGGCAGGCAAGTCGAGCTGGACATGGCTGTATCGCAATACAACTTCACCGTGTTAGAAGCAGTCAAAGAAAGCGCCGATGCCATCAGCTCAGACCAATCGCTGATGCGTCAAGCCGAGTTGCAAACCGCTGCTTTGGTGAGCGCCCAAAAAAACCATGCCATTGCACAGCAACGTTTCGATGCAGGGCTGGGCAACCAGCTGAACGTACTGTCGGCTGAAACCGCGGTGCTGCTTCAAACCCGCGCGTGCGTTGAGTTGCGCGCCCGACAACTTGACAACCGCATCAACCTCATGAAAGCACTGGGTGGCGGTTGGCGAGAAGACACCGCAGCATCAGCCCGCCCGCTGGCGTCAATGCACAAAGCCAACCCCTGAAATTATGAGGCAGGTGCGCTTTTCACAGTGAATCCACACCCGCCCTTCTGACCGAAAGCATCACATGACACCACTGAACAACTCTGATTTCAAAACCGCCCGCCGACGTGGCCTGACCTGGATCGCCAGCGCAGTGCTCATCGCTGGCCTGGCCTGGGGCGGCTGGCACTGGCTGCATGGCCGTCACCATCAAAACACCGATAACGCCTATGTGGCGGGTCATGTGGTGCAAATCACACCGCAAATGGGCGGCACGGTGGTGGCCATCGGGGCTGACGACACCGACTACGTCAAAGCCGGTCAAGTGCTGGTCCAACTCGACGGCGCGGATGCACGGGTTGCGTTAGACCAAGCCGAAGCGCAACTGGCCCAAACTGTGCGTGAAGTTCGCAGCTTGTTTGCCAACAACAGCACCTTGAAAGCCCAAGTTCAAACACGTGAAGCTGATCTGGTCCGCATGCAAACCGAAGCCAGCCGCGCCCAGCAAGACGTGCAACGCCGCGCCCCCTTGGTGGTCAGCGGCGCGATTGGCAAAGAAGAATTCCAGCACGCTCAAGCCCAATCTGCAGCCGCCCAAAGTGCTGTGGCTGCAGCCCAATCGGCTGCAGCTGCCGCGCGAGAACAATTGAGCGCCAGCCAAACCCAAACCGATGGCACGAGCGTGCCAGCACACCCCAGCGTGCAACGTGCAGCCGCCAAAGTGCGCGAAGCCTATGTGGCACTGCAGCGCCTGGAGCTGCTCGCCCCGGTCGATGGACATGTAGCCAAACGCAGCGTTCAACTGGGTCAGCGCGTGCCCGCTGGCGCGCCCTTGATGACCCTCGTAGCCCTGAATCAATTGTGGGTTGATGCCAACTTCAAAGAAAGCCAGCTCGACAACATCCGCATCGGTCAACCGGTGAAAATGCAGGCCGATGTGTACGGCACTGAAGTGATCTACCACGGTACCGTCATCGGTTTAGGTGCGGGTACCGGCGCGGCCTTTGCCCTGTTGCCTGCACAAAACGCCACAGGCAATTGGATCAAAATTGTTCAGCGTGTACCGGTGCGTATCGCCATCGATCCGAAAGACTTGACCGGTCACCCCTTGCGGGTGGGCCTGTCGATGGATGTCACCATTGACACGGCCGATCTCAAAGGCAAAGCCTTGAATGACACACCGCGCTCTGCACCCGCAGCCATCACCTCAGTCTTTGAAACGCCAAGTCAAGCGGCCGACCAACGGGTCGCGCACATCATTGCCGCCAATGTGGGACGCCCTGCGCGCTGAATTTGGTGAGTTCACCCCCCTCGCACACTCCTGCGGCGATGCCGCCCTTGCAAGGCACTGCGCTGCTGCTGGGCACGCTCGCCTTGTCCTTGGCCACGTTCATGAACGTGTTGGACTCTTCCATTGCCAACGTGTCGATACCGGCCATCTCAGGTGACTTGGGTGTGAGCCCGGGGCAAGGGACATGGGTTATCACCAGCTTTGGCATTGCCAACGCGATTGCCGTGCCGCTGACCGGATGGCTCACACAACGCTTTGGCGCGGTGCGTTTATTCACCATGAGCGTGCTGTTGTTTGTGTTGGCCAGTTGGCTGTGCGGCCTCGCGCACTCATTGGAAATGCTGGTTTTCTTTCGGGTGCTGCAAGGCCTCGTGGCCGGGCCGATGATTCCGCTCTCGCAAACACTTTTACTGAGCAGTTACCCACGCGCCAAAGCGGGTACTGCCTTGGCCTTGTGGGGCATGACCACCTTGGTCGCACCAGTGGCCGGGCCTTTGCTTGGCGGCTGGATCACCGACAGCATGTCCTGGCCGTGGATCTTCTACATCAATGTGCCGGTGGGTTTATTTGCCGCTGCCCTGACTTGGGGCACCTACCGGCACCGCGAAACACCCATCCGTAAATTGCCCATCGACACCATCGGACTGAGCCTGCTGGTCATTTGGGTGGGCGCTTTGCAGCTCATGCTGGACAAAGGCAAAGAGCTGGATTGGTTTGCGTCCAGCACCATCGTCGGTTTGGGCTTGGTGGCTTTGGTCGCCTTTGCCGTGTTCGTGGTGTGGGAGCTTACCGAGGAGCACCCGGTGGTGGATTTGCGCCTCTTCAAAGGCCGCAATTTTTCGTATGGCGCTTTCTCGTTATCCGTGGCTTATGCCCTGTTCTTTGGCAATGTGGTGCTGCTGCCCTTGTGGCTGCAGCAATGGATGGGATACACCGCCACCAACGCAGGCGTGGCGCTGGCCCCGGTGGGCTTGTTGGCGATTTTGATCACACCGTTGATCGGCAAAAAAGTCACCGTCTGGGATCCCCGCCGCATGGCCACCCTTGCATTCATCGGCTTTGCCATTGTCTTGTGGATGCGCGCGCAGTTCACTGTGCAAACAGATTTGATGCACATCCTGATTCCCACTTTGCTGCAAGGCGCGGCCATGGCCATGTTCTTCATTCCGTTGACGACCCTGACGCTGAGTGGCATCCCGCCTGAGCGGATTCCGTCAGCGGCAGGCCTGAGCAACTTCACCCGCATCACCGCAGGGGCCATGGGCACATCGATTGCCACCACGGTGTGGGACAGCCGTGCCGCTTTGCACCATGCCCACCTGACTGAATTATTGATTCAAGGCCAAGGTGTTTTTGGCGTCACCATGGAGTCGCTCGAGGCCTCAGGTTTGAGCCCAGCGCAAGCGCTGCTGCAAATCAACCGCCTGATCGACCAACAAGCTTACACCCGGGCAGCCGATGATATTTTTCTGGCCTCGGCCTTCATCTTCATTGGCCTGATTGGCTTCATTTGGATGACCAAAAGACCGGTACCTTTACCATCGGCAGCAGGCGGGCCTGGCGCTCCTGATACAGGTGGAGCGCATTGAGCTTAGGCCTGGGTTCAGATCAAATCCACCACGATATTGCCCAGCGATTGGCCGGCTTCCACAGTTTCATGCGCCTGCACGATCTGATCCAGTGAGAAGCGCGGGCCGATGCTGTGTTGAAGTTGACCTGCTTTCAACAGCGCCGTCAACCGGTCCAGCCCCCAAGCGCGATCTTGCGCCGTCAGGTCGTAGACCAGGAAAAACTTCAGGGTGATGGAGCCGAACAGCATGGCCCTGAAGTTGAGAGGCACCTGCGGCGCATTGGAGCCGTAACACACCACCGTACCATGGGCAGCCAAAGCGCCAGCGCTGACCAGCTCTGACGTGCTGGCAAAATCCATGTCGATGATGACAGACACGCCTTTGCCGCCGGTCAGGGCTTTGACACGTTCGGCCACCGGTTCGTTTTTGTAGAAAATAGCGTCTTTCATCCCTGCCGCTTGGGCATGTGCCGCCTTTTGAGGCGAACCCACTGTGCCGATCACATGGCCTCCCGCCAAAGTCACCAGCTGCGTGATGTAATGCCCGACCGCAGAAGAGGCCCCGGTGACCAACACGGTTTGACCTTTCAGGTCCCCTGACAAATGCACGGCCTGAAGGGCGGTGAGCGCCGGGATGCCAAAACAAGCCCCCGCCGCAAAATCCACGCCCTCAGGCAACAACACCGCCTGCTCGGAAGGCAAGGCCATGTAAGTACTCGCCGTACCCAAGGGCCTGGCCCACTGGCCGTTCCAGATCCAGACACGCTCTCCCACTCGGTGGGGGGGCACACCCACGCCCACAGCATCAATCACGCCGGCTCCATCACTGTGCGGCACGATGCGCGGATCGGCCAAGGGGCGGGCACGACGCGATTTGACATCCGAGGGGTTGACGCCCGAAGTGTGCAGCCGCACCCGCACCTCGCCTGCCCCGGGCTCTGGCAGGGGCATCTCGCCCACCACCAACACATCTTTGGCTTCTCCGTTGTGGCTGTACCAAGCTGCTCGCATTGTGAATCTCCCTGAGGCCATCAAGAAATTAAACGCGTTCAATGATCAAAACAATGCCTTGACCCACGCCAATGCACATGGTGCACAGCGCATAACGACCCGCCGTCTGTTGCAAACGGTTGATGGCCGTGGTCACCAAACGCGCGCCTGAAGCGCCCAACGGATGACCCAATGCAATCGCGCCACCCCACGCATTCACCCGGGCGTCGTCGTCTTTCAGGCCCAACATGCGCATCACCGCGAGGCCTTGCGCCGCAAAAGCTTCATTCAGCTCAATCACGTTCATCTGGTCCAGGGTCAGTCCCGTCTGGGCCATCACCTTGCGTGTGGCTGGAGCAGGGCCAATGCCCATGACCCGAGGGGCAACACCTGCCGTGGCCATGCCGACCACACGGGCTTTGGGTGTCAAGCCATTTTTAGCGGCCGTGGCTTCGTCGGCCAACAACAAAGCGCAAGCGCCATCGTTCACACCCGAAGCATTGCCTGCAGTCACGGTGCCATCAGGACGCACCACGCCTTTGAGTTTGGCCAAGGCCTCGAGGCTGGTTTCGCGGGGGTGTTCATCGGTATCCACCATGATGGCATCGCCCTTTTTCTGAGGAATGCTGACACCCACAATTTCACGGGCCAGGTGCCCCGCCTTGATCGCAGCCACAGCACGCAACTGGCTGTTGTAAGCCATCAGGTCTTGTGCTTCACGTTCGATTTTGTAATCCGTCGCCACGTTCTCGGCGGTCTCGGGCATCGAGTCCACACCGTATTTTTCTTTCATCAACTTGTTGATGAAGCGCCAGCCGATGGTGGTGTCATACACCGTGTTGTTGCGACTGAAAGCGCTCTCGGCTTTGGGCATCACAAACGGCGCGCGGCTCATGCTTTCCACACCACCGGCAATCATCAGGCTGGATTCGCCCGATTTGATGGCGCGCGCTGCGGTTCCAATGGCGTCCATCCCCGAGCCGCACAGGCGGTTGATGGTGCAGCCGGGCAACTCCATGGGCAAACCCGCCAGCAAACTGCTCATGTGACCCACGTTGCGGTTGTCTTCACCTGCCTGGTTCACGCAACCGTAGATCAAA
>Ga0209188_1002200_pt1 | contig 14660 bp, 20 predicted proteins | sample C_130625_EF_Meta_FD_187307 | JGI IMG/M metagenome (GOLD analysis project Ga0209188, IMG submission 187307) | Freshwater microbial communities from Lake Croche, Canada to study carbon cycling - C_130625_EF_MetaG (SPAdes) (version 2) | ecosystem: Environmental > Aquatic > Freshwater > Lake...
ATGCCAATGAACATACTGGCGGAAAATGAGCGACGGAGCTGGGCAAACTGGGCCAGTAAGTGCTGCGACTATACCATTATTAGATGATTAGCAACTATAAATACTGTACGCGTATGCGCATGTGTATGGGTACCAGCCGAAGTTAGTTCAGTTACACCGTTACATGGCTTTTATTTGTAGATTAGTTGACACTAGTTTAGCCCAAAAAGACTGGTTGAATAGTGTGTACCTTTTGACGGGGTCGCGCTATGATGGAAGCGAGGCCCCGAGCGGGCCAGGAGGAGAGACATGACCGACACAAACGACACCGAGCGCCCGGCCGACTGGTCCGCGTTCGAGCACCTGGACTACACGCCCGAGGAGGCGCTCCGGGTCCACGAGCTGCTGACGCAGCCGAAGGGCCGGGACCGGGACGGGCGGATCTGCGCCTGCGGGCACCCGATGACGAGACACGCGGTCCTGAGCGGGCTGGTCTACTGCAAGCCGAGCCGCATGGAGTGCCCGTGCAAGAAGGACCGACCGGTGGTGACTACCTCGGACACGAGGCTGTTCCTGTGCAAGACCGAGGGCCAGGGACCGATGCACGCCCTGGGACGCGGGCTGGTCGCGGCCGCCAAGGACGGACACCGGGTCGAGTGGCTCATCGAGAAGAAGTGCGACCGCTGCGGGGCCGAGGGACCGGTCAGCCCGGTGCCGGTGACCCAGCGCGGGGTGGCCGTGAGCGAGCCGACCGGGTACGACGCCCTGCTCTGCGCCAAGTGCAGGACGGAGGTCTAGTATGCAGCAAGACACGCCAACTAACGAGGTCCCTGAGGTCCCTGAGGTCCCTGAGGTCCCTGAGGTCCCTGAGGTCCCCGAGGCACCGAATCCGGTTCCAACCGAGCCCAAGGTGCCGGCCAAGACCCGGCGCGGCCCCGGCGCGGACAGCCCGGACCGCTGGACCGGGACCCGCACGGTGTCCCTGAACCTGTCCTGCTGCGGGCCCTGCATCGACGCCATGGTCCACGAGACCGAGAGCTACCACGAGAAGTGCCGCCACGAGGTCAGCTGGTACGACAAGCTCTGGGTCTGCGGCTGCGACTGCAACAAGGACTGGATCCCGCAGGCCGTGGTCCTGGAGCGCGGGGTCGTGGTCGGGTCGGCCACCGAGCCCCTGCCGAGACCGGAGGAGTCCCCGAACGAGAGCTACCGCCGGAGTCAGGCAGCCCGCGCCGCGAAGGCCGAGAAGGCCGCCAAGCGCGGACGGGGCTAGTTCCGACTGGGGCCTCCCCACAAAAACTGTTTCTGCACGGCGTGAAAGTGCACGCGGTTCGCGCAACTTTCGCGATAAAACTTTCCGGACCGCCGTAAACTAGACTTGGGCGGCCGGCCAGCCAGCTCTCTCCCCCGCGCTGGCCGGTCGCCTCCCAAGCCTGAAACGGAGCGACCCGCCATGACCCCCGACCCCCTCAGCCTGTCCGGCCCCGAGCCGGAGGCCCCGATCATCGAGCTCGACCAGCCCCTCAACCTGCGCCCCGACCTGTCGGAGCTCGGCATCGAGGAGAGCGAGCGCGGCGTCTGCCTGGACTCGTTCGAGAACCGCTCCCTCCTCCGCGCGGCCAAGCTCGGCTGGGACCCGGTCTACGCCGCGAACGGCGTGCCGACCGGTCTGATCGCGGCCCGCTCCAAGGACATGGTCCTGCAGCGCCGCATCCTCTCCCTCGCGGAGAAGCGCCCCATCCTGGCCGACCCCGACCGCCGCAACTCCGACTACCTCACCGGCCTGGACCTGCTCGCGGAGTCCGCGGCCGACCACCTCGTCCCGCCCTGGGTCCTCGGCGCCACCCGCGCCTGGGTCGCGGAGCAGGAGGCCGGCGGCCCCAAGTCCGCCAAGCTCAAGCCCAAGTCCCTCCCGCACCGCTGCCGCCAGGTCAAGGACGACGGCATCCGCTGCATGCTCTGGTCGAGCGGCCGCCCGAAGGACGACGGCCTGTGCCGCGTCCACCTGGGCGTGGTCGCACGGAAGCCGGGCGACGACGTCGAGCGGGCCCGCGCCAAGCTGGTCCAGGCGGCGCCGTACGCGGTCGACGTGCTCGAGGACCTGATGCTGAACGCGGAGTCCGAGCCCGTGAAGCTCAAGGCGAGCACGGAGATCCTGGACCGCGCCGGCGTGCGCGGCGGCGTGGAGATCGACACGACCGTGAACGTGGACGTGCGCCCGGCGGCGCAGGTCATCGCGGAGCGGCTCGACCGCCTGGCCCAGGGGGCCATCTCCACCGCGGCCCGGCTCGCGGAGGCCGGCCTCTCCGTGCACCCCGACCCGGACGTCCTGGACGCGGAGGTCGTCGCGGACGGCCCGGACGCGGAACCCCAACCCTAAGCCCCAGACCCAGAGTGCACGGAGAGAGCGCATGACCCAAGACAACAGCCTGACAACGATCGCGGAGGCGGCCCGCCAGCTCGCGGACCGACTGCACGGAGACGTGGAGCTCGCGGCCAGCCGCGTGGAGCACCAGCGCCTGACCCAGCGCGCCCTGGAGGCGGCCCGCCTCGCGGACGCCCTGGAGGGGGCGGCCCGCGGATGACCCTGCACGGAAGAACCCGCGCCGAGGCGGCCCGCCGCCTGGTCGCGGCCGCGGAGGCCGAGCTGGGCTACGCCCCGTTCGCGGACAACCACACCCCGTACACCGACCGCGCCGGCTACCCCGGGCACCCCTGGGGCGGCGCGCTGGTCGACTGGTGCTTCGCGGCGGCCCGGGACGGGGACCTCCCCGCCCTCGAGCTGCCGGCGGCCTGCCTGCGCCCGACCGACGGGCTCGCGGGCTTCGCCCGGCAGCGCCGGCTCCAGCGCCGGCCCGCGGTCGGGGACGTCGCGTTCCTCGCGGCGGCCGGCCCGGACGAGGGCCCGCGGGTCGCAATCGTCGTCGACTGCTCCCGGTGGGACGCGGACGGCTCCGTGCGCACCGTGGAGGGGGACGTGACCAGCGGCCTGCCCCGCGGCACCGACCGCCGGGGCGTGTACTCGCGGACCCGGTACGCCGCGGACGTGATCGCCTTCGGGCGGCCCGCCCTGTCTGCACGGAAGAGCGGGCGGCCCGCGGTCGACCCCGGCGGCCTGCCCCTGGTCACCGTCGCCCACCTGACCACCGGCCGGCGCTCGCGGAGCGTCGAGCTGCTCCAGCAGGCGCTCGCGCGGTGCACGGAGGGTCGCGGGTTCGACCGCGGCCTGTACTGCCCGCGGACCCGCTCCGCGGTGGCGGACCTCCAGCGCTCGATCGGGCGGCTCGGGGACCACGCCTCCGGGAGCCCGGACCCGCTCGTCCTCCGGGTGCTCGCGGACCGGACCGGGCTGTTCCGCGCCGAGTAGCCCGGGCGCACGGAAGACCCGGTCTCAAAAAGTTTTCTCGCGAGTTTCCGCACAACTGGCCGCTTTTGTCGCCCCCTAGCGCTATAATCGTGATTATGAATACACACAGTGACGCCACGCGCCGGCCAAATGGCGCGAACAACCCGGGCTTCGTAGCCCACCTCCAGCAGCGCTCCAGCAACCGCAAGGTCGTCATCGCGCTGATCCACGAGCTGATGCTCGACCAGGCGCAGCCCCTCACCGTCCCGGAGGTCCGCGAGCTCGCGGTCCAGGCTGGCCTGAGCGCCGGGTACAGCAAGTTCGACCTGGCGCTGACCCGCCAGTTCGTGAACCAGCTGGTCGCGGACGGCCTGCTCCACGCCCGCGTCGAGACCGACGCGGAGCGCCACCTCCGCTCGGGCGGCAAGCCGACCGCCGGCAAGAACGCGACGCTCTACTCCGCCGCGGACCCGGTGCCGGCCCGCACCCAGAAGCTCGCGGTGCCCGGCGTGCGCCTGCGCACCGTCGACGACCGCCAGCCGCGGAAGCCGAAGGCGCGGAAGCGCGGACGCCCGAAGGGCGCCAAGAACCGCCCGAAGGTCGCGGAGGCCGGCCTGGCCCCGGCGAGGCAGCTCGCGGAGCGCTTCGCGGAGGCCGGCCTGCCGGCGCAGCCGCGGGTGGTCGCGGACGCCTCCACCGTCGAGCTCCTCATCGAGAAGCTCGTCGCGGAGCGCACGCAGGAGCTGGCGGCCCGCGCGCTGAGCGCGGAGGCCCGCGCCCAGGCCGCGGAGACGCGCCTGGCGGAGATCAAGCGCGTGTTCACGAGCTAGCGGCTCGCGGACCCCTGACAGGGCGGCCTGGGACCCTCCCGGGCCGCCCTTCGTCGTACCCCGGCGGCCTGGGTGCACGGAGAACCGGCGGCCTGCCCGGATCGAGCTCGCGGACTCGCGCTAGGCTGGCACCATGAGCTACCCACTAGAACTGCACCCGGTCCCCGACGAGTTCGCGGAGGACGACGCCGACAGCGCCGGACTTCCGCTCGCGGAGGAGGACGACGCCTGCGAGCACTGCGACTCCCGCATCGGCCGCGTTCGCGGACGCTTCGTCCCGTACGTGATCGTCCTGAACCAGGACGACGACGCCTGGCTGCTGTGCACGGAGTGCTCGTCCCCGGTCCTGGACCCCGGACAGGCGGAGTAGGGACTTTTCCGTGCGCCTCTCGCGCACGGAAGATCGCCCCCATCCCCCGGCGCGATCGCGACTCCGTCGCGACCGCGCGTACTGCCCGCCCAAGCCTCTCCCGGCGTTCTCCCGGCGTTCTCCCGGCTTCGGCCGCCGCAGCGGCGTCGAGGCCGCTCGGCAACAGTTTGGCAACGATGCCCCGTTTGGAGAATAATTTGACGCTTCAACTGGTATAATAAATACGTAGCAAGCAACAAACCGGGTGACCAACCGGCAGCCGGTAAACGACGAATACAAAGGACAAACACAGTGAGCACATCCGCCACCACCACCTTCCCCCGCCCGACCACCGACGCGCAGTGCCAGCAGCTCTGGGACGACCTGATCCGGGTCGCAGCGGAGGCCAGCGCCGAGTACCTGTCCGGCACCGCGAACACCTACTTCGGCGGCCTCGGCAGCGCCTGGCTCGACGTTCCCAACCGCGGCAAGTTCGCCAAGTGGCTGGTCGCCAACGGTCTGGGACGCCTCCAGTCCGGTGCCGGCGTGGCCGTCCACGCCTACCCCCGCTTCGGGTTCCCCGAGACCGGCCAGTCCGAGGGACACAGCTTCTACATCAAGAAGCGCCTCAGGGACCACCTGGCCGGCTACGGCGTGCAGGCCAAGATCGGCAGCTACAGCAGCTAGCCCGCCCGGCGCGCCCGGCCGGGTCCACCAGGGCCCGGTCGAGCGTTGCCAAAGCGTTGCAATAAAGTTTGCCAAACGGAGAATAATTTGGCAGATAAAGTGGTATAATAAATAGTAACAAGCAACAAGCGCCCGGTCGACCGGCCGGGTGAAAACGACGAATACATAAGGACAAAAGTGAACACTTCAACTGAACCAATGTTTGCCACCCGCTTCAACGCCGCGATGAAGGAGATCCGCAAGAACAAGATCGTCGCGAGACGAAACATCGCCACCTGCTGCCGAGGCTGCTACGATCCGGAGGTCGCCGAGACCCAGCCGATAATCTGGCACTTCGGAGGCCAGGGCAACCACGTGGACGTCTGGGAGGGCGGGGCGGTCTACCGCTACGCGACCCGAAACTACGAGGTCGACAAGATGTACTTCAACCACAGCAACCTGGTCGACGCGAGCGGACTGACCCTCGCCGGGCAGGTCGTGGTCGACACGTTCGCCAAGTGGGGAATCGTGATCCGCTGGGACCGCACCAACAGCGACTGCATCCAGGTCGACGTCAAGATGTCCCTGTACCCGGCGTACGACTACAACACCGACCCGACCCTGGCGTTCGTCTAGGCGACCGGCGACCGGGGCCCCGTTCGGGGCCCTGGAAGCCGTTGCAAAGTTGTTGCCAAAACGGGGAATAATTCTGCAGCTAGAGAGGTTTATACTAGTAGATACACACCAGCGGCCGACCGGTCGACTGGACACCACTAAGAGACAAAGGACGATACCCATCAACACCTCAATCACAACCCACACCCCTCAGGTCATGAACCACCGCGACCGCCTGGTCCGCCTCGGCGAGCACCTGGTCCAGGAGGCCCAGACGGTCGCAGACCGCCTGTACGACTTCCAGTACCTCAGCGACGAGCAGTGCCACCGAGTGGAGAACCGCGAGCTTCGCCCGCTGTTCACCAAGCTCAACGACCTGTACCACGACTGGCAGCGCGCCAGGGTGGCAGCGATCACCGGCGACTACGCCATCGACCCGATGAAGGTCCTGGAGGGCTACCAGAAGGTCATGCGCAAGTTCACCCGGGCCATGCGAGTCAGCGGCCTCAGCGAGGACTACGAGACCCTGTATGAGGAGCTGCGAACCCTCAACACGCTCCTGCTCGGCAAGCTCATGCTGATCGAGATGTTCGTCCAGGTCGGCGACTAGCCCGGCACCGACTGTTGCCAACCTGTTGCGCAAAAGTGCGGCAGGTTGGCACTTTATGGTGTATAATTGAATAGTAGCAAGCACCAACGGCCGAGCAACCGCCCGGACGCAAACGACGAAAACCAAAGGACAACCGTGAACCCAACAGTCACCCAGAACACCAACACCACCCACCGCGTCGAGGTCAGGACCCAGATCCTGGTCGGCAAGGAGGAGGAGCTGAAGCTCAAGCTCGTCGAGGCCAAGCAGAAGGTCCAGGAGCAGCCGCTCGTGGACGACTTCGAGATGTCTCGAATCCTGGAGCTGGACGCCGAGCTCTTCGCCCTGATGACCGAGCGCTACGCCCTGGAGCGCGCCGAGGCCACCCGCCTGTACTTCGTGACCTACCACCAGGTCCTGGAGGAGACGCTGCGCCAGATGACCGAGCGCCTGTCTGGACACCGACAGTCGAGCACCTCCCAGATGTCAAACGAGATCCACATCCGCAGACACTTCGCGCTGCTGGAGAGAATCAACCGCCTGCGCGACATCCTGACCTACAACCAGGACGCGTAAGCTCCCGGCAAACCGTTGCCGGTTCGTTGCCTGAAACGGGCGCGAACCGGCGAACGGTGCGCTATAATTGAATAGTACCAAGCACCACCGGTCGGCCAACCGGCAGACCGCAAACGACGAACCCAAGGACAAAATGACAACTACAAGCAGACCAACCAACCAGCGCATGCGAATCGGCACCTGTGCCGTCGACTCCGGTCAGATCATGATCGTCGACCCCTGCTACCTGGACGAGTACAAAGCGGACGACTTCGACCCGGGCACCGGGACCATCAACGAGTTCAGCTACTCCGGCGCGTGCACCACGACACTGACTTCACTCGGTGCCGGGCAGCTGGGCAGCATGACCGCAGTGGTCGCCTCGAGCGGCTACGGAGACGGACTGTACCCGGTCTACGCGACCTACGACGAGGACGGCACGATCACCAAGCTGGAGATCGAGTTCGTGTTCGATGACGAGGACGGGGAGGACGACTAGTGGCCAACCACATCACCAACAGGCTGACCGTGTCCATGGGACCGGGGGCCACGCCCAACGACCTCCAGAAGTTCACCGTCCGAGCGGCCATGCTCGACCCGGAGCACCACGCGCTGCAGGCGGCCGACGCGCCGATGGCGCTGCAGGTCCCGTACCGCCTCAGCTTCTGGAACTTCAAGCGCCCGGACCCGGCGGCGATGGAGACGTACAACGACTCCAGCGTCGGCGCCCGGGACGGCTGGTACAACTGGAACAACCGGAACTGGGGAACCAAGTGGGACGCGTGGGACGTGCACGGAACCACGTGCTACGTCGGCAAGACCCAGTGGCTCGAGTACAACTTCACGACCGCGAACGGCGCGCCCGTGCCGGTCCTGGAGGCGATGATGGAGGCGTTCCCGAACCTGACCTTCAAGCTGCAGTGGCAGGACGAGGGCGGCCCCGGCGGGGAGTTCCAGGGAGCCGACGGGATCTGGCACGAGACCGACCGCTTCAGGGGAGCGAGCTCGCACACGGAGGCGACGGAGCGCCGACGCCTCGTCACGTGCGACTGCCTGGCGACCGGCGGCGAGATCGTGCCGTTCCCAGACTGCCCGGTGGCGCCCGAGTAGGCTGTGCAACAACTTGGCAACAACCGCTCAAAACGCGTCAATTATGCAAGTTGACGTGCTATAATTGAACTATGAACGCAGCAACCGCTGCGGGATCCAAAACGACGAAAGGACCGCCAGTGAGCGATCAACCAACCGTAGAGGTGAGGGGCAAGGCCCTGTACCTCGAGTTCCACAACACCAGCCTGGGACGCACGTTCCAGCTGCTAATCCACCCGGACGGCACCAGCTCCAGCGGAGCGCACGTCCCGTTCGGACTGTTCTACCGCACCCTCAGCACCAGCTACCCGAAGCGCCCGTGGAAGAAGACCGGCGTCTCGACCGCGATCGTGAAGCGCGAGGTCGACCCCGTCACCCTGAGGCTCGCGCCGGTGACCGACACCGCCAGGCTGATGGACATCGTCGGCAGCTACGAGAAGCAGGCGTCCGACATCCTCAGCCAGCTGGTCCGCCAGCAGTACACCCTGTTCAAGCAGCCGGTGGTCGTGGAGGTCTCCAGCGTCGACTTCGACGAGCTGGCCAACGGCAACACCCCCTACGCCCTGTTCAGGCGCGTAATGTCCGCTCGCAAGACGATCGGCTTCCCCGACGACCTAGTAATCTCAACCAAGTAAAGGACAACTGATAACCATGACAACCACGACACCAATCAACTACGACACAATCTACGCAGGGCTAGGTCCCCTGTTTGCCGAGACCGTGAGTCAGACACTGACCGCGACGCCCGGCGCCGAGATGGACCGCTACCTGCCCAACTCCGGCCGAGTGGTAATCCGCTCGGGCGTCTCTACTCGAAAGAAGGCTGAACCAGTGACCGTCTCCATCGACGCCATGACCGGCGACGGGGTGTACCTCCGTCCGAACGGCGACAAGTACTTTGCCCGCAAGTGGGGAGAGCACGACGACGTCCTCGTGGTGCGCAAGTCCAGGGACAAGGGACACTTCGTCCTCCTGTACGGAGCGCCCGGCTGCGGCAAGACCGCGATGGTCGAGGCCGCGTTCGGCGAGGACCTCGAGACCGTGCTCGGCACCGGCGACACCGAGGTCTCTGACCTCGTCGGCGGCTACGTGCAGACCGCGACCGGCGGCTTCGAGTGGGTCGACGGCCCGCTGCTGAGAGCTGCCGAGGCCGGACGCCCGCTGCTGATCGACGAGATCGGAATCATCGACCCGAAGGTCCTGACCGTCGTGTACGGCCTGATGGACGGACGTCGCGAGTACACCGTGACCGCGAACCCGGAGCGTGGCACCGTCAAGGCCAAGGACGGCTTCTACGTCATCGGCGCGACCAACCCGAACGCACCGGGGGTCAACCTCTCGGAGGCGCTGCTGTCCCGCTTCGGCGTCCACGCTGAGATGACCACCGACTGGTCGCTCGCAAAGAAGATGGGCGTCCCCGCTCAGGCAGTGACCGCCGCGCAGAACCTGGCCAAGAAGCGCCAGAGCGACGAGGTCAGCTGGGCACCGCAAATGCGCGAGCTCCTGAAGTTCAAGGAGCTGGCCGAGGACTTCGGCACCGCGTGGGCGATCAGCAACCTGATCGCAGCGGCCCCGGAGATGGACCGCCCGATCGTGGCCGACGTCTTCACCCGCGTCTACGGCGAGGAAGCTCGCCCGGCAAAGATCTAGGTTGCTTCGTCGTTTCCTAGACCTGGACCAGGGACCCCGGCGCGAGCCGGGGCCCTGGAAACCAGTTTGCAACGACTTGGCAACAGCGGTCAGAACCCGCGCAATCACACGCTATAATTGAAATAAGACGTCAACGAAAGGACATCACATGACACACTTTGGAACCGCCGGGCACGCCGGCGTCAACGCCCCCGAGTGGCTGAAGGTCGGCACCGCAGTCAGCCAGCTCGTAAACGAGTGGGCACTGCGAGGCGACCTGATCGTTCGCATTGGCCCGAACGAGAGCGCCCCGGCCCCGGCCCTCTACAACCCCGCCCTGTCCGAGGTCGAGGTGAACACCGTCCACGCGTTCGGCGCGTCCATCGAGCCCGAGCTCGTCGGCGACCTGACCGACCGCGACACCCAGTACGACTGGCCGAAGGCCACCGGCGCGATCTTCCACGAGGCGCTGCACGCCCGCTTCACCCAGTTCAGCCTGGAGGCCGTCGCTGCGGCGCTGACCGACAGCCAGCTCGCAGCGCTGCACCTGCTGGAGGAGTCCCGAATCGAGGGACTGGGCGCCCGCGTCATGCCGTCGAACCGAGGCTTCCTGCGCGCCTGCGCCCTGGAGATCGTCATCGGCGACCTCACCCCGGAGAAGCTGGCGGAGCAGGGACACACCCGCGCCGTCGCGCACGTCGCCGGACTCACCCTGGCCCGCGTCGACGCCGGAGTGCTCGACCGCTCGGACGTCGCGTCCGTAGCGGAGTACGTCGAGTCCTTCCTCGGCGACGAGCTGCTGGAGAAGCTGCGCGACGTCTGGACGAAGTTCCAGGCGCACACCGCGCACTCGTCCCACCACGAACTACTGCCACTCGCCATCGAGTGGGACCGACTCGTCACCGAGGAGTCGGAGCGCCGAGGAGAACCGCAGCCGGGCGCAGACCTGCCGCAGGAGGTCCTCGACGCGATCCGAGAACTAATGGACAAGCTGGGAGACGACGCAGCCGGAGCCGCCATCGGCGCCGCAGACGAACTGGGCGACCAGCAGCAGTCGGAGGAGTGGGCCAAGGAGGTCGACGCCCGAGGCAAGAGCTCGCGCCAGCAGCAGCAGCACAAGGCCGCCAGCGCGAAGGTGTTCGACAAGGGCACCGGCCCCGGCGCGAGCAGCACCCGCTCCAAGCTCACCGAGGTCCGCCAGCCGTCAGGCGAGGAGCGAGCCGCTGCCGTCCAGGTAGCGAGACTCCTCGAGAGGGCGAAGTACCGCGACCGCGACAAGACCGACGTCACCAGCGCGACCCCGCCGGGACGCCTGCGCACCGGCGCGATGGTCCAGGCGGCCGCGCTGAAGGTCAAGGGCGTTCGCGCCGAGACCGAGCCGTGGCGCTCGGTGAAGCGCAAGCACACCGACGATCCCGAGCTGAAGGTCGGCGTCATGGTCGACATCTCCGGATCCATGGGCGACGCGATGAACCCGATGGCCGTGACCGCGTGGGTCATGTCCGAGGCGGTACGCCGAATCCAGGGCAAGGCCGCGATGGTCTACTACGGCAACGACGTGTTCGCCACCCTGAAGCCAGGCCAGCACCTGCGCGAGGTAAACGTCTACACGGCCTCAGACGGCACCGAAAAGTTTGACGCGGCGTTCAAGGCGCTCGACGGCTCGATGAACCTCCTGCAGGGCTCTGGAGCCCGTCTGCTGGTGGTCGTGTCCGACGGCGACTACGTCACCGAGGAGAGCCAGGCAGCCCGCAAGTGGGTGCAGGAGTGCGAGCGCGCCGGAGTCGGCGTCCTTTGGATCACGTTCAGGGGAAGCGACTCGCTGCCGCAGAAGTACCTAGCCGGCACCTCCGGCCAGGTCGTGATGTCGGATGGCGTCGCGTCGAAGGTCGCCAAGACCATCGGCGAGGCGGCGGCCAGGGCCCTGACCAAGGTCGGAGCCCGCCGGGCGAGCTAATGCTCGTTGCCAAAACGTTGCAATAAAGTTTGCAAAATGTGCGCGATTCTGGCAGATCACGTGCTATAATAGAATAGTAGCAAGCAGTCGAAGCAGTCAGTCGACTGGACACAGACGGCCAACCGGTCGCCTGTCCGAAACGACAAAAGGACACACCATCAGTACAACTACTGTTAGCACCACAGTTCGCACCACCAGCACCACCGTCAGCACCACCGAACAGGTCGTAGACCTGACCTCCACCAACGCGAAGGCAATCTTCGCAGAGTACGAGGCGATCAAGAAGGCCAAGGCCGACCTTGAGAAGCAGGAGAAGGCCCTGAAGGAACAGCTCCTAGAGCTGACCGGATGGACCGCAGACGGCGTGGCTGCCGTGGCGATGGTAAACGGCGAGGCCCTGTTCAAGAAGCAGGCCGGCAAGTCCATCGTCTGGGACGCAGACATGATGAAGCTCGTCTTCCCTGAGGCCTTCGCGAAGTGCCGCAGCGAGAAGCCAAACTTCTCGATCCGCGCTGCGTAACCACCAGCAGCACAAGAGGCGGGAGCCTCGGTCCCACCAGGGACCGGGGCTCTACGTCCACCACCGTCAGCCACTACCAAAGGACAAGCAATGACCTACAACGACCACAAGAACCAGAAGCTGAGGTTCGTGCCCGGCACGAACAAGCGTCTCGGCGTAGACCACCACGGAGACATCGACTTCTTCTGGAGGACCAACTCCCGGGGCGAGTACGTCGGCGAGCGCCTGGCGACTCTCCGAGCCCTCTCCCACGAGAGCACGTTCCTCCTCCAGCTCCAGTCCGGCGAGCACGCCGGGGTGGAGTACCGGAACGCGTCCTACGACGCGCTCCTGGCAATCGTGCTCCTCGCGTACGACGCGAGGTAGCAAAGACGTCTGCGGCGTTTGTTTGTCCTTTCCCCGCAGACCGGCCCGGTCGGCTTGAGCCCAGCGCTCGCCGGCCGGGCCACCACTTTACCCCGGCGCACGGAGCCGGCGCGCTAGGATTGGATCAAGACAGCAGGAGGAGAGACGCATGCCGAACTTCGGAGGCGAGAGCTCGGTCAGCGGCACGGTCGTGTGGCTGACGCCGCCATACATCATCGAGGCCCTAGGCCAGTTCGACCTGGACCCGTGCGCGCCACCGGCGAGCGAGAGACCGTTCGAGACGGCGACGAGCTACTGGACCGAGGCCGACGACGGCCTGGCGCAGCCCTGGCACGGGCGCGTCTGGATGAACCCGCCCTACGGACCGGGCATGGTCAAGTGGCTCACGAAGCTGGCGGCGCACGGAGACGGCTACGCCCTGGTCTTCGCGCGCACCGAGACGCGGGCGTTCTTCGACGGCGTGTGGGACCACGCGGACGCCCTGTTCTTCTTTCGCGGACGCCTGAAGTTTCACCGACCAGACGGCACGCCCGGAGCGGCCTGCCAGTCGCCGTCGGTGCTCGCGGCCTACGGCTCGCGGAACGTCGCGGCGCTCGAACGAGCAGTCGCGGACGGCAAGCTCGCGGGCAAGCTCGTCTACCTGACGCGGCCTGCCGCGGAACAGGTCGCGGACTAGGTCGCGGCACGGGCCTGTGGCGCAGCTGGTAGCGCACCTGCATGGCATGCAGGGGGTCAGGGGTTCGAGTCCCCTCAGGTCCACAACAAACTCGCGGAGCGGCCTGCCCTCGCGGATCAACTCGCGGAGCGGCCTGCCGGTGGCTCGCGGACGGCTCGCGGACGGCCTGCCTGCACGGAAGGCTCGCGGTAGCGGCCCGGTGCACTTCGCGGAGCGGCCTGCCGATCTGGCGGCCTGGCGGCATGCCCTGGCGGCTCGCCGTGCTTCGCGGACGCCCCTGACCGACTCGCCCTGACCGACTGCTCGCGGAAGAGCTCGCGGACGCCCCATCCCAATCCTCACCGGTGCAAGTGCTCGCGGAAGAGCTCGCGGACGCTGGATCCGACGCTCGTGCCGACGGTTGCGATCTCGCACGGAAGTCGCGGACGCTTCCCCTGGCACCAGACCGGATCCCAGACGCCATCGCGATCGCGATCGCGATCTCACGGACGGAAGCTCGGAGACAGCAGCAGACTTTCCGCACAAACGCAAGTTCACGGAAGTGTCGGCACTTGAGTCAGGGCTTGCGCCCTGACTCCCGACCTTCTCCAGAGATCTGCCGGGCAAAAGTTCTCCAGCTTCTCCCGACCTTCTCCAGACAAAGTCCCGCGAGACCGTTGCCAAAAGTTTGCCACAAACTGGACCAGTTTGGCAGTTGACATGCTATAATAGAATAGTACAAGCAACAAGCAGGAAGTCAACCGGCTGCCTGACACCAACTAGTAAAGGACAACATGAGCAAACAGGCAACTGAGTTTCAGATCATTAGATTAGTAGATCTCGAGGTTGGAGATCGCATTGGCACTGATTGGGAAGAGTCAACCACCGATTGGTACACTGAAGAGATCCAGGAGGCTGGAGAGCTTCAGGACTTCCAGATCGTCAAGAGCATCAAGGTAAAAGAAGTTGGCCGTCAAGAGCATCACACCATCACCTATGAGAATGGCACTGTAGACATACTGGTCGAGCGTCCAGGCTGCTACTGTGGATGCAGGGACTACTATGTGACCGTCATTGTGGTGCCGGAAGGAACCGGCGAGATCAACCGCTAGTGAACAGCTGAGAGGCCCTGGAGAGATCCAGGGCCTCTTCTCAATTTGGCGGCAAACTTGCATAGCACATGACCGGTCTAAATTGAGCAACTTTTGCAAACTTTATTGCAACAAAGTTGTTGCAAAGAATTTTGCTCAAATGTGCTCAATTTGGCAATTGGCATGCTATAATTGAACTATAAACAAAGCAGCAACTTGAAAACTCCATAGAGATACAGGAACCAACAGGCAGACCAACCGGTCTGACTGAAACCAACTAACAAAAGGACAATGCCTAGTGCAAAATTCAAATGTAGATCCACAAGAGACCCTGACCACCAACGAGCTTCCAGAGAAGTTGACGCTTCGACTGGACTTCGAGATGGACAGGGAATGGGCCCTGGAGATGTTCGGCGAGGACGAA
>Ga0209188_1002201_pt1 | contig 14658 bp, 19 predicted proteins | sample C_130625_EF_Meta_FD_187307 | JGI IMG/M metagenome (GOLD analysis project Ga0209188, IMG submission 187307) | Freshwater microbial communities from Lake Croche, Canada to study carbon cycling - C_130625_EF_MetaG (SPAdes) (version 2) | ecosystem: Environmental > Aquatic > Freshwater > Lake...
TTTTGTCTTCGTGAGCTGGACAGCAAGCCATCCATTGCCCCTCTTTGGTTTTTTTAACCTTTTGAAGAGCGTTGAGGAGGTTTACAGCTGACATTGACAAATCCTTTATTTCGAGTCGAGGATTTGTCAGAATAACAAGTTTTATTTATTTCAGCAAGTTTGTCAAAAAAAAGACGTTTAAAACAATCTTGAGAAAAATGCAACAAAATTAAAAGAAATTATAGGAAATGTAACAAAATTGATTTAATATCTTGAAAAAATGCTAATGACTTGTTTTTTTATTTAGTAGATGATAGGAGGCTATGATGATATCTGCACTAAATCGCAATTGGTTCAAAGAAGTCCTTCAGTCGAAGAAGATAACACAGAGAAAATTGTCGGAGTTATTAAATCTTGATGAAGGAGCATTTTCTCGCACCCTCTCCGGTCTTCGAAAGCTCCAGCTTCACGAAGCGAAGGAAGTATCTAAGATCCTGGATGTTCCATTGATTGAGGTTCTTGCCCACTTTGGAGCTGAAGGAGAATATTCGAATGTCGTTCTGGTCGAATGGGTAGTTAATGAGGGATCCATTATGACAAAGCTTGCCAAGCCGGTCGAGCTTGAGCATGAATATGCTTCTTTGATCTCTGGAGTTTATTGTCAAGTTCGCAATGGCAAGATGTTAGATCGAGCGATTGCTGTTTTCAACCCTGTCAGCGATATCGTGATCGGCCGCTTATCAGCGATCGAGGTTTCTGATGGGACTGTTGTTGTTGGCACCCTTCGCCATAACTACAATCCAAAATTTTATGACATTGTGACGAATGATGAAGTCATTGAGAACCAATTCATCAAGAATTGTTATCATGTCAAGGCACTCTTCCCCACCTAAAAATATTTTTTCCTTAGTTTTCAAATATTAACCCCACTTTTGTGGGGTTTTTTGTTGTTTCTTCAACTTTTTAACTTGACGATATCGCAAGTTTTAATTAAATTTGAGTCTCTTTCAACAATTTTGTGAGGACTCGACAAATGAAACAGTTTCATCTTTTATATGCTCATCGTGTTTCTGAGCTAATCAATCATAAGCCCAACAAGGAATTCTGGGTTTCCCTCTGGTGCCATCACATGAAGCTCTCGATCTCGGAGGGTAAATGAACCCAGAATCCTCTTTTTACCCTGACCTAGTCAAAGCTCTGGGGGAGGTGCCAAGCCTTGTTAAAAGTGGCTGGAACCCCCATCTGAAAACATCTTATCTCGCCCTCGAAGATATTTTGACAGCTGTGAAGCCTGTCTTTCTTAAGAACAACCTCGCCATCATGCAAGATTCTTGGACTGACGAGACGAAGCTTTGTGTTCAAACAGTTCTTGTTCACAGTTCCGGCAAGTCGTATCAGTCGAGCGTTCTCAAGTTTCACATCCATGACGCAAAGCCCCAGAATCAGGGGCAACTTTTAACCTATCTTCGCAGATACCAGCTGATGACATTTTTAAGCTTATCTGGAGGGGATAAGGATCTCGATTCAGTCGAACAGCCGGTCTCGAAAGCGATCACCAATGCTCAAGCCTTGAAAGCTAAGAAAGTCGAGGTCTTGAATGACGATATCTAATTTTCCTCAAGGGAGTTCGGAATGGTTAAGAGCTAGAGCCGGCAAGATCACAGCGTCAAACGCTTGGAAGATCATCGATAGGACTGCAAAGGGACTTCCCACAGCTGATCACACTAATTTCAAATTCAGCTTAGTGACTGAGCGTCTCACCGGAGAGCCTACTCCGACCTTCGTCAATGATGCCATGCGACATGGAACCAATACGGAACCAGAAGCCAGAGCCTTCTTTTCTGAGCTGTTCGATGTGACTGTCGAAGAGGTCGGATTTATCACTCATCCGGAATTTGACTTCATGGGATGCTCGCCAGATGGAATCATTGCCGGAGATACTTTGCTGGAGATCAAGTGCTTGACCACAAAGAATCATCTGGAAATGTTACTTTCTAAAAACCCTCTGAAGGATCATGTCCTTCAATGCCAATATCAGATGATGATCACCCAAACATCGCTCGCCCATCTGATTTATTACGATCCTCGCCTACCTCTCGAACTGCAATCCAAGATCTTCAGTCTTGAAGCTGATCCAGAGGTTCAAACCCTACTAAGAGATTCAGCGATTGCTCTGGATCTCGAAGTCAGCAACATCATCAATCAACTCAAGGAGTGTATTTAATGGCATATGAATTCCGAGCTGGTCAAGCCAGCCTGTTTAAAAACGACAATCGCACAGCTGAGAATAATCAGCCTGTTTATCGAGGTGAAGGCATGGATCTCAATGGGAACATGATTCGCCTGTCCCTCTGGAAGAAGACCTCTTCTACCGGCAAAGAGTATCTTTCGATCTCGATGCAGCCGAAGGAAGATAAGCCAGCTTCAGCCCCAGCTCAAGCTCCGGCACCGGCAATCGATGACGATATCCCTTTCTGAAGGAATCTGAAAGATGACGACCCCTATAGTCAGCCATCCAAAGCTCCTAGCAAGCGAGAGCAAGAGAAGAAGCAGAAGATTGATGAATCAGTCCGACAGCTCAACTTCTTTCGAGATAACCGATAGCAAGTTCTCAATTGCTTTCAATGGGGGACTCGTCTTCTTTCGTGAATATCCCACACCGAACAACATCCAGGATCTCAGAAGAATGATGGATGTTTTAACTGACTCACTTATCGAGGAGCAATTATGAACCACGATTCACCGACCAGAATGGAAATGTTCGTCTGGTCTTGTATTTTTATCAGTATTTTTGTAGGTCTTTATTTTGCTGGAGTCATTGTAAGGAGTATTTTTCTATGAATCCGACAGCTCAATATCTCATCGAGAAATATGGACTTGTGATGGACGCTCATCAGGTCGCTGAAGCCATTGGCATGAGTCACAACTCCTTCTCAATCCATCGCCACAAAGGGAACAAGAATCTCCCTGTCATGTCTAAGCGAGGATCAAAGCTGGTCACTTCAGCCTTAATCGTTGCGAAATACATCGATTCGATGGGACAGGAGAAGCCATGATCAAAGTCATCAGAAGGATTTCATTTCGCCCTCTGAGACTAATGATCTGGAGCCTGTTCTTCGTCTTTTACTTTTATCCGATCTGGATGATCAAAGCGAGATTGCATAAAAAACAAGGGCATCGGATTGCCCTTGCTGTGAATCAATTTATGTGGAGTGAACATGATAAAAAAGAAAATTGCTAGACCAGATCCAAAGGGATCAGCTTTGCTCTGGGATCCTAAATGGACTTATGTTCCAAGTGTCAAGACTGACATTCTCGCAAGATTCAAAGCAATGAATTGGACACCTCCTTCCTCGAAGGAGAATCATTCTTGAATGAGTTTCTTAATCGATGGCACCCAGAAATATTTATTTTGATCCTCATGGGGATCTCTGGGTTCATTCTTTTGATTGCCATCTTGCTATTCCCAGAACAGAAAATGTATGACTGCTCGCTTGCTGAGATCAGTCCTGATTTTCCTATTGAAGTGAAGCAAGCTTGTCGTGAAGCTAAAAGGATGAAGCGATGAATATTTTAGGGATAGATTGTGGTATGTATGGAGCTTTTTGTGTGTATAACACCGACACAAAGGGGATTCTGATCTGGGATATGCCGGTTCTTCAAGTTATTGAAGGAGGAAAGAAGATAAATCGAGTGTCTCCTTATGAAGTCGCTCTGTCTTTATCTGGGATTCCGATTGATCATGCTTTCGTTGAAAAGGTCGGTTCAATGCCGAATCAAGCAAGTCAATCGACCTTTAATTTTGGAGTGTCAGCTGGTGTCATTCATGGGGTTCTAGGAGCGTTAAAAATTCCTATGACATTAATAACACCTCAGAAGTGGCAAAAAGGAATGAGTGTTCCTAAAGGTAAAGATGGATCAAGACAAAAAGCTCAAGAACTTTTTCCAGAGTTTGCTAAAAGCTTTTCAAGAGTCAAAGACGATGGACGCTCGGACGCTTGCTTGATCGCATTATATGGAGCTTATCTCTTGAGGATAGGAGAAGCATAAGGATTAGCATTGAGAAAATGAGTGCAAGTCTAGCATGAGCAAAGCTCTGTAAAGTGGGAGCGAAACAGAACTTTTTTTCGCCCATGCTAGACTTTTTTTTATTGGAAATGAGAGTAAGTTAAACCGTTTTGCAATCCACGTTGACCTAAGTTTTGGTTAGCATCAAACATAATATCGTTGCCAACTTTGATTGTGCTAGTGATACTTGAATCAAGAGCAGAACCAATATTGCTGACGTTGATCAAGCTATTCTTAACTTGGTCAAGATTATTGCGTTTTGTAGCCCAATCTTGTGAACTGTTAAACGTAGCAATGTCAGCGTTTACGCTTGTCTGTGGAGCAACCCAATTACCATCGACAAAACGAGTCGCACCATCAACTTGTGACAAGAAAGCGTTAATTCCACTTGTGCCGTAGTTGATAGAACTAGCAAAATAATTGCCGATACCATCGACTAAATTCCATACTGCCGTTTGATAGTTGGCTTCATTCTGATAAGTCAAACTTGTAAATTGTGGAACGGCTGAAGCTACTGACAAGCCTTGTGTTAGTGTGCCAGCACTATATGTTACTTGATATGGCTTTTCGTTAATCGTGTCGATTGGCTTGATCTGAATAGCCAAGTTTACGTCATTGGCAAGCGATGGAATAGGATTGTATCCTGAGTAACCGAAAGCGTTGCCAACTGCGTTTGCTGATTGCACAAGTGGACTAATCAGTTGAGGGGCAGTATACGTTGGAAGTGCTGAAGGTGCAGTAAATTGCACACCACCAGCGTGGGCTTGAGAGACTACTGATACTACGGCTAATGCTAAAAGTTTCTTTTTCATGGTGCTTTCCTTAATTTAGGGTTGGGTTGTGCTGCTTAACTTCGCCAACAAATCAGGCGAATTTTTTATGCGTGATTCCATGATTTTGACTTCACGCTGATATTTTTTAAATTCAGATTCAATGCTAGAAATATCTTCATTCTCAGATTTTGCAACTTCGATTTCTGCAAGTAAATTAGAGGCTTTATCACGCACAATCATAAGATAAGCAATAGGGCTTTGAGTTCGGATGGCTTCTTTAATGGACTCATTAGACATAAGAAGTCCGATGGATGCGTTTACGAATCCTAATTCTTTTAAGCGTGCTGAGTTTTTAAGTAGAACGCAGTTATCATCGACCACAGTTCGACCACCTGATATGCCATAACCAAGCATACTAAAGGCTCCCGATTGTGAACCCAAGCAAATATCTGAACCGTTAGCAACGAGCATTGGAGCACTCATAGATGGAACGGTAGTTACTTTAGAAGTAGTATCAGCATTTTGATTTAAATTGTAATTTCCTGTTCCACCAGCAATAGTGGTCGTGGAGTTATTATTTTGCTGGCCAATGGCATTTCCAAGCAAGGCTGAAAGCCCACTTGTCATTTGCGTTGAACCAACATTTGAGGAGTTTTGATTGACCGTTTGCCCTATGGCAAAACAAGGCACTAGAAAAACTAGAAGGAGCGATTTCATAAGGTTTCCCACTTATTAAATTGGCTCCCACCATGTCAATATTCTAACAAATTTTTTTTAAAATTTGTTGACTTTCTCTTGTTAAATTATCCCAGCTGATCAGCGATCTTTTCGGTTTCTGGTTTATAGTAAGTCATCAACTCATTGAGCTTTTTGTGGCCGGTCATCTCAGCGAGATCCAGGATCTGGAGCTTCTTTGCCAGCCGAGTGACTGCCAGATGTCGAGTCATGTGGAAATTGAAGTCAAGCTTCGCTTCGTCCCTGATCTCTCGGAACTTACTGTCCAGCTGTGACTCATTCATTGCGAACAGCTCCTCAGTCGGAAGCAGAGCCAGAAGCTCCATCGCTTTTTTGGAAAGAGGGACATTCCTGTCTTCTCCGTTTTTCGTGTCATAGAGCTTCGCAGTTCGTCCCACGATATCGGATTTTCTGAGCTTGCAGATTTCACCTAGTCTCATCGCTGTTTCAATGGCAAAAAGAAAAGCGATTCCAGCTCGATCCCTAGTCGTAGCACTTGAATCAGTATAGGGGATTTGCTTCAAGAATTGTTCAATTTCAGCGTCAGATATCAGCTTCTTTTTTCTCTTGGAATCTGGAGGTCTTTTGACCTTCTCAGAGGGGTTCCGGTCGAGGATCTGCCACTCTTTCACGCAATGTCCAAAGATCGAGGACAGGAGCGTCATTTCACGCTTACAAGAGCTTCCTTTTACTGTCTTGAGTCTTTCATCACGAAAGTCAATAATCGTCTTGGAGTCGATTTCTGAGAGCTTACAATCGAACCTCTTTTCCTTGAGCCAGCGATTGATTGTTATCGTCTCGAATCTGGTTCCCTTCTTCGTGACCGAGACCTCATCTCTGTATTTTTCGAGGACTTGCTCCATTGTCCATCGATGCGAGTCATCTGGACTCATTCTCATATCAAGCTCAGTTTGCTTTGACCATTGTTGAGCTAAGAATTTTGTATCAAAAGTTTTCGAGGTTCTTCTATTGTTAACATAGATATGAGCCTTCCATTTTCCTGATATTGTCTTTTCAAAATATGCCATCTTCAACTTTCTTAGTGGGGATTCTGGGGGAGTGCTTTAGAAACTCCAAGAAAGTCTAACAAATTTATGCAAACAAATCAACAACTTAAAAAATAACCATAAAAGCCATATAAATAGGAGCGAAGCCTTTGTAAGTTATTGATTTTATAAGGCAAAAATTGAAGAATTAGAGATTAATTTTGATTCTAGGTCGGGGAGCCATTTATGGCTAAAAAGTCCTTTAAAATCAAAGGCATATATATCAAAGTGGGGAAAAAAGAGTAATCGCAAAAATAAGGAGGGGATCTACATCAGTCTTCTCTGGATCGTGAAGGAGCGAACTCCTCCAGAGATGGTCGAGAGATCCCCTGATATTATTTCGGCATCTTCTTATTAATCAGATTCAGCCATGTTCCATCCGGACAGACATCTTGTCCCTGTGGAGCTGGAGCGTAATGCCCCCCCAAAGCTGTGCAGAGTTTTTCTTGCTGCCCTGTCACACTTGCTCCAATGGTTAAGACTGCCATTGCGATCAAGCTTCCCACTACGGTCACAGCTGTTGTCATTCCATCCATATACTTCCCCTTTCAGTTAAAAAACTATTTTTTCTCTTCAGCTTGTGCCGGAGTAGAAATATCATTGCTTCTCGCTCCAACATCGCACTTCGCAAAGACGCAAACAATCGAAGTGTCTCCGACATTCGGCTGTTGTTTAGGCATTGCACAAGAAGCTAATAAAACGACTGCAAATAAGATGAGTGATTTCATGGCAAACTCCTCATAAATTCAGTTATATCTGTTTTAATCATTATTTGACCTTCTGCGTTTTGTAATTCAACACCATTTGCTAAATTATTTTTGAACTGTTGATAATCTGCGTTATCAGGTGCAAAAGGAATGCAAGTGTTGTCTGCCAATCTAATAACAGAATTTGTTTGACTATTAATTGTAAATAATTTATACATTTTATAACTCCGCACTAAGAGTAAAATACGATTGATTAGCCTGATAAACAGCACCTACTGTTAAATCAGTAAAGTTAGGCAAAATATATTGCCCACCATTAAATGAATTACTTGCTATACCAGCACCTGCCGATGATTGGTCGAGGTTTTCCAATCCATTTCCAATCTGAATATTTGGTGATGCTTTTATTGATGGTGTTGCTCTCATTGGTTGAAAATGAGTAATTGAAACACCTAACTGCGTTGTAAGCACAGCAATTCCAGTGTAAAAATTGTAAAGTTGATAATAACGATTACAAAGTTGCAACTCAGTTCCAATGCTACGAAAATCAAATGATGTTGCCTGTTTGCCCAATTCTAGTTGAACCTTAGTTAAATAAAATGCACCTGTTGTTTGATTGGGAACTGATATGGCTATTTGAATTCCGTTTTGTGCATTTAATGGCAAATTGATTTGGGTGCTATATGTATCTATTGATAAATTTCCACTTGCAGGAATAGACCATGTTCCTGTTGCTACTTGTGTTGCAGTCGAAAAATTATCTTTTGTCGTATTTGCATAAACTGTCCAAGTTGCAGTTTTTGCTACTGCATTGGCTAAATTAGCAGATAGAGTTACCGTTTTATTTGCTAAATCATAACAATTAGCAGATTCTATTCTTTGATAAACCCCTAATGTGGTAACCCCTGTTGCACCTGTTAATTGTAAATATTGGACAGCATTAGCCGTATCGTATTGTTGTCTACCTGAAGAATTAGCACCCATTGAATAAGCAACCCATCTATCTAAGCAATAACCACCTGTAGGAGTAATTGTAAATATTGCACCAGCATTTCTTTGGTCTATAACCATAGCACCATTAATAATACGATTCTTAAAGCCAAATGTATTAGGTACATTAATTGTGTCGGTTGAATCCAATGTTGGCAATGTCAACTTGCCTGTCATCGTGTCGCCAGACTTTTGCACATACTTTAAATCAACAGGCAATCCAATCACCCCATTAATTACAGAGCCAATTTCAACATCATTCACACCATCAAAAATATATAAAGTGCAATTCCCTTGAGCATCATATTGAGTCCATAATCCTCCTCGCTCAATATTTAGGGGACGATTCAGCCCAGCATTATTGCTCATGATTGTGTTATAGGTTCGATTCAGAATGTCAGCCAAATCAACTCCAGAGGTAGTCGCTGGGTTAATTGGATAATCATTCGGATTCACCTGACTTTTATTTTTTATATTAGACATTGTTTTCCTCAAATTGAATAAGTTCTCTCTTTTCCTTGCCCACGAACAAGGATGTCAACCTTGCCGGAAACAGGAGTCTGGTCGAGAACATTAACCAGCGATAAATCAAATCCTAATCGGTTCTTATTTGTTGTCACAGCTCGAACAGGAGAGTCATTTCCATCAATGCTGACTGCAACTGCAATCGTGTCAAACATGAAAGCCGGATCAAATACAATGCGTTGACCAACCGAAGGAATGACTTGATCATTGACCGACCAGATACGATCAGTCACATCAATCTTTACTGAGCCATCTGTCACATAGGTTTTAATATTTGGTGACTTAGAAAATACCCTTAATCTAAATTGAATAATTCTGCCGGTCACATCGCCCACAGCTGAAATAATTCGCCATTCAGTAAATTGCCCTGTTGTGCCAAGAAGATTAGGAAGTCCCTGTAAGTCAGCCCAATCACTCATAAAGTCATTCTGATCAATCGCTCGATACTCAAGCCAACAATCCCATAATTGAGGATCTACATAAGCCATTTCTGTAGGATTAATTCTGTTGTAATGCCATCTTGTTCCTTGCTCCCCCTCGCCATGAGCTTGAATATAGCTTGAGACTCGCACCTCATACACCTGATCAAAAACAACATCATTCTCAAAGTAATACACACCCTCTGGATAAACACTTCCAAATTCACCCTCTGAACAAATGTAAGTTTTCCCAGCAAGAACATCGCTCATGTGCTTCACTTCACTTAATTTTTTCCACGCTGAAATGAATGGATCTTCAGTAACAAGTCCTTTTTCTAAGTGATTGAGAACACCGTTCCAGCCGGTATCAGCATCATCAACCTCAGTCACTAATTCAATGTTCGGCAATGACTCAACTGTTGTTCTTTGGAAAGCAACCTCTGATTGATTGTCAGATGAGTCATAAGCCATAATCATATAAGTGCCGGTTCTCGCTCCAGAAGTTAATCTGTTCACATCCCAATTTGTAAAGCCAACTAAAAGAGAATTTGTCCAATCAGGGAATAAGAATTCTGGAGTGAACCTGATTTCATATCTTATGAGGTCAGGTTCATTTGATAATTGCCAAAAAATTGAAACTTGCTCCGATTGAATATTGACACCAAAATTCTGAGGTTTTTCTGGTGGAATAGTATCTGCGATTAACTCAACAGATATTTTCTTTCCTTTGCCAGCGAGACCACTTGCAGAAATTGGAATACATTCAAATTCAACATATTCGCCAACCCATTGCAAATTTTGCAAAATGGTATAAAGCTGATAAAAAGAATACGATCTTGAATCGCCAGCGAAAATTGTTTTTCCATCTGGGTTTTTTACATAAATATCTGTATGATCATAATTAAAGCCCAATATATCCCACTTCAATCTAATTTGATTAACAGGGTATCGCGAGGGATAAATCAGCGTATTTAAAGCTTCTAAATTGATTAACTCTAAATCAGTCGTATTGATTAAATCATTGCCATAGTCCGGATTCCAAGCCGGTATATCACCGGTGTCAGCTGTGTAAACCTCCGGCACATATTTGACCAAAGCAATCTCAGCTGTCAGATCTCGATTCGGATGAATTTCGGTGACAATATATGGATTGACTACTCGATCCAATTGCCCCATGACAATCAAGTCATCAGGATTAATCTCGCCAACAGCGTCAATCGTATAAATGATCTGTCCATCTTGAGGAGCTGTTGCTAAGACTTTTCCTGTTTTAATCGAGCCATCAGATAACCTAATGGTGAACCCTGTTGGAGCAACTCCAAGCTCTTGATTGATGGTGATCTCATTGCCGGAGACTGTGACCACTCGACAAGCTTGCCCTCCGAGACGTGGAACATCGTGAGCCACATGAACCAGATCGCCACGCTGGACAACTAAGTTCTCGATATCCATCTCAACAGAGAAAGTCTCAGCTCTATGAATGGATTGAGCCATCATATATCGACCATATCGCCAAGCTTCCTCTGGGGAAGTGATACCAAAGGTTTCTAAGGTCTCGAACAGAGTCGCATTGTTCTCGCTGTATCCATCAAAATAAACTGTTCTTTGGTTCTTCTGCCAATTTAAATTAGGATCAACATAAGAGACAAGGAAGGCATGAGCGTAATCTGTAAATGTTCGGTTCCCATGAAAATTTCTTGAGTTTGCCGGAGTGATCAACTGACGAGGGACTGTCTTTTTGACATCGATGAGACAGCCATACTTCCCAGATAATGTCATCGTGAATGAAGCTCTAGCAACTCCGAGAACAGAGTTCAATAGCTCCAGAACTGTTGTCGAATAATCGACTACAAAGTCAGAATGATATCCCATCGCATTGCAATGATTTGCCAGCTCAATCCAAGAAGCCCAATCCATGAGGTCATCTCGAAGTCCTTTAGGGTTTGCAATGCCGGTCAAAATATCAACAGCAATCCAAGCTGGATTTCTAGTCGCTTCATATCTGAAGTTCACCCCATCATCAGTCACTCGAAGAACTGAAGTGCATATCGCTGAAAGATTTTGAACAGTTCCAGAGATCTTGTCAGAAGCCAGCAATCTCATTTCTAACATGGTATGAGGTTTTTCAAGATTGACAACTGATCCCTCAGAGTAAGACTTGATCATGGTGATAAAGCACTCTTCACCATACTTGGAATCTGTTTGATCTGGGGATAGCTTCACAGCTCTGAAGTCGAACTCTCCGGCATAAGGAGGACGAACTGAGACAACTGCCACAAATGGTCTAGCAGTAGATCCAGAGAAGCGAACAGCACCATCGCCAATATCTTGAGCTGATACTCCGAAGACTGAGCCAGCCCCTAAAGTTTGCCAAGTCCCTTTGACATCACGATATTGAAAATTAAAATCAACTGAATGAGTTTGAATATTTCCTCTATCATCAAAGCGATATAAACCTCTTCCGAAGTTAAGATCAATATCGAACTCAATCGCTTTGGGTTTACTTCTGATCTGGACAGGATTGCTCGATGTCAACTTATATTGGAATTGATCGTATCCGACTCGCCTATTCACATAATAAGTATTTTTGACAAGTGAATTTGTATGTAGATATAACTCAGGATTAAATTCACCAGCTGGGTTATCTCCGATTTTGATATCTTCTAATTGAACATGACCATATCCGAAGTCGTAAAGACTAGAGATCCTTGACTCTGTTCCCAGATTCGAGATGATTGGAGAGCTGGCAAGATTAGGGAAATACTTGTATCGCCCATAGATCTTCGTGATCGGATTATAGGGCTTCGCTCCATTGGATTGACCAGCGAGAGAGTAAGTCGGAGACTGATCATAAGAAGCTCTTGATTCTGGAGTCAATGTCGGAGGTTTAACCAGAGCAGAGATCAGCAAGCCACCGATCATCGTGATTCCGGTCGCAACAGCAACAGCTCCAAGAGTTCCAGCTGTCATTCCTAGTCCAACAGCCATATAAGGAGCAGTCACTACCAGAGCCACCATCAGCAAAGCTCCGAGAATTCCCTTCCCACCTCCTCCACCTCCACCCCCTTGAGGGACAACTGTGAGAACAAGTGAGTCAGTCCTTCTGATCACGAAGCTTCGATCAGATACCAACATCCCAAAGTTATAGACCTCTAAATGATCTCGATAACCTTCCTCGATAGACAAGTCAATCGCTTGCTGGATCGTCAGCCCCTCTGGGAGATGAACTTCTCTTTTACTTAATGGGGTAATCAGCCGAGCCATCGATAACTCCCCTGATATCTGTGAGTCCAATTCACATGATTCAAGTTCTCGATACAGCTTGAGCGACCTTTGAGCGAATGAAGGAATGAATACTTATCTAAGTGAATCCCACAATGAACCTCAAGCCCTTGAATCTTAAATAAGCAAATATCGCCCTCATTCGGAATCGTGACTCTTTCCCACCTCTTGCCTAAATTGTGCTTCTCGTTTTTTATATGTTCCAAAGCTTCCTCGATATTGGTTCCAACATCATAAAAATAGTTCGGAAATTTAATTCCTAATTCTTTCAAGCCAAAGAGCTGACAAAGCCCCCAGCAGTCAGCACCATCAAAGGATTTTCCTTTGACTTCATAAGGGATTCCGATGTAAGGTAATAAATTCATATCAATAGAAAATCGCTGGAAAGTGAACAGGATCATAAGACTCATCTGGGAATCTTCTTGATAGGACATTGATTGTCTCTAAGGTGCCGGAGATGGTCATGGCATCATAAGAAACATTTCTTAACTGTAAGTAATCGAGCTTCTTCTCAATCGTATCTGGATAAGCAGAAGATACCAATTGAACTGATATCTGTGGAGCTGTTGCAAAGCCCCTAATCGCATCCACAATCGCTCCATCCACATTGCTGATGGTGAGCTTCACCGTAGGCAATTTATCACCTGTATCCTCTGGGAGAACAAGCTCAAAAGGATATGGGAGATAGGTGATTCCATTACTCACGAACTCTTCATTATTGTTCACCAGATACAAAGGCAAATTACGAGGAGTCTCAATTGTCAGCAGATACAGCCATACAACTGACGAGCTGAATTCTTGAATGTGAGCGATATTATTTGGAGTCATAGATTCTTCCAAGCCGGCATCGTTTCCCAGCTCATCTTCGCTTCAAAGACATCCTTCTGGAGCCATGAGATCTGTGGAGGTTCTTTCACTCTGACAACAATCTCAAGCCCATCTTGAGGACGCTTGATTCTTGTAGGAACAACTCCACCCTGTTGATTCACTTCGAACCACCTCACAAAGTCATCATAGACAGAAGACTTGAGCTTGACTGTCGTATCAATCTTTTTCACCATACCGGTCGAGCGTCTTCTGACCTTGACTTCCATATCATCCATCTCAGTCCTGATCGTATTCGGAAGATAAGTCTCCGACCATGTCTCCATACAGGAATCAATGCTGACAGGTCTTGGAGCAATATAGATCGTTTTCATACGGCACTCCTTCTCAGGTTATAAGCTGACTTCATCGTCTTATCCATGCCACCGGAGCCGAACAGATCTTTCACCTTCTTCTCGATAAAGATCTCAATCTGCTTTTGCCCTTTTTCATTCGTTGTCTCTTTGGTCGAGACTTCGTTATCTTGAGAGTTCATGTTATTGACCACAATATTTGTAGTTCCCATAAAGGAAGAATCATTCTGAGCTGACTTCATAGCACCGACCATCATCGGAGTAATACTTGGAAAGCCATCTCTGGTGAGTGCCGGACTAGGTTCCAAAGGAGTGAGCGAAGGAGTCGCACCAAAGAAACTGAATCCTCCAGCACCGGAGCCGGTTCCTTTAAGCAACATATCAAAGAACTGAGTGAACATCCGGTTCGCCAAAAGCTTTGCAATCGTCTTGAGTAATCCTTCAGCAAAATTATTGAAGGAGAATTCAGCTTTTCCAATACTGTCAATAAATGAACCCACGAAGGAAGATGTATAGCCAGCCATTGCATCGGTTAACCTTTGGAATGAGTCATCTGTTTTCCCAGCCAGCTCATCTACTTTTTTCTGAGCAATCTCATAAGCCTTTGTGACCTCTTTCGCATAATTCTCGCCAGATAAGCCACCCTTCTCCATCAGCTCTTGCAGACGAGCAATCCGATCTTGCAAAGCATCAAAGGGAGCGTAAGCGTCATTAATTGCCTTGACCTCTTTATCAATAGACTCTTGATATGCCACTTGTTCAGCTGTGAGCTTCTTCATCGCATCGCTGAGTTTTAATGCTGATTCAACTCTTGCCTTGTTAGCAATATCAGCGTCAAGCCCATTCTTTTCCAGATTAGCAATGTTCTCAAGTGCCTTCTGATAAGCATATAAAGGATCGAGGGAAAGCTTCAGAGCTTCAATCTGCTTCTGGATTGCTTCAGCTTCTTTGTCAGC
>Ga0209188_1002202_pt1 | contig 14657 bp, 7 predicted proteins | sample C_130625_EF_Meta_FD_187307 | JGI IMG/M metagenome (GOLD analysis project Ga0209188, IMG submission 187307) | Freshwater microbial communities from Lake Croche, Canada to study carbon cycling - C_130625_EF_MetaG (SPAdes) (version 2) | ecosystem: Environmental > Aquatic > Freshwater > Lake | place...
GGGTGGCCGCGCGGGCCCGGTGCTCCCCGCTGGCGGAGGGCCTCCGAGCCTCCTCGAGCATGTGGTATCGCCGCAACTCCAGAACGGAAAGCCGGTCGAGAGCGGATGCGGGGGTCTCGGTGGCAGCGAGCGCCCCGGAAGGGGGGGCGATCTGCCGTTTGGCCAGAATCTCGGCGAGGAGATCGTCCACGGCCTCGATGGAGTCGTGGCGCGACTGGTTGTAGCGATCAATGGCCCGCTTCACCGCCGCCACCGCAGGGTCGCCGGCGGTGGGCGCCCGAGCCAAATCTTCCTCGTGCCAGAGGAGGAAGTTCCATCGATGGAGCGCCGCAATCCGATCCTGCAGGCCGCAGCCATCGACCTGCGGTTCCGCGTCATGCCACCGGACCACGAGTTCCTGGAGCCAATCGGCGAGTTCTCCGACGCGGACGGGAGCGGAGGAGCTTGTGGCGGGAGGCATCGGGCTTGGCTCTCGGCAGAAGGGAGGCGTCGGAAAGGGGCTGACGCCGCAGTTTTATCCCTGGGGGCCGGCGAAGATTCTGATTTGGCAGACCTTGCGGGGCAAGGGCCGGGCCGGTGTCCCGGGAGGGGATGGCAGGGGCATTACGAACGGCCCAATCCCTACAACTACCGTGCCGTGTTCATTCTTCGTCGTGTCGCCCTTCGGACTTCTCGCTTCGTTCCCCAGATCTTTTTCCGCCTTTGACGATCAATACCAGTGGTAGGGATGGCATGGATACCTGGGGATGGAGCGGATTGACCGGCTCTCAAGGAGAGCCTGCCGTCTGCCGAGGGAATCGACCGGAATGCCCGCTGCGCACGGACGACATCGGAGGGGCTGCGTCAGCCGGCCGGGGAAGAAGTCCCCGATGACCCTCATCCGGGCGTTCCATCGTTGGAAACACCGGGCGCTCTCAGCGCCTCAAGACGTTCCTTCCACGGAGGCCGCACCACCTCCGCCAACGACGAGAAACTGGCCGGTCTTCTTCGTGCTTCTCGTCGGGTGTTGCTGTCATGGGCTCTGGCTCCAGCAGGCCGCAGGCCAGACCACGCCGCCGCCGACCTTGTGGAGTTTTCTCGGCATCACGTCCGACCAGGAGTCGACGAACCCGGCGATCAAGGCTGCCGCCAAGGCCAAGGCGGCCAAACACAAAATCCACAAGAAGAAGGCTGCCATCGCCTATCTGGCCAAGCTCGGATGCACCGCGGAGCATCCGGAGGTGGGCCCTGCGCTGATCGCAGCGATGAGCGACCCCGATGAACCGGTGCGGTATGAGGCGGTCAAGGCCGTCAATCAGACCGCCGGGCAATGCCTGTCTCCAGAGTCAAAAAAGCAGGCGAAGAAGTCGATGCCGATTTCGGAGCGGTGCGGCGCCCTCAAAAAGAAGGTCGAAGCCGAGGTGTGCGGCTCCATCGAAGTCCTGTTGGGAAAAGCACCGCCGAAGGAACACAAACACAAGCTCAAATCCAAGCTCCAATCGATGCTGGGGCGTGAGGAGTGCGTTGATCCGTCGGAGCAAGACTGCCCGCCGTGTGCCGGGCATGGATCTTGCTGCAGTGAAGAAATGATAGCGAAGCTGGTCAAGCTCGCGCACGGCCGGGACGACAAGGGTTGTTTCCTCGAGTCGAGCGCTCGGGTGCGCGAAATGGCCGAACGCGCGCTCCAATCGTGCTCGGCCTGCAACGGGGCGTGCGAACCCTGTTCCAGGCTCTTTGGCGGCAGCGGCAACGGTTCCCGAGGACAGATGTACCGCGAAATGCCCCCTGACGAACCGCGTGAAATACCGATCGTGGAGGATCAGTCGTCGGCTTGTGACGATCGCGCCGTCATGGCAAATCCGCTCCGCCTCGGGCACGAAAATCTCGCCACGCCAGCTCCGATACTGGGGCCGGAACTGGAGGAGCCAACCGAGCGCGCCATGCAGGCCCCGCAGATCGACGAGCTCCCACCACCCGCGATCGAGTTCATTCCGCTTCCCCCTCCCCAAGGCTCCGGATGAGGGCAAGCCTGTCCTCTTCGATGTGCCCTGGTCCGCCGGCCAGGAATCAGTCGGATGGCGGGCACGCCGAGCATCGACAAGGGGCCCAGAGGGCGATCCGAATCCCGGCGGAATCGGTCGTTGATTCCGCAGCGATCTGGGGGCAATCGGGCGATTTGCTTCCAGATCGTCGGGGAGGATACTCGGAGCATGGCAGGACAGCCTGCCTGCCCCGTCCAGCGCCCCACGGCTTCGGAGAGTCCCTGCACGGCGGGGGCTGGTTTCATGCCTCGGTCTGCCTTTCTTGAATCGCTCAACCCGGATGATTTTTTCCATCCTCTCGAGGGGGAGAATCCGTGTGGGCTCGACCTGCAGGCATCCGACGAAGGTCGGAAGATCCGGGGGGGGCTCCGTGATCTCCGCAATGAAGCCCGCAAGATCGAGCGCCAGGCTGACGAGGGCAGCACCCGGTATCAGAGTTGGGCAGCGGCGATCCCCATCTGGAAAAAACTCCGGGACGAAGGGATCGAGGTCCTGAGGACGAAGAGCCGCGACCTGCATGTGCTGTCGCTGTGCATCGAGGCCTTGGCCCGCACGGATGGTTTTGAAGGGCTGCATATCGGATTCGCGATCGCCCACGGCTTCGTGGAAACATTCTGGGATCATCTCTACCCTGCACCCGATCCGGAGGAGTTGCCATGCACGCCGGAAAAGATCGCTGAAATACGCATTCTGCCGCTGGAGCGACTGGTGGGAGTCGATAGCGACGGCCTGCTCGCTCCGGCGATCTATCACATTCCGCTGGTTGAGCCGCGTGGAGGTGAGAAGTACGGGCTGAGCCATTGGCGCAGTAGCCAACAACTCGGAGCCATCAACGACAAAAAAAAGCTCGATGAGGCCATCGACCGCGGAGGCACGTCTCCGGCGGCGTTTAGCAGTGCAGTCCGCGATACGCCGGTCGAGACGATCGCCGCCATCCGCAGCGAGATCATCGATGTCCGGGCGGCATGGGAGGGCCTGGCTTCGGCCGTTTCCACAGCGTCAGCTGGAAGCGCAAGCCTTCTCGTAGGGCCGATCGACGGTCTGTTTGATGACTGCATGCGTGCCATTGCCGTCTTCGCGCCATCGGCCGTCACGACCCCAGCCGAGCCGACGGACGCCGCCGTATCAGCCGAGGGTGGAGCAGACGCCACGGATGAAAAACCGAGTGCTCCTGCCGCCACGGCGATCGCCAAAGAGACGCCGGCCACACGAGAGGAGGCCTTCGTGCGGCTCGAGAGAATCGCCGACTTTTTCGATCGCCACGATCCGCAGAGCCTGATCAGCGCTCATATCCGGCATGTAGTGAGGTTGGGACGAATGTCGCGTGAGGAATACTTCGATGCCCTCATCGAAGACAAGAACGCCCTGAAAAATCTCTTCAAGACGGTCGGTATTCCCCGGCCCTGAAAAAACCAGGGCACCCTTTCTGCCGGGCGTGGACCTCGTTCCCGGGGCATGGTTTGTCTGGGCTTCGTGCGGGCGCCACAAAAGTCTGACTGGGATCAGACTCCAAATCCGGCCTCCGCCAGAACCTCGCGGAGTTTTGCCAAGGAACGCCGCTGCAGGCGGCTGGCCCAGGCCGTGCCGATGCCGAGGCTCCGAGCGGCATCCGTGAGCGTCTGATGGCCGAAGAACGTGGCCCTGAGAAGGATCTGCTCCCGCTCCGGCAGGGCCCCGATCGCCGTCTGCAGAATCGTTCCCAGTTCGCGTTGCTCGGCGATGACCGGCACGGGGGGGAATCTGGCGGGGATGGCGGCCATCACGGGGTCGCCTTGCGGGATTGGCATCTCGGCATAGACGCCACGTTCGTAGTCGGCCCGGTTGAACCAGGCCATCGTCGCCAGGCCATCGAGCACCGCCCCGCGGATTCGATGCCAGGCGAAGGTGACGAACTTCCGGTCAGGTCCGTGCTCGAATCGATCGATCGATTGCAACAGGCCGATCGCTCCATAGGCGATGAGGTCGTCGAGGTCGACCCGTGCGCGGACTTTCTGATGGACGAGCCATGCGATCGATCTGACAAGTCCCTGATATTCGTGGAAGATCCGTTCGCGTTCCGGGCCGATACCAGGCGGCAGCAGGGGGGGGTTCTGGCGGTGTTTCATAGGGCACTAAAACCTCATCCACAACACCGCGATCAGTGCCACGACAATCATTCCCTCGACCACCATGAGGCCATTGGCCACCTGCCGACGGATCATTTCAGCGCGTTGGGTATCTTGCGTCCAGACGAGGTTGTCCTGAAGATCGAGCATTCGCTGGAACGCGCCACGCAGAAACGCCTGGCGACCGACTACCAAGTGGCTGGAAACGAGATAGACGCCGGCCAAGAGCAGATCTTCGGCATTCCTGCCAACTAGACTCGTGGCCGCGATGATCGCCTCTGCTGCACGGGACACACCATACAGCCGCGATCGGAACAAGGCGGCGAGAATCTGCCGATTGATGGCGATTTCCCTGCCGCTCACGGCCTGCAAGGAGCGATTGAGCAGGAGTCGCGAAGCCACATCGTGCAAGGCGTCGGCGGTGCGACTGCATGCCCTTCCAACTTCCTCCGCCGTCGGTTTCAGCCCGGGGGGAAAGGGTTGTCCTATGGCAGCGAGCCGCTGATCGGGGGTGAGTTGGGCCACTAACGGATCGAGCGAATCCGCTGTCCCACGAGCATCGATCCCAAGAGCATCGACAAAAAACGTGACCGGCGAGCGGAGCCCAAACACGCGCTGCATGAGGAGGAGGTCTTCACCAACCACATCTCCTGCCGCCCCGAAGTCGATCGACGACGTCGTCGTCAACGGAATCGGCAGGAGCACGGCGGTCCCGTTGATCGGTGCGATGGTGCGGCGGGTTGCCATGACGAGCCGGCAGAAGTGCGTCAGTCGATCCTGACCACGCTTCCGCTCGGCTGCAGAAATCAGACCGTTGTTTCCGCTCCCGGTCTGCGATGCCTCCTCGACCCCACCGGGAGCCCCGGCGGCACGGATCCGCGACCCGAGCAACGCGGTCTGACCAATGTCCGACAGGCAGACAATCAGGCCTTCCGTCGAACCATAGATATGCATTGGCGCGCTGCCGGGGGGGGCGGCGACAACCGTGAGTCGGAGCGGGGTGTCGCGGAGCACTGCCTGCTCGAGGTCCCGTCCGTCCGTGCCCAGCAGCAGAAACAACGGAGTGTCGAGGATGTCGATCTGCTGACGCGAGATCTCTTGCAGGGCATCCCTCCACGTCGTGTTGATATCCGGCCACATCGCGACGTAGGGACGAAGCCAATATTCAAATGCCTTGTACACGCACAGCGGAATGGCGATCAGCAGCAACAGGATCAGAAGTCCCTTGCCAGGCTCCCACCACAGCAGCACCACGCCGGGTTCCCCACGCAGGAACACGGCCAACGCGGTCATGACGACGGCCATGACCAACACGGCAGCAACCCCCCAGGCGATCCGGGCGGCCAATGAAAGAGCGAGGAATCGCTGGAGGAGCAGCGACAGCCCCTTCAAGAGGAGGCCTGGAAGTTTGGCGAGGGTGTTCATGGGATACGGAGGGAGGGGCAAACGATCAACGCAGGCCAAACGCCCACCAGACGGAAATCATCAGCGTGGTGAGGAGGAGCGTTGTCAGCAGGCTCTGCAGAAGAACCTGCGAGGTTCCCCGCAAGGGGGGAGCACCAGGCACGTCGGGGGATGTCGGCGGAGGTGGGGCGCGGTGGACCTGCCAGAACAGCGTGTCGCCATGGGCGTGCAACCACGACTGCAACCCCTGGGGGTTGTCGCGGTACATGCCTCGAAACCCCGCGACGACGGCGGCCACATAGATCCCCATGACATCCGAGGGGGGAAGGCTCACCGCCCTGTCCGCAGAGGTGTAGAACTCCGTGGCGCGGGCCCTGGTGCCCTGAAGATTGACCTCCAGGGCATGGTTTTCCCACCAGGCCTGCCCATGCCATGGCACATCGACAATGAGCAATTCATCCGCCAGAGCGACGAGGGCATAGTGGGCAAGTCCCCACTCAGCCGCACTCGAGCCGAGCATCTTGGCTGAAGAACTATCGAATGCCATTTTCAGCCTCGCGTGCTCCGTTTCCACCGGACCGGCCGTGCCGCTTGCCGCCCGATCGCACAGCGCAAGGACCTCCAGGAAGACGGGAAGTGCAGCGACCTCAAACTCGTGTTTCATCAGCGCACCTACGACCTTCCTGCATCCCGCCGCGGCGGCTTCGCGGTTGCATCAACTCGGCACGGCAAACACAGCAAACTCCAAAGCCCCTGGCCGTTCCCCGCAGGCCACCTCCACGCGGCGTTGGCCCATCAGCGTCGCTCCGTTGGCGATCGAGGAATCGCGGAGGCGGATGGCAAGCGACTGACTGAGTTGAACCGCCTTATAGGCTGGATTTTCCGTGCCGATACGGTAATACGTCCAGCCCATCCGGGCTGGCAACGCCCGCGGAGGGCGATCGGTCGGGAGCAGTTGCAGGCCGGGAACGCCGAGTCTGAAAAGCTGCTCGACCTCCTCTGACGAGCCGAGTTTCCAATCGAGGTTGTTGTTGCCGGTCAGCAGGTCGCGGCACTCCTGTTCACTGAGATCGCCGCGGAAAATGCCGACATAACACTGCCATCCGGACTCCAGCCATCGCGGCTCGAGGGACACTGCAAGCGTGGCTGGTCGAACGCCGACGAAATACCGCTGCTCGAATTCCAGAACGGCCACGCGCTGCATCATTGTCTCGATCCTCGCCTTGACCTCGCGGAAGACCGTGGCGAGGTCGTCGTGGTCATAGACCGGCAATTCACGCATCATCCGCTCGGGTTCAAAGACGGCGAGTTGGCCGGCTAGGCGGCACAATTCGGTGAATGCCACCCGCGGGTGAACCCCCTTCGCGAATGCCACGACCCGCAGTGCGGCTTGCGCCTCGAGCAGCTTGGAAAGCATGAAGAGGCGGTCGATGTCCCCGGGCTCGGAACCCGAAAAACCGACCTGTCGGCTGACGGCTTGTTGGGAGAGCAACTCCACTTTCCGGCTGACCATGTCGTAGGTCCCGCGCACCACGTCGCGTCCCAAGGGGGGCCATGCCTCGACCGAGAGCGACGGGGGAAAGTAGTCGGGGTCTATTTCAGGCGCGTCTTCACGGTTGCTTGCACGCCGCAACTGGGCGATCGGCAGCACCTCGTAGCCGGAAAGGTCCTGCGTGGAGAGCAACAGTCTCACGTTCTCGCTGCGATACTCCACCTCTTGGTCGTTGTCCCCTGTGGCGTCGTCCTGAACCGTCTGACTCTTCAACTCCCATCGGCTCAGCGTGGAAGATCCTGGCAGGGAGACATTGGCTTTGGAAAGGTCGAGTTTCGGCACTGCCAGATAGAGACGCACGGTGTCAGTCGACGGGCCGACTTCATCGAATGCTGACGCAAGACCTGCTTCCTGGAGGACGAGATCCTGCAGGCTGAGGCGGCCGGGCCCTTCGTTGAAGTCGAGCCAAATGAGTGTGCCGTCGCGCATTCTGGCTTGGCAACACCGCACCTCGACCTGCCGGTCTGCAAGGGCTGACTGGTCGATGTCGAGCCGAAGAATCCCATAGCTGCACTCGTCACTCGCTTTCGTGGCGATGGAAAGTGACTCATGCCAGTGGCGTGCGGTTGCCTGAAAATGCTGGGGGCGAAGAAACATTCCCTCCGACCAGTGGACAGGCAGATTTCGCATCAGAATCGGAGGAATGAGTGGGGAGGGGAATGCGGTCGAGCGAGTGCTGAAACCGTGGATTTTGCAGTGTACACAGGGGGGACGTGCGGGTAAAATCTTTGCGGCGCTCATGCTGGGCGTCGAATTGATTCCCCACGCTCTCAGGGATGCTGAGGAAGGTCTTCGGCCATCAGACGCGGTCAGGACCGTTTTGCCGTGCCAACTCCAGCGACGTCATCAGAAGGTCGACTCGAGTGGAGATCGTCGCCCCGCACGAGGAGCCAACCCGGAAGGCTGGCGGTGCGGCTCTCGGGCGTTTGGCTGATGATGGCCGCCGTCGGATTGTTGGCGCTGGCAATCTGGCTCTTTCTCTCGCCGCTGTTTCGCTGGCAGACGGGTTTTGTCGTGTTCGGTATCGACAGCTATCCGCAGTTTGCGGTCGATGTAGTCCCTTATTTCGATGAAGACTTGGCCGGGTTGACAGATTCGCTGTCGGCCAGCCTGAACTCGCGTTTGGGACCAAAGCCGCTCCGCCTCACCGGGTTGGAATCGGCGGCTGCCGTGAGGACGATTCTGCCTGCCCGGATGCAGCAACTTCCGCTGCGTCCCAAGGATGTGTTGGTGGCCTATGTCCGCGGCCAGTCCATCGTCTCGCCACCGCTGTTGGATGTAGGGATGGGAGCTTCCCCGCCGGGCGATCCGCTCGGCGGCTCGGCCTGTCTGCTGGCCACCGACTTCAGCATCAGGGGGGAGCGTCCCCAGGGCATCGTTCGGTGGCGGGACGTCATCGAGTCCATCGGGGCCAGTCCCGCCATGACGACCCTGATGGCGATCGATCTCGGGGATCTGGAGTGGGATCCCCGCTTGGGCGTCTTGGCAAACGTTGTCGCCAGGCAACTCGACGAGGATTTTTCATCGCCTCAGCGTTTGGCGACGAATCAAAACTGGATCATCGGGTCTCAGGATCTTTTTGGGATCTCCCGGGCAAGTTTTACTGCCAAGCGCACGCTGTTTGCGCGTGCGCTTGAACTGGGATTGGAAGGGCACGCGGATGCGGCTCCCTGGGGAGATGCCGATGCGATCGTGGAACTGGATGAATTGGCTCGATTCATGAGCGTGCAGATCGGGGAGTGGAGTTTGGCACTCACCGGTGGGCGTTTTCAGCAGCGGCCCGTGGTCTGGAAATTGGGTCATGGGCGCGTTGCGCTGGCCGATATTCCTGCGGGCATTGCGCTGGTTCGCGTGTCTGGGCCGCGGATGGCGTTGTTGAAACTGTTGAGGGGGAAGCCCGCGAATGCCCCCAAGCTCCCATCACGGGGCAGCCCTGTGGTCGGCGGGGCCAATGACGAGGACGAAGGCAAGGCAGAGGACGGGGCCCGCCGCCATAACGATGAGGCCCTGCGGTCAGCAGCGTGGAACAGCGATCAGACCACGGCACCGATTCGGCTTGTGTCAGGGGAACCGACGCCGGCCTCCCCCGCAATGCCGTCGGTGATGGCAGATGCGGCACGAGCCAACCAAGCGCCCCCTGCGGCCGGGGCGCCTGCCTCCCTGCCCGTGGACCAGGGAATGGCTCCCCTGACGGAGGCGCTCGACTCTCCGGCCGGGCTGCCGACTGCGAACACTTCCGCCTCCCCAGCGGTCGATCGCGCGGCTTTCAAAGGGGAAGATAATCGGCCTCTGAAGGGGGCTTCAAAGGCGAGTGGCGGCAACCCGGACCCCGCCGACACGTTCGCTCTCGAAATCGACCGGATCGCGGCGAGGCGGGATCCACCGAATGCCCCAGCGCCACGTCTCCTACCCATCGACTTTTCTCCCCACATCTGGAATCGCCTGGTGAAGGTCGGGTTCGCCGCCGACATTCGCGCCCGAACGAACCTTCCCCGATCAAACATTGCTTCCGGTCCTGCGTCATCGGAGCCATCCGAAAGCAGAGCGTCATCCAACCCTCCGGCCGGGGACGTCGCCCAAAGCCAACGATGGCTGTCAGCACACAAATTCATGCGCGAGATCTCCCTGGACGTCCAGCGTATGACGACAGGCAACGACGCTGCTCCCTTCGCGTCTGGTCTGGCCGTGGTCAATAACCTGCGCGATGCCCGGAGTGTCGCCACGCAAGCCTCGCTGTTTCGGGCGTGGGATGAGGCTCCGCATGAACTGCGAAAAGCCGTTGCCATTCGCAATGACGCAGTCGACACCGTGTTGGCGGCGGTGGAGTTCATCGGCAGATATTCCGGAGGGGCCGGTCCGCCTGTCATCGATCCGATGGAATGCCGCGTTCTTGCAGAACAGGCGTTGGAGCTGGGGCGGACAATCTCCAACCTGTCCTCCGATTCCCGGTCAGACCAGCGCTCGATGCAACTGCGACTGGCCTCCCTGTCGGAGCTTTGTTCGACCCAGACAGCCTGGCTTCGAGAGCTCGTCGTCCGCCCGGTGTTCCCGGTCGTCAAATCGGGAGATGCATCTCGGGATTCCCCTTTGTCTGCTGTCTCCGTTGATCTTCGGCAGTGGCGGGCTGCCATGGAGTCGACGGTTCTTTCCGGAAGGCAGCGTCGGATTCTGCCGGAGGAGTCGGGGCAAATCGATGACGGAGCAGGCGTGGGCGATGATCCTGCTGAAGCGCTGGGAACGGAGAGGCACTTCACGTTGGAGGTCGTCCGTCAAGCATGGCTGCCTGTCGACTCGCCCCCTCAGATCGACAGACAGTCGCTGCGGTCGATCGGCCAACTTGTCGAGGCCTTTGCTGCCGGATGTGATGCGGCGGGAATCGACTCGGTGTCGCCGGCTGGCGTTCCCCAGGAAGTCGCCGCGACTGCCGATGACATCAGGCTGCTCCGAAAGGAAGCCGGCGCACTGGCCAACGCGGTGAGCAATGATCGGACCACGATTGCGGCGATCGTCCGACTCGGAGGCCGATCCGCAAAGCTCCTTTCCGGCGTCGTCGCGTCACTCTCGAGGGCACCGGGGGGAGAATTCTCGATCCTTGAATCCGATCGCATCGCAGCGCTCCTGCGGATCATCGATTTCCGCGACGTGCCGTCCTTGCCCCGGATCATCGTGGCTGCACCGCCGTTGGCACATCAGCGGAAGAAAGCTGCGATTGCTCTCCGGGCTCCCGAAGCAGCCCTCTTGGCCCGAGGAGCCCCCCTCTCCGTATCGCTGCAACTGCCTGAATTGGGAGAGGGAGTCTCCTACGACACGAACCTCCGACTGCGCTACGATCCGGCGGAATTGCAGGTTCGGCTGGAAGGGGGGCCCATCGTGGAGCCAGATCGTCCCCTCCCGTTGCGAGGTCTTCCAATCCGGGGACGGGTTTTGGATTTGCGGCTGGAGGCCGTGGGGTTCAACCGGACGGCAGCGCCTTGGAAATCGACCCGCCTGACCGCCATTGCCGAAACGGATGAGGACTATCTGCAGGCTGAGTTAGACCTCAAATTGCCCGAACGGCGTGACATCGTCTGGGCGGCGCGGCGAACGCCGCTGGCCGCACCTCGATTCAGCCTCGACAAGCGACCCACCGTCGGTATCGGTGCCGATGGGTGGGATTTTTCGACGGATCTGTCATCCGAAAACGCTCCGTCAGGGGTTACGGCTTCTATGCTCATTCTCTCGGCGCTGCCTGATCAGGCCACGGCGTGGGAGTTTGGTGTGGTGAACACGGCAAAATTTGCCCGTCAGATTTCTTTGGACGTGTTCTCCCTGCCCGCTGCCAAGCCGGGTGAAACGAGAGAGGATGTCTGGCGGACGTTTTCGTCAGCCGTGGTGGCTGACCGATGGCACGGTTCACCATTGGCCACCATCCCCACGATGGCCTTGGAAAACGCCGACCGGATCATTCCCGTTGTTTTTCCGCCACCGACTCCCGCCGCGGCGCCGCTGCCGGCCCCATCCGGTTCAACCGCCGCCGGCACCGTCCCTCCGCCCGTCACCCCGAAAGAAGAACCGCTCAGTCCCGATCTTGCCGTCGTCGTCCGGGAGTTGACTCCTGACCAGCCTCCGCTGATCAGTCTGACGAGGCTGATCCTTTCCGCAGAACATCCCCGCCACCGTGTGGCCGTGAATGCCGTGTGGCGCGCTCGCGAAAGGTCGATCGTGGTGTCGGTGAAGCCGGTCGCCTTCGAAGCGCCGGGTTCCACACGTGAGACCAGGTCATCGCAGGTCGCGAGGGTCTCCCTCGAGCCCCTCAAAGACGCGCCTGCTTTCAGAAAGCAACCCCTCGCCATCCGCAAGGGGACTGCTTTTCTCGGCCGCGGCCATGACTCCGACACGATGGTGGCGATCTGGAACGGCGGCGCGCAGGATGGCAGAGCATGGCTGGAAGTGAAGGTCGATGGCTATCCTCGAGCCTTCGTTTTTTCGGTTGATTGTTCGCCAGCCGCCGATGGCGAGATCCAACTGCCGCAGTCCGACTGGCGATCGGTGCACATCACGAACCCGCTTGAAAAAGAAATCATCCAACTGGCGCCGGCCAAGGCTCTGCCGTTCAAGATCGCCATCGATCTGCCGGCAGATGCCGTGGGCGAAGGCGTGCGGACTGCCGGCGAGGTGATGCTGTCGTTGCGGGCGGTGTCCGACGCTGATTTTCAGTCCGAAACCGCCCATTCGGTTTGGACCAGCACCGAAGAAAGGCAGGCGATTTTCACCCGTGGGAAGGCCGAGGCGCCTGCCACGTTTGCCGTGAACACGAAGGTTCAGGACTGGGAGATCGACGCGTCGGGATTGGGATTTGAGAACGTGGACGTGGTGGCCGAAGTCAGCGTCCGCGTCCCTGGCTCGCAGCAGGCGCTCTCGGATCGCCGCCTGTTCGTCATGGATGCCAGGGCACCGGTGGTGGAGGCGCCTCCAAGCATGACCGTGGTTGTCGGCAGGCCGCTGGTGGTGCCGGTTCGAGTCACCGATGACCCGCGGGAATTCGCTGGCGGCCCCCATCTGGCCGGTGTTTCCGGCGTGGCGCGGGTCGAGTGGGGGCTCGATCTCAAAGGTGTCGGCAAGCCGGCCGACTGGCAACCAGCCATCAATCTCGGAGATGGGACCTACGAGGTGCGCGTCGATACGGCCAAACTCCCGCTCGGTGATCGATTCCCCCTGTTCATCCGGGCGGTTGATCGCGCTGGATTGGAGAACACGCCCGAGCCCGTGTGGCTTGAATCAGCCCCTGTGGTGGCGAAAAACTCGATTCAGGGCAGGGTGATTCTTGAGGGATTGGGCGAAGCTGGCGTATCGGTCTGGCTTGATGGTCCCGGGGATCGTAAGGCCGCGACCTCCAAGGCCAGTGGGGCGTTTGAGTTCGTCGATTTGGAGCCTGGCGACTACACCCTGCAGGCTTCGGGGCCGGTGCGCAACAGGGCGTATCGGTCTGAAGCGTTGAAAGTTTCTGTTCAATCTCCACCGGCCCCAGCGGCAAGCGTCACGCTCCAGTTGAAATAGGCCACGCCCGACCTTGCTGCCGGGTGGACGACCGAGGCCTCACGGCCGCTCCTCAGGCGGCTGCCGCTGGCACTGCCCGCTTCGACCGGTACGTTGACTCTTACCCCACCTCGACGCGCGAGGATGGGGGTGCGACGGTGCGACGGATTGGATCGTGAGCGAAGGGGCGAGGGAAACGGGATAGCCAAAGAAAGGAACATCGACATGCAGGCTTCACTCGACATCGCGGCTCGTGACCGGGCCCGGGGCGCGCTTTTGGGCCTCGCCGCCGGGGACGCCGTGGGGACGACGGTGGAGTTTCGCTCCCCCGGATCGTTTCAGCCGCTCGTCGACATGGTCGGCGGCGGGCCGTTTCGCCTCGAGCCTGGGCAATGGACCGACGACACGTCGATGGCCCTCTGCCTCGCCGAATCGCTCGTCGATCGCGGTGTTCACGACCCTGCCGATCAGATGCGTCGCTATGGGCGCTGGTGGAAACTGGGGGCCTTCTCCCCCACCGGCCGCTGCTTCGACATCGGGGGCACGACGGCATCCCAGCTCGGCCGGTTTCTCCGTACCGGCGTGCCCGTCGACCCGGACGTCGACGAAGATTCGGCGGCCAACGGCTCGCTGATGCGGTTGGCCCCCGTGAGCATCCGCTGGTCGCACGACCGCGACCGGGTCGTCGAGATGGCGGCCGAGTCGAGCCGACCGACGCATGCCGCTGCGCGCCCCGTCGATGCCTGCAAGCTCCTCGCCGCGATGACCGCAGCGCTGATCCGGGGTGAGGCCTGGGAGACGGTGAGCGACGCCGGCTTCTGGTCTCAAGGACCGCTCCATCCGGAGGTGGAGGCAATTGCCCGCGGAAGCTGGAGGGCGAAGGAGCCGCCGGCCATCCGTGGCACCGGCTACTGCGTCGATGCCCTCGAGGCCGCGATCTGGGCCGTGGCGGGAGCTGCCGACTTCCGCCAGGCGGTTCTCCGGGCTGCGAATCTGGGGGATGACGCCGACACGACCGCCGCGATCGCCGGCCAACTCGCCGGTGCCCGGTTTGGCGCGGCGGGGATCCCGGAGCTGTGGCTCGAGATCCTTGCGATGCGGAAGCGGATCGAGTCGCTCGCCGATGCGCTCCATGCGTCAGCGATCGGAGAGCGCGATTGCTGGGCGTTTGACGAGGACTTCCACGCCTGGTGGGTCGAGCCGGGGCGGATTCTCGCCGGCGAATACCCCGGCAGCCCAGACCCAGCCGAGCGCGACTTGAAGCTCGCGCTTCTCGCTGATGCCGGCATCACCACGATCCTCGATCTCACCCGTGACGACGACGAACTGGCCGCCTACGCGGAGCCTTGGGAAGCCCTCGGCGAAGTGCGTGGCCGCCCCCTCAAGCGGCTCCATCATCCGATCCGGGATCTCGGGGTGACAACGCCGGAAGGCTACGACGCGATCCTGGCCGACATCGACGTGGAGCTGGCCGCCGGCCGGCCGGTGTATGTCCACTGCTGGGGAGGCGTCGGGCGGACGGGAACGGTGGTGGGGCTCGTTCACGTGTCGCGCGGGGCC
>Ga0209188_1002203_pt1 | contig 14651 bp, 10 predicted proteins | sample C_130625_EF_Meta_FD_187307 | JGI IMG/M metagenome (GOLD analysis project Ga0209188, IMG submission 187307) | Freshwater microbial communities from Lake Croche, Canada to study carbon cycling - C_130625_EF_MetaG (SPAdes) (version 2) | ecosystem: Environmental > Aquatic > Freshwater > Lake...
ATAAGTACACGGATGATGAACAGGCGATGCATGTTCACGACTTGCATGCTACCATGCTTGCTACCTTTGGAATTGACCATACGAAGTTAATCTACCGCTCTCAAGGGCGTGATTTTAGGTTAACTGACGTTCAGGGTAAAATTGCGCACGGTATTCTTGTCTAGACGATGCAACTTATTGTTAACTTTTTAGGTAGGTTGCATCCACTAGTTGGTCATTTACCTATAGGGTTTTTCATTTTTTTGATTATTCTCGAGTATACAGGCTACTGGAATAAGAAATTTAAACTCTCAGCAAGTATTCGTCACTTTACGCTTACACTAGGCATACTATTTGCGGTACTCACAGCTACTTTTGGCTTACTGTTAGCTCAGCAGTCTAATTACAGCGCATTTTTATTAAACCAACATCGCTTGTATAGTCTTATTTTTACAGCTTTAACGCTGATCCTTTATTCTATTCGAAACCGTGTATTTGTATATCGTTTAGTATTAGTAGTAAGTTTATTTTTTCTCATCGTTGCAGGGCATTTAGGTGCCCGTTTAACGCATGGAGATAATTATTTTAGCTTAATTCAGCATCAGGATTCTAATCTAAAAGTTCACCCACAGACAGCTCTGATATACTCTGATGTGATACAGCCCTTATTTCAGGAACGATGTGTTGCTTGTCATGGATCAGCTAAAAATAATGGTGACTTACGTTTGGACACGAACGAGGAGATGTTAAAAGGCGGAAAGACGGGATTTGTTTTTAAAGCAGGAGATGCTACTTCAAGTCTTATTATCAAACGAATACATCTATCCTTAGATTCCAAGGAGCATATGCCCCCTAAGGGAAAAGTTCAGTTAAGTGAAGATGAGGATGCGCTACTTCAATGGTGGATAGATATAGGTGCGCCTACCAACAAGCACATATCTGATATTTCAGTGCCAACTTATATGCTAGATATTATTTACGCAAAATTAGGAGTGCCTCCAACTCCACTTCCAGATCGTTTATCTATTTTAGATAGGGCGCATGTGCTCGAGTCAAAGTTTGGAATAATCGTACATTCGCTTTCAGCAGAGAGTCCTTATATTGAGGTTAATGCACGGTTCTGTGGAAATAAATTTGGAGATGATCAACTACAAGAAATAGCTGATCTTGGGCCTGCAATACAGGTCCTTGATCTAGGTTTAACTGGAGTTACTGATAGGGGCTTAGTGTACTTAGGTGGAATGAAACATTTACAGCGCTTGCAGCTTGATCATACACGTGTAACAAGTGCAGGTTTGGGTGCTTTAGAACCACTAACCCAACTTGAATCACTAAACCTATATTCAACTGCTATAGATGACTTAGTATTTAAACAGCTAAAGTCATTGCCGAGTTTACGTCATTTGTACCTTTGGAATACTCAGGTAAGTAAGAGTGCTGCTAAGACGTGGGAAATTGAACATACAAATTTACTGAGAAAAAAACACTTTGCCGAGCAAATTGAGTCAATAAAAGATCAAATGACTCATGAAGATGCATCAGCAAATGTAGGGGAAAGTTTTCCTAATTCGAAAAAGTGACATAAAATAAAGGTAGTAGGTATCTTTAATGCCGATTGGTTTAATACGAGAGGTAAGAGTGTATGTAATTTAACTGCGTCTAGCAGTTAGTAATCAACTTTAACCAGGACTTAAAAGTATGGATTAAGTCTTAGTAGCTATTGTAACGAATTAGTTTTCTTCAAAAAGTGTTTAAAATCTACATTCGTTAAGTCCATTTCTAATTGATAATTACTATTGTGATCAATTAGCCCTAATTTACGCAATTTGAGTTGTGCTTCTTAAGATGTCCAAGCTTTAGCGAATTCATAATCGTGCAGTGGATAATCTTTTATTACTGAACATGTATACTCATCGAAATGCATCTTTGACAAATTATCTCTTTTTAGAAAATCTAAAAGAGAGGTTGCATTAATTGCTATATTTTTAGCGTGTGCGAATGTTATCTATATAGTGCACAATGACAGAACTAAGTTTCATTTTTAAATTCTTTATAAATTTTATTGAGGTAGTTCAATTATGAAGTGACTACCATTAGGGATTAACTTTTTAACTTTTATAGTTCCTGCATGTGCTGTTACAATTGCTCTACATATCGATAAGCCGAGACCCGAATTCCCGCTTTTTCTGGAGGGGTCAATTCTGTAAAAACGTTCAAATATATAATCAATTTTGTCTTCTTCTATGCCTATACCTGTATCTTTAATCTCAATTAGACAAAGTCCGTTTTCAACACTGGTAGATATATCTACTGCACCATTAAATATATTATACTGAATAGCATTCATCAGGAGATTAATAACCACCTGGCTTATCTTCTCGTAATCGGCATTGATTAGTACATCACTAGAATTATTTTTTATAATTATCCTAGTTTCATTCGCAACTGGTGTTACAAGATCAATACAATCGTTGATTAGAGTGTTGATGTTAATTTTGTCTTTTCTTATAACTTCTTGTCCTGAATCAAACCGTGCTAATTCAAGAAGAGATTCTATGAGGCGTTTCATGCGCTGGGCCGCTCTAAGGCATGCCTCAATAGTTTCTTTATAATCCTCTGCAGTTCTATCTTTTTTGAGGGCAGCTTGGGTTTGCGTCAGTATGATTGATACAGGCGTTCTAAGTTCATGAGCTGCGTCATATGCAAATTGCTTTTGTTGATTAAAAGCAATTTCTAGACGTGCAAAAGTAGCATTTAGAATTGAAGCAAGATAGCTAAGCTCTCTATCTGTATTTGAAAGTATAATCCTTTGAGATAAGTCACTGGCTGATATCAGCCCAGCTGTTCTGCTGATGTCTTGGATTGGTTTTAAAGATTGATCTGCTATCCACCATCCTCCGATTAACCCTAAGCTAAGTACAATCAGTCCAATACTGATTAGTTCAATCGAGTTGAGGGTTAGCCTGTTTAATTCTGGTGTTATGTCTCGTCCAACAATGATTGTCTCTTTTGACCGTGTTTCAAAACGTGTTTCACGTATTGTATTGCTCGTTATGAATGCACCTGGACCTTTAACTCTTAGTGTATCAAATATAGCTAAAGTATTGATCTTTGGTGCATTACTAGATTGTGCTAGTATTTCTTCTGTACGACTAATAATAAGAAAATAATAGTTACCTGGATTATCTAAGCCAAACAAGTTTTCATCTTGCGCTCTTAGTTGAAAACCAGATTCAGAAAGAGAGCCTTGAAGTGCAGGTGTTTCTATTCTTGGAAGAAAATTGCCATCATTAAGAATTTGTCTGCGTGTAGGTGGGTTTCCTAGTCTTCTAATACCACGTTGACCATTAGGATGTAGTGCTTCAGTAAGAATATTTACTCTTAATTTTAAAGCATCATCAATATCATGGTAAGTTCTAGCTCGCTGCATACTATAGGCAGCGATTCCCAGTGCTGATAAGACGAATATAAGGATGAGGCCGTACCATAATTGGAGCCTCCATTTAATTGATGTGGGAAGTTTCATCCTACGCAGTAGCCGTGTCCACGGCGAGTTGCTATAAACTCAGATCCTAATTTCTTTCTAATTTTAGATACATGAACATCCAATAGGTTTGAGAGTGAACTTTCATTTTCATCAAACAGATGTTCGTAAAGTTGAGTGCGTGTAACTACTTCGCCTTTATGAAGTGCAAGAAATTCAACTAAGGAATATTCCCTAGCAGTTAGTTCAATAGGTGTTTTATTATGTGTAATGGTCCTGGAGGCCAGATTTACAGCTACATCTCCAATTGTTAATATATTTGAAGTCTGATTTGCACTGCGCCGTATTATGGCACGTAAGCGCGCAAGTAGTTCTTCTAAGTTAAAGGGTTTAATTAAATAGTCATCTGCTCCTGAATCTAATCCACGCACACGATCTTTGGTTTGATCTCGTGCTGTTAGCATTAACACAGGTGTTTTTTTAGTCTTCCTCAATTTTTCTAAAATTTGCCATCCATCGAGCTTTGGAAGCATTACATCCATCAAAATCGCATCATAATCATTTGATTGCGCATTGAATAAGCCGTCCTCTCCATTATCGCTGGAATCAACTGCATAGCCTTCATCTCTTAACCCACGTGCTAAGCTTTTAAGTAGGTCTGGTTCATCTTCAATAATGAGTACACGCATTGCAGTTAGGCTTTAGATCAATTTACTACTATTAAGTATACACAAACTAAGCTTAAGTTTAGATTAAGGTATTGAGGTTACCCCGAATTAACGGACAGGGTTTAGGTTATAAAAACCATATAACCGAACATGAAAAACGAAAGTATAATCCGAGAAAGACGTAAACATTACGATAAATCATTCAAAGAGCAGGCAGTGCGTATGTGGATGAATAGCGGAAGATCTGCAGAATTTACTGCAAAAGAGCTAGGAGTGAGCGTATTTGATCTGTATAAGTGGGGACGAGATATGAAAGAGATAAAACAAGTAGAACCTGAGAGAGAGCCGACAACGCTCGCAGAATACAAAGTTGAATTAGCTCGAATTAAAAAGGAGCTGGCTCGAGTAACAGAGCAGCGTGAAATACTAAAAAAAGCAGCGGGCATACTCTCGCAAACACCACCGAGCGGTATGCCCTAATAAAAACGATGAGTGCTGAACATAGCATCACAGTTTTATGTCAAACGCTGGGTGTATCACGTAGTGGCTACTACGATTGGACAAAGGCTAAGTCTGTACGAGAAGCGTCTGATAAGACGCTTCTATTGGAGATTAAGCAGATCCACGAGAGGAGCCGAGCAACGTATGGAAGCCCGCGTATAACAAAAGACTTACAAGATCGTGGGATACGCGTGGGTCATAACCGAGTAGCTAGGTTAATGCGTGAAGTTGGGATTATAGGGCGTACGAAACGCCGTTACCGAGTCCGCACTACGGACAGTAACCATGATCAACCCATAGCACCTAATCTTCTTCGTGATATGCCGCTGCCAGAACGTCCGAATCAGGTCTGGGTAAGCGATATAACGTATATACCTACTCATGAGGGATGGTTGTATCTTGCAGGCGTATTGGACCGCTATAGCCGTAAGCTAGTAGGTTGGTCAATGGACTCGACCTTGCATACACGTTTACCACTGAGTGCTCTTAAAATGGCAATAGAACGTCGCAGACCGGAGCCTGGACTCATCCATCACTCAGATCGTGGGATCCAATACACGAGCGAAGATTATCGAACTCAATTAGATGAAAATGGAATGATAGCTTCAATGAGTCGCAAAGGAAACTGCTATGATAACGCTGCAATGGAATCTTTTTGGAGCACGCTTAAGCATGAACTGATTTTCCGATGCACGTTTAGAACAAGAGATGAGGCCAAGGCAGCGATTTTTGATTACATCGAGGGCTTCTATAACCGAAAGAGATCACACTCATCACTTGGTTATAAGAGTCCTCTCGACTACGAACTAAATTTATCTTATCCAAATAACTAATACCTAAACTATGTACGTATTATCGGGTGAACCCCATATTTAAGCGCTTACTTATATGGCTAAATTGTAAAATTAAATCTTCCTAGGGCTAAATAAAAACGCAAGTCTAAGGTTAATCTATTCATAGTGGTGGTTTGTATGAAACCTTTCACATTACACTATAGCGTCTAAAACCATAAGAAGTGATAGAGATGCTATTTTCGATTAATATACTACAGCTTTAGGCTTTAAGTTTAGTCTAAAATCTAACCCAATCGTGTATAGCTTACATCAAAAACGTGTTTGGGTTTAATTCAGTCTACCGAATTTTAGCATGTATACTTTGGTATTTAATACCAATTACGATACATGCTCATCCCTTGATGCAGGATATTATGTGGCTACAGTTTGAACCTGCTCTCATTCGTGTTGCAGTGAATGTATCAGTAAGGGAGATCCAAATTGCACAGGCAAAACCCTCCGAATCAAATGTTGGTAAGTTTACAAAAGAACAAATTGAAGCGCATGCGCAGTATGTACTTCATCATATTGTACTGAAGGCTAGAGACAAGAAACTAGATGGTCTACTTCGTTTGATTCAAGAACCTCCAAGGATCCAATATCCAGATAATACGTTTTATCAATTTCAGTATGAATACCGTTTGCCTTTAATAAACCCTACAGAAGTTACATTATCTCAATCGATGCTCCAGGAATGGGAATATTCTGCGGGTTTGGCTTGGAGTGTTAGCTATGTCGTTCGTTATAAATCGAATTTAGAGCAGACAAGTCGAGTCGTATTGGTAACGAATAAGCTAGTTACTTTGAAAACTGGCCTGCCTAGTATAAACGAACAGTTTAAAGGTGTGGCAGTTACTGAGGCAAAGCGTGTTAAAGATAACGTATTTTGGGATTATTTTAAGCACGGCGTAATTCATATTCTTACTGGGTATGACCACCTTTTATTTATTTCTGCTCTAGTAATTGTTACTTTAAGTTTTTGTGAAATGGTTAAGGTCATTTTAGCATTTACACTGGCTCATACTATAACACTCATTTTGTGTGTATTCGGAATATTTAGATTACCATCAGAAATCGTAGAGCCTATTATTGCACTGAGTATAATTTTTGTCGCACTCGAGAATATTATTTGGCCTAAACGCACGCATTCCTCGCTGCGCCTAGCGGTGGCTTTTGGCTTCGGATTAATTCACGGCCTAGGCTTTGCTGGAGGCCTTTTGGATGCTATGGCAGGGCTTCCAGCAGCTGGAACATGGTTAGCTCTTACTTCCTTTAGTATTGGCGTTGAATGCGGTAATCAGGCCGTTGTGATGCCATTATTTGCACTCTTAACACAGAGGAGGAAAAATATAAGTGAAGGTAGCTTGCTGCAATTTACATCTGCTTGCTCCATTTTAGTGGTTGTTTTAGGCGTATATTATCTTGTGGTGGCTTTACGGATGCAGCACTTACTTAGCCACTAAGATATTAATTCTTATCTACATTTTCGTGACGTCCAAGCCAACCTGATATGCCTTCTGAATAGTGTTTAACATTAGTATAACCTAGAGCAATCGCTGCATCATAAGCATCTCTATAGGCGGTGCAGGTAGGTCCTCCGCAGTAGGCTACAATTAAAGCTGTTTTATCTTTTGGAAGTAAAGTGGCTATTTTTGATTCATGAGTTTCAAAATCAATAGCTCCGGGTATGTGAGCTTCCCTGTAGCTATCACCTCCGTTGGCATCTAAGAGAGTGATATGACCAGATGCTATAGCAGCCTTAAGTTCTGCATGTGCTATATCCTCGTAGTGAGCTGATGAAGCTAATGCAAAACACGGAGCAATAAGTGCAATAATAAATGATGCGAATAATTTCATGGTGATATTCAAATAATAGGGGGCTGGATTTTCGGCAAATAAGTTATTTAAAGAAAATTTTCTAAGCCATCATCTTAAATTAAGGTATATAAATATTATAAATGCCTACTTAAATGTAGGTTGTTTTCTATGCTTTGTTAATTCGGGTGCATAAAATTCTTTGTGATCTCCGACTTCCTTTCTTACTTCTGCAACCATTTCTTTTGTGATGTAAGTTCCTTCATTACTCCATGAATTCCGTATGAAGGTTAATACATCGGCTATTTTTTGATCATCCCAGTTTGCGCCGTATTTACCAAAAGAAGGCATATCTGGTGGGTTTGGGAATTCAATTGTGCTTACACTTATAGGTCCTTTTAGACCGCATAGTATTATTTTAATCAGTCGTTTTTCATCTCCGTTAACCCATTCTGAACCTGCAAGCTGAGGGTATTTACCTGCAACTGCTTTTCCGTCTTCAGGATGGCAATTAAAACATCCTGTTTTTGGAATTCTGAAATCTCTCATCCCAGGACGAGTTAAATCATAAATACGAGGGAAAGAAATTTCTACCTTAACAGTTTCTTGAGCATTAGGTTTTTGCTCAGCATAGCTTGTTATTACCGTCAAAAGTAGACTAACAGCGATTTTTTGAACCATGACTAATTATCGCTCGATTCTATAGTAAGTTAAACCAAATAACTGTCTAAGGGACATCGTAAATTTCTATTAATGCTGCTCCAGTATCTGCAGATACTCCAGTGATTTGAGCTGTATAGCTACCAGGAGCTAAAGTGATTAGTAGTGCAGAATCAGCAGTACTAGAACTTCCCCAGGAAAAGGCACCGACGGATGTTGCTGTTGCAGAAATCTGAGGATCTGCAGCCCAGCCAGCATTTGTTGCTAGTGTGGTAGATCCAGAAAAAAGACTGATCTGAGGATCAGGGATAAAACCTTTTATTGCATATTGTGATAGTGCTGGACCTGAGGCTCTAATAAGAATTGTTTTTGAAGTAGAGCCACTGATGACAAAACCTGCAGTAAGTGCATTTCCTCCCGATTGCACCGTAGAAAGACTGGATATATTGATGAGTCGTGGCGTGGATGGGGTGTAGTTTGTTGTGGCATCATAGATCTCGAGCAGGGTAGTGCCCGTATTATTCGTTGCACTTGTTATAACTGCAGAATAATTGCCTTGGTTCAGGCTTGAGCTGCCTACAAGCGCCAGTGCTGAATCTTTACTTATTTGAGATGGCCATGCAAAAGCCCCTACCAAAGCAGCTGTCTGTGCAATCGATGATGAGCCATTCCATCCACTATTTGTGCCAATTATTGTATTGGTTGATCCCAGTAAGTTCAGCTGAAGTTTAGGGTCTGCTAGAGGTGCTGATACGTCAAATGAAGATAAAGACGGGCCAGATGAACGTATGAGAACTTGCTCAGATCCAGTAGTTCCTGCTCCACCCACCACAAAGCCCGATGAGAGTGACCCATTTGTTATTATCGGAGCTAGAGTGGAAATATTAATGATACGGCCAGGATTACTGGTTGCCACCAAGGCAAGGGTTGCAGGTTGTGAAGTTATTGATCCACCTGCACTGGTGACTGTACAAGTATAGTTTCCTGCGGATCCAGTAGTTGTATTTGTTAAGAGTAAATTCTGAGACGTTGCTCCACTGATTGCTACATCATTGAGATTCCACTGATAAGTGAGTGCCCCAGTGCTGATTGCATTTATTCTAAAAATTACACTGCTTGATGGAGTTATTGTTTGAGATACAGGTTGCTTCGTAATGCTTGGAGCTGTTGTAAGGGTTGCTGTTCTTACAGCAAATACAGGATAGCTAGATGTCATGGACTCATAACTTATAATGCCTTGTGCATTACGAGTCGGCCCGTTTGCTGCAGCAACTGTATTATTTACACCGAATTCTTGTAGCCATGCTAAGCTATAATTTCCGCCTCCTTGTACTAGCACTGTTGATGACCAGTATGCAGTAGCAGGCGTAGTAGCACTTGGAAACATGATACGGTTTACAGGTGCAAGCGCAGAGGCTTGGCTTGATGCGACTGTTAAATTGTAGTCTGCTAACGTTTGTAGTTCCTTAATATTAGGAAGTCTCCAATCAGAATATCCAGCTGTTTTAAGTGAGGTTGCATAGGTTAATGCAGCTTGCCAGGACATTGCTGGTCCTGGTACTTGTGTCCACATTAGTCCCGTATCGGAATCAGTTATTGTACCATCTAGATTGTTAATATAATTGTGCCCGATGCTTGGACTTGCGCCGCGTACATAGCGTGCATTATAACGATATGTACCACCTGCACTTATAGTTTCAGTGATCGGTTTAGGCCCAACACCTCCACCCGCGTTAACACACCACACGCGAGTCGCGTCTGATCCATAAATAATATTTGTCCACCAATATTCGGCAACGCCACTTGTGTTACTAGGAAAATAAGTCTTATCCATTGCTGCGGGATTACCGTAGTTATGGTTCATGATACTAAATAATTCAGTCGGAGTAGGTAGTCGCCAGTCTGTATAGCCACCCGTTTTAATTGATGAAGCGTTTGCTTGTGCATTTGCCCATGTGCATTCACCTGAATCTGTTTTTTGCCACATAAGCCCTGTTACGTTATCCGTAATAGTACCGTCGCCATTATCTTTATACGAAGGTGGATTAATTGTATAATCTGAATCTTGACCAAAAGTTGAACTTTGATGAATGGTCTGACCTGTGTCAGGTAGTTTGCGTAGACTCCAAGCAGCAGTAGGCAACGTAGTTATTCTATTGTTAGCATTTGAATAAACAGTGGTTGTTGCTGGTACAGTAGGTAGTCGCCAAGTAATAGTAAGTGTCTTTGGATTTGAAATTCTATCAAGTTTCCAGCAGATGTCATAGGTTGAACCAGCTACAGCGACTCGCATCAAATACTGATCTAAGGAAGCGACTCCTGTTGTAGAAAGGCTGAGATTTCCGGATGCATCAGTCGCAAGAGCCACTGGATTCATATAGGCTACAATTGAAGCACCACTCACTGCATTTGCTGTATATCCTCCTGTCCCTGATTTACGCAGAGAACTTACTTCGGGCTGACCGTCTACTTGGCCGCCGTAGTTTATTACATTCCCATAGAATGCAGCTGGTAAGTAAGGTGATTTAGGACCTGCTTGTGCACTGCCTATAGCATGGTAATGATACCCTAAAGAGCCGTGCGTGTGGCCTCCATTTGAGTCAAGTAAAAGTGGAGCCGTTCCATCTGGTTCAGTGTAGCCATACAAAGGATAGCCATCGAGCATCCATGCAATTGGCTTATCAATTCCTAGGACTTTCTGTAGATGAACAGGTGCAATGTGGTAGTGATAATCGTCTGCTAAGCCGCAGTGACCGCCGTATTGGTCTAGTTCACCTATTTCATAGGATACTTTACCGGTATTGTTTCTTGGGTTAAATATTGCTATTCCATCTGCCGCTATAGCAACAGCACCTCTTTGGAAGTTACCTGCTGAAATTGGTATGGGTGAATTTGACGGTGTTGGGCTTAATGGTAATTTCCACACGTTAGGTTGACCATAGCCTATAGAAGCTTTGTCAGATTCTGGGTTGGTAGTGTAATGAAAGTAGGATGTAACAAAGGGTATTTGCTGCTGCCACGATGTAATCCCCACCATCAGTGTAGGCATTATAGAACTATTAGGCCTGCCGTCGGATTCTAAATAAAAAGATGCATTATCCCAGTAGTAGCTTACGTTGGGTTTAAATAAATTAAACGATGATATCATCGTTGAGGCACTTGCAGGAATACTTAAATCGGGAGATTGGGCTGACGGACTTTGATCTGACTTTGTAACAAACCAGTTTGGCGTCGCTGGTGCTAAACTTGCTAAATCACTTGCTAGGCCTGTAATGCTAGAGATTGATAGAATACCAAAGAGTAGTGCTAGCCTATAGGTATGGCGTTGGTGAATAAGCTGTATGCTATGCATTGGCTAAATACTTATAAAATATAGTAATATGGGCTTTAATATACTGTTCGGTACCTTAAGAAAAGGTTAAGAATTGATGAAATATGATATTTAGATTCCACAGATATTAGCTTAATGTAATCTTAAGGTTAGATTCTGTAGTATACAGCCCAAGATAATTAAATATTACTTATTTTACTCCCTATGGCCTTAGTTCGATTGATGCGTGTTGGTTTAGTTACATTTTCTTTATTTGCCGCATCAATCACGTTACGGGCTCAATACACAGGGACCATTATATTAGGTAGACCAGAAGATACATCTATCGTTGCAAATGTGATGTCACCTACTGCTGGTACTGCATACTTGGAATACGGTACACAATCAAACACCTATCCAAATCAAACTGCGGTAGTGACCCTTGCAGTCAATACGCCACAAGAAATTACCCTAACTCAGTTAACCGCTAATACTAGGTACTACTATAGGCTGCGTTTTACTTCGAGTGGTGCAAAGACAAGTGTGCCGACAAGTGAGTATTCATTTATGACACAAAGAGCTCCAGGCTCTAGCTTTGTGTTCTGCTCTCAAGGAGATTCCCACCCGGAGCGAAATAAGTCTGCCTTTGATTCTAATTTATACATTAGAACAATGTCAGCAGCAGCAGCAGATAAACCTGATTTTTTTGTCACCTTAGGAGATGATTTTAGTGTGGATACACTCAGCTCGTATTCACAGTCTACGGTATGGGGTAGGTACACAACACAGTTACCTTACCTAGGTATACTAGGAACTAATACTGCAATAATGCTTACGAATGGAAATCATGAGCAAGCGGCGCTCTATCTTTATGATAATACACCCAATAATGTGGCTGTATGGGCTCAAACGGGAAGAAATACTTACTTCTCTAATCCTGGTCCCGATCATTTTTATTCGGGTAATCCAACGCTTATGAATTACATAGGGCCTAATCAGACCCCTGGTCTTCTACGTAATTACTTCGCCTGGACATGGGGAGATGCTCTTTTTGTTGTAATTGATTTTTACTGGGGATCTTCAGTCTGTGTAGATAGTGTATTGGGTGGTGGAGCGCATACTAACACAGATGTATGGCTAGATACCTTAGGCCAAACTCAGTTTCAGTGGTTAGAGCAGACGCTTAAAAATAGTAATGCAAAATTCAAATTTGTTTTTGCGCATCATGAAATGGGAACAGGGCGTGGTGGTATAGAATGTGCAAAAAACTACGAGTGGGGAGGGAATGATCCGACATTAGGATATATATTCCCTCAGAAGCGTCCTGGCTGGAGTATGCCTATTCATCAAATGTTTATTAACTATGGCGTAACTGTATTTTTTAGCGGGCATGATCATGCTTTTGTTCGCCAGCAGTTAGACGGTGTGACGTATCAAGAGCTACCCTATGCAGCTGATCCTAATTATGGATTATATAATGCAGATGCTTATGATTCAGGCGTAATTTTTCCGGCTAGTGGCTATGCACGGGTTACGGTAAATCCTACAAACGTTAAAATAGATTATGTTAGGACTTATTTGCCCGCTGATGAAGGACCAGGTAAAGTAAATGGAGCAACCGTTTACTCGTACACGCTTTTACCTCGACCCAATTTAGCTTCGGCTAGTGCTGAAAATAATGCAGCACCCAAAACACAGTAATTTTAAAGTGCTTTCCATGAAACGCATATTTTATACTGGGTTAATATTACTTATAGAGCTATTAACGCCGGAGGTAATCTACGCACAGAGTCTTTATAGCACTCCTTATAGTTTAACAACACTTGCTGGGAATACTGGTGTTGCAGGATTAGTAAATGCTGCTGGAGTAGCTGCACAATTTAATTTTCCTGCAGGCATTGTTGTCGGACCCGCAAATTCAATCTACGTAGCCGATCAATTTAATGGTACGATACGCAAAATTAACGCTGCGGGAGTTGTTACTAATTATGTAACAGGTTCTGCAGGCAAAATGGGCCATCCAACGGGACTAGCGATTGATTCAAGCGGCGCACTTTATGTTGCAGATCCGCTTTCGCAGGGAATATACTCAGTTTCAACGAGTGGTGTTGTTACACTGTTTGCAGGCGGGACCGGTGTAGGAGGCACTGGCTCTGGTGGTGGAGTTGATGGAACGGGCACTGCGGCAACATTTTATGGACCACGTGGTATTGCTGTGGATAGTTCAGGAAATCTTTATGTTGCTGATTCTGGTAATTACACAATTCGTAAAATTACTCAGGCTGGAGTGGTGACTACGTTTGCTGGGTCGGGTGGGCAACAAGGAACTGCAGATGGTAAAAGTACTGCTGCACGTTTTTTCTTCCCAACAGGTATTGCAATCGATTCTTCGGGAAACTTATACGTAACTGATACGAGTAATTGTACTATCAGGAAAGTTACCCCATCTGGCGTAGTGAGTACATTAGCAGGAAGTCCTGGTATAGCTGGTAGTGCAGATGGAACGGGCAGTCTGGCTCAGTTTAACTTTCCTAGTGGAATTACTGTAGATTCATCCGGAAATCTTTATGTGTGTGATCAGTTTAATAGTACGATAAGAAAAGTATCTCCAACTGGAGTAGTAACGACCGTACTTGGATCAACTTTGATTACAGGTAGTACAGATGGTATAGGGGCTTCTGCACGGCTTAATTGGCCATATTGCATTGCCGTTGATTCTAGTGGCAAACTCTACATCAGCGATTTTGAAAATTATACTATTAGAACCGCAACTATTAGTACACAGGGTGTTATCCCCATCATTACTAAGCAGCCTACGACACAGAGTATTAGCTATGGTTCAGCAACTACATTAGTAGTAGGAGCGACTGGAAATGCCTTAACCTATCAATGGTACTTAAATGGCATTCCTATTTTGGGAGCTACAACGAGTAGTTACACGATTAATTCTTTTAACGCAGCAAATGTTGGCGCTTATACAGTGTCAGTAATGGGTACTGGAGGTAATGTGACATCCTCTGCTGCTTCTCTTATCGTGAGTGGAGCAAATCCAGGTCGATTAGTGAATCTATCTGTCTTGTCAATGGATGGACCGGGAAATCAGTTACTTACGGTTGGCTTTGTTTCGGGAGGTTATGGTACTAGCGGTTCACAGCAGCTGCTCATACGTGCAATAGGACCATCACTTAGCACATTTTCTGTACCCTTAGTTATGTTGGACCCTACGCTTACAATTTTTAATTCAGCTCAAGTATCTGTAGCTTCAAACGACAACTGGGGAAGTTCGACACAAAATATTACGGCTGTTAATAGCGCTGATTCTGCTACAGGTGCATTTGCATTATCGAGTAGTACAAGTTTTGATGCTGCTTTAGTAGTTAATTTAAATGCAGGTGGTATTC
>Ga0209188_1002205_pt1 | contig 14637 bp, 16 predicted proteins | sample C_130625_EF_Meta_FD_187307 | JGI IMG/M metagenome (GOLD analysis project Ga0209188, IMG submission 187307) | Freshwater microbial communities from Lake Croche, Canada to study carbon cycling - C_130625_EF_MetaG (SPAdes) (version 2) | ecosystem: Environmental > Aquatic > Freshwater > Lake...
CGAAGCCACAGCCCAAGCCTGCGACCAGCCTAAACTGGCCAGCAACTGGATCATGGGCGAAGTCTCGCGGCGCTTGAACGCCAGCGAGATGGGCATCGAGCAAGCGCCGGTCAGCGCAGTGCAACTGGCGGCCCTGATCGGGCGCATCAGCGATGACACCATCAGCAACAACGCTGCGCGGCAGGTGTTTGAAGGTCTGTGGAATAAAGAAGGCCCTTCCGATAGCGAGGGCGATGTCGACGCCCTCATCGAGTCCAAAGGCCTCAAACAAATGAACGATACCGGCGAGCTGGAAAAAATCATCGACGACGTGCTGGCGGCGAATCCCAAGAACGTGGAAGAGTTCAAAGCGGGCAACGCCAAGGCCCTGAACGGCCTGGTCGGCCCCATCATGAAAGCCAGCAAGGGCAAGGCCAATCCGGGGCAGGTGAATGCGCTGTTGATGAAGAAGCTGGGTTGAAACCATGACGACACCCCACCTCATCCTTGTGCCCGGCCTGATGTGCGATCACACGTCTTGGGCGCCCATGCTGCCTTTTTTGGATGGGCATGCCCACTACATGGTGGTGGACCATGGGTTGGCCGATTCGATGGTCGGCATGGCCCAGCAAATTCTGGATGCCGCGCCAGCTCGGTTTTATTTGGCAGGGCACTCCATGGGTGGCCGTGTGGCCATGCAAGTGGTACGTTTGGCGCCTGAACGGGTGCAAGGGTTGGCCTTGCTGGGCACCGGCCATCGTCCCAAAGAAGACGGCGCCCTTGGTGAGAAAGAAGTGCAAGGTCGCCAAGCTTTGCTGGATGTGGCGCAACAACAAAGTATTCGCGCAATGGCACTCATTTGGGTGCAAAACATGGTGGCCCCTTCACGCTTGAAAGAGGCCGCCTTCATAGAAGAAATTGTGCAAATGTTCGAGCGCAAGTCCGAGGCGATTTTCAAGCATCAAATCCAGGCCTTGTTGAAGCGACCAGACGCCACGCATGTCTTGCAGCAGGTGAAAGTGCCTGCACTGGTGATGGCTGGTGAGTTTGACGGCTGGGCTCCGCCTTCACAGCACCAAGCCATGGCCGATTTGATTCCAGCCCAACCGGCCATCGATGTGATCACCGGTGCCGGTCACATGATGATGATGGAAGCTCCCAAAGCGGTGGCCGAGTGCTTTGTGCGCTGGTTGAAAGCTTAAAAATTATTGAACGCCGTAACGCTCGCGGTAGGCTTGGGTGCGGGTCAGATGCTCGCCCATGGTGTTGCCGGGCTGGGTGTTTAAATAAGCCAGCAAGTCCGACAACTCGGCAATCGCGCATACCTGCATGAACAGCCTGTTGCGAACATATTGCACGGCGCTGTAAGGCACGTCTTGGATGCTGCCATCGGCTTGTTTCTCGGTCGCCATTTCCTGACGGTCCAGCGCAATCGCCACGGCATGGGCAGTGGCACCAGCGGCTTGGATCAAGGCGATCGACTCACGCGCCGCTGTGCCAGCGCTCATCACATCGTCCACAATCAAAACACGGCCTTGGAGCGGCGCGCCCACCAGGCTGCCGCCCTCGCCGTGGTCTTTGGCTTCTTTGCGGTTGTAAGCAAAGGGCACATTGCGGCCCAAGCGGGACAGTTCGATGGACACCGCCGCACCCAAGGGAATGCCTTTGTAGGCCGGCCCAAAAATCATGTCGAACTCGATGCCGCTGGCGATCAGGGCTTTTGCATAGAATTGCGCGAGCCTGCCCAACTTGGCGCCATCGTCAAACAAGCCGGCGTTGAAAAAATAAGGGCTCATGCGACCGGCTTTGGTTTTGAATTCGCCAAAGCGCAAGACGCCCGATTCAATTGCAAATTGCACAAATTCTTGCGCCAGCGCGCTTGTGGCTGGCGTGTGGCCTGTCACCATGGAGAGATTCCTTGTTTAAATTAACCAGCCTGAACCTGAACGGCATTCGCTCTGCCACCACCAAGGGGGTGGAAGCGTGGATCGCGCAATCGAAACCCGATTGTATTTGCGTCCAGGAAGTCAAAGCCCAAGCTGCCGACGTGGCTGGTAAGTTTGAAGCATTGGCCGGTCTGAAGGGACACTTTCAGTTTGCCCAGAAAAAAGGCTATTCGGGCGTGGGCATTTACACCCGGCACGAGCCCAGCGACGTGGTGATCGGCTTTGACGGCGGCGAGTTCGATGCCGAAGGCCGGTATGTCGAGTTGCGGTTCGACACGCCACAAGTCAAACGCTCGGTGATCAGCAGTTATTTTCCGAGCGGCTCTTCTGGCCCTGAGCGGCAAGAGGCCAAGTTTCGGTTTTTGGCGGTGATGTTCCCGCACCTGAAGGCGCTGGCGCAATCGCGTGAATTTGTGGTGTGCAGCGATGTCAATATTGCGCACCAGCAAGCGGATTTGAAGAACTGGAAAAGCAATCAAAAAAACAGCGGCTTTTTGCCTGAAGAGCGCGCCTGGATGACCCAATTGACCACCGAGGGCGGCCTGTTAGACGTCTACCGCTGCTTGCATCCTGATACGACCGACGCTTGCTACACCTGGTGGAGCAACCGGGGTCAGGCTTACGCCAAGAACGTAGGCTGGCGCTTGGATTACCACTTGGCCACACCGGCCGTGGCCGCCAAGGCGCGCATGGTCGACATTTACAAGGCCGAAAAGTTTTCGGACCACGCGCCCGTTACGGTCCTCTACGAAGGCTTCATGTGAGCCGACGCGCTGAAGTCTTCAAGGCCGTGTGTAAGTCAGCATGCGGCCTTTGTAGGCGGCGTGCCCACCCAGTCCTGGGGCAGCTGCGCGGTCCAGCAAGTCTTCATGCATGGAAAAACCGAGTCCCGCCATATGGCGGTTGAAGTGCGCACGGTTGCCTCGGTTTGGGTCAACCACCCAGACCTGCGCGGCTGGTGCGGCGTGCAAGTCAATGAACTGGGCCAAGGTGCCTTGTTCATCGCGCTCATACAAAATGTCGCTGCCCACAATCAGATCGAATCGACCGGTCAAAGCGACATCGCTGTTTTGAATATCGGGCTGCTCGCCCCACTGCCCGTGACGGTAATGCATGGGTGCCAAGCCATTGAGGCGCAGGTTTTCCAGTAAAAAAGAAGCTGTTTCGGGATGGCAATCGCTGGCCGTCATGTTCGCACCGCGCCGGTGCGCGACCAAGCTGGACAGGGCCAAGCCGCAGCCGATTTCAAGAATCCGCTCCAAGGGGTTGACCGGCCTGAGCGCCATGCGCTCGGCCAAGCGCGAGCCCGACGGCCAGAGCAATCCAAACAAAGGCCAGGTGGCCGAAGAAATGCCCAGGTGCAACGCCAGTCCGAGCGGGTCGTGAAATTGTTGCTTGTCCAACAGCGAGCGGATGATCAAATGGGCCACGCCGTCGACCGCGAAGTTTTCTTGTTTGGTCTGGTAGCCGAGGTCGCTGGGTACAGCTTGAGGGGGCACATCGGCAGTCGTGTCAGCGCGAAGGGCACTGGAGTTTCTACAATGTACGTTGAAAGCGTTTGCAAAGTGCTGCGCTTTGGCAAAAAAAGTCATTTTCATGCTTCAGTACCAAACCATTCCTGTGACGCCATTCCAGCAAAATTCCTCGCTGGTCTGGGACGATGTGACGAAACAAGCGGCCGTGATCGACCCTGGAGGTGACTTGCATTTGCTGCTGGGCGCCGTTGTCGAGCTGGGTTTGAAGCTGGAGCAAATCTGGATCACGCATGGCCATGTGGACCACGCCGCTGCCACCGACGAATTGGCCGCGCGTTTGCAGCTGCCCATCATCGGTCCGCACACAGCCGATCAGTTCTGGATCGATGGGTTGCCGCAAGCGGCGGCGGGCTATGGGTTTCCCCCGGCCAAGCCCTTCAAGCCTACGCGTTGGCTCCAGGATGGTGACACAGTGACCTTGGGCCACCATACGCTGCAGGTGCGCCATTGCCCGGGTCACACGCCGGGGCATGTGGTCTTTTATTCACCCGAAATCCAACGTGCTTTTGTGGGTGACGTCTTGTTTGCAGGCAGCATTGGCCGCACCGATTTTCCGCAAGGCAATCACCAAGATTTGATTGACAGCATCACCCAACGTTTGTGGCCGATGGGCAATGACACGGTGTTCATTCCGGGCCACGGACCCGAGAGCACCTTTGGCCGTGAACGCCAGTCGAACCCCTATGTGGGTGGGACCTGAAGGCGTCTTGCACCAAGACGTTGAGCTGGTCAGCCGCGTCTGGCTTCTTGGTACAGCTGCTGGACTTTGGGCAGGTTGGCTTCGAGTTCTTGAATGCGGTTGCCGCCACTGGGGTGGGTTGACAACCAAGACACGCCGCCGTTGCTGTTGTTGGACAGCATTTTTTTCCAGAGCTGCACACTGGCTTCAGGACGATAGCCGGCCCGTGCCGCGATTTCCAGACCGACCAGATCGGCCTCGGTCTCTTCGTCGCGACTGAACTTCAGGCTCAACATCTGCGTGAAAAAGTTGGCCGCCACATCGCCGAGTTGCCCCAGTCCGAACCAAGCTGATACCACTGACAGACCCAGTCCGGTCGCCTTGGTTTTACCCCATCGTTCGCGAGCATGCTCCCGTAAAGCGTGGGCCATTTCGTGGCCCATAACCATGGCGATTTCATCGTCTGTGAGTTGCAGTTGGTCCAAGATGCCGGAGTAGAACACAATCTTACCGCCGGGCATGCACCAGGCATTGACTTGTTTGCTGCCAATCAGGTTCACTTCCCAGCGCCAGCTGGACACGCGAGGATTCCATTGTGATGCGAAGGGAATCAAGCGCCGCGCAATTCCATGCAAGCGAAGCAATTGCGGATTGTCATTGCGTGCTAAGGCATTTTGGGATTGGGCTTTAGCTAGCTCTTGCGCGTAAGCCTGTTTAGCGTCGGAATCCATTTGTTCGGCCGAGGCAAAGCCGCGGAATATAGACGCTCCGCCTACATCCACTTGCGCCAGCACCGGGCCCGCCACGGCAGAACCTGCAGCCATCAAGAAGCCCCGACGTGGATGCCAGCGGTGGCCACTGTCAGCGCCGGATGTCGTTGAGGTAGAAGAGGATTTGAGTTCGCAAAGAAAACACATAGTGCGCTAATAATAGCCGCAAAGTCGTATTTTCGAGATAAAAAGAGGCTTGTGGAATCGATGGTTCAAAGCCCGCTTTGCCGGCGGCACTCGCCATTGATAATGGCGTCATGACTGCGCCTTCTTCCCCACACGCTGCCCCACATTCTGTTGCACCGAATGTTCAACAACCCGAGCCTGCGCCTGGTTGGCGGGCTGCTTGGCGTGTGTATTTGCAACCGGCCAGTTTGCGCATGCTGTCCTTGGGATTTTCCGCGGGCCTGCCTTTGCTCTTGGTGCTGGGTACGCTGAGCTTTCGCTTGCGCGAAGCGGGGATCGACCGCAGCACGATCGGCTACTTGAGCTGGGTCGGTTTGGCCTATGGCTTCAAATGGGTCTGGGCCCCGCTGGTGGACCGCATGCCCTTGCCTTGGCTGACGGTCCGTTTGGGGCGAAGACGCAGCTGGTTGCTACTGTCGCAAGCCGTGATCATGGGCGGATTGATGGGCATGGCCTGGTGCGATCCGAGCCTAACGCTGGGGCCGATTGTAGGGTGCGCCTTGGCGGTGGCAGTGGCGTCGGCCACTCAGGACATTGCGCTGGATGCTTTTCGCATCGAGTCTGCCCGCACCGATCAGCAAGCAGCTTTGGCGGCCAGTTACCAGACAGGTTACCGTCTGGCCATGATTTGGGCAGGTGCCGGCGTGTTGTGGGTGGCCGCTTGGGTGCAAGGTCCGCAAATTGCCGGCTACCAGCACGCCGCTTGGAAGGCGGCCTACATGGTCATGGCTTTGAGCATGTTGACCGGCATGCTCACGGTGTTGTTCTCCAACGAGCCTGCGCGCGCGCCCTTGCCGCCCGCCCACAATGCGCGCGAGTGGCTGCGCGGTGCATTGGTTGAACCTTTTGTGGACTTTGTGCGCCGCTATGGCTGGCATGCTGTACTGATTTTGTTGTTGATCGCGACCTACCGCATCAGCGATGTCGTCATGGGCATCATGGCCAACCCTTTTTATGTGGACATGGGCTTTACCAAAGACGAGGTGGCCACGGTCACCAAGGTCTATGGCGTGATCATGACTTTGGTCGGCGCCTTTGTGGGCGGCGTGCTGTCGATGCGTTTTGGCGTGATGCGCATTTTGTTGCTGGGTGCGGTGCTCAGCGCCGCCAGCAATATGCTGTTCGCTTGGTTGAGCGGCGTGGGTCATGACGTGACCGCGCTGGTGTGGGTCGTGTCTGCCGACAATGTGGCCAGCGGCATTGCCTCGGCGGCTTTCATCGCCTATTTGTCGTCGCTGACCAATGTGACATTTTCGGCCACGCAATACGCCTTGCTCAGCTCCATGATGCTTTTGCTGCCCAAGTTCATCGCCGGGTTTTCGGGGGACTATGTCAATGTCCACGGATACGCTGATTTTTTCATGGCGACCGCCTGGTTGGGGGTGCCGGTGCTGATACTGGTGGTCCTGGCGGGCCAGTTAGCCCCGGCGCTTACAGCGCCGCTCACGACAAACGTGGATGAATGAAGGGGTTTACCCAACTTTACAGGGGCTTCATCTGTGGCGCATGCAGACCGTGCATCATGAGCGTGATTCGGAAATGAAAGTTCAAGGACACACGCATGAGCGGCACACTGCTGTTGATTGAAGACGATTCGCGTTTGGCCCAGATGGTGGCGGATTATTTGAGCCAACAGGGATTTGCGAGCATGCATGCGGGCGATGGGCAAACAGGCTTGACACGCTTGCAAGAGGGGCCAGTCGACTTGGTGGTGTTGGACCTGATGCTGCCCGACATGGACGGCTTGCAGGTGTGTCAACGCATTCGCGGAATGCATGGCGCCAAGAGTCAGGTGCCCATCTTGATGCTCACGGCCAAAGGCGATCCAATGGACCGCATCATCGGTTTGGAGTTGGGCGCTGACGATTATTTGCCCAAACCTTTTGAGCCGCGTGAACTGCTGGCCCGTATCAAGGCTATTTTGCGACGCAAGACCGGTGAAATCACACAACGCCAGTCGCTGATGACGTTTGGCAGCTTGGAGATTGATCGTGACGCGCGGCGTGTTTCTGTGCGGGACCAACTGTGCGATTTAACCTCTTACCAATTCGACCTGTTGGTGGCCTTGGCCGAGCGCGCCGGTCGCGTCTTGACCCGCGACCAAATCATGGAAGCGGTTCGCGGCCGAGAACTGGAGGCCTTTGACCGATCCATTGATGTGCACATGGGCCGTATCCGCGCCGCCATCGAGGAGGACGCCAAAGACCCCCAACGCATTTTGACGGTGCGTGGGGTGGGCTATGTGTTTGCGAAACAACAAGACTGAAGCATGTCGATTCGCGCCACCTTCTCTCAACGCCTGTACCTTCGCATTTGGGTGACCGTGGTGTTGGGCGTGGCCGTATTGATGCTGCTGGTGGGCTGGTTCTGGCGAATGGCAGAGGAACACAATCGGCCGCAAGGCATGGCGCCAGAGGTGATCGTGCGCAATGCGGCCGGTGAGGTGGTCGGGACCGCTGAAGCCCGAGCACAACGCGGCCGAGGTCTTGAGTTTGAATTGAAGTTGTCCAGTGGAGAGACCGTGCAAATCCAGGTCCCCAACCGCAGGCCGCCCAGGCCCGAGGCTGACGGCGGCTCAGGTTCACCCCGGCTTGGGCCTCCTGGGCCGCCTGCGCAACATAAAGGGCCGCCTTGGTGGGCCAAACCACCGTATGGATTTTTGTGGATACTGGGACTGGTCGGTCTGGCCGCAGCGGTTGGCCTGTACCCGGTCATGCGCAAGCTCACGCAACGCCTCGAAACCCTGCAGCAAGGTGTGCAAAAGTGGGGCGATGGCGACTTGAGCAGGCGCGTGCCGGTGAGTGGCCAAGACGAGGTGGCCGATTTGTCGCAACACTTCAACGACGCAGCACAACGCATAGAAAATCTGATGTCGTCGCAGCGGGCTTTGCTGACCTCCCAAAAATCATTGCTGGCCAATGCTTCGCACGAATTGCGCTCACCCTTGGCGCGCATTCGCATGGGGCTGGAGTTCTTGGGTGAGGCACCGCCTGCCGTTAAAAACGAGATCACCCGCAACATTGCCGAGCTGGACCAATTGATCGATGAGATTTTGCTGGCCAGCCGACTCGACGCCCAAGAGTCTGACTTGGGCACCATCGAGTCGGTGGACTTGATCGGGCTGTGCGCCGAGGAATGTGCCCGCGTGGGCGCCAGCTTGCAACTGCCCCAAGGCGTGCAGTCGCTTGAGGTGCCCGGCGTGGCCAAATTGTTGCGTCGCATGGTGCGCAACTTGTTGGAGAACGCCAAACGCTATGGCGGTGAGTCGGCTCCAGAAATTGGTTTGACTTTGTCGCAAACAGACACTGCCACCACAGTGCGTGTGGATGACCGCGGCCCCGGCGTGCCCGCCGAATGGCGTGAGCGGATTTTTGAGCCCTTTTACCGACTGCCCGGTGCCAGTGAACGCACTGGCGGAGTGGGCTTGGGGTTGGCGCTGGTCAAGTCCATTGCCCAACGGCACGGCGGCCAGGTGTCATGCCTGGGGCGGGACGGCGGCGGGGTTAGCTTTGAGGTGACTTTGGGACACGCGCATCCAAAACAGGAACTGCAAAGCCCTTAGCCAACGGCCACGCGCCAAGTAAGCCGAGATGAGTTGCGAAAACCTCAAGGGCGAGGCGCTCTGCCATAAGTTAGCAAAATGAGACAAAGCTTGGGTGGCTTTTGGCGTTTTGTAGGGGTGCATCTTTTTAGAAGCACGAACAAATGTACGCGCGCAAAAATGGGCAACTTCAAACAGAGTTTGGGCTTGAAGTTTGGGCGCATGTTGATTTAAATAGCTGGAATAACCCCTGAGTGCATGCATCCAATCTTCAATCTTTTGTGCGGAAAGTGTTGAAAGTATGGTCCCTTTGCGCTGTCTGTAGGCGATCCACACTTGCGGACAGTGGTAAAAAGTCTGGACATTCAAGATCAATTTGGGAATGACAGCGAGATCTTCAAAATTCTTGCCCACCGGAAAATATTGCTGCGCAGGCCAGCAGGCTTTGCGAATGACTTTGGACCAAACATGAAATTGTCCGGTTTTGAACAAGCCAGAGATCAGCGCATCAGGATCTTGCTTCAATACTGAACAGGGCCCATCGAAGCTTGCGATGTGTTCATGGCGCGACTTTTTTGGCGCATGGCGGTTGTCTTCAAAGCGGCGAAAATCACACATCACTAAATCCGCAGACGTCTGAACAATCACAGCCTTGAGCGTGGGCAATACATTGTTTTCCAGCAGATCGTCGGAGTCTATGAACCAGATGTAACGGCCTCGGGCTGCGTCCAAAAGTGTGTTTCTCGCCGCGCTGAGTCCCAGATTCTGTCTGTGCTGCAAAACCCGAACCTGCCGGGGATGTTCGCGCTGTATCCGATGGAGGATGTCAGCACAACCGTCCGGCGAAGCATCATTGACAAACACCACCTCAACGCCTTCGTCCGCTTGCGCAAGAATAGAATCAGCGCAATCTTGTAAAAAAGCTTGGACCTGATAGACGGGCACCAAAATGCTCAACCAAAAATGGGGTTCAGCTTGGGTCTGCTCGGCATGCGCCGTGGCATCGGTGTTGAGGGTTGATGACACCATGGCTCTGAGTTTCAATCGGGTTGAAGCAGCTTGCCGAGTGCGCTGCTTCTGAGCAACCAGCCGCGCGTCAAACCACGTTCAAAGATGCGTCTGTCGCCACCCCGCAATTTGATGATGCAGGGCAATCTGGCGGGCGCTGGGGTCAGGGCCAAACGGGCGTAAAGGTGGCGTTTGCGCCATTTCAGCGCAGCATGAAAACCCAGTGCAGAATCTTCGGCTCGGATCAAGGCGAGTTTGTAAGCCTCAGGATCTCGGTTCAAAACAATTGCTGCGGCCACATGCATAATCAAATATATCTGGTCTTTGGGTCCAAGGCCTTGCACCACTGTTTCAAGACACCCCTTGTCCCTCAGTGTGGCCAGGTATTGGGCTTCACCCTGGTGAAGAGCGCGATCAAATTCTTGGGCCAAGGCCAAAATAAAAGGGCTTTGTGGGGGCGCCGCCATGAACCAGTTTTCGATGATGGGCTGGTCTGGCCGGGTGGTGAATCGGTCTATATAAAAACCAATGTACTCGCTGCCCCTTTCGGCTTGAAGATGGTGGACCCAGTCCAGACTTTGGGTGAGCAAAGTGGATGCGTCGATCCAAATGCCGCCATGCTTTGCCAGCAGTTGCAAGCGCAGCCAATCGGCTTGGCGAAAGGGCGGCAATTGAGTGAAAAATTCTGTGGTTGCATCAGCGCCAAGCCACTCTGCAACAGTGCCTTGATGCACTGAACGCACTTCATGGTCGGGGGCAAAATGCCGCCAATTGGCCAGGCATTGGCGAATGAAATCCGGTTCAGGCTCGGCATGCCAATAAGTCCAGACGATGCGCGGCACAGGCTTGGCTTTCACATCAGACGGACTGAAAAGGCCCGTGTGCATGCTGAGCGGATGCAAAGGCACACGCGCTATGAAGATGTGAACGACCTCCCAAGTCAACGCCAAGGCCAAAAAGCCAAGAACAACGGCCATGATTTGAATCAAGAGGAGGTAGTTCATGCGACCAGAGAATTGAACAGTTGGTGATACCGTTGGTGCATCAAGCTTGTGTCAAATTTCGCTTTGACGCTGGCGCGCGCGGCCAGTCCCATTTGCTCGGCCCAGACTGGCTGCGCGAGCAATTGCGCAATTGCATCGGCCAAGGCTTGTGCATCGCCTTCAGGCACCAGCAGGCCGGTCTGGCCATGTGCAATGACTTCCCGTACACCGACCACATCGGTACCAATGCAGGCGCAGCCCATGGCCATCGCTTCGATCAAGGCCAGTGGCATGCCTTCGTAGTGGGTCGAGAGCACAAACACCTGGTGCTTGGCCAGCAAAGCAGGCAGCTGGCTGACATGGCCCAAAAAATCGATCTGTTCAGTCAGGTTGGCTTGTGCACTGGCTTTTTGGCATTGGGCCATCAGCCTGGCTTTGCCCAGCCCCGCAAAAGACAAGCGGGTGAAGTTATGCTGATCGCGCAATATCCGCATCGCCTGGATCAGCGTCATCGGGTCTTTTTGACGGGCAAACCGTGAAGCCATGATCACGTTCGGCGCCCGTTCAGACCAAGCCGGTTGCGCCACCGATTCAAAGAGCGAAAAAGTCACCCCATTGGGGATGGCCCAGCATTTTTCGGGCGGAAACTTCAGCTCTAACAAGCGGGTTTTGACACCTTCAGAAACGCCCACGAGCGCCGCTGTGCGAAGGGCCAGCCAACGCGCCAAGGCCAAACGCAAGAAGGTGTAACGTTCGCGTGAGTTGTGCTCTACATGCACCAAAGTTTTGACACCGGCCCACAGTCCTGCGAGGCGACCCCACAGGTGTTCGCTGTAACCATGGGCAACAAGAATGTCCGGCGACCACGATCTGCACACATTGCGCAGTTGCCAGAGGGTGGCCGCATGCGACCAGCCCGTCACTACCTGCACATCCAGGCCCTTGTTTTGGAGCGCCAAGACCCGTCCTGCATCGGTATTGCGTTTGCGCCGGAGCACCAGTTTCACCTCCATGTCACCAGATGTTTGCGCTGCAAGGCACAAGTCAACCGCAACTTGTGTGGCCCCCGAAAAACCACCGGTGACAAAGTGCAGGACTTTCAGTTTGACCGCTGTCATGGGGTGTGCCCGAGGCTTTCAGCTTGGTTGCGCTGCAGGGCGCAGTTGGCACCAAATCCAGGCGGTGCTCAGCACGAGCAGGCCATTGGAGGGGCCATACACCAAGGCAGAACTGAACAAGCCCTCCAGGGCATAAGCCAGCATGACCGCGGCGGCCAACAGCGCCACCTCACGTTGGTTTGGAGTCGGTTTGAAGAGCCATTGTTGCGCCAGATAAGCCAGGGCAGCGCTGAGCACGAGCGCCCAAACAAGTCCGCCTTCTACCAAGGTTTGCAGGTATTCAGAATGGAAATGACGATGGGTGAACATCTCTGGCGCAGGCGCTCCGAATTGGGCCAGTTGATGCGGTCGGATGCCTGCACCCCAGCCCAGCCAGGGTTTGTCGCACAAGGCCAGGAAAGCCAACCGGTACATCTCCAGACGGCCGCCGATCGAAGTCTGCGTGACGTTGATGTCGTTTTGACGCAGGGCCATGAACTGTGTGGCTTCATGAACGGCTTGCGTGTAAAGGCTCGAGCGCAGGCTGGCCACCACAAGCATGACCACTCCGGCCACAGCCAAGATGCCCATCACCTGAAATTTGGCAACTCGGTGCCATAAGCGGTAGGCCATCACACCCAAAATGATCACAGCCAAAGCGGCCATCTCGATGCGGCGAGAAGTGGCATGCACAACGATGATGCTGGCCAGCAATGCCAGCGCAAATAACCAGCGGGGGGCGCTCAGCTTCGGCCGGGTCAAGGTCAGAAAGTTCATGGCACCCAGCACCAGCGTCAGTTGACCCAGTTGTTGGTAGCCCGTGGTGCCTGCCTCGAAATAGGGGCGTGCAGGGTCTTGGTGGGTCCAGAAAATACTCATCAAATACCACGCCGCTGTGGCAATCAGTCCCCATGCCATCGAATTTTCAATGTCACTGGTGTTTGGTTTGCAGCGGCTCAATCCGATTGCGACCAGGGGCCACAGCAGCAAATGCGTATGCCACAGGGCATTGCGCACGGCCAGGTAAGGGGTGTCCGACCACAGTGCACTGAGCATCTTGAAAATGAATACCGAGGCAATGCACAGGCTGATCAGTGTGTCGCTGCGCTGCCAGGAGACGCTGTCAAATGTGGCACTGCGCGAGCGAATCAGCGCAAACAGACCGATCATTGCAAAGACCAAGACCCCCACTTCGGACAGCAGCGGTAAAAGCAAAATCAAGCCAAAGTAAACCCCGGGCAACAGGTACTGGATCTTGGATGGGAATCCGTTATTTGAGAATCCGAGGTTTGAAATAGTCACTCCCGACCAGGCTGGCAAGCCCGGATCAATGTCCGCCGCCGAAGTGCTCGCCTGCTTTGAGCACGTAGCCGGTGCCACAATAAGGGCATTTGGCTTGACCGGTCTTGGCCACATCCAGATAGACCTTAGGGTGGTTATTCCAAATTTTCATGTCGGCTTGGGGGCTGGGGCAAAACACGCCGCCTTGGGGGTTCAGGTCTTTGGCCAGCAGCTCGATCGGGTTGCTCATGGGGTGCTCCTCAGACCAAAGTCAGCCAATGGGCATACTTGGGGTTGCGGCCGTTGACGATGTCAAAGAACGCGGATTGGATTTTCTCGGTGATCGGGCCTCGGCTGCCGACATAGTTGTCTTTGCCGAGTTCGATGCGATCGAGTTCGCGAATCGGCGTGACTTCGGCCGCTGTGCCGGTGAAGAACGCTTCGTCAGAGATGTAAACCTCGTCGCGGGTGATGCGCTTTTGCACAATCTCCAGGCCCAGGTCTTTGGCAATGTGGAACACCGTGTTGCGGGTGATACCGTTCAAAGCCCCCGCTGACAAGTCAGGTGTGTAAATGACGCCGTCTTTGACTACAAAAATATTTTCGCCAGCGCCTTCAGACACAAAACCGGAGGTGTCGAGCAACAGGGCTTCGTCGTAACCTTCGTCGGTCACTTCCATGTTGGCCAAGATGGAGTTGGTGTAATTGCTCACCGCCTTGGCTTGCGTCATGGTGATGTTGACGTGGTGGCGCGTGTAGCTGGAGGTTTTGACGCGGATGCCGCGCTTGAGGCCTTCTTCGCCGAGGTAGGCACCCCAAGTCCATGCTGCAACCATCAAGTGGATGGTGTTGCCTTTGGGGCTGACGCCTAATTTTTTGTCGCCGATCCAGGTCAACGGGCGGATGTAGCCCGACTCCAAATGGTTTTCGCGCACCACGGTGCGTTGGGCTTCGTTCACCTGGTCTTTGGTGAACGGGATCGGCATCCGCAAAATTTTGGCGCTGTTGAACAAGCGTTCGGTGTGCTCTTGCATCCGAAAGATGGCGGTACCTTGCTCGGTTTTGTAGGCGCGCACGCCTTCAAAAGCGCCGCAGCCGTAGTGCAATGTGTGGCTCAGGACATGGATCTTGGCGTCGCGCCAGTCGACCAACTGGCCGTCCATCCAGATTTTGCCGTCACGGTCTGACATTGAAGGAATTACGACGCTCATTGTGTGTCCTTGTAAGAGTAGTGCCTGAAATAGTTCTAAGGCGCATTTTAAGGCTTGAAACTGCCAAGCTTATTCAGGTCGGTGCAGCACCCATTCTGTGAGTTTTCCGCTGGAAAAGGTGCAGGTGACGTGGGAGTCACCATTGTCTGTCCACCTGAAAATTTCAGGCTGCGCCTCGTGGTCGCTTTGCAGGACACCCAAAGAGCGGGTCATGGCGATCACATGCATCAAGTTCACGCCTTTTTTGAGTTTGGCGTTGAGCATGACGGCACTGGCCACAGAGCCGACAGGCCGTTCGGTGGCACGTTTGAGCACGGTGAGCATGCGGGTGAAGTGCAGCAAAATCCACATCACAATGCCACTGCCGACCAGGGCCACGCCAGGCCATTGGTAAGAACGCCAAGCAGCCACGGTCAAGACG
>Ga0209188_1002206_pt1 | contig 14631 bp, 13 predicted proteins | sample C_130625_EF_Meta_FD_187307 | JGI IMG/M metagenome (GOLD analysis project Ga0209188, IMG submission 187307) | Freshwater microbial communities from Lake Croche, Canada to study carbon cycling - C_130625_EF_MetaG (SPAdes) (version 2) | ecosystem: Environmental > Aquatic > Freshwater > Lake...
TCTTGCATACCTACTATACCCCCCGTTTCAATTACTTCTAAACAAGCCTCTAATAATTTTTTTTCTTGGAAAGGATCACCAACTTGCACTGCTGGTAATTCTTCAACACTGTCTGCAGTAATTTCTGCGGATGCAAAACTTGCACCTCCAATACCATCTTTTCCTGTTGCACTTCCTACAAAAAATACTGGATTACCTTTTCCTAATGCAATGGCACTCACAGTTTTTCCAGCCTTAACAATACCCACACTCATCGCATTCACTAAAGGATTTGTATGATAACACTCTTCAAAATATATTTCACCACCTACAGTAGGTACCCCAAAACAATTTCCATAATGTCCAATACCATGCACTACACCTGCAAGTAAGCGTTGTGTTTTTTTATCTTCTAGTTTTCCAAATCTTAAACTATTTAATGATGCTATAGGCCTAGCACCCATTGTGAAAATATCTCTTTGAATTCCTCCTACTCCAGTGGCAGCACCTTGAAAAGGTTCCAATGCGCTTGGGTGATTATGAGATTCAATTTTAAATACGACTCCGTAATCATTGCCAATATCCATTAAGCCAGCATTTTCTTCACCAGCAGCAACTAACATTCTTCCACCATCACGCGGTAATGTTTTTAACCACTTAATTGAATTTTTATAACTACAATGTTCAGACCACATACCACTAAAAGCACATAGTTCTGTAAAGTTGGGTGTACGTCCTAATTTTTGTTTGATACTCTCAAACTCTGCTTCGGTTAATCTTAATTGTTGTGCAGTTTTAACTGTAATTTCCATTCGTATTTTCTTATTCTTTATAGATTTAGCGAAGGTACAAAACCGGAGACTTAACCTATCATGGATTTACCAACATTCAAATGCTTTGTTGTTAGTAGTTATAAAATGAATGATAATGATTATCAATAGTTTGCACAATTAAAACATATATATAATAATTTAATATTTATATTTTATACACATTTTATGCATTTATAGGTGAATATTAATCTTAAAATATGAAAACCCCATAACTTTGGCTTATTATTTAATATTAAAATAATTTACATATGTCTTTAAGATTCGATGCTGTCAATCATGTAAGTCATGACCGCACTAATAACCCAGAAGTTCATTCTCAAAAAATTACAGCCATTTTTGGAGAAAGCGTTTTCAATGTAAAAACTGCTAGAGAATATTTAAGTGATGAAGCTTATAAAAGTTTAGTAAATAGTATTAAAGGTGCAAAAAAAATTGATCGTGCTGTGGCTGGTCAAATTGCAACAGGCATTCGTGCATGGGCAGAAACCAAAGGCGTTACACACTTTACACATTGGTTTCAACCTTTAACAGGAACTACTGCAGAAAAACATGACTCCTTTTTTACTTTAAAATCGGATGGTACTGCTATTGAAGAATTTGATGGCGCTGCTTTAATCCAACAAGAACCAGATGCATCAAGTTTTCCAAGTGGTGGCTTGAGAGCGACATTTGAAGCAAGAGGTTATACAGCATGGGACCCCTCTTCACCTCCATTTATTATAGAAATTGGTAAGGGTAAAACTTTATGTGTACCTACTATCTTCGTTTCTTATACAGGAGAATCACTGGATTATAAAGCGCCTTTAATGAAGGCCACTGAAGCTTTGAATAAAGCAGCAGTGACTGTTTGTAATTTATTTGATAAAAATGTAAACAAGGTAACACCCACTTTAGGTTGGGAACAAGAATATTTTGTAATTGACGAGGCCTTGGTAAATGCAAGACCCGATTTAGTACAATGTGGAAGAACAGTATTTGGTGCGGCGCCTGCTAAAGGACAACAATTAGAAGATCATTATTTTGGATCTATTCCAGAAAGAGTGTATGCCTTTATGCGTGACTATGAAAATGAATCTTATAAATTAGGAATACCTTTAAGAACAAGACATAATGAAGTAGCCCCTGCTCAATTTGAGTGTGCACCTATATTTGAAGAAGTAAATATTGCAGTTGACCATAACATTTTATTAATGGATGTTATGAGTCGTGTTGCTAAAAGACATCATTTAGTAGTTCTACTTCATGAAAAACCTTTCGCGGGTATTAACGGAAGTGGTAAACACAATAACTGGAGTTTAGCAACTGATACAGGTGTAAACTTACTAGCACCTGGCAAAACACCAAAGACCAATTTAATGTTCTTGACTTTCTTTGTCAATACCATTAAAGCCGTGCATGATTATGCCGATATCTTAAGAGCCTCTATAGCATCTGCTTCTAACGATTTTAGATTAGGTGCCAACGAAGCCCCTCCTGCTATTATTTCTGTGTTTGTTGGAGAGTATTTAACCAAAGTATTGAATGATGTTGAAAGCCGCGTGGGTACTAAGTTTGACGAACAAGACGAAGCCATCTTAAAATTAGATTTACACCGTAGCATTCCAGAATTATTAATGGACAATACCGATCGTAACCGTACTTCTCCTTTTGCATTTACTGGAAATAAATTTGAATTCCGTGCAGTAGGATCTACTGCGAATTGTGGACACCCAATGACTATTCTAAATACGATTGTGGCAGATACTTTAAATAAATTTGCTGCAGAAGTAGATGCCTTAATAGAAAAAGGTGATAAAAAAGAAATTGCGATTATGCAAGTCATTCAAAAATACATTGTCTCTAGTAAAAAGATTTTATTTGAAGGAGATGGTTATAGCGAAGAGTGGCATAAGGAAGCAGAGAAAAGAGGCTTGCCTAATTTAAAAACGACCCCTATTGCATTAGATGCGATGGTAACAGAAAAAGCCAAAAAATTATTTAAAGAAAATAATATTTATTCGCACAGTGAATTGGAAGCGCGTTATGAAATTGAATTAGAGAAGTACATTAAGAAGGTGCAAATTGAAGCGCGTATTATGGGTGACTTAGCCACAAACCATATTATTCCTGCTGCCCTTAAATATCAAAACGAGTTATTGAAAAATGTAAGCTTACTGCGCGAAGCAGCCTTGCCTGAAAAATTATACAAAGGTCAATTGGCTTTATTAAAAGATGTTAGCACACATATTCAACAAGTATATGATAATGTAGATGCTATGGTGGAAGAGCGTAAAGTTGCGAATAATATTGCCAATTCAAGAGACAAGGCCATTGCATATGAAGCTAAAGTGAAGGCTCAATATTTTGATAAGATTCGCTACCACGTTGATAAATTAGAACAATTAGTAGATGATGAATTATGGACATTACCTAAGTACAGAGAGTTATTGTTCTTACGTTAATACTTCCAAAGGTTAATATCACAAAGTGATGGAATTCTAAATACTAATTTTTCGCTCGCTCTGCGCAATGCTCGAAAGCTCGCTTAAAATTATATTTAGAATTTCTATAAATAATTCCTCCAAATAAAAGAGGGGCTCCTTTATGGGGCCCCTCTTTTATTTTCATCAGAGAAAATATTTTAGGCCCTTAATTTTCGAAGAAAAGGGACTAAAATATGGTATTCATTAGAGAATTTTTTCGAGCTTTTATTTTTATAAAAAAAAGCGATGAAAAAATTACTTCATTTTAAAAGTTTCGAGAAATTTCGTGGTGAAATTTCCTTTTATAAAATCTTCGTTCTGCATTAATTGTAAATGAAAAGGGATAGTCGTTTTCACTCCCTCAATCACATATTCACTTAAAGCACGATACATTGTATTGATTGCTTCCTCACGTGTTTGTGCTACAGTGATTAATTTACCAATCATTGAATCATAATAAGGTGGAATCACATAGCCTGCATACACATGGCTATCCACACGAACACCATGTCCACCTGGGGTATGTAATACAGTTATTTTTCCTGGCGAAGGTCTAAAATCGTTATACGGGTCTTCGGCATTGATACGACATTCTATGGCATGTAATTGTGGTTCGTAATTGCGGCCTGATATTTTTTCACCTGCAGCAATTTTAATTTGTTCTTTAATTAAATCATAACTCACTACTTCTTCAGTCACGCAGTGCTCTACTTGAATTCGCGTATTCATTTCCATAAAGTAGAAATTACGATGCTTGTCTACTAAGAACTCAATTGTACCTACACTTTCATAATTAATTGCTGAAGCAGCTTTAATGGCAGCCTCTCCCATTCTTTGACGCAGTTCTGGTGTCATAAATGGTGAAGGAGATTCTTCTACTAATTTTTGATGTCTTCTTTGAATAGAACAATCACGCTCACTCAAATGACAAACATTTCCATATTGGTCTCCTGCAACTTGTATTTCTATATGTCTTGGCTCTTCCACAAATTTCTCCATGTACAAACCATCATTTTTAAAACTAGCAGCAGCTTCCATCTTTGCATCATTGAATGCTTTTTCAATCTCTGATTCATTCCAAACTACACGCATGCCTTTTCCTCCTCCACCTGCAGTTGCTTTAATGATAACTGGATATATAATTTCTTTGGCTAATTTTTTTGCAGCGTCAACACTTTCTAATAAACCTTCTCCACCTGGCACCACAGGAACCCCGGCTTTAATCATTGTTTCTTTGGCAGTAATTTTATCACCCATGCTATTAATCATATCTGGGGTAGGCCCAATAAACTTTATTCCATGGTCGGCACAGATTTGCGCAAACTTTGCATTCTCAGCTAAAAAACCATAACCCGGATGCACCGCATCGGCATTGGTAATTTCACAAGCAGCCATTATGTGCGGAATATTCAAATAAGACTCTGCACTTTTTGGACCACCAATACAAACTGCTTCATCAGCAAATTTTACATGTAAACTATCTTTGTCTGCTGTTGAATAAACGGCAACTGTTTTAATGCCCATTTCTCTGCAGGTTCTAATAATACGTAATGCAATTTCGCCACGATTGGCTATCAAAATCTTTTTGAACATTTTTCTTAGTTAAGTTTGAAAATGGGTGAGATTATTCTGGTTGTACCAAGAATAAAGGTTGGTCATACTCCACTGGACTAGCATCATCTACTAAAATTTTCACAATGGTTCCTTTTACTTCACTTTCTATTTCATTGAAAAGTTTCATCGCTTCAATAATGCAAACTACTTTACCAGGCACTACTTCGGTACCCTCTTCTGCCATTAATGGTTTATCAGGGGCCGCTCTTCTATAAAAAGTACCTATCATTGGACTTTTTATAGTCAATAAATTGGTAGCAACAGGGGCTGCAGGAGTTGTCGGTGCGGAAGGGCTTATTGCAGGAGTCGTATTTACTGTTAAGGGAGCAGCAGCATAAGTTGGAGCAGGTACAGAACTAACAGTGATATGTTCTTCCTTTTGCTTGATAGTTACTTTACCATCTTTGTCTTCAATGCTTATTTCTCCAATATTACTCTTGTTAACTATCTTAATTAAATCGTGAATTTGTTTCAAGTCCATGTTTAGCAATTTTGCGTAAAAATGGGCTTTTTTTATGAATTTTCGCTAAAAAAAGGGCTTTTTTTATTAAAAAAGGGCAATTTTAGGCAAAAATGCCCCCGACCAATCGGGGGCATTTTTTAATAAATTAGAGTGATTTTTTAAGCCCTTATATTTAATAAAGGGCGAAGAAAAATCTATTTAACACGTTCTACGTATTCTCCGTTTTTAGTATTTATCTTAATTTTTTCTCCCTCATTCACAAATAAAGGCACCATGACAGTAGCCCCAGATTCTATGGTAGCTGCTTTAAGAGCACGTGTTGCAGTATCTCCTTTTACCCCATTCTCACAATAGGTAATTAAAACATCTATCTTTTCAGGAAGTTCTGCACCAATGGGAAGTTCGGTTTCAGTATTCATAAATACAAATACTTCAGCACCATCAATTAAAAACTGAGGGGCGTCAATCATTTCCTCTGCCATTGCAATTTGCTCAAAAGTCTCATTGTTCATTAAGTTATAGCCGTTATCGTCTTTATATAAATATTGAAAAGTTTTCTTTTCTACACGCACAGGATATATATTTTCTCCACTATTCCATGTTTTTTCAATAGATCTTTTATTGTCTACACCCTTTAATTTGGCCCATATTTTAGCTGCTGCACGAGCGGTTTTATTTTCACCAAATTCTACTACTGAATATAAGTTGCCATCTAATTTAAGAATCATTCCACGACTGATGTCTGAAGTTGTTGCCATAATTGTTTTTTTAATTTGTCTTAGGGAACGGCAAAAGTAGCATATGAAAGCCATTTATAAAAAAACCTTCAATTTTTATTATAAAATAAGTGTAAAAAAACAGCGATTAGCCTATTTTTGCGGCACAAATAACAAAATAGCCCTACATGTCAGTATTAGTTAATAAAAATTCAAAGGTCATCGTACAAGGTTTTACCGGTACAGAAGGAAGTTTCCATGCCACTCAAATGATTGAGTATGGAACCAATGTAGTAGGTGGTGTAACCCCTGGCAAAGGCGGTTCAGTACATTTAGAAAAACCAGTATTTAATACAGTTGCCGATGCTGTAAAAAATACAGGTGCCAATGTGAGTATCATATTTGTACCTCCCGCATTTGCTGCAGATGCAATTATGGAAGCCACTGATGCTGGTATTGCATTAGTTGTTTGTATTACGGAAGGTATTCCAGTGCAAGACATGGTGAAAGTGAAAAATTATTTATTAGGAAAAACAACACGTTTAATAGGACCAAATTGTCCAGGTGTAATTACTGCTGAAGAAGCAAAAGTAGGCATTATGCCAGGCTTTATTTTCAAGAAAGGAAAAATTGGAATTGTTTCAAAAAGTGGAACACTTACTTATGAAGCAGCAGACCAAGCTGTTAAAGCAGGTCTAGGTGTTTCAACAGCTATTGGAATTGGTGGTGACCCCATTATAGGCACTACTACTAAAGAAGCTGTAGAATTATTAATGAACGATCCTGAAACAGAAGGTATTATAATGATTGGAGAAATTGGTGGAAGTATGGAAGCAGACGCTGCTTATTGGATTAAGGATAATTTAAGAAAACCTGTAGTGGGTTTTATTGCAGGTCAAACAGCGCCTCCAGGTCGTAGAATGGGTCATGCAGGTGCTATCATTGGTGGCGCAGACGATACAGCAGCTGCTAAAATGAAAATTATGGAAAGCTGCGGCATTCATGTGGTGGCTAGCCCTGCAAATATTGGTATTACCATGGCAGAGGCTTTAAAAAAGAAATAGTTATCAAATTATAATAAGTAATCCCTTATCCTAAAAAGATAAGGGATTTTTTTATTGTAAATTTGTTCAATGAAATACTCGCTACTATTATTCCTACTCTTTTTAGGAAATCAATTAACAATAGCTCAGATTAAACCTGCTATTAAAATACATTGCGTAGCCCCAGTTAAATTAAAAACAGGTCAGTCAGTAAAATTAAAAGTAGAATTAAGTCATAATTTAAAAGAAGAAAAAACTGGCACACTTGTTTTATCACTTTTTAATCATCAAACCCAAAAATCGGTAGATGGTTGGTTCTTAAATATTTTTCCTTTTCAATATTTTACTACATTACAAAATGAAAATTTTAAAGTAGAATTTCCATTTACTGTACCCAACGATTATAGCGATAGCTTTGATTTAGTATTAGTTGCACAAGTTGGTAAAATTAAAGATAGTATTGGCTTTGTTATTTCCACCAATAAAGTTATCCCTTTTGGAAAAAAACTTTAAATACCTAATTATTGGTCAAGGATTAGTAGGTACTTGGCTAGGTTATTTTTTGCAGCAAAAAAATATTTCGTTCGCCATTGTAAACAATACTAATATTGACTCTTCCTCAAAAGTAGCAAGTGGCGTAATGAATCCCGTTACCGGCAGAAGAATAGTACAAACATGGATGATTGAAGCATTATTACCTTTTGCAGTAGCATCCTATGAAGGCTTTCAAGAAAAAACAGGTAGAAAAGTTATAAGTAAGTCTCCTGTGATTTTAATTCATCCGTCAAAACAAATGAAGGAAAGCTTTGATTACCGAATGGATCATGATAATGTATTTTTAAAAAATAATAATGAATCCGATTGGCAGTCTTTTTTTAATATTCCTTTTGGTACTGGAGAAATTGATTCCTGTTATTGGATTGACCTTATAACCTTTTTGGAAGAAGCTAAAAAACAATTTGCAGAAAATTATATCGAATCGAATTTTGATTATGCCAATTTAAAATTACTAGACAAGGGTATTGAATGGAATAATATTAGGGCAGAGAAAATTATATTCTGTGATGGAATGAATGCAACAATAAACCCTTATTTTAAAACACTTCCCTTTGCGCCCAATAAAGGAGAAGCATTGATTGTAGAAATAAAAGGACTGCCTACTAAACATATTTATAAAAATAATTTATCTATAGTTCCTTGGAAAGAAAATTTATTTTGGGTAGGTTCTAGCTATGAATGGGAATACACCAACACAGCACCCACAGATGCTTTTAAACAAAAAACAATTGAAAGCCTCAATGCAGTATTAAAAATTCCTTACACTATTGTGGACCATCTTGTAGGTATTAGGCCAGCTAATACTGAGCGCCGACCCTTTGTGGGCTTGCATCCCAACTATCCTCAAATAGGTATTTGCAATGGCATGGGTACCAAGGGATGTTCACTAGCTCCTTATTTTACCCATCAATTAATTGAGCATTTAGAAAATAATTCCCCCATTAATGTAGAGGCCGATGTACAAAGGTTCAATCATTTAATGAACGCCTAAATAAGCGTTTAAAAAAACTTCTCTAAAAAAATCAATATTTTTAAACATCACTCATAAAATTATTCTCTGAATCATGAACGAAGACGAAAAAAAATTATACAACATTCCTATTGCATATCGAAAAATGGAAAATTTGCATATCGTTTTTTGGCTATTTAAAGATATTGCCTGGTGTATGTTCTGGAAACCATTAGGAATTACCATGATTATACCTACGCTCACTATTTCTATCATCATTGCTTGGAGAACAAAACATATTTTTTCTGAACTATGTCATAATCTTGCTATTAGTGTTTGGATTATGGCTAACTCATTCTGGATGTGTAGTGAATTCTTTGGGGTAGACAATAATATTATTTTTGGAACCATTACTGTTAAACAGTTAGCTATGATTCCATTTATAACTGGTGTATTAATACTTGCTTTCTATTATTTGATACATAAACCAAGACATAAGCAAGAAGCGGCAACCTTGTAAATATTACTACAAATACTTTTTTAGTTGATTCGCTCTTAAGGCTGTGATAATACCTAAACTACTTACTGTTAAAAAAGCCCATCGAAGTCCAATGGCTTGAGATAAAAATCCTATAATGGGTGGGCCAATTAAAAACCCAAAAAAGCCTACAGAGGAAACAGAAGCTAATGCAATACTCACCTTGCTTGGTTCAGTAGTTCTACCTACTGTTCCATATATCGTTGGAATCACAGAAGAAACGCCAAAGCCCACGAGCATAAATCCAATAGAACTTATCACTAATTGCGGATAGGCGGTTGCCACCATTAAACCAGAGGTTACAATAAGACCACTTAATACCAATTGTTTTCTAGCACCCCAATAATTAATTAAATTATCAGAGAACATTCTGCCTGTTGTCATACAAGCCATAAAACAAATATAGCCTGTGGTCCTCCACTCATTTGGCACTTTTACTATATCTTGAAAGTAAACCCCGCTCCAATCAAACATCATTCCTTCGCAAATCATATTGCTAAATGCAATAAGTCCAAACTGCCACATTAAAGGACTCGGTTTATTCCAAATTTTAGAGACATGGTTTTTATTGGGCTCGCCTGGTAATAAATAAGGGTGCCCAAAAAATAAAAATATCCATCCTACTAATGCCACAAATAAAAATTGTGTTAAAGGTGAAATAGAATGTGCAACAAAAAAGCCACCTAATAAACCTCCTGTAAAACCAGCTAAACTCCAAAAGCCATGAAACCTTGAAGTAATACTTTTGTCAAATAATTTAGAAAGTGCGGCTGCTTGTGTATTAATAGAAACATTAAATAAATTCCCTGCCATACCAAATAAAAATAATGCAATGGCTAACAATGTGGTTGTATGTGCAAAACCTAAAGAGATAAGAGATAATGGATACAAGATGGAAGCAATAATAACAATACGTTTACTACCCTGCTTAGCGGTTAAACTTCCTGAAATAGGAATTCCTACAAAGGATCCAATAGGCAGAAAAAATAAAATACCTCCAAAAGCACCATCGCTTAATCCTAATTGCATTTTGATATCTGGAATACGACTAGCCCAACTGGCAAAACAAATACCTGTAAGAAAGAAAAATCCGGATAAAACAACACGTCGAGCGGTAAGGGATTTAGTACTGTCGTTCATGGCGCAAAGATGGGGTTTTTATAGGAATTGGGCTATATTTGCTCATTAAACCTATATCAATAGATTATTATGTATCGTACGCACCATTGTGGAGAGTTAACTATTCAATCTGTCAATAAAAATGTAAGCTTGGCTGGATGGGTTCAAACCATTCGTAAGTTCGGGGCTATTACTTTTGTCGACCTTAGAGACCGCTATGGTATTACCCAACTTTTAATGGGAGAGGAATTGCAAGCGCAATTGGATGCACAACCTTTGGGCCGTGAATTTGTGATTCAAGTAAAAGGAACTGTTATTGAGCGTTCTAATAAAAATACAAATATTCCAACTGGTGAAATTGAAATTAAAGTAAGCGAGTTTGTTATATTAAATGCATCCATGGTTCCTCCTTTCACTATTCAAGACGATACAGATGGTGGCGATGATATTAGAATGAAATACCGCTTCTTGGATTTAAGAAGAAACGCCGTTAAAAAGAATTTAACTTTAAGATATAATGTAAACCGTGCTACAAGAAATTATTTACATGAAAAAGGTTTCATGGACATTGAAACTCCTTTTTTAATTAAATCAACTCCAGAAGGGGCACGTGATTTTGTGGTGCCTAGCAGAATGAACCCTGGTGAATTTTATGCCTTACCACAGTCGCCTCAAACATTCAAGCAATTATTAATGGTAAGTGGCTATGACAGATACTACCAAATTGTAAAGTGTTTTAGAGACGAAGACTTAAGAGCCGATCGTCAACCCGAATTTACACAGATAGACTGCGAGATGAGTTTTGTGGAGCAAGAAGATATCTTAAATATGTTTGAAGGTTTAATTAAAAGCATATTTAAAGATGTTAAAAATATTGATTACACCGAGACCGTTCAAAGAATGACTTGGGAAGATGCCATGTGGCAGTATGGTAATGATAAGCCCGATATTCGATTTGGTATGGAAGTTTGCAATTTGAAAAAGCCTGCGCATGTATTTGCTGAGAAGCAAGATAAAGCTGCATTAATTAACGGGGCCGACTTTAAAGTTTTTGACGAAGCAGAAACTGTGGTAGCTATTGCAGTACCAGGTTGCAGTGAGTATTCTCGTAAACAAACCGATGAATTAACGGAGTGGGTGAAGCGTCCGCAAATTGGTATGAAGGGAATGGTATTTATTAAATGTAATACCGATGGAAGTTTTAAAAGTAGTGTAGATAAATTTTATACGGAAGATAAATTAAAAGCTATTGCTATTGCTTCAAATGCAAAAGCAGGCGATTTAATATTAATACTAGCAGGTGCAGAAGAAAGAACAAGAAAGGCCATTAGTGAATTAAGATTAGAATTAGGCAAGCAATTAGGTTTTAGAAAAGAAGATGAATTTAAATTGTTATGGGTATTGGATTTTCCTCTTTTTGAATATGATGAAGAAGGCAACCGCTGGGTAGCTAGACATCATCCATTTACTTCTCCTAAGCCCGATCATATCGATATTATGATTAACAATGCACCAGAAATTAAAGACGCTGCTAAATATTTAGAACATCCTTATGCAGGTATCAAGGCCAATGCTTATGATATGGTATTAAACGGAAATGAAATTGGAGGTGGTTCAATTCGTATTTTCCAAAGAGCCCTACAAGAAAAAATGTTTGCCGCATTAGGCATGTCACCAGAAGAAGCACAACATAAATTTGGATTCTTATTAGGCGCCTTTGAGTATGGTGCACCTCCACATGGTGGTATTGCTTTTGGCTTTGACCGTTTATGTGCTTTATTGGGTGGCAGTGAAAGTATTCGTGACTTTATTGCTTTCCCTAAAAACAATAGTGGTCGTGATGTAATGTTAGATGCCCCAAGTAGCATTGACGATAAACAATTTGATGAATTACAAATCAAATTGAACTTAAAAAAAGACTAGCATAATAAATGATTAATACTTTATAGAAAATGGCTCCTCAATTAAAATTATACACGGTACTTTCTTACATACTTATACCTATTGCTTTATTTTTTGCCTTCTTGGACATTGCACTATTGTTGTCTTCTTTAGCAAATGCTAGTGTGCTTATCATGGTATTTATTATAGCTTGTTTAGTAATTTATACTTTTGCTAGTTTTAAATTTTTAAAAGCAGGTATAGAAAAAGAAGTAGCACAATCTCTTAAATTAAAGGATTGGATTAAAGTAAACGCCTATGTGAGTTTCTTTTTATGCAGTTTATTTTTTATTAATTCAATAAGCGTTCTTATTTCAAGCAATGTTGTTCTATTAAAATTTATCGATGAATTCTTAGAACAACAAAATAATATGCCCAAAGAAATAACCAATACACTCATTTTGTCTTTATTAAAAGGAGTTTCTATTTTTCTTCTATTTACAGGTATTGTAGGACTTATGCATATTAGAACTAGCCTTCGTCTAGTAAAACAATATGCATATTTATTTGAATAATTATGAACCATGCCATTCCTTTAGCTGAGCGACTGAGACCTCAAAGCCTAAACGATTTAGTGGGGCAAGAACATCTCTCTAGTGAACAAAGTATTTTGCAAAAAGCTATCTCTAAAGGAAAGGTTCCTTCTATGATTTTATGGGGCCCTCCTGGTGTAGGTAAAACTACCCTTGCGAATATTATTGCCACCACTTTTAACAGCGCCTATTATCAATTAAGTGCCATTAGCAGTGGTGTAAAGGAATTAAGAGAAGTGATAGAAGAAGCTAAAACAAAACCTGGTGCCATTTTATTTATTGATGAAATTCACCGTTTTAATAAAGGGCAACAAGATGCACTTTTAGGCGCTGTTGAAAAAGGTATTATCACCTTAATTGGAGCCACTACAGAAAATCCAAGTTTTGAAGTAAATAGCGCCTTATTAAGCAGGTGCCAAGTTTTTATTTTAAAAGCCTTGGATGAAAAAGCCTTGCTACAATTAATGAATCAAGCCATTGAAAAAGATGAACTTTTCAAAGGGCAAAACATTCAAATTAAAGAAACTGAAGCTTTATTTCAACTATCGGGTGGTGATGGCAGAAAATTATTAAACCTTTTAGAGCTATCAGTAGAAGCCTTAACCTCTATTGAAAAAAGCGGAAGCCCCTTTGTTTTAACGAATGAGTGGGTAATGCAAGTTGCGCAAACCAATATAGCGCTGTACGATAAAAATGGAGAGCAGCATTATGATATTGTATCGGCTTTTATAAAAAGTATGCGCGGCTCCGACCCCAATGGAGCTTTGTATTGGTTATCAAGAATGATTGCAGGCGGAGAAGAGGTGAAGTTTATTGCAAGAAGAATGTTAATTTTTTCAAGTGAAGATATTGGCAATGCCAACCCAAATGCATTTTTATTAGCCAATGCTTGTTTTGATGCAGTTACCAAAATTGGCTATCCAGAAAGTAGAATAATTTTATCTCAATGTGCTATATATTTAGCGAGTTCACCAAAAAGCAATGCCTCCTATGAAGCTATTAGTAATGGGCTAGCTTTAGTAGATAAAACAGGTAACCTACCAGTGCCTCTTCATTTGCGTAATGCACCAACTAAGTTAATGAAGGACTTATCCTATGGCAAAAACTACCAGTATTCACATAATGGAGACAATAACTTCATAGAACAAGAATACCTTCCAGATACAATAGTGAATACTGCCTTATATCAACCCCAGCAAAATAGCAGGGAACAAGAAATTAAAAAATTTTTACAAGAACGCTGGAAAGGAAAGTACGGCTATTAATATTTATTTTATACTTAATTTTGTTTAATGAGCAACAACAACGTAACATGGATGACTAAATCATTTACCGAATTAAATGTAAATGAACTTTATGCCTTATTAAGATTAAGAAGCGAAGTTTTTGTGCTAGAACAGCATTGTATTTTTTTAGACATGGACAACAACGATCAAAAAGCATTTCACACCATTGGGTTTATAGGCGATGAAGTGGTAGCCAGTACCCGATTATTTGATAAAAATATTATGTACGATGGTTATCAAAGTATTGGCCGTGTGGTAGGATCACCTAGGCATAGAGGTTTGGGTATTGGCAAGGCCTTAATGCAATACTCTATTCAAGAATGTGAAAGATTATTTGGAAAAGGGCCTATAAAAATTGGCGCACAATTATATCTAAAGAAGTTTTATAGCGAACAAGGTTTTGAACAATCGGGAGATGTATATCTAGAAGACGAGATAGATCATATTCCTATGATTCGCGCAGAAAAATAATAGACTCGGTTTTTAGTAATATACTTATTCTAGTCATATACTTATTTAAAAAATTACTAAAGCTACCCCTGCATTTCAAGTGCTAAAAATTGAGCCGTATGTGTTTTTGATTTTTTAATCATTTCC
>Ga0209188_1002210_pt1 | contig 14615 bp, 11 predicted proteins | sample C_130625_EF_Meta_FD_187307 | JGI IMG/M metagenome (GOLD analysis project Ga0209188, IMG submission 187307) | Freshwater microbial communities from Lake Croche, Canada to study carbon cycling - C_130625_EF_MetaG (SPAdes) (version 2) | ecosystem: Environmental > Aquatic > Freshwater > Lake...
CCATTACCCCTCAATACGGAAAGAGTAATGAAAATGACGGAAAATTACGTGGTTTCAAATCAAAAAATTAAATTGGCTTTGGGTAAAAATTTTCCCATCTCTTCTAAAAATGGTTTAAGAAAAACAATTGAATCTTTTAATACATGATATTTTTATTTTTAATTTTTTGCTTATTGCTTATCGAACTGATTTACTTTCGAGTCGCAGAACGTTTTAATATTATTGACAAACCGAATGACCGAAGTTTGCATAAGGAGATTACGATTAGAGGTGGAGGAATTATTTTTTTAGTGTCAGCTCTTTTTTATTTTATCTTCTCGAATTTCGAATATTCGCTCTTTTTTTTAGGACTTACAGCAGTTTCAACGATTAGTTTCTTAGATGATATTTTTACCCTTCCAAATCGCTATCGTTTACCCTTTCAATTTTTAGCCATCATTTTAATGTTAGTTGAATTACACTTTCCCGCCAATCCAATTTGGGTAGGGGTAGGGGTGGTAATTCTTGGCGTAGGCATCCTGAATGCCTATAATTTTATGGATGGCATTAATGGTATAACCGGTGGATATAGTACCGTTATTTTAATAGCATTTTGGGTGGTGAATAATTATCATCTGAAATTCATAGAAAATGACTTTTTAATTTTTACGCTCTTAGGTTTGATGGTGTTTAATTATTTTAATTTCAGAACGAAAGCGAAATGCTTTGCGGGCGATGTGGGGAGTATTTCAATCGGTTTAATTATCCTATTCTTACTCATGAAATTAATTCTGCAGGATCAGAATTTGATCTATCTATTATTTTTAGCAGTTTATGGCGTTGATAGTGTTTCGACAATTACCCACCGCTTGTTTTTAAAAGAGAATATTTTCCAAGCGCACCGGCTTCATTTATTCCAAGTTTTGGTACATGCTTTAAAAATTCCTCACCTTGTGATGGCTTCGCTCTACATGCTGATTCAAAGCATCGTTTGTGGTATTGTAATAATTAGTTTAAATTATTCGTTACTAACACAATTGGTCACCGGATTTAGCCTCATAATTTTATTAGTCCTCTCATACGTGTTCATTAAGCGCAAAATAATGCCTGTAAATATCCGTTCCTAATGAAGTCTTCTACACAAATTAAACTAGGTTTTTTTTGGAATAACTATTTTATGGTCATTCCTTATTTTTCGAATAGCCAGTATCAAAGTAGGAAGAACCCTTAAGTTGAGGTTTGATGATGTGATAATTTGTGGATGAATAGCCATTTAAAAACACTCATTCGAGGCGTTGGTGTCCCTAACAAAAAACTCAAACCCATATTTAGCCGTTTAAGAAGTTAAGGTGCAAGGATTTGGAAAATTGTTGTATTATAATTAAAATTGTTTTTAACTTTGTTTAAATTATGTTTTACTGAAGTATTCTTGTAAACCCTGTATTAATTTCAATCTATGTCTGAACATATACTTTCAAAATATTCTAACAAATTTGTCTCTAGGTGGCTTATTCTGGCGGTTGATATGTTGATTGTTTCCGTTTCATTCATCGCTGCTTATGTATTGAGCCATAACTTCCACATCAGTACCATCAGTTGGCAATCCTTCGAACCGCAATATTTGTTTATGCTTTACATCCGCTTAGGATGCTTTTTTTATTTTCGGTCTTATACGGGAATTATCCGCCACACCAGCATTGAAGATGCTATTTTGCTTTTAAAAACAGTTTCCACGAGCACCTTCTTAGCGGGTATCTTATCTTTATCAATTAGAAACTTAACTGGATACAATACCCCTTATTACGTTCCACTTTCCATATTAGGCATTGATTATTTTATCTGTTTGTTCCTACTCATATCAAGTCGTTTTTTGGTAAAAGCCGTCTATGAATCACTAATTTTGGAATTCAAATCTTCAAGGAGCGTTTTGATTTACGGGGCGGGTTATTCTGGATTAATTACCAAAAATGTGTTAGCCAACGATAAAATAAGGAACTATCAAATTTTGGGATTTATTGATGATAATCCGGCTAAAGTGAATAAGACAATTGAAGGGATAAGGGTTTATAGCCGAGAAGATGCCGTAAATAAATTTTTAGAAAATACAGAAGAGTCGATGGAAGTGATTGTGGCGATTAAAAAAATAACGCCTACGGTAAAACGCCAAATCAGTGATTTTTTCTTGGAGAAAGGCATTGTCGTAAAAACATTGCCTCCCGTAGAAAAATGGGTAAATGGAGAGTTTTCAATCAATCAAATTCACAATATAAAAATTGAAGATTTATTAGAAAGAGACTCTATTGAAATGAATAATGCCTTGATTAGCAAGGAAGTAGATGGAAAAATAATCATGGTTACGGGAGCGGCTGGATCGATTGGAAGTGAAATTGTTAGGCAACTATTGAATTATTTTCCCGCTAAAATTATTTTGGTAGATCAAGCAGAATCAGCCTTGTATGACTTGGAATTTGAAATAAAGAAATTTATTCCTGACAATACGAGTGTTCAGCTTGCCATTGGTAATGTCTCGGATAAAACCCGGATGAGTAGAATTTTTAGTAGTTCAAAACCACATTTGGTTTTTCACGCCGCAGCCTATAAGCACGTGCCAATGATGGAGAACAACCCCTACGAAGCCGTTAAAGTAAATATCTTAGGCACCAGAATCATTGCTGAACTTTCCGCCGAATTTGGCGTTGACAAATTTGTGATGGTTTCGACTGACAAAGCAGTCAACCCTACTAACGTAATGGGCGCCACTAAAAGAGTGGCCGAAATGTACACCCAAAGCATGAATAATGTGCTCGGTGTCCCTACTAAATTTATTGCCACTCGCTTTGGGAATGTGCTGGGTTCCAATGGTTCTGTAATACCACTGTTTAAAAGGCAAATCGAACAAGGAGGTCCTATTACCGTAACTCATCCAGAAATCACTCGCTATTTTATGACCATTCCAGAAGCCTGTCAATTAGTGCTGGAAGCGGTAACGATGGGAAAAGGTGGGGAGGTATTTATGTTTGATATGGGAGAACCCATAAAAATAACGGATTTGGCGAAGAAAATGATTACGCTTTCGGGATTAAGAGAAGGCAAGGATATTCAAATTGAATATTCTGGTTTAAGACCCGGTGAAAAATTGTACGAGGAATTATTGAACGATGACGAAGATACACTACCTACACACCACCCAAAAATTACCTGTGCCAAAGCAAATACGACTAATTTTGGAATTATGGAAGTGGTATTGGATGAATTGGAAAGATTATTGTACGAAGGAAATAATCGAGATTTAATTGAGCAAATCAAAAGCATTGTTCCCGAATATATTAGTAATAATTCGGTCTATGAAGCACTGGATCAGGTTAAAGTAAAATAAATACTGAGCTTAATAAGATTTATAATCTAAACTGCTAGAACACAAGTTTCAGGATTTAAAAGATTAAAATGATTGTAAGTGCTAAATTGTGTAATGTCGTTAAAATAATCGTGTTCGGACATAACACACGAAAATTAATTCAACAGTGCAATAAATACGGCATGTAATAAGTTTTATAATCTAAATTGACAAAACACGAGTTTCAGGATTTAAAAGATTAAAATGATCGTAAGTGCTAAGCTTGTGTAAGCTCTTAAATTCGATCAATCGTGTTCTGAAATAATACACTAAAATTAATTAAACAGTGTATTAAAAATCCGCATAATAAATTATTTAAACTATAATAGCGCATGAAATAGTTATTTTGAGATTTATTAAACAATTTCGTTTCCTAAAAAAAATTTAAATTTTTATAAGTAGAAAAACATGAAAACAAAAATACTTTTGGGTCTTTTGGGCTGTTTAGGGATAATATCCGTAAATGCTCAAACAATTACTGCGCCGACAGGGCAAAGTTTAATAATAACGAACCCTTTAAATGTTACTGGAGGTAGTGTTAATATTACAACAGACAGTAGTTATAAAATCGGAGGTAAAATAGTTTTAAGTATAAAAGGTACTCAAAATTTTATAGCGGGTGATGGTGCTGGTGTAGTTAATACTGGTGCTGATAATGTATTTTTAGGAAAAGCAGCTGGGGGTACAAATGTAGCGGGTTTTGCCAATTCATTTATCGGTAGCTTTAGCGGATATGCTAATGTTAGTGGAAATAATAATATGTTTTTAGGAGCTTCAGCAGGTTTTACCAATTCAACAGGCAGTTCTAATACATTTATTGGAGTGAGTGCTGGTAGACTTAGTAATAATGAACAAAATTCATTTATTGGAGCGGGAAGTGGTACAAACACTAGTTCTGGTGGGTACAACACAGGCTTAGGTGCAGGTGCAGGTTACTTTAATACAACGGGTACTGCAAATACTTTTATAGGTGTCAATACTGGTCTTACTTCAACAACGGGAAGTAACAACGTTTTTATTGGTTATGGAGCAAATGCATCTACAGGAAACTTAGTTAATGCTGTAGCCATTGGTTCTAATGCGCTTGTAACAACACCAAATACAGTAGTTTTAGGCAACGCAGCAACAACCATCACGGGGAAAGGTTTAAGCGCAGGTGTATCTGGTTTAAGATTTGCCAATATTACTTCAGCAAGTGCTGCTGGTACGGGTGGTTCTAACAAAGTTTTAAGTGTTGATGCTGCTGGTAATGTTATTTTAGTGGGTTTAACGGGAGGGGCAGGAACGACGAGCGTGGGTGGTCCGGTATCGGATAACTGGAAGGAATCGGATGGTTATTTGTATAACAATAGTACCAATGGGGTGGTGATTAAAGGAAGTGGTTTGGATGGGAATGCCCTAATCGTGAAGGGTGGCGTTTTATCTAAAGAAGTAAACGTGAAAGTGGAGGGTTCTGAGGCTTGGCCTGATTATGTTTTCAAACCAAACTACCAGCGGATGACTTTAGGAGAGGTTGAGAAATTTATTGCCATCAACGGTCACCTGCCAAACATTCCAAGTGCCGCTGAAATGGCTGCCAATGGCAACAATTTGGGGAATACGGACGTGAAATTATTAGAAAAAGTGGAAGAATTGACTTTGTATTTGTTGGAAATGAAGAAAGTAAATGATGCGCAAGCCGCAGCATTAAAAGTTTTAAAACAACAAATTAGTAAATTGAGAAAGAAGTAAAAGCCTCACCCCCAGCCCTTCTCCAATAGAGAGGGGAGCTAAAAGAACAAAACAGATGAAAAATTATTTCAGCATCCTTGGCATGTTTCTTTTCGTGATGTCAGTGAAAGATTCTTCTGCGCAAGATGCTTCTTTGAAAATTACTGATAACGTAAATAGAGCCACCAAACACGAAGTAGCAACTGAAAGCATCAGTGCGACAAATGTGGTTAGCGAAGATTCAAAAGTACATTACGAGGCCGGGAAAATGGTGAAGTTATTGCCCGGATTTACGGCAAAAAATGGCGCAAATTTCAAGGCAAGTATTGGTAAAATTGCCTCTTCTTCAAGAATTGCAGGTGATGAGCGCATGGATAAAGTAAGCATGTACGCCTATCCAAATCCCTTCGAGACCGTCGTAGAAATTCAATATTATTTACCTAAATCGGGAAAAGTAACCTTATCAGTCACCAATATTATTGGAATGACCATTGCTACTTTAGTCGATAACCAAGAAGTTTCAGAAGGAAATCATACGGTTAAGTATTCAGGCGATGGCACGACATCAGGTACTTATCTTTATACCTTAAAAACTGACACGGGTGCAATTTCTAAAAAATTATCAAAGAAATAAACAAATTTAAGAATAGAATCCATAAAAAAGACGAACTCCCAAACGGGTTCGTCTTTTTTATTGTACAGCATAATTCAGAAGCCACGATGTAAAAAGTGAATTATGCCATTGAATAGCGTAAATTATTGCGTATTTTCGGTGAAAATTTTCATTAATGCTATAATTCAATGTCAAAAATTACAAAGAATATATTAACTGTATTGATTATACTTTTAATTGTAGGGGGTATTTTTTACCCTAAATTAAAAGCTTTTTTTAAACCTAAAGAAGAAAAAGAGAAAAAAGAGTTTGCGGCAAAAACAAAAGGTGGTAGAACCTCAGTGATTGTTACGGTGGTGAGTCCAACCCGACTTGATGACTTGGTGAACTCAAATGGAACAATTTTACCGAATGAAGAGGTAGAAATTAGAAGCGAAATATCGGGTAGAATTGTAACGCTAAATATAAAGGAAGGGGATTTAGTGCGAAAAGGAACAACGCTGCTTCATATCAATGACGAAGATTTGCAGGCACGCTTGAAAAAGTTAGGGTACAACAAAAAGTTAGCCGAAGATAATGAAGCTCGCCAGAAAAGGCTTCTTGAAAAAGAGGCCATTAGCCAACGGGAGTACGATATTGCCGTAAATTCAGTCAATACGGTTTCGGCGGATATGGAAGATTTATCGGCTCAAATTCAAAAAATGACCCTCAAAGCTCCTTTTGATGGAATTATTGGGTTTCGATTTGTTAGCTTAGGCAGTTATATTTCTCCGACGACAAAAATAGCGACGTTAACCAATACAAATCCTGCAAAAATAGAATTTGCCATTCCTGCAAAATATTCTTCTATTGTTCGGGTTGGAAGTAAAATTGATTTCTCGGTTGAGAATTCGGAACAGAAATTTATTGGCACTGTTTATGCAATTGACCCAAAAATTGACCCTGATACTCGCACGCTACAAATTCGAGCTATTTCCCCAAATCCTTCACACAAATTAATTCCAGGTTCTTTTGCAAGAGTAGAATTGGTTTTGAAAAGTAAAGGTTCCGCCATTATGATACCAACGGAAGCAATTATCCCGGAACAAAAAGGGAACAAAGTATTCTTGGTGAGGAATGGAAAAGCAACACCAGTAAAGGTACAATTAGGAACTCGTGGGGATAAGAATGTGGAAGTATTGTCAGGATTATCAACGGGCGACACACTGATTACCACGGGTATTATGCAAGTAAAGCCTGATGGAGAAGTGGATATTAGAGAAGTGATTAAATAAAAATTAATTTTATTTAATCTTAATTTCTGAATAAAATTTTAACCTTGAAAATTTTTAAATAAAACCATATTTTTAAGTTATCAATAGGTTAGTTCAAAAACAAACGAATGAAAATAGCGATCTGGCATAATTTGCACAGTGGAGGAGGAAGTCGTGCTTTACAGTATCATATTCAAGGATTAGTGGAGAAAGGGCATCATGTTGAAATCTGGGCCGACGATCCGGATGCGGGAGGTTTTATGCAATTGCCTCCAAGCGTAACATTGCATCAAGTTCCACTGGAAAATAAAGAGCAACATTCTGCGCTCAAGGAACGATTTGCTTCCACTTTCTTTGAGAAAGATGTCAATATCAAAGAAATGGAACGTCATTGTAAAATATGTGCTTCAGCAATAAATCAAGGAGGATTTGATTTGCTTTTTGCCAATAGTTGCATTTATTACGGGGTTCCTTTTATTGGTCGATTCATTACGATCCCAAAATTATTGTATTTGCAAGAACCCAATCGGTATTTGTACGAAGCGATGCCCGAGCAAATTTGGGAAGCCCCGGATGAAGTAACCAATAAAATTAGCTTTAAATTTTGGAAATATTTCTTTAGTAATACGTGGAGAACTAATAAGTACAGAGTTTATGTACGAGAAGAACGTAAAAATTTCCAAGCCTTTGATAAGGTTTTGGTAAATTCTTATTTTTCCATGGAAAGCTGTAAAAGAGCTTACGGTTTGCTTTCGGAAGTTTGTTATTTAGGCGTGGACAATACGCTATTTAAACCCTCAAAAAGCTCAGAATCAAGGCCTTACGTAGTAGGATTAGGTAGTTTTTACAGGCATAAAAATCCAGAATTAGTGATTCGTGCTTTGGGTGCTTTGAAGGGAGAACGTCCCAAATTATTGTGGATTGGTAATATGGTTGACGATAAATATTGGAATGAAATGGTTGCCTTAGCTCGTTCTTTGGAAGTAACACTCCAAGTAAAGAAAATGGTAACCGATCAGCAATTGGTGGAATTATTAAGTGGCGCTATTTGCATGATTTATTCTTCCAATCTTGAACCTTTCGGTTTTGCTCCTCTCGAAGCAAATGCCTGTGGAACACCCGTAATTGCGGTGGCGGAGGGTGGCGTAAGAGAAACCATTATTCACGGAAAGAACGGTTTTTTGGTAAATCCAAATCCTGAAGAAATTGCTGGATATATTTTACAACTGACCGAAAATGAAGAATTAAGAAAAAAAATAGCCGATTTTGCACTGGAAAATGTGGAAGAAAACTGGTCTTTAGCTTCCTGTTCAGCAAGAATAAATAAGGCGGTTGAGGGTATGATTCAGTAATTTATTACAAAATTATCGCTCTCGGGCTTTCACACTTTCGAAGTACTTACCCTGATATTAACTCTAATAATAATTTCATTACCAAGCTTAAACTATGGCATCCATTTCCGAAACTTCCATCAAACGCCCCGTTCTGGCGGTCGTGATGTCGATTCTGATTATTCTTTTTGGGATAATTGGTTATACTTATTTGGGAATAAGGGAATTTCCGAGTGTTGACCCACCCGTTGTAACGGTTCAGACGAACTATACTGGCGCCAACGCCGATATTATCGAATCGCAAATTACTGAACCTTTGGAGGAATCGATCAACGGAATTGCGGGCATTCGTACCCTCACTTCAACCAGCCGTGATGGGCGTTCGACTATTTCGGTGGAGTTTGACTTAGCGGTTGATATAGAAGATGCCGCCAACGATGTTCGTGACCGGGTGGCTCGTTCTTTGGCGAATCTACCAAAAGATATTGATCCACCCGTCGTGGCAAAAGCCGATGCCGATTCTAATCCCATCTATTTTATTAACGTAAAATCAGAAAAACGTGATTTATTGGAGTTGAATGAAATTGTAACCCGAAATATTAAAGAGAAATTTCAAACGGTAACGGGCGTGAGTTCGGTGCAAATTTGGGGAGAAAAAAAGTATGCAATGCGTTTAAGAATTGACCCTGTGAAATTGTCGTCTTATCGTTTGACAGCCCCCGATATCGTCAATGCCTTGAATAAACAAAATATTGAATTGCCTTCTGGCAGTATTGAAGGAGCCATGACAGAATTGACGGTTAGGACGCAAGGACGATTGATTTCCCCGCAAGATTTTGACAATTTGATATTACGAGAAGAAGGCGATAAAGTAGTAAAATTTAAAGATGTAGGTCATACAGAACTAGCACCTGAAAATGAAAAAACGTTCTTCAAACGGGATATGGTACCAATGGTCGCTGTGGCCGTAATTCCGCAACCCGGAGCAAATCAAATACAAATAGTCAATGACGTAAAGAAAAAATTAGTACAAATTCAAAGTACAATTCCATCGGATGTTGAAATAACCTTGGGCTTAGATTATACCCAATATGTGAGGCGGTCCATTACGGAGGTGGAAGAAACCATCTTCATAGCGATTGCACTGGTTGCTTTAATTATCTTTATTTTTTTGAGAGATTGGCGCTCGACATTAATCCCACTTACGGCCATTCCCGTCTCATTAATTGGCGTATTTTTCATCATGTACATCATGGGATTCTCGATAAACGTGCTGACATTATTGGGCATTGTACTTTCGATTGGGCTCGTGGTTGATGATGCGATTGTGGTTTTGGAGAATATTTACGCCAAAATTGAGGAAGGAATGTCACCCTGGGAAGCTTCCCTCCAAGGGTCAAAAGAGATTTATTTTGCCGTGATTTCTACAACAGTGACATTGGCAGCGGTATTTTTACCCGTAATTTTCTTGCAAGGAATAACGGGAAGATTATTCCGTGAATTTGGGATTGTGGTGGCAGGTTCCGTGATCATTTCTGCCTTCGTTTCCCTGACTTTGACGCCCATGTTGAGTTCAAAAATTCTGCGAGGTGGTCATCACCAGCCTTGGTTTTATCGAGTCACTGAACCGTTTTTTCAAGGATTAACTCGGGCTTACGAAAATTCGTTGGTAGGATTTTTACGCCTTCGTTGGTTTGCTTGGGTTTTGGTTGTTTCCTTTATTGGAATTATTTACGCCCTCTTCAAATTTGACGCCATTCCATCAGAATTGGCTCCTCTGGAGGATAGAGGAGGGTTCAGAATCAGTGCAACGGGTCCAGAGGGGGCAACATTTGAATATATGTTGGGTATTACGGATGAAATTGGCGATTTTTTGTTAAAAGAATTATCCGAAAAAGAACGCCGTGGCGTAATCACAATTACCTCTCCCCCCTACGGAAATGGAGCGGCAAATACGGGGACAATCAGGGTGGTTTTAAATGATACAAATCGCAGAAGTCAACAAGCAATTGTGGATGAAATACAGCCAAAAATAAAAAAATATACGGGGGCTAAAATGTTTGTCGTGCAAGAATCAACGATTCAAACGGGACAACGTGGAGGGGGCTTGCCGATTCAATTTGTGATTCAAGCGGTTAATTTTGAAAAATTGAAAAAGGTAATTCCAGAATTTATGGCGAAGGTGAGAGAATCCCCAAAATTTGAAGTTGCAGATGTAAATTTAAAATTCACCAAACCTGAATTGCGGCTAGAAATTAACCGTGAAAAAGCACAAAACTTAGGCGTTTCCATTCAAGATGTAGCACAAACGCTTCAACTAGGTCTTTCAGGTAGAAGATTCGGCTATTTCTTAATGAATGGGAAACAATATCAAATAATTGGACAAATTGACCGCCCAGAAAGAAATGATGTGGCTGATTTACGTTCCTTGTATGTGAAAAGCAACCGTGGCGAATTGATTCAATTGGATAATTTAGTAAAAATAACAGAGGAAAGTACGCCTCCACAATTGTTTAGATATAACCGTTACGTGGCAGCCACCGTCCAAGCCCAATCAGCGAAGGGCGTAACCTTAGGAGAAGCCTTGGACGAAATGGACAAAATCGGAAAGGAAGTATTGGATAACTCATTTTCAACCGCTTATGATGGGCAATCCAAGGAATTTAAAGATTCTTCCTCTTCTTTGGTTTTCGCTTTTGCCTTGGCATTGATATTAATCTACCTGATTTTGGCCGCTCAATTTGAGAGTTTTATAGATCCATTAATTATTCTTTTGACCGTGCCACTGGCAGTTGCGGGAGCCTTGCTTTCGCTTTGGGATTTCAGCCAAACACTTAATATTTTCTCGCAAATTGGGATAATTGTTTTGGTGGGTTTGGTCACAAAAAATGGTATTTTAATCGTAGAGTTTGCCAATCAACGAAAGGCATCAGGGAGAAATAAAATGCAAGCCGCCAAAGAAGCAGCCGTAGCCCGTTTCAGACCCATTTTAATGACTTCACTTTGTACAATATTGGGTATTTTACCAATTGCTTTGGCATTGGGTGCCGGTTCACAAAGTCGGGTTTCAATGGGAATTGCCGTGGTGGGTGGAATGTTATTTGCCACAACTTTAACACTTTATATTATTCCAGCCGTGTATAGTTATATGTCGAGAGATTTGAAAATTCAGGGCGGGGAAATTAAACAGGAAGAGATTTTAGAAGTGGTTTAGACTTATATAGCTAGATAAAGGTCGACGACCTTTATCTAGCTATCTGAAAAATTGTATAAAATCATCATCTAAGTCTTCTTGAATTTGATAATCTTTCAAGAATCTACGCATATTTTCTTTTACGCCGAGGACCAAAATATCTTGTTCAATCATCTTGATGTTGTTCTTCAATTTATTGACTTGACGAGCGATTTTTGCCTTCATTGTCTTTTCATCACCACCAAATCGTGATAGTAAATTCTCCCCTCCCATCGGTCCGATACCTTGCATGCGTAATTGCCAGAGATTCTGTTCTAATTCCCGCACTTGCTCTTTCAAAATTTTATTGTAATACTTCAATTGCTCATCCGCCATTGTCAGAGATTCGATCTCAGAACCTTGCAATTCTATTTTAAGCCTTAATAATTCAAATAAATCATCTTTTTCATAAGCCTGCGTAACCCTTTTCATAATTTCGGTTTTGCGGTCACGTTCAGTTTCGTCACGCTCACGGTCTGGATGAAAAGCCTTTACCAAATCAGTGTAAATACTACGGGCTGCCTTGCTAACGTTCTTGGCTTCTTCTTTAATTTTCTCCTCTTTCTCAATTTGCTTGGTACTCTTCTTTTTATTGGCTTTTTTGGCTTGGGCTTCGGCTTGCTTTTCTTCCATTTTCCGCTCCATGTATTCCTGCATTTTCTGCGGGTCACTGACATCAGCACCCTCTTCAAATTCAAGCCCAAACATGGACGACATCATGCTTTTCATCATTTCAGCCGTGGCAATTTCTGCCTCCGCATCCATTTCATCAAAAGGTTCATCGGCATATTTATCGTAAAGCGTTTTCAAGGTTTCATTTCCTGTGCCTTGAATCAATTCCTGAGATTTATGAATGATAAAATCAGCAATTTTAGCTTTCTCTTTTTTCTTAAAAAAAGGGTCGTCATGGTGTTTATCAAAAACGTAAACTAACTCCGTAATTTTCTCACAATGCTTCTGTTCAACGGGAATAATATCGGATTGAATCCGTGTAACGATTAACTGTAAAGCTACTTCATCATCTTGCAATCGTTGCTTTAATTCATTAATTTTCTTCACGTTAGCATTGAATTGCTTTTGAAGTTTCGATAAATCTTTCTCCGATTTTGGGCTTATTACAAGGGTTTTATGCAACATGAATTTTTAAATTTTAGTTTTTAAATATCCGACCAATATTTCTAAACCTTTCTCAAAATGCACGTTATTTGGTATGACGAGGTCTGCGTGTTTACGATAGGGTTTTACGTATTTCTGGAAAGCAGGTTCTACGTGATTATTCCAACGATACATAACCTCTTCTAGTTCACCATAACCACGCTCTTGACTATCACGCTTTATGCGGCGGTCAAGCCTGAGTTTATGATCAGCATCAATGAAAATCTTCAAATTTAAAGAATCGGCAATTTCCTTATAATAAAATACAAAAAGCCCTTCTACCACAATAATAGGCTTGGGCTCGAAAGTCATTAATTTGGGAACGATATCGGGATTATTGAAGGTATATTCTAATTTTTGGAAAGGTTTTCCTTCGTGAATTGTTCTGACGTCGATAGCATATTGGTGCAAATCTAAAGATTTTGGTTCATCAAAATTGATATACCCGTGGGCATCCACTTCTTGATCTTGACGATCACGGTAGTAATTATCCTGCGAAATCAAACAAATTTCTTGGTGCGAAAATGACTTTAACAATTGATTCAGGAACGAAGTTTTACCCGAAGCACTTCCCCCCGTAATACCTATAATAAATGGCTTTTGATTTGGTTTCACTTGATAAAAGTTTCGTTGTGGAGTTTTTGCAAAGTTCGTGAAGAATGTTAAAATATAAACTCTGAGATATAATTATTTTGAAACAATTACTCGTTCACATATTATTTTTGGTTAAGTTTACTTATAAAATTTAATAAAATGGCAACAGCAATAATAGAAATAGAAAATAAAAAACTCAAATTTTTCAAAGATTTGATTCAAAATTTCTCTTTCGTCAGTGTGCGAGAAGGTAATTTGCAAGAAGATTCGGATAAAGAAGTTATTGAAAATATTAAAAGTGGACTCGAAGAAATGAAGTTAATTGAACAAGGAGTAAAAAAATCAAGACCTGCGAGAGAATTTTTGAAAGGATTATGAGTTATCAAGTAGAAAGTATCGAGAACTTCGAACGAGAAGCAAAAAGATTAAAGAAAAAATACCCTTCATTGAAAGGTGAAAGGCTTGATTTTATTGAACAACTTGAAGAAAATCCATTTTTAGGTACAGCAATGAGGGATGGACTTTACAAGATTCGTTTAAAAATCAAGTCGAAAGGTAAAGGCAAAAGGGCTGGTGCAAGAGTTATTACTTATGTAAGAGTGATTTTAGGGACGGTTTATTTAGTTTCAGTGTATGATAAATCTGACCAAACTGATATTTCAGATGATGAATTAAATGGTATATTAAAGATAATTTTAGAAGACTAAAAAAGGCAGAAAGATTTATTCTTTCTGCCTTTTAACATTCATGCCCCCTCCCCTATCCAATCGTATCAAATCCACAATAAGGCACTAATACCTTTGGAATTTTGATACCTTGTGGCGTTTGATTATTCTCCAAAATCGAAGCCAAAATACGTGGTAAGGCCAAGGCTGAACCATTCAACGTGTGCAATAATTGAGATTTTCCTTCGGTTTTCATTCTTAATTTCAAACGATTCGCTTGATAAGTTTCAAAGTTAGAAACTGAACTTACTTCCAACCAACGAGCTTGCGCTGTCGACCAAACCTCCATGTCATAGGTAAGCGCAGAGGTAAAACTCATATCACCGCCGCACAGACGCAAAACACGATAAGGCAATTCTAATTTTTGGAGTAAACTCTGGACGTGCAGAGACATTTCTTCCAGAGCAGCGTAAGAATTTTCTGGCTTTTCGATGCGGACAATCTCAATTTTATCAAATTGGTGCAAACGGTTCAAGCCTCGTACATGAGCGCCCCAAGAACCCGCTTCTCTACGAAAACAAGGCGTATAACCCGCATTTTTGATAGGCAATTCGCTTTCTTGCAAAATAACATCACGGTACATGTTGGTAATCGGTACTTCGGCCGTTGGAATTAAGAATAAATCATCC
>Ga0209188_1002211_pt1 | contig 14615 bp, 19 predicted proteins | sample C_130625_EF_Meta_FD_187307 | JGI IMG/M metagenome (GOLD analysis project Ga0209188, IMG submission 187307) | Freshwater microbial communities from Lake Croche, Canada to study carbon cycling - C_130625_EF_MetaG (SPAdes) (version 2) | ecosystem: Environmental > Aquatic > Freshwater > Lake...
GATCAATCGCTGCTTTGGCAATGGAATCTAGGGCATCATTGGCCACAATCGTTGTGTTTCCAAGACCCTGCAAAACGCGTCCGGAAGCATATTTGACTATGTTTCCGATTGGAACTTTTGAGATCAAAGCACCGGCGGCCCCCGCGATTTGGTTTTCGGGCGCTGCGACCATAGCCGAAAAATCGGTAAGATCCTTAAGCGGAGCGGTGGCCGGATTGTTAAAGGAAGCAACCAAAGCCTGCTGAACGGGTTGACCTGTAGCGTCATCAGGCGCAGCCATCGAAACAATTTGAGGTACTGAAGTAACCGTCGGATGTTCGATTTCCCGTTTGAACGAATTATTGTCGAGATAATTTGAGTAGCCTGCATCGGCACCGGCTTTGAGTTGCTCGGGGGTGGCATCGACCAGACCCGCATCGGCCGATCCATCTTTGAGTCCAGCAAATCCCTGTTTGATTTGCTGGATACCAAGCATGGTCTGCATTCCAGCATTGCGGACACCTTGCAGCCACGAATTGGCCACACCGGTTTCATGTTCAAGCGTTTTTTGGGCCGTATCGGAAAAGTCCCCATTGTATTGGGGATAGTTCATCAAATCTTTAATTCCGCCGTAAGTGGTTTGGATTAGGCCACCGATCCCACCGGAAATATTGCCCAGCGCCGATCCGACGAAACTGCCACCCACCCGCTTGCGGGCTGCCATGGCTGAGTCCCACTGGTCACGGGTCAAATCGATGGACGGGTCGTTAAGGGAATCTGCCTCCAGTTTATCGAGATCGGCACCCGAATACGTTTTTGGCTGAATTGGTCCGATACCGGTTGGTATGAAAGGAAATGGCGATGCTGGTCCCGCTAAGGGGGATTCCGGCAGGGTAGCTGCTGCGGCTTGATTGAGCTGGCTTGCCGCTTGTGACTGATCTTCCATGGCAGCAAGATCGGCATCGCTAAAGATTGCACTCTGCTTTTGCAATGAAAACGGTTGCGGAAGGGGCGCTCCTTCCGGGGACATGGCGCTTAGATCCGCATCGCTGACGATGTCGCCGATGGCCATGACTTTACTGGATCTGTTTCCATTGACCGTTTCCGAGCGATTGAAATGTTCCTTGGCCTGGGATGGTCTTAATCATGGGGGCAGCCGGGGTTTGCGTCGTCGCTGGCTCCTGCGCTGCGGAAGCCGTCCCGTTTGGGGTATAGGAAAATTGCTTGAGAAGGTCCTGGTTGACCGAAGGCATACGGGTTAGTTGCGCTCGTTTTGCGGCAATTCCTTTGTCGAGGAATTTAGCGGCCTCCATGGCGGAATTAGAAAATGTCGTGGGGTCTTGGTAGCGTTGAAGGCGCTGGACAGCATTTTTGACGGCCAAGGCTTCTTGTTGTGTGATTCGGAGGCCAAGCGTGCCGTTGGGATTGGCCGCCTCATCTTTGATTTTATTGATTCCACCGATGAGTTGTTGGCCTCCGATTTGTTCCAATCGGGCTTTCAAATCGCGCTGGGATCCTGTCAGCCCGGGGTTGTATTGACCGGCAACCCCGGTCATTGCGTTGAGTTCCGGATGACGCGCAACGGTCATGAGGTTATCGCGCTGAGTTTCCAAATCGGCAATCTGGTTGCTGACCGTATCAAGGGCTTGTTGTTTTGCTAACTCACCCGAAATGACTTTGGACTGTGATTCAGCGGTCTGCGCTTGAAGGTTCTGGTCTTTCATGCCCTGAGATGAAATGTCATGCTGCATCTGCTGCAGCTTGAGAATCTTCTCAGGGTCCTGACGGGCCATAAAATCTTTTTGCTGATCCAAGTATTTTTCTAAAATAATTTTCCTTTCTTCCGGCATGACTTGCCGGGGAAGACCAGAAGCTTTAGCCCAATCAGAAAACTGAGGAAATCCAAGTTCCGTTGCCACATTTTGATTTGGTGTGGCATTTTGTGACTGAGCGCGGGATTGCGATTGCTGCGGTTGAGATACGGTCGATGGAATTTCTGGAACGGGTGTTCCACCATAGGTATTTGCAGCGCCAGAATTCGGTGGCAAAATCAAAGTGCCTCCATCGGGAGAGTCAGCAACTTGAAAAAGACTAGAAGTAATGTTGTTGGGATCACTTTGCGGTAGCGCTTGATCACTTTCCGTTGCGGCAGAGGGAGCAGTCCCCATAAGCTGCGTCAATAAAACCGGATCAAATTGAGGACGCGGTCCCGGAACAGCCATTTCTGGAGAAACGGCATTTCCTGCTGCAGCATAAAATTGCTGAAGATCTTGCGGCGATACCGATGCTTGCGCGGCACTGAGGTCAGCTGACCCCATGCTGGGACGATATCCAAGCTGAGCAAGTTCCTCGTTGGTCATGGATTAATACAAAGAAACCGGCTCGTTCTTTGTTGCAGAATTTGCGCCCGCTTGATCAGCTTTTTGTTGAGATATTCCAAGCATGGCATTGTGGTAACCCATCATGGCTTGTTGGCCTGCCAATTGAACAATCGATGGCCCAAGGGAAACTTTTTGCTGCCAGGGTGTTGCTTGAATCATGGCCAGCGCCTGACTGCCATCAGGATCATTTTGGGAATTAAACAAACCCATCTTTTGAGCAATCCCTGCCGTGGCATCGGCTTGATCGGCCGCCATTTTGTATTTTCCCATGGTTTCAATGGCCCCACCAATACTCTGACCGACGGATTGGATGCCGGTAGCAACGCCTTCAGCGCCTTTGAGTTGACCGGCTGCTTGGAGTTCGCCGGAGCGATCGGTGACTTGAGGTGCGTAGCCGAACATGGGGAAAGAATACCGTTATTGTTTGCTACCCTTAATTCGATTCCTTCCACACAGGACGAAATCCGAGATCTGGGAAAACCACATCTTCATAGGGTGCCAAGTGGGAAATATTGCTCACCGTGGCTTTGAGCTTGGGACAGTTCACATACGGACCGGCATGGCGGTCGACACAATTCAGACACGTCGGAATGTAATCGGCATTCATCGATTTGTCGGCTTTGTGACCCCAAGTGCCATCAACTTTCTCGTAGCGGTTGGGATCCGGCATTACCTCGTGGCGCTCGAGGTAATTGTAAATGTCAGCATCGTTCCAGTCCCGCAGCGGGTAGAGTCCCCAGGGAGAACCGGGTGCATGACGGACATCGATGGCAAGTGGCACATCTCCCTTGATTGGGTCGGTGTCAAGGCCCTTGGTCCCCAAATAGACCGCCTCCCAGGGCCAGTTAAAAGTGCCGGTGGGCCGCTCAAGAAAATCCACACCGCAGAGATATTTCTCACCCGCCTTGGGACGCTCCGTGCCTAGAGATAGGATGAGGCTGTGCTGCCCCCATTGCTGGTATTTGAGCAGGTCAAAACGCATTTCTCCGGTGGATACATCGGGCCCGTCGGCTAGGGCATGGCGTGCGGCTGGGTACTCGTAGACTTCAAGGTTCCATTCCTTGATCAAGCGGTCGGAATATTCGTAGCGCTCGCGGAACTTGGGTTCTCGATATTGGACAACCGGAAGATTGAGATGCGCGTAGTATTTCAGCAGATGCAGGAGTGCCGTGCTATCCTTGCCGCCACTCCAGAGGATGGCCGATTTGGGCCAGCGATACTGCCAGCACTTGATCCTCTCGACAGAGCGCTGGATCAGCTCAAACACTAGATTGCGATGGCAGTGCCCGCACCAATCATTCCAACTGCTCCAATTCCAGCGCCTAATAACTGGCCATTGGCAGCAGTGTTGGCACCAGCCATCGCCGCATTATTGTTGAGAGCCGAGTTGTATCGAGTATCGAGCATATTGGCGTTAAAAGAAGCAACATTTCCGGCCATTTGCTGCGCGCTGTTGTAGGCATTGCCAATCATTTGCCCATTGTTGGATAGGATTCCGCTTCCAAGCTGCACGCCGGTTCCCAAAGCCCTCTGATAGGGATCAAGGTTTACTAGGGCATTGGCTCCACCAAACCCAAGGGAAGCCGCATTTTGATAAGCACCACCGGCTTGACCGTAAAGGTTTGCCGTATTTCCGAGAAGACTTTGCGCCGTTGTTTGGCGCCCCTGGATGCCCTGTTCCATGGTTTGGTTGGCTGCTTGTGCATTTCCGAGACGTTGTTGGAGGCGGGCCAGGCCGTATTGGTAGCGGTTTAGCAAGTCGGCCGCACCGGCTGAGGCGCCGGTGCCGAGCCCTCGTGAGGCCCATGCAGCGTTGGCCTGCTGGGAGGCCATGCGCTCTTCCTCCGGGCTCAGTTGAGTTCCAAGAGCCAAATCAGATGCGGCACGGTTGTAGAGTCCTTGCTCGATCGATGTCGGGCCAGCCAAGGCGCGTTTCTGGGCATCCATGGCAACCGCTCCGGTAAGATCCCCCAGGGTATTGATCCGATTCCCCGTGTCAGCCAGCGCCGTTGCGCCCTGCTGCAAAGTTGTATCGATAACTCCTTTGGCCTGTTTTGTGTAATCGTTATTAAGATTGTTTCCAATCTTGCCAACTGTACCCAGCTGAAGTTCCTCAATCTGGGGGTAATATTTGATTTGATCTTGAAACTGCTGGTCAATAGCAGCCCGCGCTTGCGCGTTGGCCATGGCCATAAGCTGACCGTAGTCCAACTGTTGAGCTTGCTGTGGAATTGGTTGTTGCCCGCCGGATGATCCTCCCATAAGGGCAAATGATAAAGTGTTTAGGCCGACACCTTAAACGGATTGCAACCCGACCCTCTTGCAAAGTCGATTCCATGGGTAGGCATGAATGTCATGCTTGCGGGCGGTTGACTGTCGGCGCCACAGCGCCCATTGGTGCGGATACTGCGCGAAGCGAAGAAATTCCAGAACGGGGTTGGCATGGTTTGCGGCAGCAGCCAGTTCTACAAACCAGGCATTGGGGAAACCTTTGACGATTTCCTTAGAATGCGGATCCCACGTCACCTCGTGAGCCAATATAAATACTGATGGTGTCGAATGGACAACACCGGAAGAGAGATGCGCTCCGAGGGTTTCCTCAAAGGTCGCTGAAGAGTTTTCCTGCTGCCAACGCCGCGCCACCTCCCATGGAAGCATTGATCTTACGACAACTTCCAGAGCTTGATCGTCGTGCGCTGGTCTGCGCCTGCTGTGGCAAGGGTAAAGGTTGTCGCAAGCGCCCCATTATCAACGATTATGGTGCCATTGGATGAGGTGACAAGAAGGCGAATTTCAAATGCTTTGGATGTTGTAATGGTAAATTGCGCCTCAAGCGCAAGTAAACTGCTAGCGCCGCTATTAGATCCATTTGAAACATACCCACCTCTAGTGACGTAAGCCGAGTCTGTAGTATTATACAAACTGATTATTGCTGCTGTTGAATAACCCGGAGTGGTGCGAGTTGGTGCGGTTACTTTGAAATAATAAGTTCCAGCAGCAAGCGTGATTTGTGATGTTGCCGATGCCGTTCCAGTCGGAAATGTACCGGCACTTAGGCTTCCGTAATTCCCAGTATCAGCAATTTCACCCGTTCCATCTGGACCAAGGTAAAGAGTTGTGATCGTATTTGTTGCAATAGATTGTCCAGTGGCATTTGGTGCACATACCCATGCGTACTCAAGGTATGGTTTTGCGTCTGATCCGATAAGTGATGAGAGATACATAAGCGTTTAATTAAGCACGCGCCAGGTGGTGCCGTTGTAGAGGAGGACGAGAACTCGGTTCGTCTTGTCGCAGACCAGATCCTCGGAGAGACCCTCGATGGTGGATCCGTTGCGTGCCACGGTCAGGTTGTTGGTCTTCCAAGAGCTCCCCGCGTCGGCGACCGTCAGCATCATTCCCGTCGTCGGTGACGCGGGAAGGGTCAGGGTCCACGCAGCGCTGGCGGTGGAGGCCGAAACCAAGTCACCAGAGAGTGCGGTGTAGGCGGAGGATTTCGCCAACCAGGTCGGGATGAGGTTTCCGGCGAGCGTGACTGTTCCGGCGCTAAAGTTCCCCGAGGCATCCCGGGCCACGATGGCGCTAGCCGTGTTGGCGCTGGCAGCGGTCGTTGCACTATTGCTGACTTTTCCAGCAGTGGAGATCGTCGCCAGCTTTGTGTCAGCGATTGCGGCTGAGGAGGAGATGTCGGCGTCAACAATCGTTCCGGCCGTAAGTGTCGGATTGGCGTTGAGGATCGCCGGAGTGACGAGTGTTCCATTGCTGACCAAAATGCCCGAGACAAGGGATGCCATGCGACGATCTTAAGTGTCGCGGGTGGGACCCTTAAGCGGGTTCCTAGCTCTCCGTGCGGGCCAGCCTGCTGGTATCGGCCGGGGTCGTGGCATCGGCCGATACCGCACGGATCGTCGGACGGCCGCTGGTGGTTGTGATGGTCAGGTCGAGGTAGGTCCCCGGACGACGGATCGGTGCCCGGATCGTATAGTCATTGGCGGCCGCGCTATTGGATACCGTGGCGATGTGGGTGGTATTGTCGGGGTCAGTCGTGACCGCCGATACATCCACGCCGCTGCCACTAGGCAGGTAAGCCGATACGGCCACATTGCCGAGTCGCTTGCGGGCAAGTTGGCCGTAAAAGTACCGCCGGGTTGTTATCTTACCAGGAACAATGATTGTGGATGCCCCGGTGGATGCATCGTCAACCCCGCTGTCGTATTCTTCCAGCAGGTAGAGCAGTCCCGAGGAGCTGGCCGCAAAGAGGCGGCGCGTGGTTCCGTAGTCGCTGATCACGAGCTTGTCCACCGAAAGGGGAAGCGAGTCAACCGACTCCCAGGATTCGTTGAGCTGGTTGTAGACAAGTAAAGTATCGGGAGTGGAATTTGATCCTGTGGGGACGGCTAGGTAGTAGCGGTTGTTGAAATAAATACCTTGAGAAGTTCCAACGGCGGACTGGTTGATTGTCGTCATGATGTCGGCAATCGGCTCGGACAGCGGCAGCGTATTGCCGCGCAGCGCTAGGTCGATCTGTGAGTTATCGAGTCGATAGACCCCGGCATCCGAGAGGAAATAGACAAAGGTTCCGGCCGTGGTGACCGTTTGCCGGGCCGAGCATCCAACCTCGTTGGTCAGGAGCTGCAGGTAGGAATTGGCAGGATCGATTGAGACACCGTCGGAGGCAATGACGAGCTTGCCGAGGTAGATCGACTTGCGCAGGAAGCAGAGGATACTCCCATTGGCATAAGGGTGAATTGCCGTCAGGTAGTCATTCGACCCAACATTGGTGCGGAAGGATTTTAGAAGCGGGTCAAAGTTTTGGGCATTGAGAACGTCAGAAACAATTAGGGCATCGCGCTGGGAGGCGATCACCATCTGGTTGTTGTAATAGGTGGCAATCCCGTTGTAGGGGGCCACCAGATTGGAATAGGTGGGGCCTAGCGCACTAGATCCCGTGGTGACTCGGAGGAAGTTTCCACTGCCACCATCCCATACAAGTGGGCAGCACACGCGCTGGGCAAAGAGCGACGTGGATGTATTGGCAGCAGTCGATGATGGAACGGATACCGTAAATACTGTTGACGAGGTCACAGTGATAACGGCATCGAGGTTAAATCCCGCCTGATCACTCCCTGAAATCCGCACGACCTCGCCGGTGGCATAACCATGGGCACTCGGCATGGTAATTGTGGCCGTGCCCACTGCTTGAGTAATCGACGTGACGGCTTTTTGCAGGTCGCTTGCCCTCCACCGCAAGAGGTAGAGCTGGTCGAATGCCTGCACAATATTGACTATATCTCCGGATAGGATCTGCTCGGCAATGGGGGACGTCGGGTAGCTTTTGGTGATGACAGCAGATCCATAGCGCCATAGGTAGGTTTGCGTGCTGCTTGCTAGGACGACATACTCGTTGGAGACATCCAGTCGCGGCGAGCTGTATACCCCCGCACCAAAAATGCCGCCGGTGTACACGGTTTGTACAATCGGGTAGCTGGCCGTGATCGTCCCAGTGGCAGATGCTGGTGAGCCCGAGATTGTAAAGGTAAAGGTAGTTGGCGATGTGACCGTGATTACAAAGTCGCCGTTGTAGTTGGCGGGCGAGGCCCCGGCAATCCGCACAAGGTATCCTGAGAGAAGGTTGTGAGCGACGGCCGTAGTGGCCGTGGCTAGATTTGATGCTTGAGAAAGCGTGGAAAGCGTCACCGATACCAGTTGAAATGGGACCGTGAGCGGGATTCCAGTGGCCGAAATATTCTGGGCTAGGCGCGCAGCACCCTTGCGGGTCTGGGCAATACCCCGGTCGAGGCGGATGTTCTGTGCGACCTGCAAATACCCTTCCTTGATTGTGAGAGGATTCCGGCGGGATTGCAGGCCGATAAAGGAGGTATCTCCGTCACGGACAATCGGGGATGAGAGTGGGGCGGCCATAGATTATGCGTTCAAGACCTCGCGCTTGAGACCATCGATTCGGCTATTCCAGCCCATGAGGAATCGTTGCTGTGATGGATTCTTCTCCACAATGTCGGCGTAGTGCTTGCGGGACTTGGCTAGGAAGGCCATGCCGATGGCGGTGGTGTCGGGCTGGGACCAGATGGCTTTGAGTGTCTGCTCTCCGATCTTTCCATCTACGGTGAGGTGGCAGCCGTAGTCGTTGAGGGCGAACTGCAGGAGGCGGCCTGCCGTGCCCACTCCCTGATTGACCCCTTGGCAAAATACTAGGATGCCAATGGCCGAGGGCATTTCCGAGCAGCGCAGCGGTCTGTAATAGTTGTCTAGGTAGGTCTGCCAGACGTGATAGGGTTGCGGATGGTCGAATGGAAAGTCGGGGTGGCTTGCGCGATCGATTCCGGCAAAGGTGATTCCTCCGGTATCAAACGGCACTTTCTCCGTGCGGATCGTTTCCCCATCGTGTTGAAACTCGCATTCTTCCATCAGCACCATTTTAAGCGCTTTGCGGAAGGATCCGGTTTGGCTGGCGGCCGAGGCCATGATATCGGTGATCGTCATGGTCGGTCGTTGGTTGGGGTTTCGCCAAACTTGGACGCGGCCTTGGCTCCAGCTAAAACGGAGACAGTCCAGTTGATAACAGAAACCATTCCGGGTGGGAGGTCGATGACCTTGCCGGTCATGTAGTGAGAGATCAGAACGTAGATCACGGCCGTGACGGCACAGAAAACGGATAGCCCCAGCAGGATGCGCACACTGCTGGGAGTGCCATTGCTTTCAGAGAATACCTTTTTAAGCCAATCAATCATGGGATCAGGCGGGCCGCCGCGTGGAGGATGAACCGGCCCAGCCCGTAAGCGCCAAGGGCCACGGCCACATAGAGAAGACCGGCCGCTACAAATGACCAGGGCGCGGGGAAGTTCCGCAGGATCTCCCCGGCAAACATGGTGCCAATCCAGAACGCGGCGATGATGGAAAAGAGGATCAGGATTACGTCGCGCTCCCGGGCATTGTTGTGCGCTTGGACATGGTACTTCTCAGCTAAATCGATGGCCTTGTCCCGATCGGTGATGGCAACATTGAGGGCGCGGGTCTGCGCATCCACTTGGGTGGCATAGATGATGAGCCCCTGTTGAGCCTCAACACTGGCCACCTGCGCAGAGTGAAGGGATTCCTTGAGCGCCGCCAGTTGGGCGCGGCCTGCATCGGTGACATGGGGGGCAAGTTTGTCCAGATCGGCCACCGCTGCGGATACTTCGACGCGGGTGCGTTGAACCGGCGCGGCGACTCCAGAGACTGCGGGAGGAGTGAATGCCGAGGGGGCCTTGTGCTGGGTTGCGCACCCTGTCATGAGCCCCAAAAGTGACAAAAATAAGAGCCTCATCGTGATTCAAGTTTGAGCTGGATGTCGTGCACGTCGGTCATGAGCCGGTCGAGGAGGGCCGTCTTGGCCCCTGCATAGAAGACGGTAAAAACCAACTGAATGGCGACGGCGGCCGCGATGCCATGCAGGAACCTTCCATTGCGCAAGCTGTTGGCTTGACGTTCTGTAATGATGGCGCGGAGCTCGGCGATGTCTTCTCTCAGCGCACTGACTTCATCGGCACTCATGGGTTTTAGCCTTTAGCCTTTGGCCTTCAGCCTTTCCCAATCAGTGCAGCCAACGGTAGGAAACGGTCGGAGTTCCGGAAGCCGCTTTGACCGAGAGCTGCACCGCATTACGAATGCCGTCAAACTGAAAGGATCCAGCTGCCGGAATTGTGATCACATCGCTTCCGCCGTCTTGGGAAACCGTGATGGCTACCGCACCAGAAGCTGTATTGGAAATAATGACCCGCGTGGCAAGTTGCGAGTTGAGCGGTGTGGATGTTGAGGCATTAGCCGCGACCGAGGAGATGCCGCTCGATTTAAACGTGGCATGGGTATTCATGCGACGATCTTAAGGAAAGGAATCCCTACCCTTAAGCGGGATTCTGAATTAGCGGTTTAAAAGGTACGCAAAACCAACGGCAATATAGATGACCGCTCCGGTGATGTCGTTATCGGCAAGTCCACGACGGGTCAGTTCCGTGCGAGTTTCGTGGTAAGCAAGCTGGGTGCGCACACACCCTGGGTAGTGCGTGTCATGCGCAGCCAACACCCGGGATTTGGCCACTGGGTAGGCTTTGAGAAAAAGCCGCAGATCTTGGATCATGCCGGGTAGAGCTGCCCCCAGGAATCGGCCGCCGCTAGGATGACCCAAATCACATATTCCTGGTCGGAGGAAATTGGTGTTTCCGCAGCAGTATTATGCTCGGCGCGGGCAGCACCAATGGCTCGGATTTGCTCAGGAGTGAATGTCAGCGTCAGATCCATGGTTTTCGTTTTGGGTTGGGATGAGTTGTGCAAACACTTTCAGCGCAGTTTCCACGGCAGCAAATCCGGATCGCGAAAGCTTTCCGTAAGCGGCAGCGGGATCCGTGGCGTCGGATAGGACTTGGAGGGCTTGTTCTGGTGTCATAAAGTTATGAAAGGGCGACCGAGACCATGGTTCCGGCGTTGTTGACCCAAAGCTTGACCACACCGGTGGTCGTATTGCGCCACACACCGCAATAACTAGCACCATTGTTCCACGGAGTCGTGCTGGTGGTGGGATCTCCGGCACCCGAATAATATTGCCACGTCAATGGGGAGAAACTGACGTTTCCGTTGGTTGCCATCTGGAATACGCGGGAAGAATCCGAAATGTAGTAATCGATGTTTTCCGCCGAATTGAGTCGTACACGGCGAGCCGTACCCGTTCCTGCTTTCTGAGTTCCAATGGTCAGTGCATTGGTATTGGTCGTCCAATCTAGAACGCCACACTCATAGTTGGAGGCATCTGTGCGGGAGTTGAATAGTTGGATTTGCTTTGCAGGCGTGACCCGAAGCTGACTGGTTCCACCAACCACCAAATCAAGAAGTGCTGAAGCTGTAGCCGATGCGGTGTTTGTAACAGAAAGTTTGATGGCAGAAAATGCCACGGCTGAAGCATTCCAGGTCTGAGTGAGATCAAGAATCGGGGCCGAGGTCGTGTGGGTAACATTCGATGCAATAAGGGCCGAAGATCCCGCTGCCGGAGTGATGGTCTTGGTTCCGGTAATGGTTTGCGATCCGGTAAGCAACAAGACATTGCTTGATAAACGCGCATCACTGAGCGTTCCCGTAGTCAACGCCGAGGCATCCGTTGAGCTTGCCGGAGTGGCTGCGGCCCAAGCCGTTCCGTTCCATGTTACAACTTGTCCGGTTGTCGCAGAGGACTGCGTCAAATCAGAAAGCGCGTGGGTATGCGAGGTGGGAGTCCTTGAATCCGTGAGCCTGGTGTCCGACCCGTAGACCACTTGAGTCGCGCTGGCGTTGCCAGAGGATGGGATGTCTTTGGTGGAAGCCGTTCCAAGTCCAGTGATTTGACCCGATGAAATGCTTTTGTTGGTGAGTGTTTGAGTTCCTGTTAACGTGACCACGTTGCTTGATAACCTAGCGTCAGGAAGCGTTCCCGTAGTGAGCGCCGAAGCATCCGTGGTTCCCGTTGGGGTTGTGGCTACCCAGGCCGTGCCATTCCATTGTGGAACCTGTCCGCTTGTTGCGGATGATTGCGTCAGCGCACTGAGCGGATGCGTGTGGGCAATGGGAGTCCTGCTGTCGGTTAGTCTCGTATCAGATCCTAAAACGACTTGCGTGGAAGTTGCATTGCCGGAAGTTGGCACGGATTTAGCAGCCGCAGATCCAATGTTTGATGCGCTAATTGTGCCACCCGCATTAAGATTGCCACTGACAGCAACACCCGTTGCAGTCAAACCACCAGCAATTCCAATACTTCCATCTGGTGACATATCAAATACGGCTTCGTTGGTAAGATTCCCTATTGTAAAATGAGATGCATCAACGCCAAATGTGCCAACACCAAATGCCCAAACGTTATTGGTTCCAGAATTAGAGGTTATATTTCCTCCCGCCCCATACGCATTATTTGCTAAAATAACACTTGCCTCCCCAACCGCCGGGTTAATGATTTGTAACTGACCATAATTTGAACTTGTGGAAGTTACTGCTAATTTTCCTGTTCCCGTTATGTATCCGCCATCAAATTGAGGGCTATCAGTAGTGTTCAGTGACTGATCAAATGGGTTGCCACCACTTCCACCGCCGCTAGCAGCGGTTTGATCAAGCTTTCCCGTGAATGGATTAAACGTCCAAGGCATAACCTACGATTTGGTGACGCTTATAAGATTGCTTCCGCTATACGCTAAAGTAAGCGTGGCAACAGTCGTGCCACTGGCACCGCCAGATTTGTAAACGATGCTGGTCAAATTGGACCCTGTATAACTGAGCGCCATGTAATCATTTGCAGGAATTGCCATTCCGGCAATCGATGCCGCACTGGACTTGGTCAGAGCCAGATCGGCGGCCATAGCCGTTTCAATTGCGGTCTGGGTATTAAGGATCGTTTCGACATTCCCGATGGAAGAAACCGTTCCGGAAATTACAATTCTTCCGTTGTTATCGACATTCACCGGGAGCTTCACTCCGCTTGAAGTTTTTCCAATGATTACGTCTGCCATGGTCGTGTTAGGTTGAAGGTTTTGCGTTAGCGGACTAGGGCGCGAAAGCGTCCCATTTGCTGCTGTTTCATTTCGAGTTTATCCCACTCGGTATTGAGTGCTGCGGTGGCATTGGCATCATGGGCTGCTGCCTTGTCAAATTGACCATCTTCTCGCTGCGCCTCGGCACAGATCGCATATTTCACGGCCTCAGCCAGGACATAGGGAAACGTGTCGCCATTGGTGTAGCTGGTAGTCGTGTAGACCGTCGGACGCGCTGAAAACTCAACCCAGACCGTAGCGGGTATGGACGTGACAGAAAGGCCATTTTGACCGACCACAATTCCGTCATTGGTAAGAAACCAATTGATCGGGGTGGAGTAACGATTCGTGCGGGGATCGCTTTCCCAGACCCCAAGTACTTCGCCAATCGGTGTCTGAGTGGTGCCCCCGAGTACTTGGTCGAGGGAGATGGCGTAAAGGATCCCGCTGCCGGTGATGGACGTGTAGGCGCTGGCTAGTTTCCAGTATGTATTGGTTGAGTCCGTTGTTGGCGCGGTGCCGCTTCCTGCAGCGACGGCATAGTAGTAGTTCCCATCACTTCCTAAAACGACATCGTTGACCGCGTAAGTCGTTGCAGCGTTCCAGTCGGCATAAAATTGGCGGTTTTCAAACCGCACAAAGTCAGGCCATGGATACATCTCTTGCGCTGAGCGCAAAGCCGAGTTGGCATATTCCGTGAATGCGGCCAGCGTGTTGCTGGCTGGGGTGATTGTGGAATCCAAACCCATGCGGGCCAAGGCCCCGTCAATCACGCTTTTAAAAGTGACGGTACGCATTAGCTGTCAAGCGTCGAGGGACGAAGGTCGAGAGCGGGTGAGATCTCAGTGCCATCGATGACGCCATCCGTTGATGGCGCAGGCAGTTCGGATTGTGAAAAAGTGTGTTCAGCAATGATAGTTTTTTGGCCCTTGTTGATCGATTTTTGATTGTCGACCTTCTGCTCGGGTGCAAATGACATGATTTTGTCCGAGATGCCTTTTACCCGCTGAATGACCCCATCACGCTCTAAGGCATCGGTAAAAGCGGGATCCTTCCAACAATCGGGACCAAAAATGGCTTTCATGTGATGGTAGAGATCGGCATCGATCCGATACTTGAGTTGGCCGATCCCATCCATAAGCCGTGAGGAGTTTTCAAGCTGACGCGAATATGCATTCACTTTTTCTTGCCGCAGCGCGGCCGATACGGCGTGCTGTTGGAATCCCTTGCGGAATTCGTCAAGGACGGCCGAGCTGGCTTCGATGGGTGCGATGAGTGACATGATTGAACCGTGATTGCAGCGCCCGGGGTTGCCCCCGGACGCTGTGTACCACGAATCGAATTAGGCGTTGGCCGCGTCGATCTTGGCGTGGGCCTGTGGGTTGGTCGGAACCAGTGCCACGATGGCCTCCACGATGCCGCGACGTCCGGCACCGAGGTCAGGGAGCTCGGTGAAGTACGGGGCGGTATGGGTGCGGAGTTCGCAAAACTCGGGATCGATGATGTATCCCGTGCGAGTAGTCGGCAGGAAGGCGCTCAGGTGGAGCTCCAGGTTGCCGTAGTCGCCGCTGTAGATGTCCACAACGGAGCTAACCATCTTGCTGTTCACGTCCTGATTGTAGAAACGCACAGGGGTGTTGCTGGTCTTGCTGGGGAGGTAGCGCGAGAAATCGGAAACCGAGTTCTTGATGTCGCTACCAACGATGGCGAGAAG
>Ga0209188_1002212_pt1 | contig 14612 bp, 23 predicted proteins | sample C_130625_EF_Meta_FD_187307 | JGI IMG/M metagenome (GOLD analysis project Ga0209188, IMG submission 187307) | Freshwater microbial communities from Lake Croche, Canada to study carbon cycling - C_130625_EF_MetaG (SPAdes) (version 2) | ecosystem: Environmental > Aquatic > Freshwater > Lake...
AATTTTTCCGATCAATAGCAATATTATTTGCTGTAAAATAACTTAAAGAAACGATAACAGTAAATGATGGGGGCGATGGGGCGCCCATGAGGGGAAAGTATTAGAGGGGAAAGTATTAGAGGGGAAAGTATTAGAGGGGAAAGTATTAGATTAGAATAGTTTAACGCAAAAAAATTTGGGTGCATAATTTGGGTCTAGAATATAGAGTAAAAAATTTGGGATTGGAGTGGGTCGGCCCACTGGCGTAATTGGATAGCGCATAAGACTTCTAATCTTAAGGTTCTGAGTTCGAGTCTCGGGTGGGTTACACGCGTGAGGTATTGGGAAAGAAACCCAAATTCTCCAAAATATAAATTCTAGTGCCTCTTTAGCTTAGTGGTAGAGCACTCGCTTTGTAAGCGAGAGGCCGAGGGTTCAATCCCCTCAGGAGGCTAACAAATTTAATCTTTATTTTTTGATAAATATTAAAATACTTTTTATTTGTATCCATCGTAGTAAATATGCACAACCCCAAGTAATTCATAATTCTCATTATTTTCAATGCGTTTTTGTTGTTTATCAATCACTTTTTTAAGCTCGTCAAGCCTAGCAGAAATATAAGGATTAGTTTTAACGCCTTTCTTATTTACATACGAGTCAGGATTAAAGCGAATTGTCATTAAAATTATCTTTTTAGACATTTCCCTTAATTTTACATGAAAATTATTTGGTCTAGAAAAAATAAAAATCTAACGCAAATATATACATGGCAGGCCGTCCTCGAAAAATTAGAAGCATTCAATCCTATATAAATCATAGTGATGCCCATAGTGGATTAAGCATGTTAAAAGCTGGAACTCCTCCAAAAGTTGGTGTGACACACTATTTATGGTATAATCTACAAACACAAGCAAACCAAGGACCATTAGACTTTGTTAATTCACAAGCTTATTATAAAACATTGACTTGGCAATACGGAAATAATCGTCCTGCTTTTACAAGCAATCCTCGCCAAGCTTACACATCTTTCCCAGCATCAAGATATCCAAAGGGGCAAAGACCGGCGACATTTAATGGCAACTTTAACTCCAATTAATGCAATCCACTGAATTCTTATAAGCATGTTCAATATTTTTTTTAAAAAAAAAATATAAATTAAAAGTATAATGGGACAATTAGCGGAAAAATACCCAAATCTTCTTATATTTCTAGGAACACTTGTTCAAGGTAGCTATGCAGTTAGTCGCCCAAGCAAGGAAGGATCTGGAGTGGGTAAGACGGAGGCAATAAATGTTCCAATATTAACCTACCCAGTTTTAGAAATAATTACTTTTTTTACAAAAAATAAAACAAAAGTAATAAGATATGGAACGTTAGTATCAGGCTTATTAGAAGCTAGTTTGCAATTAGAAGGATGTAAAGATGCTAAACCTGAAACGGTAGCAAAAATTTATTTAAGCGCTCTAGCTGTTCCTGCGTTAACATTTGTTTAAGAATTTGACGTTAAATCAATTATTTCCGCAATTTCTGCTCTTTTCAATATAGTTCTTCATTTCATTATAAATTAGGTGAATATAATTTTAATTTATAATAATTTTTAATATAAAACTGACATAGAGTTTGAACGATTATTTAATACACAAACGGAATTTGCAGAAACACTTATAAAATTTGGCCCACTTTCAACGGTGACTGTATCCACCACTTTATTAGTTTTTGTTTCTATAATGCTAACATTATCTGATCTATTATTTGCAACATAAGCACAATCTCCTGAAATTGCAATATAACAGGGTTCTTTTCCAACCTTAACGGTGCTGACCGTTCTAGTACTAGTGTCTATAATGCTAACGGATTCAGAATAACGATTTGCAACATAAGCGTATTTTCCTAAAATACAAGTTGCAATATAACAGGGTTCTTTTCCAACCTTAACGGTGCTGACCGTTCTCCATGTGATAGTGTTTATAATGCTAATAGAATCGTCGCCGCTATTTGTAACATAAGCGTAATCTCCATAAATTGCGACGCAATTAGGATTCTTTCCAACCGTAACGGATGCGGTCACCTTTCTCGTAGCAGTGTCTATAATGCTAACAGTATTTTCGCCGCTATTTGTAACATAAGCGTATTTTCCAAAAATTGCAATATAATTGGGACAACTTCCAACACTGGCAGCGCTGATGACCCTTTTCGTGGTAGTGTCTATAATGTTAACATTATTGCCATCAAAATTTGCAACGTAAGCATAAGATCCAGAAATAGTAATAAAAAAAGGGCTAGGGCTAGATCCAGTAACATCAATCTGTGCTGATATTAGTTTGGGAGTTGTGGGGTTTAAAATGTCTATATATCTAACAACTGCATCTGATTTACATGCAACATAAGCAAACTTTTCAGAAATTGCGATAGAAACAGGATTATTAGAACCAGAACCAAGCTCCAATACTAAATTGGGAGTTTTGGGGTTTGAAATATCTATAACACTAACTGAATTAGAATCATAATTTGCAACATAAGCATAATTTCCTGAAATTGCAATAGACGTTGGATTAATTCCAACTTTAATTATAGATTTTAATAATTTTGGACCCATTGTTGCAGCAACAGGAATTTGCGTTGATTCCAAACTAGCAGAAGGAGCTGAAGGAGCAGAAGCTGATAAAAAAAGGTTATAAGGACCCTTAGCAATAAGGACAAGTGGATTTTTCTTACCCATTATTAAAGATGTTTTGGAAATGTTTCTAAAATTAAAAGCATCAGAATAATCTTGAGAAACTCTATTACCCACCAACTTTTTTGGCGATCTATACCACGACATTTATACTATAATAAGATATAATAAAATATAATAAAATATAATATTAAATTATTAAATGTATAAATTAACGAACGTCATTGAAATACCAGTTATAAGCATAATCATTTGATCCGCCACTCATTTGCAAACCCAATCTGTTGAACATCCTATTGTAAGGATATTGAGGCGCGTTAACAGTCGCGCGAAGCATTTTAGCGCGTCTTGTAGCGATGCTAGAGGCGCCGACACCAGCACCAACTACATAAGTATTATTTACATCAGCAGGTTGATTTGTAATTAATCCGAGAGAAAAGTTGCGTCTATTGCCACCACCACCGCTTTGTTTGTAATTGAATCCACCTTTTCCTACCCAAAAACTTCCATTTGGCATTTATATATAACAGAAATATATTATAATTTACCCAAACAATACAAATTTAGAGACAGCCATTCCAAATAAAATTAATATCATTCCGACATAATCATCAATTGTTGTAGAAACATTTAACCAAAATTGATTGCTAAATAGTTGCCCTAAAAACTGAAAAACATAAGAAGATAGCGCCATTTGTGCAGGGTTTAAGAATGTGTACCCAATGCGTTGCATGGGAACTACAAATAACCATTCCGTCGTCGCCCAAAACTCGGATGTTATTAATTTGTGATATACTGTCGCGTCGGTTCCTTTAAACGTTGTCTGCAAAAACATCGCCAACATAACCGTAACAACGACTAATATATTAAGAAGCACCCATAATAATACTTTATAAACAGAGACCATTTATATTTAAATGATAAAATTAAATTATATTCGCATATTTTAATAATGCTGCTAGATAATTTTACATATAAAATTATTTATTATGTTTTATACTATATATTATTTGCAATAGGTCAAGCATTTAGTATGTGGGGACAATATGTCACTCTTCCATACGCAAATCTTACATATTGGAAGGCATTTTCAATGGCAATACCTTTTGCGTGGTCAAATTGGTTATTCACAACATTTGCAATAGATATTGGACACACGCATGACATTGCCTCACCAACACAAGACACATTTTTGCTTATTGTTTTGCAGTTTTCTTATTTGTTAATTATTAATAGATTCTACTTAAAGAAACGTATCACAAATAGCGACATTTATGCATTTTTTATTATTTTGGTAGGTTACGCGGTCAGTTTATTCCATTTGGTTACAAAGGCATTAGGTGAAAAAGAGCCAAAAATAACCCAGAAAAATGAAGAGGACCTCATATTAGATAACAGTCCTTAAAATAAAATAAAAATTAAAAATAAAGCTTTCAATGCAAAGAAAGGTTTATTTATTTTGCTCCATTTGGCACAACCTTTTCCAAAGGTTGTTTTGCTCCACTTTCTTAAATTAAAGTGGATTAGGATATCTTTCTAGTAGGAATGTCAGAAGACACCAAGTATATGGAATTCTCAGTAATAATAATAAACTCAGTTCCACTCTTGTAAAACTTGGCGATGGGTGATGTATACTCATCTTCACTCTTCACCAATAACTTTTCACCTGTCTCCTTAACGCCGACAAGGGCCTTCTTGTCAAGTGAAACTGACCAATAATCCATCATAATAGGTTTATCTTCAACAATTGCCAATTTTGTGGCATGTTTCAAAGTAATGTCACTTGGCAATCTATAGTTAGAAACTTCAGTTTTGGGTTGTTCTACAGACATATTTATATTAAAGATTTTTTAAAAGTCTTTAAATACTTATAAGATAAAATTATTTAAATTTAATATTATCATAGAATATAATATGGATTTTGTAATAAAAATAAATAATAATAACAATTATTATTCATTAAATGATTCTAATAACTATGCATGCGAATTAAGTAGCACGATAGGAGATATAATAAATAAATACAACATTCTACTGATTGAGTATTTAAAATTTATTATAGATAATATTGTTGTTAAAAATTCTGCATATAATAAATTTATTATAGAGAGGGGAATAGAAACAATAACGCACGTTTTTACTCTATTATTGTATTATTCTAAAAACGTTGACATGGCGTATTATCACGGACAAAGGTCGTTTTATTTTTACGTAGAGTTTATAGGTCAAATATCTGAAGATCAACATAGTTTTTTAAATTTAAGCTCGCGAGATGCTTCAATGTTTGTGTATAAAAAAACAATATTTGAACTATCAAATGAATATCGTAAAAACTTAAAAGAACCATCAAAAGATACAATTGAAAAACTTGATATACTTAACATGAATGTTAGCATTTTTAAGAATATAGTATACTTTACTTTGCGCGAAATGAAAATGCCTGAAAAAAATTCTACTATTGGCAATTTAGTAAAATACGTTGAATGTATATGCAACAAATTATTAAAATATAAATTTACATTTCAAGAATATAAAACAATAGAAAACTTTATAAGTTTAATGAGTAAAAATACAAACATTGGCAAGTACTATGAGGTAGTTGATTTATTTATTCAAAAATATTCAAAAATAAAACCAGAAACTGCGAATAAAATTACTTATGAAAAGATTTGCGAAAAATTTAATGATCCATTATATGATGTAAAAATAGAAGAATCGTCTGAAAAATTTATTAAATGGATATTGACATAAACTCAAAAAAATAACAAAATAAAAATATAACTATATTATATGTTCTTCTCGCAAAATAAGAACAATTATACTCAGGTTATTTCTACAATTATTGGCGGATACATTGGAGCGATTATACCAAATAAATTATCAAACATTCCACACTTATTAATGGCCATTATAATAGGGTCATTAGTAAGTAAAACTATTTATGGCGATTTTGACATAGGATATAAATGGACGCAAAGCGACATCTATTATTGGTTTGTTACAATAATAGAAGCATTAATTGGAGGTTATTTAGCTCTTTGTGTGAAAAAATTAAAATAAATAATAAATAACAAATAACGCATTAAAACCATATCTGCTTTGCGATGAGGGTCGCCGTTTCTTTGCGCAAGGTTTGTTAAACGTTAATGTGAATAATTTTGCGCCGAATCTTTTTTTTTTTATCCTTTAAAATTTTATTTTCAGCAGTAATTAATTTTTGATTAATTTTGTGAAATTCACTGCACAATAATAATTTCAAAAATTCATAAATAGAGTATAAAACATTTTCGTCGCACATGCCAACAATAAGAATGCTTCCTGTCCTGAAAATCATAAAACTAACCTCAACAATATTTTTATATTTTTTGCTATCCTTGTCCTCTTGCGAAATTTGACTTCCTGTTTGAACTGTTACTTGAGGATTGTAATAAAATTTGCATTGAATTCCTGGATAAGAACAAGGATCATAAATGCATTGAATGTTGTATTTAAACTTTAAAATATCAAATAAAGCCTCGCGATTGATGTAAAATCCGCAATTAAAATTGGAGTTTATTAAAACGGTGTCGCTTTTTTGCAGGTATTCAACTTTTTCTTTTATGTGCGGTTGAAGAATTTGAATAATGTTTTTCAAAACCTCTTCAAATATTTCATCATTTTGAATGCCTGGAATCTCCATTTTTCCTGTATTAAACACTTTTATGTGAAACTCTTTAAACATGTCTTTAATTTTAATTCGCGCAATCATAACAAAACAATTATAAAAAGCGCTCTTCTTCTTGCAGCGATAACTCATGATATCTTTCTTAGAAATTCCAATACTAACCTTTCTAATATCCTTGAATTTGATTCGTCCATTTGGATTGTTAATGCTGGTAATGATCTGCTCTTCATAATAAGTTTCGTTATTTAGTTTTTTAGTTATAATGTCCAGTTCTTCTTGAGCTTGCGAGTTAAATTTCATTTGCTTCTTTATAACACCATTACTGGGTTTGGCGTATGGAATAACAGGGACATTCCAGAAAACATCCTTTAAATTAATTTCTCTATTTAAATATGCAATTTTTGATTTTGTTGAAATATAAATATCTGTTGCTTTAGGCGCCTCAGAAAGTTCAAACCCTATGTTTGAAATAATTTCATTATTGCAGTCAATGTCAACATCGTCTGATAATCCTTCGTCATAATCAGGCGATATAAAATTTTTCCATTCATCATCTATGGTCATTGTCAGGGTTTTAGCCATAATGATATTTACACTATTGGCTTTATATTCTTTAAATTAAATTATTTCAATTTATTTTTCTAATGTTATATAAATGATTGATTGTAAAGTGCGCATCATCCATGAAAGGAGCAAAAATAGTCATATTCTAAAAAACTTATCTACATCCGATTTTACATGCAAAGACGTATCATATAGTTTGAAACAAAACTGTTTTGATCCTTCAAAAAGTTCTCCACCCAACGATTTTATGCTAAAATTGCATAAAAGAATGAGCGTCTATGACTATTTGGAGACAAAAGATGATAAGCGCAGCAACGAATAATTAATATAATAGGAATTCTTGCAATCTTGATAATGCATAATATTTTCTATGAATTTTAAAAAATTACTGGTTATAACGTGTTGTTTATTGCGAATAATATAATTTAAAAAGTCTTTAATTATATTTTTTTTGTCAATGTTATAATTAATGCTAATTTCTTGAATACAACCATCTAATTCTGAAATAGACGATTTATTCATAAAATTGTTATATAATGCATCCCAAACATTTGCGTCAATTATGTTAAAATTATTATTAACAATATTTTGATTTGACTGCATAAAATTTATCATACTTCGCATATCAGAACCATATAAATTCTGAATTAAAGTCAAAGATTTTTCAGTCATATTTAATCCTTCATTATTAGAAATATTCTTTAAAAACTGAATAATGTTATTTTTTGGAAGCTGATTGAAGCGGAGTTGCAAAAATTCATTTTGCAAACCTTCGTCAATTCTACTAATATAATTGCATATTAAACAAAATCTAACGTTGTTGGAATAACTTTGAATTAAATAATGTAGCGCTTGCTGAGCATTTTTGGTCATATAATCAACCTCGTCTAATATTACAAATTTCATTCCCTTTCCAAAAAGCGTTTTAGAATTTACAAATTGGCTTATTTGATTGCGAATTATATCCACTCCTCTTTCATTGGACGCATTTAAAGTAATTGTTAATTCACTTGTTCTCTGATTGTGCTTTTTATGATATTCGTTTATTAAAATCATTACGCTTGACGTTTTTCCTGTGCCAGGCGGTCCATAAAGCAATAAATTTGGAAAATAAGACGTCTCTATAATATTTTTCATAATAATCTTATTTAATGGATCTAAAACAACATCATCAAATTTTGAAGGTCTATAAAATTCTACCCAAGGGATGCTACTCATTTATTTTATATAATATGTTATATTTTTAATATGTAATTTAAACAAAAATTAATAAACAAAAATTAATAAACAAAAATTAATAAACAAAAATTAATAAACAAATGAATAAAAATTGAAATTAATAATTCCAATTAATATTGCAGACTATCAGAGGATAGAAATGAAAAAAGCAGGTTATCTAGAATTATTTATGGGGCCCATGTATTCTGGGAAAACTTCAAAGCTACTAGAAATTTATAAGCAGTGTTCATTCTGCAACATTCCAGTTGCCGTTATTAATCATTCTTCTGATACAAGATATCACGAATCTATGCTTTCTACGCACGATAAAAACATGATTCCATGCATTCAAACTCCGCACATAAAAGATGTTTGGAAAAACAGAAGCACTGACGAAACTTTTAATGATAACTCAAGCAACCATTTGAAACTTCGCTCCGCAGAAGTTATTTTAATTAACGAAGGACAATTCTTTGATGATTTGTATGAATGTGTTTTAGACATGGTAAATGAAAAAAAGAAAGTTTATATTGCAGGTTTGGATGGAGATTTTGAAAGAAAAAAATTTGGGCAAATGCTAGATCTAATTCCTAACTGCAATGATTACACAAAACTCAAGTCATTGTGTTCTATGTGCAAAAATGGAGAACAAGGAATATTCTCTCTTCGTTTAACAAAAGATACACAACAAACAATAGTTGGATCTGACAACTATATTCCAGTGTGTAGAACTTGTTATGACAAAAACTCGCTTGCATAAAAATATCGGTTAAATATTTATTAAAACAATTTAAATTAGTACTAATAGAATAGTTATAATATAAAATGAGTAAAGTTCTGGATGAAACTGTAAAACCTAAGAGAGGAAGAAAACCTAAAAAAGATATCTTGACTAACCTAGATAGCTCTAAAAAAGAATTAGAAAATAATGTTATTTTTTCTTCAGAGCAAAATATTCAATTGCAAATATCAACGAATAATGCCGAACAAAATGACGAGAAATTTATAAATTTAGAATCAGAAAATGAAAATCTAATAATTAAATCTCCTGGAAAAAAGCGAGGAAGAAAACCAAAGGGAGGGAAAATAATACAGCAAAATTTTCCACTTATAGAACAAAAAGAAACAAAACCCAACGTCATTTTACATTTAAAATGTTCACTTAAAGATTTACAAGCATCAGGAGATTATAATTCTAATTTTACTTCTTCAAATATAGAATCATACACATTTGAAAGACAAAAAAACGAATGTTTTTATGAAATTATTAACAAACCTGATGAAGACAACGTAATAATGACCCCCACTGAAATTATTGGTTCTACGAATATTTCTAATATTAAAAATTCAATTCAAAATAATTGCCAAGAAAATGACAATTGCGAAACAAAAGAATTATGGAAAAAGCTTAAAACTCTAGAACAAAATTTGCATATTAATAACGTTTCGGATAAGAAATCTGCTTGTTTTTGGTGCTCTTATGATTTTGACAATCCCCCCATTTATATACCAAAACACGTAATTAAAAATTCATATCACGTTTATGGTTGTTTTTGTAGCCCAGAATGCGCAACAGCTTATTTAATGGAGGAAAATATTGATAGTTCAACAAAATTTGAACGATATTATTTAATTAATCACATTTATTCAAAAATATATCAACACTCAAAAAATATTAAACCGGCACCAAATCCACATTATATGTTAGAACGTTATTATGGTAACTTAACAATTCAAGAATATCGCTCGTTGCTTAAATCGGAACGATTATTTTTAATTGTAGATAAACCGTTAACGAGAATACTCCCAGAATTTCACGAAGACAACGACGATTTTATTATTAACAATAAAATTATACAATCAAATAATATGTATCAAGTTAAAAAAAATCTTCAAAAAAAACAACAAACAAAAAATAATATAGTAAATGAACAATTTGGAAAATATTCATCATAAATAAATAATATAATTATTTTATGTATTTATGAAATTTAATGTTTTTTATTATTCATATTTATTTCATGCATTAACTTATTATCTTGTTTAGCATTAAAATCGCGAATAGAATCGTCTAATTTGCGCCTAAGTTGTCTATATATTTCTTGATTAAGAGATTTTGGCGCAGGTTTTGGTTTTTCAGTAATTCCCATATAATCTTTAATTACTTTTATATGATCATCGTTGTGTAATTTTAGTTTATTCCTGGCAATTTCAGCACTATAATCTGTTTGTCTCATAATCATTTGGATTTTTTCAAGCGCGTCAGATTCACATATAATTGTGATATTGTCCATGTTATAAATATTGTTTATATATTTTTTAAATCATATTAAACGAAATTTACTAATATAAAATATTCACTGTAATGTCGCAATTGCAAGCAATAATGGATATTCAACCTATATTAAATGAAGTTAATGTTGTCGTTAAGCGCGGAATTAACAATTTAATATATGAATACACGCATTCACATTTAATTAGAGAACTTGAAAAATGCAGATCTGAGATGGAATATTATAAAAATGAGCTTGAGTTATTTAAAAAATGTAATGCACGGTTAAATATTTTTAAGGAAAACATTTCGTTAAACATTGAAGAAACTTCTGACACTCAAAGCGTTGACAATGATTGCACTATTGAAAAAATTTTATTGCAAAATGAAATAACGTATAAAAATGAGCGCGTTTCTTTTCCTGAATCCAGCGATAGCGAAGAGCAAGAGGACCAAAGTGAATCTGATGAAAAAGAAGAAATGGACACCGAGGCGGAGGAAGAACAAGATGAAAACGAAGATGAAGATGAAAACGAAGATGAAAACGAAGATGAAAACGAAGATGAAAACGAAGATGAAAACGAAGATGAAAACGAAGATGAAAACGAAGATGAAAACGAAGATGAAAACGAAGATGAAGAGGAAGTTTTTGAAATTGAAATTGAAGATTCTACTTATTTTGCTACCAATGAGGAAAATGGTCCAATTTATGAAGTTGATAAGGACGGTGATCCTGGAAATCAAATTGGTTATTTAAAGGACGGCGAACCATTTTTTTATTGATATAATATAATATAAGGCACCCATGTTTAAATTATGTCCTCCAGCGTTAATTTATATAGTATTTTCTCTTGCGCAAATATTAATTGATACATTTAATGGGCTTTATAATACAGCATTTATGAAATTTGTTGTTGCATTGCTTGTCACTTTCTTATTAAATGGTTTGTGTGATAGCGGTTTAGGAATTATTTCATGGATTATTGTTTTTATACCGTTTATTTTAATGACATTTGTGGTTGCAATGTTATTGTACATATTTGGATTAAACGCAACAATTGGCCCTGCACCACAAGAAAATGCGTCAACAACCACAAGCGTTTATATTACAAAACAACAAGACACTCAACCTGTATCCCAACCCACCGCTATTTTTAAAAAAAATTTTTTCCCTTATTCATCAACATCTCCGGCATATGAGAGTTTTTCAAATTAATCATCCAATTATATAAAGTCAAAACTATTTAAAACTTTATATACAATTTATTTAAGGTTAATGACGATACTTAACATGTTCACGCTTGGCGCGGGATTTCATGTATTCATGACATATTGTTTCCCAAACGAATACAAGGTCGCTCTTTTAAATTTATCATTCTACGCAATTCTGTTTTATACTTACGTTGAAATGACTGCTAAGAAATTATATTTCCATTCTTCATTTAAACCAGTAAAGTTAATTTTTGACAAGTTAAATAAACAATCCGAAATAGACATTATAAAGTTTAATCAAGTAATGTTCTCAACAAATAAACAATACATTTCAATTCATCAGCTTCTTTTGTATGATTTTATTATATTTTCTGACTACAAAAGAGTAAAAGAAACGGCTCCAAAGCTGAATAAAGTCTTATTTTTTGGATTTCAAAAATTTCCATTAAATTTTGATTATAAGTTGTGCAAGTTTTCATTTATGTCATTAACAGTAAAATTTAACAATGCAAAGTATCAAATTAAGCTATCAAATGATTTTGAGAATTATTATATTGTTGGCAATAAGATTAATCTTCTTTTGATTTCATATTTATTGAAGAAGCAACATAATGTTATTTGCGACGAAATTACTGGGATATATGAGTTAGACGTTATTGATCAAAACGTGAATATGAAAACATTTAATGAAAATGATGAAATAGAGTTTGGCGAGGACAATTATACAGTTTCACCTTTCATTTACATTGATACATCTAATATGTGCGTTTTAGACCTTATAAATAAAGCCTCTATTACAAACTGCAAGTGATGTTATATAATTCAATTGTAAAATTGGTTTATTAGAAAAAATGCAATGTATTTTTTCTAAATATTGTTATTCTTTTATATTACAATTTATTTGTTCATCTTTTTCATAGCGTTATTTAAAAAAGCCGGCTTTTTTAAAGCTGGCTGTGGAGGAGTAGAATCAGCGCCAGAATCAGCGCCAGAGCCAGCGCCAGAATCAGCGCCAGAATCATCGGCACCATCATCCGCATTATCACCACTGTTTGTTATAGCATTTACAATAAAATACAACGCAACTCCTCCTAAAACACCAACTGACACTAAAACAACATCGCGCGTCTTGTTTGAACAATCGCACTTTGTTCCTTGGACTTCGCCATCTTCTGCCATTATACATTAATTTTATATTTTATTTTTTACAAATAAAATAAAGCAACAATCTTTCTTAATTTTTTGCAATATAAATTACCGACCCAATAAGTGATGCAGAAAGTAACCCAGCATAAAATTTGTCCCTTTTTGACAGGTTGTGCGCCGCTATAGCAGTAATTACAATACCTGGCGCAAGGGGCGCAATTGCAATCGCTTTAATTAAATTTCCCATTATATGTTTATTCGTTATTTTATTTTTTACTAATAAAATAACGTATTTTTACGTTTTTAAAATATAAATAGACGTTGCAATAAGAGATCCAGTGTAGGCAATTAATGCAACCCTTCCAGTTGTAAGTTTGTAATTTTTGCCAATTATAACACGCTCCAGGCCGATCGTAAAGCCACAAGCACCAGTTAAAGCTAAAACAGGCGCGGCGGCAGCATATTTTAGTAAATTATTTTTTGCCATTATACATTTATTTTTGATTATATTTTTTACTAATAAAATAACGTAAAGCATTCCATCCGTTTATATAAATGCTCTAAACCCTTGAAGAATTAAAGTGACCAATTTTAATTTTTTTATCTGTGATGGTTGCCCTTGAATATTTACACCTTTGCACATTCAAAACGCCCACTAAGTGGGCAGTTATGAGTAAAAGAGGTGATGTTGATTGCGCATTTAAAATGCGCAATCAACAGTTGAAATATTCAATTGAATGAATAAGCAAAAACAATATAAAAAAAAATTGATAGTTATAAATACAATGGTAACTCCGCAAACTACAATGGCAACAGATACAGATAGTAGCGAATATCATGCACTAGCAAACAAGTGGACCATGTGGGCGCATTTGCCGCATGATACCGATTGGAGCATTGGCAGTTATAAAAAGATTTATACCTTTGGAACTGCCGAGGATGCTATTGCCCTCGCTGAAACAATGCCTGACGTTTTGGTAAAAAACTGTATGTTGTTTCTAATGAAAGAAGGCATAAAACCAATCTGGGAAGATCCAAAAAATCGCGCAGGAGGTTGTTTCTCTTATAAGATTGCTAACAAGAGCGTTTACGAGGTTTGGAAGGAACTAAGTTACGTTCTTGTTGGAGAAACAATTAGCGCACAATCATCATTTGTTGCCAATGTAACCGGAATTACCATTTCTCCAAAAAAAAATTTCTGTATTATAAAGATATGGATGTCAACGTGTGCAAACCAAAATCCAAATATTATAACAACTGAAGTAAAAGGGATGACTTCTCAAGGATGCATATTTAAAAAGCACACTCCAGAATATTAACCACATTTTCGCGCTTTATGAGAAAATGTGGCTTTGCATTATATTTACAAATAAAAACAATATTTTTGTATGATCCAACGCGTTAAAATACTTTTTATTTACTTTATTGAACATTGTTATTGTTTAATAGGTTTTAAATTTTTTCTTTTTGGGGGGAAGTTTTTGTTAATTCTGAGTTTAAGTTTTTTAGATTTTTAATAGTGCATGAAATATTTGTTTTATTTGAATTTAATAAATCCAGGTATCTATTTAATTTTTTAACTCTAAAATTTTTTGTGTAAATTTGCTCTAAATTTTTTTTTAATAAATAAATTTGCATATTTAATTCTTCGGACAACATTTTGGAATTTTTTTTGCTGGCATTTTTAAGTAAAACGTGAGGGTTTAATGTAATCTTTTCTTCATAGTCTTCATCATCACCATCCTTATCTTCATCATCTTGTTCACCATCTTCATCATCTTGTTCACCATCTTCATCATCTTCATCATCTTGTTCACCATCTTCATCATCTTCATCATCTTGTTCACCATCTTCATCATCTTGTTCACCATCTTCATCATCTT